>Ga0068711_1000012_pt1 | contig 315217 bp, 300 predicted proteins | sample MTBAKMMethaMetaG_FD_62224 | JGI IMG/M metagenome (GOLD analysis project Ga0068711, IMG submission 62224) | Enrichment culture microbial communities from Arthur Kill intertidal strait, New Jersey, USA, that are MTBE-degrading - MTBE-AKM (Arthur... | ecosystem: Environmental > Aquatic > Marine >...
CAAGTCGATCTCCGCCGGGAGGGAGAGATACGAAAGACCATGCTCCTCTGCGACACTCCGGTACTCGAAGGCATAGTCGATGCCGCCCGCCTCCAGGTGCGAGAGAAGGTAGATACTTCCGTCGCGGATCACGAGCTTCTTCCCGTCGGGCCGGAGAATCTCAGGAAGGGTGACGCTCCGGACGTCCCCTCTTTTAGTGATGTTCAGGGGTGGGGTGAAGGAACCCCCGGCAACATCGGCAAAGAGCTCCTCCTCCCCGTAATACTCCTCTGCAAGGAGGAGCACCATCAGGGCACGGTACCCGGCGGCATCGAGCATCGGGTTGGAAAAGCCCACCCGGACATCCGGCCGGGCAAGGATCTCATACCAGTTCTCCGCGGTGATCTCCTCATGGTACCTGCTCTGCGGGGTGTAGGCGACCACCACCGCATTGCGGGCAAAGGGAGTATACGAATCGACATATGATTGCCCGGTCCGTTCATCGGGGCGGTACATCAGGTCCGGAATAAGGGTCTCGTCTGCCACGATGACGACGTCAAAGTCCCGGTGCAGGTCGGTCACCTGCCGGATGCACTGGATGGACCCGTGCCCCTCCACCCGGACGTCGACCCCCGGGTGGTCCGCCTCGAACGCCGCCTCGACCGCCCCTATGGGGCCGAGGATGCTTCCCGCCGCAACCACATTCAGGACGACGGGCGTCTCCTCCCCATCCCCGGTGCAGCCGCTGGCGATGACCGCAGCACCGATGCAGAGGAGAAGCAGGGCACCTGCAGCCATCGTCCGGACATTCACTTACTTCACCTCGATTGTCGAGACCCACTTCACCCAGGAGCTGCCCTCGGTGATGACGCCCTCCTGATCAGATGCGATGACAACACGGAACGGTCCGCCCTCGTCATAGGTGAGCGGTCGTCCGTCCTGTTCGTACATCAGGATGACGGTGAGCGGCGGTGGCGGGATCTCCTTCAGGCCCTCGTCAAACGTGATGAAGCCCTCACCCATCACCTGGTCATAATCAATGACCCACATATACCCGTCATCCGCCGATATCCACGCCTGGTTCTCCGGACCGAAGGGGCCGGAGAGGGCGATGAGATCAGCGACGGGGACGCCCTTCACCCGGTACGGCCCGTACTTGATGCCGACGGTCGATACCGCATAGGCGGTTCCTTCCCAGGCGGGCATCGCGGCGATTGCGTCGTAGTCGTAGTCGTAGGTGAGAGAGGTTCCACCGTGCACCACCGTAACCGAACCCTCCAGGGGTTCGGGGGCGGGGGTTGTCTGGCCCGTATCCGTGCAGCCGCAGGCGGCGGCGATGACCAGAAGGGAGAGGAGCGCAAGAAGGGAAGCGTATCGCATCAGAATCTCCTCCTCATCATGGCAACTGCGGCAATGAGCCCCACAAGGCCCGCTATGGGAACAGGGGACTCCGTCGGCACCGGGCCGTTTGCCACTCCCTCCTCACCGGCAAGCGACTTGACGGGCGCGGTCCGGTCACCGGTGTATCCGCCCTTATAGACCCGGACCTCATCGACCCATTTGACGGTAAACCCGTTCGTGGAAGGACTCAGGTCGTAGAAGTGCTGGGCGGACCCCGGCATCGTCTCGTGCATGTCCCAGTTGCCGTAGACGTGCAGCCCCTCCGCATTGGTGGAGGTGTCGGCAAAGAAGAGCAGGTGAATGCCGTTGTAGTAGTCGTCCGGCACATACCCGACCCCCTGCCGGGCGCCGTAGGCGGACTCTTCGCCGTTGTACCAGCAGAGCACCATCGGCCCCTGTCGCGGGTCAGGCGTGTAAATATTCTCGTACGGGAAGACCACGTTGTAGCCGTCGCCCGCCTTGATCATCACCTCGTCACCGGGTGCCGCACCGCCGACGAGATCGCAGAGATCGGCCACGTTCGTCCCCTTCGGGGCCCCATGGTCCTTATAATTTGTCGTCTCATTGGGGTCCCATGCCGCCTCGGGGTCTTCTGAGAAGACCGGACCCTGGTGGTAGTAATGGGTCGTTCCGTCGCCGTATATTGGGAGATTTGCCTCCATCCAGCGATAGTCGACATACTGTTCTTCAAGCACGGTGTCGTTTGCCCCGTCCATGAGTGAGACGGTGACCCCTGATGTCGGGGTCGCGCTTACCTGCCCCACACCCACACCGAGGAGTGCGAGGGAAAAAACCAGGATACAGGTGATGTATCGAATAGTCATTTTTTTCATCATTGGAAATCCTCTGTCATTTCTATCTGCCCGCTGCGATCATTCCCCGCCAGATCGTGGAAAATGCAGGTGCCTTCTGCCACATCGTCGGGGATGACGGTCACATCCACCACCTTCGATTCATCCTCCAGGGTAAACCCGACCGCATAGGTCCCTATCGCCATCCCGGAAACCGTGCAGGGTGTCCGACAGCCGATATACCTGCCATAGAGGAAGACCTTGGCCCCCGGGGGATCCGATATGAGGCACAGGTCGCCCGATGCGTAGGGGGCGAGCGTTATACTGACCGACTCATCGACGGCTTCCGGCTTGTCCACGAGACGTATCTCCCGTGACTCGGGGAGATGTCCGGCCATATTGACGGTCACCGTGTGAACCCCCGCCGAGAGATTTCTGACAAGTGCCGGCGTCCGGAGGTCAGTTACATAGCCATCGACGAGGAGGGCCGCCCCTTCCGGGTCCGAACGGACGGCAACGGAACAGGTCGATGCAACCGTCCCTGGTGCGGGGAGCAGCACCTCACCATCGCGGGGCGAGAACGGCACGCGGGTGGAGATGAACGCATCGCCGCTGCGGGTTGCCACCCACGACGTGGCGGTGGTCAGCGTCAGTTCTTTTGGGGTCTCGTAAAGGGGATAGGCGCCGTTGAGCGTAAATGCGACCGGTTCCCCGTCCGCCGAGCGGATGGTGACCTCCGATGCGAGGGGGTCAGCAACGAGAGTGAAGCTCACCGGCACAAGGATCCCCTCATGCACCCATACCGCGGATGTGGCGGTCCTGCCGGTGGCACTTTGCTTCACGCTTACCCGGTGCAGGCCCTCCTTCAGGCCGCTGTAGAGGGCGGGCGTCGTATCCCCGGTTGCCTTGCCGTCGAGCGTAATGGCCGCACCACCGGGAATTGATGTGATATAGAGCCCCTGTGGGGAGATGGTGACAGGAGTCGCATCTGCACCGGCATCCGGAGCCGCCGGTTCCCCCTCACCCTCAGCCACCGGTACCTCCTGCGAAGGTGCCGGAGTGGCCGCCTGCGAAGGGACGGGTGTGGCCACCGCTGTCACAGGAGACGAAATGGTCCCCTCAGATGTACCGACATACCCAAAGAGCTTCGCCAGCCACGCAATGAATGCACTGAGCCATCCCCTGTCATTGCCGGATTCTGCAGGGATCTTTTCAGGGGATGCAGCCATCGTGGCAGCCCCGCCGGCGCCAGCGGCATCTCCGGTCACCACGATCAGACGCAGGAGTGCATTGCCGTCTCCTTCTGCGCTAAACACCGCTCCCTTCGCAGGTACGGGCACCGGAGCAAACTGCACGAGCACCGCTTCCGACGTTCCGGTCACGTTCAACGGTTCCAGTGGGACGCCCCCGAGTGCAAAGCCGGGCAGGGGCATATCCGGTTCCGTGGTGAGGAGCGCCTGTAGAGAGATGTTCCCGTTCCCAGCATAGGCGGCGGGAGGGAGGGTGATTTCGCCCATCACCCCGGAGGCAGGGACGACACCTTCGAAGGTGGCGTACCAGCCGGTCTGCGGGTTTTCCCCGGGGGTCAGAAGAGCAAGTGCCTGTAAGGACGCCACCTCATCGGCACCGCCGGTCCCGGTCACCGTGACGATCCCGGCCGGGGCGTCATAGACGGCCGTCACTGCCACCGTATCCCCGGCCTGGCCGGCAACCATACCTCCCCATACCCGGTCGGGAAGGAGGACCGTGCCATTGGACTGCACCTCGAAACGGGGTCCTTCCGCCTCACCGCTGGTGCTGTTGGCGCCGTGGGAGAGGCAGACATACAGGCGCCCGGCAGGGGAGAATGCTTTGATAGGCCCTTCCTTCGGGAGAAGTCCTCCGGCCGCATCGATGAGAGAGAGGGAGGGGACGGAACCATTCTCACCCGCAGGGCCGGGGCCAAAGGACCGGCCCGCATCGGTGGTCGTATTTCCCGTGGCCGGGTCAATGAGGGGGGATAAGGCCACGCTTAGCACGGTCTCCCCCCCTTCCTCCACCCGGAAGATCCGCGTCTCGGGACGGTACCCGTCCGCCGTCACCGTCACCGAATGGGTGCCGACGGTGACGGCTTCGAGTGTGGTCCCTGCCGGCCGCATGATAAGCTCCCCGTCGAGGGAGAATCTGGCGTCCTTTGGCCATGTCGTGACGATCAGAGGGGCATACAGCTCTTCGAGATCAAAATGGCACAGGCCCGTGCCGCCGGCAGGGACGGTCACCCAGACCTCGGCGGGCGAACGGTAGTCATCCCGCACGACCGTCACCCCGTATTCGCCCACCGGCAGATCGGCCATGCTCGCGTTGGTAATCACCTCCGTCTGCTCCCCGTCAAGCCAGACCGTGGCACCGTCGGGAAGGGAGGTGATATTCAGGGTGCCGGTCTCCGGCTTCCAGAGAAAAGAGTCGTCACCGCCGCTCCCTCCCGCGCTGGGCCCCGCACCGGAGGAGCCGGGGTAGATCTCAATACGTGATATGTACTGCACCGACAACCCGGTTGTTGTCGGATACTTCTGGCTGGGATTTGCCCAGTAGTAATGCCAGTATGCCTCAGACAGCGTCTCCTTCATGTCATAATTGCCGAAGACATGCCACCCGTCCGGATTTGTGGAGGTGTCCGCAAAAAAGACGAGGCGCATGCCGTCGAAGTAATTCGGGACATAGCCCCGGTCGGGCCGGTACCAGGTCACCACGGCAGTGCCCATCCGTGGCGGTGGCCGGTAGACTGCATCATAGGGGAAGTATTTGTAAAATCCGTCTGATGCAATGATTTTGACGGTATCCCCATCCGACATGCCCCCCACAAGGTCACAGAGATCGCGGACCGCCGTGCCCTTCACCGCACCATAGTCCTTTGTCTGGTAGTTTACGGTCTCGGCAGGGTCCCAGTAGTTGTATGGCTCCCCCGGGTGGACCATCTCCCACCCCTCCTCGAAGACCGGGCCCTGGTGGTAGTAGTGCGTCTTCGCGTCCCCCTGCACCGGCAGGTTCGCCTCCAGCCACTCGTAGCCGACGGTCTCCTCGGCAGCAACGCTTCCGTCCGCGTTGTACCGGGCCACCGTCAGTTCCGTTGTAGCGGCGGCTGCGGGAAGAACCATGAGGGCACAGAGCATGAGCAGGCAGAGAATGCTGCAAAAACCACGACCGCCGCCCATATCACTCACGTCTGCGCTGCCGCATCACGAACCAGCCGGCACCGAGCAGGGCGCCTGCTGCCGCGATCACGGGGGCGGGGGTCGTGGTCTCTTCCGGGGCCGGCGATGCGGGGCGTGGGTCGCCGCTTTCTACGATCCGGAGTTCACTCACGTATTTCACGGAAAGGCCGCTCGATGAGGGCCATTTCCCGCTGAAGAAGTGCTGGTATTCCGGCGCTAGCACCGCCTGCATGTCACTGTTCCCGAAGATGTGCTTTTCTTCGGTGTTCACCGAGGTGTCTGCGAAGAAGGCGAGGCGCATCCCGGTATAGTAGTCGGGAGGATAGCCGACGCCCTGGGGATCGGCTGCGGCGGGCTCCGCGCCGTTGTACCAGGCAAGGACCATCGGCCCCTGCCGGGATGGCGGATCATACACCGCTGACCGGGGAAACGTCTTGGAAAATCCGTCCTCGGCGATGACCCGGAGCACGTCCCCCTCCTGCATGCCGCCCGCGAGATCGCAGAGGTCCGCGACATCGGTTCCCTTCAGTGCGCCTAAGTCCCTGCTCTCGGTATTGACCGATTCGGAGGGGTCCCAGAGGTTCGCCTCGTCAAAGGTCGGCCCCTGATGATAGTAGTGCGTCATCCCGTCGCCCTGCACCGGCAGGTGCGACTCCATCCATTCGATGGTATAGGGCCCTTTTTCGAGGAGAAGCTCACCACCGGAGCTGTACCTGGTTATCGTCACTTCCGTCGTCGCCGCGCCCGCCTGCAGGACCAGTCCCGCACAGCACAGGACAATAAGAAGCGCCACTGCCGGCGTTTCTCTCTTCACGTGCCTTCACCTCCTGACATAAAAAGTATCCTCAGCAGGCGATGTAAAAAAGATTCCTCTTTTTATCTAAAACATTAACTTTATTACATTAACAATTTCTGTTCTTCTCTCTCCACCGGTGGCAAACCCCGGACAGAATCCCGGCGGCCATGGCAAGACCGAAGAAAACCGGACTCTTCAACGGCGGGGTCTGCCCCTCTTCTCCGGAAGGCGAGGGCGCTGCAGCGGGCAGGGTGAACGTATCCATGACCTGCGGAACATCCAAGCGGTGCACACCGTCAGCGGTGATCATGCCGGCGGCGATGTACATCCCCGACCATCCCCCCGTGCTCTCGCCGCTGATCCGGAGATACCCGAGCGTGCGTTCGAAGGCCGCCATGCAGCCCTCCCCCCTCTCTACGGTGAGGACGGAGGGGGGCCCGCCTCCGGTGCCCGCAACGACCCAGACCCGGCCGTCCCGGTCATACCGCTCGTAGGCATGGACATGGCCGGAGAGGATGAGCGGGACGTCGTAGGCCGCAAAGAGCGGCTCCCACCGGTCGGCAAACTGCCGCCATCCCGCCGGGTGCCGGGCATCATCGGCATAGGGCGGGTGATGAAACGCGACGACGGTGGTCCCCTCTGCCGCCTCCAGGGCCTCCTGCAGCCAGGCATCCTGCTCCTCTGCCCGCGGGGCCGCCCAGTCGTTGCTGTCAAGCACGATCACCGAGACGTCGCCGCAGGAGAAGGTGTACCATGCCGGGTACCCGAATGCCGCGTACCAGACGGTGAGGTTTCGCTCATGGTTCCCCATTACCGGAAATATCGGAACGCGAGTCATCACCGGCCCCATCTCCGCAAAGAACCGGGCCCATTCGGCTTCATTGTGCGGGTCGCCCACCGTATCGCCGAGGTGGAGGAGGAACAGGCACTCCTCCTCACCGGCGAGCGCCTCTGCGACAAGAGAGGTCCTCCCGTCGGGAGCGGGAAGCGTCGGGTCGTCCTGGGTGTCGCCGGTAACGGCAAACGTGACGGGGCCTTCCGCCGGGAAGGTGGTGAAGCGGTACGGGCCGCCGCCCTCCCCTGCAAGACGATACTCGTACGATGACGAGGGGGCAAGGTCCGTGACAGGGGCGTACCAGAATCCCTCACCCGCCGGAAGGGCAGCCACCTCTGTCCAGGTATCGCCTCCTGCCGGGCGGCTGAGGACGCCCGCCACTCCGTCCCCGTGCCAGCGAACCTGGACGCTCGTTGCATCCATCGCCGTGAGGTACGGCCCCCATATGGCTGCCGTCCCGTTTCCTCCGTCCTCCGCACCCGCACCCGCTGACGCGATGCCTGGCGAAAGAACGGCACAGAGGAGGAGAACGGCACCCATGATCAGGAACCTGCGACCGGCACGCACCCCGGTCTTCGTTTTCATATACACCACAAGGCATGCCCCGTTTTAGTGCGTTGTGGTTCTTTTTGCTGTATAATAGTATACGTTGACATCTGCGCTGCCGCCTCGCCGTGATACGGGAAAAACCGCCGGTTTTACGTCATCAACGCCCAGAATAGTTACTATGCTCCACCCGCAGGAGAAGACCGCCATCGCCCTCCTGGCAGGAGTGCTGGTCGTGCTCAGCGCCGCCCACCTCGTCCTGGGCGGCCTCGGGACCGCCCCCTTTGCAGAACCCTATTCAGCGGATGCCGTGCCGGGGGATCTCGTCATCCTCAACGGGACTGTCGATGACGCACGGACCACCGCACAGGGCGGCCACGTGATTCTCTCCATCAACGGCACCACGACCTTCATCCCCCGGCAGGCGGCGGACGGGCGTGCCTTTGACAAAGGGGACATTCTCATGGTCACCGGAACGCTGGAGCTCTATGAGGGAACACGGGAAGTGGTCCCGGCACGACCGGACGACATCATCGTCCTTGCCAGCGCTCCCGGACCCGGCTAATCAGAAAAAATATCGTAGTCGCTCTTTTTGTCAAACGAAATCCGGCCAAACCCGTTTTTCCCGGATTTCCCCTTCTTTCCAGACGTTCGCGGCTGTTGCGGCCCTTCAGGTTCATCCTGGAATTCCACGGTGACCCGCTCCCCGGGATGAACAGGGCTGCCCGGTGCTTCGCCGCCAGCGGGCCGCCGCTCCGACGGCTTTCGCCCGCTGACCCCGCTCCCCTCCTCAAGATCACTCTCGATGATCTTCTCGGTGCCCATGGTAGTTCATCGGTTACCCGATGTGATAATACTGCCTCCTGCCCTGTTTCAGGGGTGATAAAAAATGAGAATTCATGAGGATATCGCTTTCAGCGCGATTTCACAGGAGGTAAGGGCAGACGGGATCACGGTCACGGACCGCGAACCTGCCGCGGTGCCGTTGTACGAACATCCCACCTCATAGGTCCCGATGGGGAGATCCAAGAATGTTGCAGGGGTCGACAGGCCCGTATAGCGCCCGTTCAAAAAGATGCTGGCTCCTGGTTGGTCACTGGTGACACCGAGCGATCCTGCCGTATACTGCGCAAGCAGGAACGGGACGGTAAGGTCGCACTCCTGGACAGTATCGGCGACAGTGATCTCCCGCCCCTCGGGCTCGTACCCCTCCTTTGCAACCACCACATAGTGCCGCCCCTCGGAGATGGTGGCAATGGTGCAGGGCGTCCGTTCGGCCATCGGGTAGCCGTCGACGAAGACCATCGCCCCCGCCGGATCACTCACCACCTCGATAGTGGCAAGCGACCGGCGTTTCCATTCCACCTCATGCGACATATCGCCCAGAGTGCTGACGATGCAGGAGTAGAGGTTCTCCCCCTCGCGGAACGTGACAAATGATCCGGACTGTTTCACCGTCACCGCCGTCGAGGTGGAGAGTTCGGGATACGCGCCGTCGACAGTCATCGGCAGTCCTTCATACCCCCGGTCGGGGTCTCCCGCCATTGTCGCGGTGTACACCGTGGAGACGAAGTCAAAGTCTGCCGGCGTTACGGCGCCCGGGTATACCCACACGGTCCTGGAGACCATCGTCCGTGTCCCTGCCCCGCCGATCACGACCACCTGGTGGGGACCGGGTTTGAGGCCGGCAATAATGCAGGGAGTATCCGCCTTCTCTTCGAGGCCGTCCACCCGGACCGTTGCCCCGCCCGGCAGGGAGGAGACAAAGACGCCGCCGGGGAGGAGGGAGACCTCTGCTCCCGTCTCCGGCAGTACCGTGGCAGGATCCTGGTCCCCCGTCATCGGTGCCATGGATTCAGAAGCCGGTGCAGGTTCAGGCGCAGCCGCAGCCAGCCCGGCACCCCGTCCGTCCCCCTCCTGTGCACCTGCTTCGGCAGGGGAGGCGGCATCGCCAAAGAGGCGGTGCAGCCATGACCACAGCCAGTCCAGGGGACCGGTCCCGTGTCCACCGGTAGTTCCTTCTCCGGCCATGTCCTGTGCCGCAATGCCGTCTTCGTACGGGACGGGATTCGTACCTGCGGAGGTGGTGGTGACAGGCAATGCATTCCCGGACATCCCACCGGTGGCATCATCGCCGGAAATAAAGGAGATGTAGACGGTTGCCGGCTCCGCATCGGAGACGGTCACGTTCCGTTCCACCGGGAGGGCGTCGCCGTACGCCATCCTGACTGTATGGTTCCCGCCAGGAATGCCGCGGACGACCCCGTTCGTCCTGACCGGCGTCTTTACCCCGTCCACCCAGACCACGGCCCCCACCGGCTCGGAGTAGACATAGATGATCCCTTCTTTCGGCGTGAGCGTGAAATGGAGGTTCTTTGTCGCATTGTTGCGGATGGTCACCACGGCATCGTCCGGGGCCTCATAGCCCTCCTGTTCGATCCGTACGATGTACATTCCCGAAGGAAGGGTGTCGATGGTCGTATTCGTCGTCGCACCCGTGGGGGCACCGTCGATAAAGATGGCGGCCCCGCCGGGGGAGGAGGTGATATTCAGGGTGCCAAACGACGATTCCCAGTTGGCAGGTGCGGCGGGAGGGATGTAGGATGCCCCGCCGGGCACCGCATCGGACGAGTCGCCCGAACCCGTGCTGCCGCCTCCGGCAGGGGAGTCGCCCCCTGCGCCGCCGCCGGAACTGCCGGCGACGACGTACCCGCTACTTCCCGTTCCTGAGAGCCGGTTGGTCCAGGAGATGCCCTCGCCCTGGTTGGATTGGTTGCACCAGCCATAGACGCTGAACGAAACCATGGAGTCACACCCTTCAATACTGTATCGTACCCGTACCATACCCTCGTCGGTGAGGTCTGGCAGAAAAGAATTCAGACCGATTGCCCCGGCATTGAGATCGACGAAGAGTATGGAGAAGTCTTCTCCGGCGGCAACATTCTGGCCGTAATAGATGGGATAATTGAAGGGCAGGTTATTCCCTGCGGGTTTCCAGGACTGCGGACCATACAGGAAATCAGATGCGGTCAGGGTAGCCGAGGCGCTTTCCGGCACGTGATTGATAACGTCCATAGTCGGGGGCTGGTTGAGCTCGGGCATTGGTTCCCACTGGTACCCCCCGGCACTGACCGTGATCCGCAGGTCGTCGGGAAGCGTCCCGTCATCACGGTTCTTCACCGCGACCATCAGGATGGTGTCGTCAAAAAAACCTCTGCCGCCGGTATCCGAAATGAAAAATGTCCCGGAGTCGGTTTCGGTCGTCGTCACCTGCCCGTAGGGTTCAGCGGTGCTTGTCGTCATATGGAGGGCATTGACTCCTCCTCCGTCGAACTTGAGATACTTCATGCCGCCATCCAGCATGGTAAGCCAGATATGTTTCGTATCGGTGAGCGGATTTTGCGGGACATCCGCCGCGAACACCGGGGCTACAACAACGGCACAGAGGAGGAGCCCTGTGATGAGGACTGCTGTTCGAAGGGCGGTTCTTCCGGGATTGGGTTCGTTCTTCATCATATCATCCATCCGTTCCTACGAGGAAATGAGAAATACCCCCGCCGCAAGAGCGGCAAGAGCGGCAACAAAGGCGGCATCAAGCCGCCGGAAATGGTATTCTTTAATGCTGGTCGTCTCCTCCTCCCGCCCGAACCCCCGGCACTGCATCGCATCGGCGACCTCATCCGACCGCCGCAGGACGGCGACCGTCAAAGGGATGAAGATGGAGAGCATGCCGGTCGTGTTTCGCATCAGTCCCCGGTCGATGCCGAGCCCGCGGGACCGCTGGGCATCGAGGATGGACGAGGCGTCCCGGGAGAGATGTTCTACCGATTTGAGGGCGAACCCGAGGGAGAAGGAGAAGGTATCCGGGACGTGCATCGCCCGCAGCGATCCCACGAAGTCATCAAACGAGGTCGTCATCACAAAGAGGAACGAGACGCCTCCGATGGCGAAGAGACGAAGGGCCATCGCAATCGTAAAGGCAGTCCCTCCACTCGTCAGCGACGGGGCAAGGAGCCACCACTCGGCCGACCACCAGACGGCCCCCGACGCATGGGACGAGAAGAAAAGGTCGAGGACGATGATGACGAGCATGAACGGGATGAGCATGCGCAGGGCATGCAGCCATGCCCGCAGGAGTCCCGACAGTACAGCCGCGGCAGCGACCGCAATGAGAAGAAGGAGCATCACCACAGGGCTCTCCGTGAGAAGCGTGAGCAGGCTTGTCCCGAGGAGGAGGGCGAGCTTCGTCCGGGGATCGAGCCGGTGCACTACCGAATCCCCCGCTATAAAGGGGATGAGATGGCCCCTGCGTCCCGTCTTCCCGGTGATGCGGCCTATCATACGCCCTCACTCCCCGGGGCCGGTGCAGTCATCCTTCCCCCGGCCATCTCCATTACGTCCCCGCCGCACTGGTCTGCAAAGACGCGGTCATGGGTGGCGACCAACACGCAGACGCCCCCGTCAGCGAGGGTTCTCAGCACCCGTGCCAGGTCCTCCTTGCGGCGCCCGTCCAGCCCGAGGGTCGGTTCGTCCAGGGCGAGGACGGAGGCATCCATCATCAGGACCGCCGCAAGGGCCACCCGCTGCCGTTCTCCCGCCGAGAGGGAGAGAGGCGGTGTCCCCCGGTGCAGGTGGGCGATACCCATGAGGGTGCACACCTCGTCGATGCGCCGATCCGTCGTCCGGGAATCGATGCCCATGTTCTCCGGGCCGAACCGCAGTTCCCGCTCAATCGTCTCCTCGAAGAGGAGGGAGTCGGCATGCTGGCCGAGGACGGCGACCTTTCGGGCGATCTCCGCAACCTGACGGCCCGTGATGTCCTCCCCGAATACCTCGACCACTCCCTCGTCCGGCCGCAGGAGCCCGTTGAAGAGGCGGAAAAGCGTGCTCTTGCCCGAGCCGTTCGGACCCCGGATGATCGTGATCGTCCCAGGCCGAAGCGCCATATCAATCTCCTGGAGGGCAGGGGCCGTTGCGCCCGGATAGGTATAGGTCACCCCGGCAAGCCGGATGGCCGGAGTGCCTGTTCTCCGGCCCGCATCCATCCCAGGTGCCACATTCCGCCTGGTTTCGGCCACCTTCGCTCCTGCCGTCCCGGTAGCGGCTCCCGGAGGCGTGAGGGCGTCCACCACCCGCTGCGAACCGTCATAGATCACCTGCCCCGCCTCCATGACAATCTGCCGGGTGAAGAACCCGGGGAAGAGCGAGAGCCGGTGCTCGACGAGGATGATGGTGACGCCCTCCCTGTTGAGGGCGGCAAGCATGGAGATGAGGAGCTTCGCACCATCTGCATCGAGCCCGGAGAACGGTTCATCGAGGATCAGCACTGAAGGGTGCATCACCATTACCGATGCGACGGCCACCCGCTGGCGCTCACCCCAGGAAAGCGCAGTGGTCTCCCGTCCGAGGAGATGGGAGATCCCGAGACGGTCTGCGGTCCCTGCCACGGCATCCCGGATGGCGGCCGGGGCATTCCCCGCCTGCTCAAGGGCAAAGGCGCATTCCGCATCGACGTTCGTGCAGAGGATCTGGCTGTCGGGATTCTGGAAGACGTAACCAACGTTGCATGCAATCTCGTGGACCTTCGTTCTCCTGGTATCCTGCCCGCAGACGGTGACCCTTCCGGTCATCTTCCCCCGGCGTTTGGCGGGGATGAGGCCGGTGAGCGCCCGGCATAGGGTTGATTTTCCCGAACCGCTCTCTCCCGATAGGAGGATCAGCTCACCGGGTCCGATGGAAAGGGTCACATGATCGAGCGCCGTTCCCTGCCGGCGCACCCCCGCCCGGGGATAGGTATACGAGAGATCGTCGACGGTGATGAGCGGATCAGTCGCCGTCACCATGGATCACCCCCGCGCGCATGAGGCGCCTGGCGATGTAGGCGGCGATCATGCCGCCGAGGCCGCCGAAGATCAGGTGGGTAACCGACGAGAGACCAATGCCGAGGAGGATGAAACTCGCGTTGATGCCGAAGAAAACCTGCACTGCGTAATTGACGACCATCTTGACGATGTTGCCCGTCGCACCAACGATGAACCCGACGGCCGGATTATCCAGCCGGTAGCCGAAGGCAAAGGAGGTCAGGTCGATGGCGAGGCCGATGGCGCAGTACTTGAAGATCGAGAAGATATGCACCGGATCTACGCCGAAAAAGGAGGCCAGGATGCCTGATATGAGCCCTATATAGGTGCCGGAGCCGAACTTCCGGACCGCTGCGACCCCGATGATGATAGGGATTACCCAGAACGCTCCTGAATGGCCGGGAAGAGCGAGCGGTATCTTCAGGACGATCTTCAGGACGAAGACGAGCGCCCCGCAGAGCGAGAGGAGCGCGATCTCATTGAGGGTGAAAAAACCGCCCGCCGTCCGGCTCCTTCCCTCCCCGTCCTGCACGGTGGTGTCTACCTCTACCATATCTCCTCCTTCACAAATCCCGAGTCTATTGCAAGCGAAAACCCGCCATCCTGCATTCCACGGCAGGCGACGAGGAGGGCTGCCGCCCCGATCGTCGAACCGCCGGTATGGGTGATATAGATAGCCCCCTCCGTGGGTCCGTCACGGGTGATCTGGCCCTTCTTCACTTTGGTGTTGGTCGTAATGTGCAGAGCATCGATCCCCCCGCCTTCTTTGAAATTGACCGGGTATCCCACGACAACCTCCTCATCCGCATCCACCGGGACGCCTGCCCCGGAGATCTGCATGATGAACATGTTGGCCTGCGGCATCGGTGCCGTCAACGGCATGGAAGTCCCGGGAGCCGCATCGCCTAAGACCGCATACCAGGACGCTCCCCAGCCCTCATGACGGTTTGTCCGGGTCTTCACCTCGCTGTCCTGGAACCCTATCACATGAAAGACCGCCATATCTGAAAGTCCGGAAAACGAATAGTTCACTTTAATATACCCCCGCTGCCCAAGCAGTGGATTGCCCCCGTAGGGTACCCCGTGTAGGGGGATGACCAGGAAATACCAGTCGTCCCCGGCCGGGACGGATTCCCCGACTGCCGGCGTGTAGACCGGGAGGGGGGGGGAACATGGCCGGAATGCCTGTGGACCATAGACAAAATCCTCCTTGGTATAGACTTCTTTTATCTCCACTACAGGGAGGGAGGTATCCTGCTCAAAGAAGAATTCTCCCCCCATCTGTGCCAGGATCATTGCCACCGCAAAGCCGGCGAGCAGAACGCCCGCAATGAGGATGCGCCGCTTGAAGTCCATATACCATCGGTCTCAGTGGCGTTTCAGGGCGTTCCAGCCGCCGTCACAGGCCTCGACCATCAGGACCACACGCCCGCCGACCATATTTGCCTTGACGGACTTCCCTTCCTGGGTATTGACGATCCCTGTAGTGACCCGCTCCCCGTGGGTGCTCCAGATCTCATCGATGCCGGCCTCGAGAAGAACAGAAGCCTCCTGCGGACCGGTATGGTCACGGATGGTTCCCCGCATCAGGAGGCGGCCGTCGTTTCCCGTCGAGGCGAGGCCGATCCCTGCAAGTGAGCCGATAACACCGTCCTCGGTCCCCCCGAGACCCTTGAGGGCAATCCCGTGGTTCCGTGCAAGGGTGCGGGCACGCTCCTGCGTGAGGACCGTCGTCTTTGCATCCCACCCATAGGCCTGCAGCGCCGGGCTTATGGCTGATGCGTGAGCCGCACAGAGGCCGGGGTCGCTCCCCTCGATGAAGTCGTCCAGCATCATCTCCTCGGCGATGTCGAAGACCTCGGGAACAACGGAGAGATCATCCGACTCAATGTGCAGCACGGCGCAGCTGTTGTGCGACGTAAAGGGAATATCCTCATGCACATAGAGCTGGTGACGGGTCACGCTGCTGACCGGATAGTGTTCGTTGATGGCCGTTGCAACCGCTCTCGCAAGCCTTCCGGTCCCCCGTGACTCGAGGTTATCGGTGTCATCCATCCCCAGAAATATTGCCATATTCGTCTCCTCAAAATATATCAGGGTATACAGTAATAATGGCTGCCATTCTGGGCGAGTTAATTATATTCAGTTTATTTAACTGGCTTTGATTCTTTTTCCTCCCCCCATAGTTCACGGATTTCTGAGCAGATTCTGCCAAATTCGGCTGCATCCGGCCGGCCTTTTGCAAATCCGACCCTGCTGCACCGTGCAAGAATCGCCGCTATCCGTTCCTGCCGGTGCGGGTCCGCCACGAGTGCCAGGTACTCCGAGTCCGTGGTGCCGGAGGGGGGAGTACCATCGCTTCCTTTTCCACCGGGAGGGGTGGCCCGGAGGCACTGTCCTGCCGCAAGGTACGCGGTTTTGTACTCCCCCCGCACAAAGGCCTCCTCCGCTGCGGCGAGACGAACCGGCAGGGTGGGTTCGCCGGGGTGAACGGCTACAGCATGAATCGAGGGCGAGGGCTCTTCCGGCCGCCCCCTCATTCTCCACCCGATAACCACCGCCATGCCGATCACCATCAAGGTCAGGAGGAGAGGCAGCAGGAGATCGTCTTCTGTGGCTGTCTCCTCGAACACGACACCCCTGACCGTCCCGTCCGGGGAAAGGCTTGCCCACAGCACGGCTTCCATGCCGTCCCCGGAGGTGAATTTCTCGCGGACCTCCATCCCCGCGGCGGTCAGCTGCAGTACGGAGGAGACCCGCGAATATCCCGATGCCGCAATCACCTGTTCGGCGGAGCGGTAGGTCGCATTGGCGGCGAGGGAGGGGAGACGGGGGAGCGGCCCCGGCGAAGAGAGTTCAAGGAGGGAGACCGACCCCCCGGTAACCGTCCCGTTCATCAGCACCTTCTGGGTGCCGAGGGAATCGGTCCGCCCGAACGTCCCGTCCTGCGGCGATGTTGCCGCGACGGAAAGCCTCCCCACCGCATACCCTGCGTTGGAAAGCATCGTTTCCCCCCTGCCATAGAGAGGATCACCGATGATCGTATCCCTGAGTGCCGTCTCCATCGCATCCTGTACCACTGCCGCCTCCTCCATGCGTTCAAGGCGCACCCCCATATCCTCCGGAAGAACGGCAGAGGACGATGGAGTCTCTTCGGCCGCGAACGACAGGAGCTCTTCGATCGTTGACGAAGAAGGGGAAGTGCCGGAGGAGGCGGACGCCTGGGGCGAAGTGCTCCCAGGTGGGGCCAGCAACCCTTCTGCAGGCATGCTCACCAGGGGTTCGCCGGGATCCCCTCCCTCTTCGCCCTCGGCAAGAATGTGAATCCGGATCCCCTCCAGGGAGGTGGTCCATACCCGCCCTCCGCTCTCAAAGGTGAACGTCAGGGTAAGATCCGTCTCCTGTGGCATCTGCGCCTCCCCCGCGGGATAGACGAAACGGTCCATATCCGCAAAGACCATGAAGGAGCGTGTGGTGCTGCTTCGCCTGACCTCCGTCCCTCCGGGAGTGGTCACCGCAGCAGCACCCGTCAGGGTCCCTAAAACGTCATCCCCGAGGGTGGTGGTCACGGCAACCGGGATGCGGGCGCTCTCTCCGACAGCGAAATAGTAGTCGGACCGGTCGGTCGCAAAGGCGATATCCCCGGCACTGCAGGATGCAGTGCAGAGGAACGAGAGGAGGAGGGCAGCGAGGAGCAGCGCCCCGGCCAGCCTCACGGAAGAATCCTCCCCCGGCCGTACCGCAGGTAAAATTCCACGAGGATCGCGACAAGGGCGCCGATGAAGAAAATAACGCCGATGTCCGTCTCCTGTGGTTCGCGGGGGATTTCCCCGGCAATACTTTCGTAGATCGAACGGAGAGTGGTTTCATTCACCGACCGGTAATAGGTCCCGCCGGTTTCCGCGGCAATCCGCTGCAGGGTCTTTTCATCCAGCTCGGCATATTCCGGGGTGCCGAAGGCATCATATCCGGTGATGACCGGTGCATCGGAGCCGATGCCGACGGTAAATACCTGTATCCCCCGTTCCTGTGCAAAGGATGCCGCCTCGTCGGGCGTGACGGTGCCGGCATTTGCCACCCCGTCGGAGAGGAGGACGACCACCTTGCGCCGGCCGGGAATGGCGTCGGCCATATCAATTCCCAGGAGGAGACCGTCACCGAGCGCCGTGGAGCCCGTTCGTGGTTCGATGGCGCGGAGACTTCCGATGACCCGGTCCCGGTCAGGGGAGAGGTAGGCGGTACTCCGGGCCCCCGACTCGAAGGTGATGATGCCCGCGTAGTCGTCCTCCCGCAGACTCTTCAGAAGCACCTCCGCGGCACTCTTCGCTGCATCGAGGCGGGTCGGGGCATAGTCCGTCGCCTGCATGCTCCCGGAGACGTCCATCACGAGCACCACGCTCACCCCCTCGGCGGCCTGCTCCAGCGGAATGTGCGGACCTGCAAGCCCGATAAAGACGAACGAAACCGCCAGAAGGGGTAGGGCAAGGAGCACCACCGGGCGCAGGGGAGTCCGGGCCCCGGCCGCGGCCTCCCTGAGCGCAGCCACCCGCGAGAAGGCAAGCGCCGCCCGCCGGCGCTGCCGCACCGCCCGACGATACCAGAGGAGCAGCACCGGGACGAGGAGAAGGCCCGCAAGCCAGAGCGGGTGGAAGAACCCTCCCATCTATTTCCTCCCTCCAGGGACAGCGCCGTACAGGAGGCGCAGGGGAAGTTCCCATGTCCCCCCCGCTTCCACCCGGACCTGCGGGATGCGGCACCGGCCGAGGCTGTCGCCGGTCGCCCGGTCGGCCTCTTCGATGATGTGGAGATAGGCCGCACGCAGGGCAGGGTCTGAGGTATCGGCAAGGACGCATTCACCGTTCTCCGGGTCCTCGAGCCATACGAGCCCCATCTCCGGGAGCTCTTCTTCATGCGCATCCCCCACCTGCACCGCCCGTACATCATGCCGCCGGGAAAAGACGGCGATCTCCGCTCCCGGAAGGGGAGAGAGAAAGTCCGAAACGATCGCTACCGCACTGCTCCGGGGAACACAGGCGGCAAAGTGGCGAAGCGCCGGGCGGATATCACTCCCTCCTGAGACCGGGCGGATGGCGATGAGTGCCCTGATGAGAAGGAGGGCGTATCTGCGACCTTTTCGTGCAGGAAAAAATGCCTCCACCCGATCGCTGAAGAGGAGGAGGCCGGCACGGTCCCCCGCACGGACGGAGCCGAGAATGAGGGATGCGGCAATGCGCACGATGGTATGCCACCGGGAAACCTCCCCTCCCGTCGTCACTGAGGCCGAACAGTCCACCATCAGGTAGAGGCAGTGCTCACGCTCCTCGGTGCAAACACGAACAAACGGGCGGCCGTGCCGGGCGGTGACGTTCCAGTCGATGGCCCGGACATCATCGCCGGGGACATAGTCGCGGATCTCGGCAAATTCGATGCCCTGCCCACGAAGCCGGGTGGCGTGCGTCCCGGCATACGGGCTCCCGTTCCGGTCCGACCGTGCAAGGGCGGCCCGTGCATCGCGGAGTACCGCTGCAAGGGTATCGTCATCGGGCCAGTCGTGCATCCATGCCTCCTCTTCACGGGGCCGGGACCCGTGCCAGCACCTCACCGATAATGGTGTCCGCAGCAATCCCCACGGCCTCCCCTTCGTAGGTGAGGATGAGCCGGTGGCGGAGCGCGTCATGCGCGATGGCTTTCACATCTCCGGGGACAACATATCCGCGGCCCGAACGGATGGCGGTCGCCTTGGCCCCGAGGAGCAGCGAAAGCGAGGCCCGGGGCGATGCGCCGAAGGCGAGGTACGACCCGCTCTCCACCCCGTACTCGCCGGGGTGCCGGGTGGCATCGACAAGTGCGGCGACGTAGTGCATCACCTCAGCGTCGGCATAGACCTCCCGGCAGAAGGCCTGTACGGCGCCCACATCGGCGGCGTTCATGACCGGTGAGGGGACGTGCACATCTCCTCCGGTGAACCGCTCGAGAATGGCGACCTCGTCGGCGACCGAGGGGTAGGTCATCAGCGTCTTGAACATGAACCGGTCAACCTGGGCCTCGGGAAGAGGGTAGGTTCCCTCCGATTCGATGGGGTTCTGGGTCGCGAGCACAAAGAAGGGGTCCGGCAGGGGGTAGGTCTCCCCCTGGATGGTCACCTGCCGTTCCTGCATCGCCTCGAGGAGTGCGGACTGCACCTTCGGAGGTGCCCGGTTGATCTCATCGGCGAGGATGCAGTGGTGAAAGACCGGGCCCTTCACCGTCGAGAAGGAGCAGGTGTCCTGCCGGAAGACCGTGGTCCCCGTGATATCGGCCGGGAGGAGGTCGGGCGTGAACTGGATGCGGCCAAACGAGCAGTCGATCGTCTGCGCAAGGGTGCGCACGAGAAGGGTCTTCGCAATCCCCGGGACGCCCTCGAGAAGGACGTGCCCTCCCGCGACCAGCGCTGTTAGCAGGCGGTCTGCCGCCTCCTGCTGCCCCACCATCACCCGGGCAATCTCCGCTGCCGCCGCTTCCAGGGAGCGGCGGTACGGTTCGGCCCGACGGTTTAACACCTCAATATGTTCATCGCTATCCATCATACCTCTCCGGACGGTCCTGACGGACCAGGGCAGGAAGAATCAATGTTGTAAACTTATATTAATTAACATTAAAGGGGAAACGCCAATTTATTAACAACTTTTTCCTCTATATATTTCTAGATATGGTTTTTCACATGGGTACGTTATCCCGTGCCGGACGGTGACGCCGGACCGTATCCCGTATGTTCAGACAGAAGAATGGAACAACTAAGGAGATCATGATGATGAAACGAAATATTGACCTGACGCACGGCGGCAAAAGGGCCCTACTCTGCGCCCTCTGCCTGCTCCTCTGCGTGGCACTAATGAGCGGGGCGGCATCTGCCTTCCCCGGACCGATCGACCCCTACAACAACACCTATGTGATGGTGGCAAACGATGACGGGGCGAAGTACGATGACCATGGCAACAACACCTACCTGATACAGTTCAAGGGGGCAACAAAGGGACTCAAATCCCTGCATATCAGTGATGCCTATGACAATCCCTCAGGGGAGTCGATGGTGACGGAGGCAAAGAGCGGGACCTTCTTTGTCACCTCGACCGACGGCACCGGCTATTACCAGGACAACCTTCTTCTCGTTGCCGTTAACGGGACCATTGCCGATGATTTCTCCCTTACGCTCAATGTATCCGGGTACAACTGGACCGTCGAAGGAGCGCCGCTCTTTGAGAACCTGACCTACGAGACGAATGCCCTCAACGAAACCTTCACGAGGGGCGACCTCTTCTACGGACCTCAAACATGGAAACCTGCCGGTGCCGAGAACTATCCCCTGGTGGTGGGACAGGACATGTCCGATACGGCGAACACCTTCCACCTCGCTCTCATCGATCTCAATGTCGGGGCGCTCAACGGGGCAAAAGCGGAATATGAGAACTGCACCGACCTCGGCGCCATCCGTGTCGATTATACGATCACCGGCCTTGACACCTCCTGTGCCTTCAATGCCTACGCCTACACCGATGGCCTTGTCCAATGGACCAACGACGTCACCGGTGGACAAACAAGTCCGAGCGGCCTCCTCGTCATGCGGGAGCTGCCTGGCCCTGTTCCGATCTCCGACACCTATGTCTGGGTCGCAAACGACGCCGGTGCCAGGTACGACATCTTCGACAACGGCACCTACCGCATCAAGTTCAAGGGAGAGGACAAGGGCCTCAACTCGCTTCATCTCGCCCAGTCCGCGGATTCGGTGACCGGCGAACCCTCGGTCACCGATGCCCAGTCCGGGACGTTCTACGTGACCTCGTCTACTGAGAAGGACTTCTGGGACGAGATGGTTCTCATGGTCGCGGTGGGCGGCGAGGTCCCGGCCGACTTCGCACTTGCCCTCAATGCCTCCGGATATGTCTGGGACGCCACCACGGACGGAACACAGCCCGACCACGGTTCTGCTGTATATACCGCGGGTGCCCTCGACGAGACCTTCACCAAAGTTGATCTCTTCTACGGCCCCCAGTACTGGAAACCGACCGGCAACGCGGACCCCTACCCTATCTACCATGGGCAGGACATGACGGATACCACGGACAACTTCTCGGTGATGTTTGTGGACCTGAACTGTGGTCTCCTGCATAACAGCAGCCTTGAAACCAACGGGTTCGTGCAGATCGACTATGCATTCACGAACCTGCCGGACACCGCATCGTTCAACCTCTATGGATACTCGAACCAGACCGGCGTCACCTGCTTCCAGTGGACGAACCGTCTCGACGACGAATCCTCCACCGCCCCCAGCGGGTACATCGTGCAGACGACCCCCCCCATGCCGGCGGGGATGGACATTCTTCCGGAATCGCGGGAAATGGGAGTCGGTGAGAGCGTCCAGTTCATCGCCCACCTTCTCGACAGCGGCGCGAACGCCATCATTGGCGCCATCATCGACTGGGAGTCCTCCGTCCCGAGTGTCGGGTCCATCACCGCGGGCGGACTCCTGAACGCCCTCTCGGCAGGTACGACCGTGGTGACAGCCTCATCCGATGGATTTTCCGCAGAAGCCCCCGTCGCCGTCTCCCTGCATCCGATTGCTTACAACACCATTTACGTGGAGGTCGCAAACGACGACGGCCCCTACTATGACGACTATGGCAACGGCACCTACTTCATCGGCGAGGACATCGGCTACAAGTCTATGCATGTCACGACCAACCTCTCCGAACCCAACGGCCAGGTGACGACGACCGAGGCAACCTCCGGCACCTTCTACCTGACCGACACCGGCGGCAAGGGCTACAAGGACGACGCCATCCTGATGATCGCAGTCAACGGGACCGTTCCTGCGGACTTTGCCCTGACACTCGAGGCCTCGGGCTACCAGTGGACGCCGAATACGACATTAAACGCAGCCCCTGCAGAGGGCGATGTGACCTACAACGCCTCCGCCCTCTCGGAGACCTTCACGGTAGGAGACTTCCTGTACGGCCCCCAGTACTGGAAACCGGCGGATAACGACAGTGCACCCTACCCGGTCTTCTACGGGCAGGATATGACCGATCTCACCAACACCTTCTCCGTGATGTTCGTGGACCTGAACTGCGGTATCCTCAGCGCATACCCCGACCTCGAATATAACGGCGGGGCAGTACAGGTGGACTACACCGTCAGCGGCCTTGAGACGATGATGAGCTTCAACGTCTACGGCTACTGTAAGAACCCGAAGGCAGAGGACGGGAGCGATATCGTTCTCTGGACGAACAGTCTCATTGAGGGTTCGGCATCCGGCTTTTCCATCGTCGCTCCAGAACCGACACCCACCCCCACACCAACACCAACACCAACCCCTACGCCAATAGCGCCTTCCGGCGGTGGCGGCAGTTCCTCGACCTCGGCAGCATCTTCCTATGATATGACGGCGGGTGTTCCCGTCCTCCTGCAGATGAGCGGGTCGTCCCCCATCGCCACGATTGAGGTAACCCCCTCGGAGAATGTCGAAAAGTTCCTCATCACCGCAAAGACCACCGGCCTTCCCTCGTCCATCACATCCCCGGATGCCGATGTCTGGAAGTACGTGGAAATTACGCTTTATTACGGCACGAATGAACAGATCGGGGGTGCCATCATCAAATTCTCCGTGCCCGTCTCATGGTTCAGGGACCTCGGATACACGGTGGCGGATATCCGCCTGATGCGCTACGTCGAAGGCGTTTGGGTGGAGCTTCCGACTACCTGGACCGGCACATCGGGAGACACCGCCACCTTTACGGCGGAGACCCCTGGCTTCTCGTACTTTGCCATCGCCGCGATGAAGGCCGAAGTACCGCCGCCGTACCCCACCGGTGAGGCCACCCCTGCACCCACTACGAGCCCGACAGCAACCGCCACCGTGCCAACCGCTACCGGGACCGTACCCGAACCCGAACCCACCGAAACCCCGGGACCGGCGCTTGCCGTCCTCGCAGGACTGGGAACGGCAGGACTTCTCCTCACCCGGAGACCTCGCGGATAATCCCCAGAACCAATTTTTTTACCCAACTCCCTGTCTTTCTCCCGCAATTTTCCGCTCCGATACAGTATCACGATAGTTTCAGGAGCTATCGCACAGAGCTGCCTGCCTGATCATCTGGGGAGGGCCCATGACATTGCCTCTCCTCGGATCAACGGGATGCCCACGAGGGGCACGGCCTATTATGTCGTGCCTGCCCTGCAGGCAGCCCCCTGATGCACCTCCACTACCGAGTTCCCCAACCTCTCCCTATGATCCGAAATCCCCAACCAACAACGTCTGCCAAGCCGGATCCGACCTCAAATTGCGCCAGGATAAGAGGAGTTACAGGCCAACAACATTCGAGCCCTCCATCGTGGCATGGGCTCCTCAATCTGGAACCGTTCTGCCAACAAGGGCAAGATTTAAAAAAAAGAGAAAGAGTCCTATACCCCGAGATTGGGGGTGAGTGCCCAGTCGGGAATTTCCACCCCGAAGCCGAGGACCCACATGAACACCGTAAACATCATGACGATCAGGATGCCGATGGCGATGAAGTTCAGGACCCAGCCGCTTTTGATCATATCGTGCATGCTGATGTACCCGCTGCCGTAGGCGACGGCGTTCGGGGGGGTCGCCACCGGGAGCATGAACGCAAGCGAACAGGCGAAGGTGGCGGTCAGCATGAGAATCCACGGGTGAATCCCCATCGAGATGGAGGTGACGGCCATGATCGGGATCATGACGGACGCCATCGCGGTATTCGAGGTCACTTCGGTTAAAAGCGAGATGATGATGCCGACAATCAGCACCGCCGCGACGACCGACAGGGCGCTGAACACGGTGAAGTTGTCGATGATCACCTGCGCAAGGCCGGACGCGATGAACGCCTTGGAGAGCGCAATACCACCGCCGAAGAGGATGAGAATTCCCCACGGGATCTTCTTTGCCCATTCCCAGTTCATCGTGTAGATGCCGTTTTCCCGGTCAACCGGAAGGAGGAAGAGGAGGAGGGCGCCGGCAATCGCGATCGTCGAATCATCGACCATCGGGAGGTAGGTGTTGATCCCCGGGATGATGAGATCCCCGATCGCTTTCTCTGCCCGCATGATCCAGGCAATCGCGGTCATGGCGAAGACGATGAGGGTCCACTGTTCCCCCTTCCCCATGGGGCCGAGCTCCTTCATCCGCTGTTCGATGATCTCCTTTCCGTGCGAGATCTTCTTCGGCATGTGGCGGTAGGGGCCGTATACGAGCCAGAGCCAGGCAATCGGGAGGAATACCACGACGAGGGGCAGGCCGATCTTCAGCCAGGTAAAAAAGTCAATCGGGGGCACACCGGGGAAGAGCGTCTGCATCTGGGCCAGGAAGATACCGTTCGGCGGTGTGCCGATGATTGTTGCAAGACCACCGATGGATGCTGCATACGCAATCGAGATGACGATGCACTCTGCAAATTCTCGTTGTGTCTGGTCCATCTCCTCCAGACGGACGTCCGAGCGGGGGAGAATGGTCGCGATGATCGCAATTGCAATCGGGATCATCATCATCGCGCAGGCGGTGTTCGAGATCCACATCGACAGAAACGCCGTCGCCAGCATGAACCCGAAGACGAGCATCCGTGAACTCGAGCCCATCCTGCTCAGGATGACGAGTGCGATACGTTCATGCAGTCCCCAGCGCTGCATGGACATGGCAATGATGAAACCGCCCATGAAGAGGAAGATGACCTTATCCGCATAGGGGGCCGCTGCGTTACCCGCGGAGAGCACGCCGAGGGACGGGAAGAGGACAAGCGGCAGGAGGGCCGTTGCCTGAATCGGAATCGCCTCGGTGATCCACCAGATAACCATCAGTGCAGTCGACGCGGCAGTCGCCTGTACCGGGAAGAACGACGGGTCCGCCGGCCACAAGAGAATGGCAAGAAATACAGCGATCCCGAGAATTCTTCCGATCGTTTTCTTCATATCTGAATATTTTAGATGGCATTGATATAATAGGCTATCTTTTCGAAAATAAAGCGAAAATCAAGGCTTTTTCCGTTTTCTTCAAGAGTTTGAGAACCTATTACCCGATGACGACAATTCGGGGTCGAAACATGATTTCATGAGCTATATAATTATAATTTCTGAAAAAAAGAGCGAAATGTGCAAATTCTTATGAACATTATCCCTCCCGCTATTCCGGCTGCGCACTGATGATGGCGTACACTTTTCCTGCCCCTGCGCGCCACCCCGCAGCGGGTGCCCGGGTGACGACCGCCCCATGGCCGTAGTGCTGTGTCATTTATGATGGACCATTTCCATAGGTACATCCAGAGATACGATACTGACCCGGAGATGAAGACCTATCGACTATGAAGCAGACCTTGTCTCAATCTCGCAGGGCCCCCTCCTGCATATGAACCCCGTCACCGATGCGGCCCTTGTTGCCGCAGGAGAAGCTGCCGGCCTTGATGAGGCAGCAACGGTGATCGACTTCGGGTGCGGCAACGCCACTGCCCTGACACTCTTTGCCGGCGTCTTCGGGGCATCCGGAACCGGCATCGAGGCGCGACCTGACGCCTGCGACACCGCCCGGGCGGTCGCCGCGGCCGCCGGATGCGGCGATGCGGTTGCGATCATCTGCACCGATGCCAGGGAATACTGCCCGCCGACACCGGCGGACCTTGTGGTGGCACTGGGCGCGTCCCATATCTGGGGAGATGTCCCCGAGGCGATTGCGGCTCTTGCAGCGGCCACCGGGGGTACTGGCCGGGTTCTCTTCGGCGAGCGCTACTGGAAGACGACGGTGGTTCCCCCGGAATTTGCCCGTGAATGGCCGGAGATTCTGAGCGAATACGAGATCCTCGCCGCTGCACGAAACGAAGGATACGACCTGCTCTGGGCCTGGCATGCACCGGTGGAGGAATGGGACCGGTACGAGTCGGGCATCTGGCACAACTGCCTGACCTGGGTGCAGGACCACCCGGATGACCCCCGGACGGCAGACATTCTCGACTACCTGCGTACCATCCAGGAGGAATACCTCGCCTTCGGGCGCGAACACATCGGGTGGGGGCTCTACCTCCTCACCCCCACCGTCGGATAACCATCGGCCAGGGAACCAGACCATGAACCGGTATTCATTCATTTCACAGGTACCAACGAGCCCCGGCTCGCTGCAGCGGGGGGTCTCGATCATCACCGACCATCACGGCAATATCAACCGCATCCACTATGACCGCAAGATCGACCCGCACACCGTCTTCTTTGAGGTGACGGCAACCGTCGACGGATTTGCCCGCATCCGTGAGGAGCTGGCCGCCATCGGCTACCTGCAGACCTCCATCACCCCCCTGTCGACCCTCACGTTTCATGTCTTTCTGCCCCACGAACCGGGGGCGCTCGACACATTTCTCACCTATATCGCCGGCGCCGGGGCGGTGATAGGAAAGATCGCCTTCGATGACACCGGCAGCCACCCGGACCGCGTCACGGTCACCATCATCGTCGAGGAGAGCGGCCCGGCAGACGAACTCCTCGGCATACTGACGGCACGCTACCCCATGGAGGTCATAGAATACGACAGGACCGGCGAACACCTCGACGATACCGTCTTCTACCTGCGCTTTGCCCAGAAGATGCGGACCCTCATCGGCCGTGACGACGACGAGTTTCTCCTCGCCTTCATGGCAGACATCAACCATACCGCCCATGAACTGACGAACCTCGGCGAAGACCCGAAGGCGGTCTTCAGAAACGTGCTCGAGGCCGGCGAATATATCCGTGAGACCTGTGGGGACGGGTTCTACGCGGACGTCCAGCAGTTCGAGGCATCCGAAGAGGTCACCATCTACGCCTTCCAGTTACCGGGTGGCGGCAACATCTATCTCTTCCGGACCCTCGACGAGCTGGTGATGCTCGATACGGGATATGCCGTCTACCACCCGGACGTGATGCGGATGCTGCCGGCCTACGGCCTCAACCTCCATGAGGGGCTCTCCAGGATCATCATCAGCCACGGCGATGCGGACCACTGCGGGGCGGGCGGCTTTTTTAATGTGCCCGCTCTGATGCACCCCGCCACCCTTGCGATCATCCGGTCCGGCAACCGCGCCTGGGGATCGGTGAACGAGGATCTCATCCTCGAAGAGGTCTACACGACGATGATCGCCCTCTACTCCCGCTGGAACCCATCCGCAGAGGAGAATATCAGCCTGCTCCCCGAAGGGAGCGGGACGATGCGATCCGTGTTCCCGGTGCTGGGGACAACGACCATCGGCGACCTCACCTTCGAGATCCTCCTCTCCCTGGGAGGCCACCAGGTCGGCCAGACGATCCTCTGGTGCCCGGAGGAGGGGTATCTTTTCCCTGCCGACAGCCTGATGAACTTTTCTAGCCTCACCCCCGAGCGGCGCCGCTACAACTCGTATGCCGACTACCTGGTCACCTCGGTGAATGTGGACTCGGATCTTGCACGCACGGAGAGAAAGGCGCTCTTTGCGATGGCCGAGGAGTATGAACGCGACCATGGCGAGCCGTGCACGATCTTCGGCGGGCACGGGGCAGTCTCCTTCTACGCGACCGGGACCATGGAGATTGCAGGAGAAGTGGAGCACTACACGCACCGGGACGGCAGGGGTGCACCGGCATCCCCCGGCGGTGAGAAGCAGTGAGAACCGGTGAAGAGACCGTCCGGGGATGTGCCTGTGTCCCCGCTTTCTAAAGGGGAGACTACAAAAAGATGAGAGGATGTGGAGCAGCTGAGGAGGAGATCCCCCGCATTGCGGCAAAGATGGCCAGCCTGCGCACGAAAGGCGAGCTCGGCACCTTTCTTGCCGATCTGGCGGGCCGCTACCCGATGTTCGACCTCCAGGTAATTTCGGGAAGGACGCGGCATGACGTCGATCTACTCCCTATGCCATACCGGGAAGCATTCCGGCCTTATGCCGAGGAGTGGTTCTGGGGAAGATACCACCGTCTCCTTTCGATGGCACGGGACGGCTCGTTTACCGCACCGCCGATGCAGCAGGAGATCACCGACCCCAAGACGTTTCACGCCTACTGTGCCATGCTCCCGGATGGCTGCCTCAGGGACGACGACGAGGCGGAGATCTCCTGGGGAGAGCATCCCACCGCCTCACCCTGGTACCAGCTCTTCTACTATCTCCTCTGCGCATTTGCGATGTATGTCCTCGACGAGCCCGGCCATCCCGTCGGCACCCCCTTCCCCGGCGGATTTGCCGTCTTCTACAGGGACGGCAGTTACTACTGCGCCATCCGGGACAAGGAGGAGGAGATCCTGCACTCCATCTGCAACTTCTGCCCCGCCCTCCAGGACCCGGCGAACCGTTGAAGGACGGAATCAACCCCCACGGCACGCCCAGGACAGGGGAGGGGGTCTTTGTCGGGAGAACCTTTATCCCCCTTCATGCCGATTTCGGGAGAGTGAGGTCCATGGAAGGAGACGAACTATTCAAATACACGGTCGATGAACTCGACCATCTCATCAATGCCAATACCGTGATGGGCGACCCCATCGAGACGGAGGACAAACTGATCATTCCCGTCGCCTCGTTCGGCTTCGGCTTCGGTGGTGGCACCGGTGCGGACGACAAGGGTGCCGGCGGGTCGGGGGCCGGCGCCGGGGGCGGGATCACCCCGGTCGCGCTGGTCGTCATCCAGAAAGGCGCAACCGGCTTCGAGAGTGTCCGGGTCCTCTCGCTCAAGCGGGGCGGGGTCGTCTCTGAGGTCATCGCGACCATCGGAGAGAGCATCCTCCCGCAGGTCACCGAAGCAATCTCGGCGATGAGGGAGAAGAAGGGCAAAGAGAGCACCTCGGCAGCAGGCGAAGAAGGGACGAAGGAAGCATAAGCCCTCCCATTCTTTTTGCCATGGCCAGCGGTATTCATATCGTACTGGTGCTCCTGTGTGCAGCCGCAGCCTTAGCCCTCCTGCTCCTGTGGGCAGTACCGGTGCGGGCCGGGTGCAGGTGGTCATGCCATGAGGGGCAGGGGCTTTCGGCGGGTGTCTACGGGGGGTGGGGAGCGCTCGCGTTCAGTGTTGAATTTGTCAGGGAGCGAACGGCGAGGGTGACCCTCTTTGGAAAAATGGTGAAGGTGTTCACCCTGCCGGAGAAGAAAAAGGAAGAAACCGGTACCGTACCTCCCGCACCCCCTTCGTCAGGGGAGGAAGAGGAGAAGACGGAGGCGGCCGGGGAAGAAAAGTCAGGTATTCTCCCGGACGAGGCCGCAGCGCTCGCCGGACGTACCCTCCACCTCTGGCCACGGGTGAGCCCCCACCTCTTTGCCATGCTCCGCCAGGTCTCCTTCGGGCACCTGGCGGTGGCATGCCGCTTCGGGCTCGGGGATGCGGCGGCAACCGGCCAGGCCTTCGGGGCGATTGCCGCCATCCGGGGGGTGCTTGCCGCATCCGCCAGGGTCGACCTCCGGGCAGAACCGGTCTTTACCGGCCGCCTGATCGAAGGGGAGGGGGAAGGGGAACTCATCATCCGCCACCCGGCAGCTCTCATCCCGCCGGCCATACGCCTGCTCATGATCAAAGACGTCAGGGAGATGATGAAGCGGTGAGACGTCGGCGTAATGACACGGAGGGCATCTTCGCCCCTGAAACCACCCTCTTTGCAGGACCCGTCCACCGCCATGGCACCCTTGTGATAATCCCGGTCGTCCGCAGGGTCCGCTGGGTAGCCTCTCCCGGATATGCCGTTGCCGGTGAGCCCCTCGGGCTCCTGCTGTACGAGGAGGGAGGGGCAAAAATGCGGGTCATCCCCTTCTGTGACACCAGTTTGTGGTGGGCGGAGTTCTGTGCCGCCTGTCCCGCCTTTGCCGGTGTGATCCTGCACACCTCCGCCGGGAAGGAGGGTGAGGGTACGGGGCAGGGTGCCGGGAGCGCCGGTTCTGCTAAAGAACATCCCTGAAAAAATGAATTTTTGGGCTACTCGTACCTGAGCGCCTCGATCGGGTTGAGGTTGGCGGCCTTCCAGGCGGGGTAGAGCCCCGAGAGGAGGGTGACGATCAGCCCTATCGCAATCCCGTACGGAATGTAGACGAGAGATGAGGGGTAGAAGAGGTACTCCGTCGTCTGGAGCATGATGATCGAGACCGCATACCCGCCGGCAAAGGAGAGGATGCCGCCGATGCCCGCCCCAACGCCTCCGAGGATGAGCGACTCGTAGATGAACATGCGCAGCACCTCGCCGCGTTTCGTCCCGATGGAGCGGATGATGCCGATCTCCTTTATTCGTTCGGTAACCGACATCATCTGTACGTTGAAGATGGAGACGCCCGCCACGAGGAGCGAAATGCCGCCGATTGCAGTCGTAAAGAGCGCAATCTGGCCGAATGCCTCGGTGATCACCTCAAGAATCGCACGGGAGTCATAGACCGTCACCACATCCTCGCCGCGCCGGTTCAGGGCCCGGTCGATACCGTCTTTGACCTCTTCGATGTCGTTGATGTCAGCAACCTTGACGATGACCATGTCGTAATCCTCCTGCCCGTATACCTGCGAATAGAAGCGGTCGGAGACGAGAAGCGCGAAGTCGGGGTTGATGTCAAAACCCATCCCCTGTTCCTCGAGGATGCCGACGACGCGGATGGTCTCACTCCCGAGCGTGACCCTGCTGCCGGGTTTCAGGTCATTCTCCTCGGCGAAGATGGCACCCGCCAGAGCCCCGCCCGTCGTCCGCGGGAACACTCCGTCCGCAAGGTCGACGAGGATGGGCATCCTGTCAGGCTCGATGCCATAGACGGTCACCACGCCCTTCTCACCGCCTATCTCATAGCGATCGACCCCGGAATAGAGGGGGACCATATCGTTCGGGGCGGCGACCCGCTGGATCTGCTGGACCTGCCGCTCGGTGATCAGCTCATTTGCCGTAGTCACGCCACCCATGCCACCCTGCTGCCCCATGGAGGGTATGACGATCACCGAGTCGCCGACCGACGAGAGTGATGCGGTGACCGAGAGGGTGAGCGAGTTGCCGAGGATGCCCATCGAGGCGATGGCCATCACGCCGATGACGATGCCCAGAACCGCGAGGAGCGAACGGAGCCAGTTGAGGCGGATATTTCTCTGAGAGAGCTCGAAGAATATCATACGATCCTCCCGTCGACGAGGGTGATTTTCCTGCTCGCATACGTGGCCACATCAGGGTCGTGAGTGACCATGATGACCGTCTTTCCCGACGCGTTCACTTCCTTTAACAGGTCCATGATCACCTCGCCGGTCTTCGTGTCGAGGTTGCCCGTGGGCTCATCGCAGAGGAGGATGGCAGGATCGTTGATCAGCGCACGGGCAATCGCAACCCGCTGCTGCTGGCCCCCGGAGAGCTCCTTGGGCTTATGGGCAAGCATCGAGTCCGTCAGCCCGATTCTCATGAGGATTTCGTGTGCCTTCCTGCTCTTTCTGATGCTTTTTCTTGTCTTCAGGATCATCGGGTATTCCACGTTCTCGAAGACGTTTAAGAGCGGTATGAGGTTGAACTGCTGGAAGATAAAGCCGATGCGGTCCCGTCTGAGTTCAGTCAGTTCATCGTCGGAGAGCTCGCTCGTGTCCTGTCCGTCTATATAAAGGCGACCTTCGGTCGGGACGTCCAGTGACCCGATGAGGTTGAGGAGGGTTGACTTTCCGGAGCCGGACGGCCCCATGATCGCGATGAACTCCCCGGGCATAATCGTGAGGCTCACCTTATCGAGGGCGATCACGTCGCCGAAGGGAAGGGAGTAGACTTTGCTCACCCCCTCGAGCCGGATGACCGGTTGTGTCCCGTTGCCGGGACCTGCCGGGCCTAGGTCTTCTTCCATGAGTAGAATATGACGCCGCCCACCACGGCAATGACCACAATGACGAGGCCAATCCAGAGAAGCGGCATTGCCGAGCCGCTGTCAGGACGGGAACCCGTAGCCGTGTCCGCCAGGGTCAGGATGATCTCATCTTCGTAGATATTGCCGTCCACATCCTTGTAGAAGGCGATGAGGGGAACCTCTTCACCGGGCTCTGCATCGAACGTCACCTCGAACCCGGCAAAATCATCCGGCTCGAGGGCTCCCACCACGTAGGAGCGGTACGGATCGACGGGAATGCCGGGTTCGCCGACTGTTACGATGACCGACTTCGCATCCTTGAGGCCTGCATTCGTCACATCACCGATGACCATGTACGATGGTCCATCGGACTCCACGACGATGTTGTTCAGGACGATCGCCGCCCGTTTCTTGTCCTCGCCGAAGGTGACCGGCACCTCCACCAGCGTCTCGTGGACGTTGATGCCGTTCCGGTAGCGGACCGCAAATGCCATCACCGTCTCCTCCAGGGGAGTTACCTCGAAGGTCACCTCAGCCGACTGGTCAGGGACGAGGGTGCCGATGAACGAGGCAGTCTGCACGGTGGTATACCCATTTTTGAGGGGAATTACTTCGACGGCATTCATCGTGCTCTCGCGGGGGTTGCCGACGAGGATGGTGATCTGTTCCTTCTTGCCGGGGGAGAAGGCATCGGGTTTGTCGGTCACCGATGCGGTAAGGCTGGTGGAGTCGACCGTAACGGGGATGCGGTACCTGACACTGCCGGCGTCACGGAGATCCACATAAAAGAACGGGTAATAGATGCCGTCGGGAGTATCCGCGACGACCGTGAAGGTGAACGCGAGGCTGTTGCCCGCCCCGATGGTCCCCACGGAGTCGTAGTTCCCGTCATCATAGACCGAGAGGTCGTTGGAGTAGAGCTTCACCCGTGATATCGCGATCGGTATCTCACCGGTATTGGTCACGGCCACCCTGATGGTGCCGGTGTCTTTGTACATGAAGACCTCCGGTTCGACATCGTAGGAGGCCACGGCAAGCTGTGCGGCCGCCTCGGCCGGGGTGAGCTGCGCCGCCGTCGGCACGGTGCAGAGAATGAGCAGGAGCGCTGCACAGATAACGAAGACATATCCTTTCATTTCATCACCCGATATACTGCCATAGGGTAAAGAGCACGGAGACCGCGACCGGGATCAACACGGCAACCGCCGCGTCCTTTGCACCGATACGCCGTGCCTCCATGAGCCCGAAGATCCAAATATTCGCGCTCCAGAGGAGGAAGACGATGCCAATTGCCGAGAGTGCCATCAGTTCGGGGGCGGCCATCATCTCCGCAGCGACCTCCTGGATCTCCAGTGGGTCGGTGACCACCGGCAGGGTGACACCGGAGAAGTACCACCAGGAGAAGACGGCGCTGATGATGCCGGAGATGATCTGCGGGGCGAACCCGTAGCCGGTTACCGCGAGGGTGTTGTTGAAGCTCCCCTTCCCGCCCCTGAGGGCCGAGATGCCGTGAAAGAGCCCCGCCCAGATAACCCACATCAAAAATGCCATGATGAAGGCCGCAAGAAATCCGAAGGCGCCCATGATCGTCCCCATGCCGGCAAGTTCCGCCGGCATGAGCTGGGCGGTGACGGATGATACCGTCATCGCGGTCACGCCGCTGAGCAGCGCAATGACAAGGACGATTACAACCGGAATTTTAAGATCAGGTTTCTCCCCGGTAAACATTCCGTCAAAAAATGCACGGGGGTTCACCAGAAGATCACGATACGTTCCCATAGTAGCAAAATATGTCGCATGACTTGTTGATAAGGGTTCACCAGGGTTTTCGCATCCACGACTGATTGCGGAGGGCAACCGCGGGTGGCTCCCGGCATCTTGCGAATTCTGCGGCTGGTTCCGGCGGGGCGACGGCGAAAGTCTCATCAACCCAGGGAGAGAATCTCCGGTCAGGCACGGGGCGCATCATCCGGGTATCACCCTATGCCTCCTCCACGCAACCATGGTACGACTGTTTCCCGAAACCAAAGAAGAAGAAGAAGACTGGCTTCTCAGATTGCTCTATCCGGTCCTCATCGCGGTAGTCTTTCTCATCACCTTTGCCGTCCTCATGTGCACCCGGACGCTTTCGGTATAGAACCGGCAGATGCCGCAGGCGGGGGGATGCGATAAGAAGATGGGACCCACAAAAGGTCCTCGAAGGTCTTCCATGATCGCCGGATTCGAGGGTGCTCTTCCTGCCGCGGACGCACTGCTACCGGGAATCCCGGAAAAACAACAACCCGGCCGCACGCCGGGCCGCAAGGCGGAGGACGGATTCGGGGATGCCCTCATAGCGACGCTGCCCCGTGCATGCCGCATTGGACCCCTCGCATGAACCGCATAGGCTGCAGGTCTTAGGGACATACAAAGGAACGATCTCCTCAAAGGGCCTTCCGTTGAAGAGGATGGCCATCGCCCCCTCCTCCTCCTCTATCCTTATGGCGATGTCCTGCGCCTCAAGCATCCCCGCGATGCCGGAAAAGGCCTCCTGCAAAGTCCGCCCGGTATCGGAGCAGAGCACCACGGGAGGGGCGGGCAGGCCCTGCCGACGCCAGGTGATGACGAGGGCGGCATCCTTATCCATCCGCATCACCGAACGTCTCGTCCACCCATGCAAAGATCAGGTCCCGGACCTCACGAAATCCCCGGAGTATCTCCTCCTCAGAGCCGTAGAACTCCGACGGGTCGGGGAAGAGCCGGTCAATGACCCGGTCTGCCGGAGGGAGCCGGAACGACGGGTCCGCACAGGTGCAGAGCCGGGCGGCAACGGCGAAGTGGTCTGCCATGAACCCGTCCAGCGGTTTGGGGGCATGCCCGTCCATCGGGATGCCCGCCTCCGCCATCACCCGCAGGGTGACCGCGTTCATTCTGCTGCTCGGGAAGTTCCCGGCGGAGTATGCCTCGTACCGGCCGCCGTACCGGGCGTTGAGGTATGCCTCGGCCATCTGCGAGCGGCCGGCGTTATGGTTGCAGACAAACAGGACCTTTGGTTTCGTCATTGCGTCTCGTAATCAGGGGTTTCGCCGGAGACGGCATTATGCTTTGTTTCGGTGCCGCGGGCCGGGTCGATATGCACCACGACGTCGACCATTCCCCTGACACCTTCTTTTATGCCGTCTCTCACTGCACTACCTATCCGGTCAGCTTCGAGGACGGTGATCTGGGGGTCGACAACGATGTGCAGGTCGCAGAAGAGCTCATTCGGTTTGCCCCTGCACCGGAAGTTGTGGTATCCGAGGACGCCGGGGATGGTGAGGACGACCCCCGCAACCTCCTTTTCCACGCGGACGTCAGAGGTGTCGATGAGGACCAGCACCGCGTCTCTCAGGACCTCGATGCCCATCTTTGCAATCAGGAGACCGATGAGGACTGCCACCGCCGCATCACCATATTGAAACCCGGAGATGACGAGGGAAAACCCGGCAAGGACCGAGAAGGATACAAAGACATCAGAGAGGGTGTGCTTCGCATCGGCAAGGAGAAACTCGCTGTTCTCCTCGGTTCCCACCTTCCGTTCGTACCGGTTGACACAGATGTTGATGATGATCGTCGCCACCATCACCCCGACCATCACGGGAGTGATCTCAAGGACCGCCCCCTCCTGTGCCCGGCTCAGCGCCTCGCGGACGACCTCAACCGAGGTGAAGAGGAGAATCACCCCGACGGCCATTGCCCCCACGGTCTCCACCTTGCCATGGCCGTACGGGTGCTGTGGGTCAGGGGGAAGAGAGGCAAAATGGATGGAGATAAGACCGATGATATTTGATACCGAGTCAAAGAGCGAGTGGAAGGCGTCGGCAATCATCCCCACGGACCCGGTCAGAAACCCGGTTGCGCCTTTGAGAACGGCGACGGAAATATTGAGAATCAGTGTGATGATGAGTGTCCTGGTAACCCTGCTGTTGCCCATACCTGCCCCTGTTTTGTTAGGTAGGCATCCGGCATCCCATAACATTTTCTAAAATTGCAGCCTGTGCGGAGAGCCCGCAGGACAGCCTGGAAAAATACCCTGCAGGATCCGGCCCATGGCACCGCAAAAGCGACGTATTCGCCCTGAAATTCGGTCCCTGCACATCCCGGGACTGATACGGAGAGCGCCCACGATGAGTTTCATGCAGTTTTCCCTGATGGGAGGCACCCCCATGGTCTTCTGCGTGCGCCCGGCCGATTGGCGGGGAGGAGCAAGTATTTTATATGAAAAATTGGATCTGGGTATGCCCTCAGGGGAGAATCCCGCCCCCGAGAGGCCTCTACGGAAGTGGCTACCATGATGGAGAAGGATGAAATCAAGGGAAAAGGCAAGCAGATAAAAGGCAAGGTTCGTGAAGAAGCAGGCAAACTGACCGGTGACAGAACGGAACAGGTCAAAGGGAAGGTTGAACAGGTGGAAGGCAAGGTTCAGGAGGAAATGGGAAAGCTGAAGAGAAAGGCGAAAGATTGAGCTGATCAAACCTGCGCAGGGGGTGTCTTACCTGCGCCCTGCCAGGGCATGCGGGCCGGCGCACCAATGAAAGCCTCAGCATGCCTTCACCGGGGGATACCGGGACATATTGCATACACGATTAATTTATCTCAATATCCTTTTTCCCCCTGGACACTTTCCTGACGAATGATGCATTACTATAAATACGGGGTCATCTTCTACGGGTAGTTATCACGACAGGAGGTGAAGTATGGCGGATTTAATTGGTTTGGCGATATTATTTCTTATTTTGGCACTGGTTGCCTTCGTCCTGGGTGCAAAGGGGCTTGCCGGGTTCTCGATGACCATTGCAAAGTGGCTTGTCATCATCTTCATCATACTCGCGATCATCAGCTTCCTCTTGTAGTGGCACCCACCGTTCTTTTTTAACCGAGGATTCATTTACACAGAAGGCCTTCGATTCTCCCGTAAATGAACGATTCCACCGATGTACGCTCCCTCTCTTGTTACGAAGGGATATGCGCATCAATCCAGTCCCTGATCGCATCACGGCTTCTGCGGTACCCGTCAAGCCCGTCTTTTCCGGAAAAGGCGGGGACGGGAATATCTGCCGTGATGTACTCCGCCGCATCAGGAAGGTCGTAGCACGCCTCGCGGACCGAGGGGGACATGAAGACGACGAGATCGTAGCGGCCCCGGCACGAGCCGACGGAGCGTGACCGGTGGCCCGCGATGTCGATGCCCGCCTCCGCCAGCACGGCAACGGCACCGGGATCGACCCCGGAGGGGTAGATGCCCGCACTCTCGGCGACCCACTTCCTATCATCGCGGGCGTTGAGGAGCCCCTCCGCCATGGGGGAGCGAATCGAGTTGTAGGTGCAGACGAAAAGGACCTTTTTCGGGGGCGAACGGGGGCGTGACATTGCATGGCCTCCTTTAAAAAAAGTATGGGATCTCAGCCGTCCAGCGCCCGGATGCGCCCGAGGGCCTCGTCGAGGCGCTCCATCGATGCGGCATAAGAGAGGCGGACCCATCCCGGTGTCCCGAAGGCGGTGCCGGGGGTGACAGCCACATGGGCCACATCGAGCCAGCGTGAGGCGACGGCCATGTCGTCGCCGTCGACCTTCACGTAGGCGTAGAAGGCGCCGTCCGCGGGGGCCATGCGAAGGTCCATGCCCGCAAGCGTCTCCGTCATGAAGCGCCGGCGGCGGTCGAACTCGCGGCGCATCTCCTCAACGGGCGACTGGTCGCCGGTGAGTGCCGCGAGGGCGCCGAACATCGCAAAGGTCGCCGTGTGGCTCATCGTGTGCTGCTGGACTTTTATCATCTGTTTGATGATTGCATCGGGCCCTGCGGCGTACCCGACCCGCCACCCGGTCATCGCGTAGGCCTTGGAGAACCCGTTGATGGTGACGGTCCGCTCGTGCATGTCGCCCATCGCTGCAATGGAGAGGTGCTCGCGGTCGTAGATGAGCTTCTCGTATATTTCATCCGACATCACGATGAGATCGTGATCCTCGGCGATGTCTTTGACGAGCCCGAGCGATGCCTTCGTCATCACGGCCCCGGAGGGGTTGGAGGGGCTGTTGAGGATGAGCATCTTCGATTTGTCCGTGACGGCCTCCAGCAGGCGGTCGTCGGGCTGGAAGTCCTCCTCGCGGACCATGTAGTGGACGGCCGAGCCGCCCGCAAGCTGGACGCAGGGCTCGTAGCTCACCCACGAGGGGTCCATGAGGATCACTTCATCGCCGGGGTTGAGAACGGCCTCGCAGGTCTCGTACACGGAGGACTTCGCCCCGCAGCCGACGACGACCTGGGACGCGGTGCAGGGGACGGCGTTCTCCGTCGAGAGCTTCTCCGCGATGGCCTGCCGGAGCGCCGGGATGCCGGGGGAGGGGGCGTAGTGCGTCTCCCCCCGCCGGAGGGCGCCGATGCAGGCCTCCGTGATGTGGGCCGGCGTGTCGAAGTCCGGTTCGCCGATGGAGAGCGCGATCACGTCGATGCCCCCCTCCCGCATGCGGGCGGCCCGGTCCGATATCTCGATCGTTGCCGAGGGGGCGATGGCCCCCACCTTTGCCGAGAGCTTCTTCATGCCAATCGCTGGACGAGTTTGACGGCGGATTCGACGGCGCGGCGGGCGTAATCGATACGCTGGTGGGCCTCGAGCCGGGTCATGCCGGGGCCGGAGATGCCGAGGGTGACCGGCTTGTTGTACTCGAGGGAGAGGTCGATGATCTTCCGGGAGGCATGCTGGACGACGATCTCGTCATGCTGGGTCGCCCCCTCGATCACGCAGCCGATGGTGACGACCGCATCAACCTTGCCCTCCATGAGCATCTTCTTGATCGCAAGCGGCATGTCGTAGGCGCCGGGGACGTAGATCTTCTCCGCCACCTCTGCTCCGAGGAACTTTGCGTGCTCCTCGCCTTCGATCTCCATCATGTAGGTCAGGTCACGGTTGAACTCCGCGACGACGAATCCAAGTTGTATTGCCATATCTGGGAATCTCCTCAAATTTGTTATCTCTTGTTTTTGGCGTTTGGTAATGATAAATCAACCGTCATCCTCCTTCGCACAGGAGTATTTATCATTCTCCCTCCCCTGATCACCCCCATGGAAAACATCACCACATCACAGGGGCCGACCTTCGGTGGCTGCGTGCTCTTCGTCACCGATATCGCCCGCTCACGGGAAATATACGAGGGGTGCTTCGGACTCGTCCCGGAGGTGGAGACCGCCCTGATGGTTGCCTACAACGGGGGACTTGCCATCTGGGACGCGGAGTACGCCCACACCGTCCTCTACGGCGACCCGATGTCCGGGATGGGGACCGCGACCCGTCACGGGGCGGAGGTCTGGTTCGAATGCGACGACCTTGCACCCTGCCTCCATGCGGTTGCCGGTGCGGGGCTCACCTTCCTTCACCCCGTCCGCGAGGAGCCGTGGGGGCAGATGACCTTCCGCTGCTTCGACCCCGACGGCCACCTCATCGAGGTCGGCGAGACGGTCGCAGGCTTCATCGGGCGGATGCACAGGGAAGGAATGAATGTCGCCGCGATTGCGGAGAAGACCGGGATGACAGCTGTTGCGATAGAAAAGGTGCTGGGCGGGGAGTAGGCCCCCGCTGCCCCCTACGATGGGGATGGGACGAAGTATTCGCTTGAAATCGTCTTCTCACCGGATTTATCGCGCCGGCCCCGCGTCCTCGAAGCCTTGGCGCTGGCCGGTGCCCGCCTCTTTTATGAGGGCCTCGGGGTGGAGGATGAGCCGCACGGTATTGACGGCGTGCTCGCGGGAGCGCTGCTCCGCGAGCCACGCAAGCTCCTTGTCATCCTTTGCCTCGTCTTCGTGGACGAAGACCTCGATGATGTGGGTGTTCGTCATCAGCTGGCACTGGATGAGCCCCTGAGAGGCCTCGTGGGCGCAGAGGCGGTCCTTCTCCTTCCCGCCCGGCATCCCGAGCGCCATCACGATGTCACAGCCCTCCTCCTCGATGAGCTTCTTGCAGGCTACGGGAAGATCTTTGATGCCCGGCACGGTCACCCGCAGTATTGCGACCGCCGCATGCCGTTTGAGCTCGTCCACGGCCGCAGCGCCCATATTGAAACGGGCGAAGGTGGTGTCCGCGACGCCGACTTTCATTCGAAGAGCACCTCGCAGGCAGCCGATACCCCGTCACCCTTGGGAGTACAGCCGGCCGCGGAAAGTGCGCCCTGTATCATCGCAAGCGTTCCCAGAAGTTCGGGTGCATTCGTTGCGCCCATCGTCCCGATGCGGAAGATCTTGCCCTTCAGGTGGTCCTGCCCGCCGGAGAACTCGACACCCATGCTCTTGACCCTGCCGCGGACATCGGCATCGGTGATCCCCTCCGGGTACTTCACGGCGGTGGCCGTGTTCGAGTAGGAATGCAGGTCGTCGAGCGTCGGGTACATCTCGAGCCCCCACTCGGCGACCGCCGCACGGCAGGCGGCCGCCAGCATGCGGTGCCGGATGATACGGGCCTCCATCCCCTCTTCGAGCGCAATCTTGCACGCCTCGTGGAGCGCAAGGAAGAGCGGGACTGCCGGTGTAAACGGCGTCTGGGACTTGTCTGCGTTCTTCTTGTAGGAGGGGAGGTCGAAGTAGAAGGGCGGATTTTCGCACTGCATCTCCCACGCCTTTGCGGACACCGAAATTCCGGCGAGACCCGCAGGGGCCGCGAGGCACTTCTGTGACCCCATCACCGCGACATCGACGCCCCATTTGTCGGGCAGCACGATGTCCGCGCCGATGGAGGTGATCCCGTCCATGATGAAGAGGGCGCCGTGCTTTCTTGCCAGCTTTCCCACCTCTTCCGCCGGATTCATGATGCCGGCCGAGGTCTCGTTGTGGACCATCGTGACCACATCCACCCCCTCCTCGAGCGCCGTCTCAAGTGCCGTAAGGGGAAGAGGCCTGCCGTAGTCCTCCGCCGCAAGGAGGGTCGCCCTGCCGGTGTAGCGCTGGGCGATACGGTAGAGGCGGTCGCCGAACTTGCCGTTTGCAAGCGAGACGACGGTGCGGTCCCGGCAGAAGTTGCTGATGGCCGCCTCCATTCCTGCCGTTCCCGAGCCCGTGATCACGAGGACGTCGTTTTCGGTGCAGAAGATCTCCTTCAGCATGACGGAGAGCCCGTCCATGATCTCGCCGAATTCAGCGCCACGGTGGTTGATGGCCTGCCGTGCCATCGCAAGGCGTACGCGTTCGGGCATCGGGACCGGCCCGGGCATCATAAGAAGTGATTCGTTTTCCATACTGACATCAGTGCCATAGGGGTTGACGAGGGAAGGCAAAATGATTATCCTTCACCGCATGCCGCCGGAGACGGCATGAAGACCACCCGCGTGTGACCGCCACCCCCCTGCCCCCATAAAAAAACCATAATACCGGAAAGAGCATGATAGTAGTATACCATGGCTGATGTTGCAGTGATAGCGGGCTCGGCCTCCGATGAGGCAGTCATCCGCAAGGCGACCGCGGTCCTCGACGAGGCGGGCATCTCCTACGACGAACAGATCCTCTCCGCCCACCGGAACCCCGACCAACTCGCTGAGTATGTCCGGTCCTGCGGGGCACGCGTCTTCATATGTATCGCGGGCCTCTCGGCGGCGCTTCCCGGCATGGTCGCCTCCATGACCGACCGTCCGGTTATCGGGGTCCCGGTCTCGGGCACCCTCGGGGGGCTCGACGCCCTCCTCTCCATTGTCCAGATGCCGCGGGGCGTCCCGGTTGCCTGCGTGGGGATCGACAACGGATCCAACGCCGCCCACCTCGCCATCCGTATCCTTTCTCTTTAGAGAGCCCCTTCCCACACTGGCGAAGGCGGACTGGGGACCAGGGTACCCGGGTGTCTCATGCCGTACCGGGCAAATCCCTTTTTTGAGAAACGGGCAGTGCATACCCTGCACCGGATGGCAGATAAGGTTCCCGTGTGGACGGTAACCTGCCGGGTTCTGGAACACCTCAGGAACCGTGGAGAGCGAAGCGTTACCAGGGTGAACGGTTACGATCGCCGGGGAGGGGCGATAACGGCGGTGCTTGTAAGAAAGATGCCCGAAAAAGGATATCTGATCGCATGTCAGGCCGAAACGGCAGACAAGTCGTTCGCATGCGTGCCGATGGAACACCCTTAATTCTGGTGGACGGCAACCCCGGGAAGGAGAAGGACGGCATCGATGCGGCGCCAGAGGGTCGTGATTTTCCCGGTGCGTCCGTCATCTTCGTCACCCTCCATTCCGGCGAAGGCACGATGTTAAGAGCCGGACCGGTCGGTTCCAAGGCGTCTCTGGCACAACCCATCTGACGGACACAACTTCCCGAACTCCTGAAAGACGGGCTTGCCTGACGGGCCCGGCCCTCAGGCACCGTGAGAAATGCTAGCCCTCTTCTGCCTGGCAGATGGCATACATAAGCGAAGGGCGGCCATTGATGGAGAGCTCTTTTTCGAGCTCCATGCCGACCCGACGGGCAAGCGCCGCCGACCGCGTGTTGTCGGTGGCCGTGTAGGCAAGCACCCGGCGGGCACCGACATCATCGAGCAGAAACGCGATGAGCCGCTCCAGGGCCTCGGCCGCGTAGCCGTTTCCCCGGCAGTCCGGCAACAGTGCATAATAGATCTGGACATCCCCATAGTCCCCCACCGTCTCGTACCCACAGGAACCGACGACCCTTCCCGTCCCCTTCTCCTCAAGGGCGAACGCATAGACGGGATAACGGGTGCCATACGAATTGAGGATGACCTGAAAAAAAGCGGCGACCTCCTGTTCGGTCTGGTTCTCCTTCAGGCCCGTCTGGCGGATGACCTCTTCATCCGCCAGGAGGAGGGTGAGACTCCCACGATCGTCCGGCCGGTACGGCCTGATGCAAAGGCGGTCCGTATCCAGCGCCTTCGGGATGCCCGTCTGCATAATCCAATATATTTACCATATTCCTATATAGGCTCGCGGAACCGGGTCAGCGATAGCGCAGCACGGTCCCGACCCCGGTCTCCTTCAGGGGCGTTTCCATTGAGAGGGCGTGGAGGGCGTCAAATCCTGTGCAGTGGCATGCATGCAGCTCCTTCAGGTTCTCATTTCTCAGGAACCGGGCCGTCTCCTGTATCCGCTCGCCATCGGCATGCATCAGGTGCAGCCCGCCTACGATATCGATGATCTTTCGTTCGCCGGTCACCTCCTTTGCGTACTGTACCATGTTGCATATCCCGGAATGCGAACATCCGGTCAGGATGACGAGCCCCTCCTCCGTCCGGCAGGCGATGGCGGAATCGTCGATGAGCGAATCGGGGACCGGGCCGTCCTCACCCTCGATGATCGCATACGGGGCCCACTCCTCAAAGGAGAGCGTCCGGGGGATCTCCCCCAAAAAGACGATGTCATCGGTGATCCAGAAGGGATCGCGGGTCGTCCGGACCGTCGCGGAGGACTGGCAGACGTCCGGGTGGATGAGGGGACCGACATCCCCCGATTTCTTCGTCCGGCGGCGACGCCACGCCCATGGGTGGGAGAGAACCGTCAGGTCGGACATAGGGTGCCCCGCCGTTTGCCGTTCCGACCGGGCGGTCAGATACGGGCCGAGACCCCATGTATGGTCGTTGTGGCCGTGCGAGAGCACTATATACTCCGCCTCCATTGGATCGATATTCAACTTTTGGGCATTATGCAGGAAAATGTCGGAATACCCGATATCGAAGAGAATCGGGGTCTCGCCGTCATCAAGCCATGCACAAAATCCAGGTTCACCGAGCAGGTAATGATCGGTGATGGTCATATTGTCCACCAGAATGGTAATCTCCATCAGATTGCCTCTCTCTACAGATCTGATCCCTTCAAACAATGAAGGTACCACTCGCGACAATATGCAAAATAAAATGATCGTCCCTTATCCTTACTGCCCGAAGAGCAGACCGGTCAGGAACCGCCAGGACTCACCGGCAAACCAGAGAATACCTGCCACGGCCAGGATGATCAGCGCGAAATAGACGACGTACCCACCCTGCACCGGGTTCTCCCATGGGATTTCATTGCGGTTCATCCGGTAAGATGTCCGGTACGCATCATACATCGCGTAGGCAATGATCATGAGGCCGGGGATGACATAATACATCAGTCCCACAACGGCGGCGACGAGAAAGAGCAGCGCCTTTGCCATGTCGCCGTTGTAGATCTGTCCGAGACCGGGTATCATCGAAAGCACTGCCGCCTTGAACGGACTCTTGTATCCCTGCTCCTCGCAGCTCATCACATTCTCGGCAGAAGGGCCTCGGTCGGCCGCTTCCTCGGCGAGGGGTGCCGCCACCTCCGGGGGAACCCGGTCCGGTTGCGGCTCCGGCTCTTCCGGCATCTCCGGGTACCCAAGGTCCGCCGCCGCCAGCGGTGCCTCGGGGTCCGGGCCACGGTCGGCTGCCTCCCCGGCAAGCTCTTCGGCCATCACTCCGGCGGGCATCTCCGCTTGTTCATCATAACCCAGATCCTCCTCGTCCATTCCCTTCTCGGATTCCGGCCCCCGGTCGGCAGCTTCCTCTGCCAGGTCCCCGACCACTTCGCCCGGCATTTCCTCCGGTTTGCCCCCGTCTTTTTCCCGCAATGCATCCTCAGGCATAGTAATACCATGCCGTAATATCCTGACCCACTATATAACCATTTGGAGAAAATAAGCTCATTCCGGGAGAACAATGGAGACAGCCCGGCACCATCCAGGAAGCGTTCACCGGTAAATTACCGGGACACCGGACGGGCCGTATCCCTTATGCGGAGAAGAAAAAGAACATCTGCGCGACCGAGACGGCGGCAAGCACGGCAAGCATCCAGAGGACTGCATAGAGAACGGCCTGGATTGCGACCATCTCCCTGAACTCCACCTCTCCGGTGTTCATCATCGTCGCCGTCTTCCACGCATCCCAGATCCCCGCCACATGGATGATCAGGCCGGGAATCACATACAGTACGGCACCAAAAACCACTCCCAGGAGGAAGAGGACGCCCTTTTTGTACTGCCCGTTGTAGACCTGCCCGAATCCCGGGAAGACGAGCGAGAGCAGCACCGCCGCCTTCACGTTCTTCTGGGGCGGGGGGAGGGGGGTTCCACCGGCTGCCTCTGCACACGCCACACAGGGTGCCCCCTCAAAAGGCAGCGGCTCCCCGCAGACGCGGCAGCGGGCCGGCCCCAGTAGCGGCGGCCGTTGATTATCCCTGTTCATATCAATGGTTGTTGTGGGGGGAGAAATTGAATACTTTGTGATTCATCCGGGAACGATCGCCCATCCTTCGCCGTCACAGGGGAGCGGGTCAGGCCTCCCGTACCCGGAACATCCCCTCCGGCACCGTCATCTCGAACCGTGCACCCTCACCTGGCACACCCGTCTCCCTGACGGCAATCCCCGTGAGATCAAGGATTTCCCGTGTCAGGAAAAGGCCAAATCCTGTGTTCTCACCGAATCCCCGTTCAAATATTCGGGTCTTCTTGTCCGCAGGGATCCCTCTCCCGTCATCTGCGATGGCCAGGAGCAGCCCGTCACCTGACCGCTCGCCGGTGATCGTGACGGCCGTCACCCCCCCGCCATGCCTGAGGGCGTTGTCCAGAAGGTTGTAGATGACCTTTGTAAACATCGGGTCGGCGTATACCTCGACACCAGGACAGGAACAGGTGACGGCAATGTCCCGGTAGGCAGGGTCAGAGGCGACCGAGGCAACCACCCGGCAGACATCCTGCCATTCTGGTGAGGTCACGCCGAGGTTCTGGTAATCGCCGGTGAACCGGATCTGCTGTTCAATGGATGTCGTCGCGTTGAAGATCCGCCGGAGGGAGATCCCGAGGGGACTGGCCTCATCCACCTCCCCGTCCATCGCGATCAGCTCCCCGGTCATCCGGATCGCCGTCACCTGGTTGAGGATGTCATGCCGGGTCACCGAGGAGAGGAGGTTGAGCTTCCGGTTCGCCCGGAGGATCGCCTCCTGGTAGGTCTGGAGATCGGTGACGTCCATATTCGCGCCTGCGATGACGCACGGCCGTCCGCCGTCCCCCGGCTCGATCACCCTCCAGATGGTCCGCATCCATCGCCATTCATCACCATCTGCCGTCGAACGGTATTTGATCTCGCCCGATGCAGTCTCTCCGCGTACCATGGAACCGAGCAGCTCCTCCACCTCGACCCGGTCCTCGGGATGCACATCGCCGGAGATGAAGGCGGCCAGTGCCGTCCCTGAGGGGTCCCCTGCCGCCGCCATCACCATGCCGGTGGGGTCATCCATTACCATCTCCCCGTCTGCGAGGTTGACATACCATGTCGCCAGATGCGCTCCCTCCATCGCAAGGGAGAGACGCTCCCGGTTTTGGCGTAGTTTGCGCTCGAGTTCCCGCTGCGGCGTGATGTTGACCGCCGATTCGAGGATCCCGATCACGGCTCCCGAGGCCCCTTCGACCGGATGGCACCGGACCTCGAAGACCTTCCCCGCAGCCGTGGTCACTTCTGCGGCCTGTACCCCGGCGCCACGTGCCTCGCCCGCTGCGACCGGGCATCCCCGGCACGGCTCCTGCACTCCGTGGAGAAGTTCATAGCAGAAGGGAGACTCTCCCCCGGCCCCTGCCGCCGATGCGGGGTGATTTGCCCAGATGACCCGCATGTCCGGTTCAAGGAACATCAGGGTTCCTGATATGCCGGCGATGTCCTTCAGGATCCGGTTCATTTCACTTGCGAAAGAGAGCAGGGATCGGGCGGTGACGATGCCTGCCACCCCGCCGTTCCCGGTCACCGGCAGGCGCCGGATATGGTGGCGGGCCATGATATCAGCGGCCTCCCCTGCGGTCGCCGTTGCATCGACCGTGATCAGGGGTGACGCCATCACCTCCCGGACCGGCACTGTCGCCGGCGGATGGTCGGCCGCGACCACCTTTCTGGAGATGTCCTGTTCGGTGATGATCCCGACGGGCTCGTCTCCTTCGCAGACGATGCAGCTGCCGATACCGTGGTCTGCCATCAGTAGTGCGGCGAAGGCAACCGTATCATCCGGGCTGACGGTGATCAACTGCTCCTCCATCAGGCCCCGGACCCGGACCTTTGCCTCGATATCTATGAATCCCTGTCCCTCATGCTCCATACCGGAAACTTCCCCCTCCGGCGGACCCCGCGGGTCCGCATGTGAAGATGCTATGCAGAAATGGTATGTTAAGCGAAAAAAAGGTGTGTATCCTGTGTTGCCGGGGTGCTATGCCTAAACGTGCCGGATCCGGGTATACCCGGATATCTCCGAATGAGTGGTGCAAAGGTCGTCCACCGAAAGGGCATGGATATCGCTGTGGCCGCAGAGACGGCAGAACATCTCCAGTTCCTCGGCGGTTGCATGGAAGAAGTTCTCGACGCCGCGGGCGCCTGTGGTGATGTCGAGCCGTTTACGCAGGTCAGGGTCCTGGGTCGTGACTCCCGTCGGACACTGACCGGTATGGCATATGCGGTACTGGTCACAGCCTGCGGCGATCATCGCGGCCGTCCCGAGGGCGACGGCATCGGCCCCGAGGGCAAGCGCCTTTGCGATATCCGATGAGATACGGTACCCCCCGGTTACCACCAGGGAGATCCCCTCCACCCCGTGCTCGTCGAAGTAGCGGCATGCCCGGTCGACGGCATAGACCGAGGGAACCGAGGTTGCATCCTTGACCGACTTGGGGGAGGCCGCCGTCCCTCCCGGGCGGCCGTCGATCGTGATGAAGTCCGGGTCTGCCGCAACCGCCACCTCCATGTCCCCCTCAATATCCCCGGCGGCGAACTTGACCCCCACCGGCCGGCCGCCGCTGCGGTCCCGCAGCTCACCAACCGTTGCCCGGAGATCGTCTGCTGTGCTGATTCCTGCAAACCGTGCAGGGCTGTGGATGTCATGCCCCACGGGGAACCCGCGAATACGGGCAATCTCGGGGGTCACCTTGCTCCCGGGCAGCATCCCTCCCATCCCCGGTTTGGCCGACTGGGAAAACTTCATCTCAATGGCGTCCGAAGTGCGCAGATACTCGTCGGTGAGGCTGTACCGGTTCGGCACATACTCAAAGATGTAGCGGTAGGCATGCTCCTTCTCCTCATCAAGGACCCCGCCTTCCCCCGACCCGATGGCGGTACCCGCTGCGGCCGACCCCATTGCAAGGGCGACCTTCGCTTCACGGGAGAGCGCCCCGAAGGACATGTGGGTGACGAAGAACGGCAGCTGGAGTTCCATGGGCTGCTTCGCCTTCGGCCCGATGACGGTCTGCAGGGAGACCGGTTCGTCGGGGTTGAGGGGGAGGCGGGCAAGACCCGCCGCGATGATGAGAATCTCGTCCCACGAGACCCGGAGATTGGCGCTTCGCATCGGCTCGATGAGAGGGCGCCCCGTCCCTGCCATCGTCTTGATCTCAACAAAATGCGGTTCTATGAAGACGGGTTCACGACAGAGGCGAGCACCCGGGTCCTCCTCGATGAATTCACGGACCTCCTCCTGGACGCTCTCGTGCATCACCCCCGGCTCTTTCTGCAGGTGGGTCCTGTCCGACCGGCAGACCGGACACCGCCAGTCGTCATCCAGCTCGTCGGGGGTCGTCCCCGCGGGAATATTTCCTTCGGCTGAACCCAGGTCCGAATCGTACCCAAATGAATTGCAGACATTACACCTGTACATCCCCATAACGGTCTCCTCCGGCATCCTGTGCCGGGTGTGCTGATGCCCGGATATTCCTGCCGATCACAGTTAAACCTTCGTGCCGGGCGGCGCATGCCTCACCCGAGAGGTCTTGATGATCGCATCTGGTACTTCAAAAAAAAGTTAATTTTAGGGCTTTTTCAGGATATCACGGACAAGTTTAACGGCACAGAGGTCTCCGCACATGGAACAGGTGTCTACCTCGCCGTCCCGTTCGTGAATCCTGCGGGCGTGCTCAGGGAAGAGGGCATGGGCAAACTGTTCGTCCCAGTCGAGACGGCGGCGGGCATCGGCCATCTGCCGTTCCCCCTCGCCAAACCATGCCTCCCCGCGGCGGGTGGTATCCCCGACATGCGCGGCAAGCTTTGCCACCCGCGTCCCCTCGATGATATCGTCGATGTCGGGGAGGGCGAGGTGTTCAGCAGGAGAGACCATGCAGAGGAAATCCGCCCCTGCCATCGCGGCGATCGCACCCCCGATCGCCCCGGAGACGTGGTCATACCCCGGTACGATATCCGTCACGAGTGGCCCCAGGAGGTACAGCGGTGCATAGTCGCTGAGTTCTTTTATCATCTTCACGTTGTACGTGATCTGGTCGACCGGGATGTGCCCCGGCCCCTCGATCATTCGCTGGACACCCTCTTCCTGGCAACGGGCCGCGAGGCGGCCGAGGTTCAGGTACTCCACCGTCTTTGCCTTTCGCGTTGCGTCGACGACCGCACCGGGACGCATGCCGTCGCCAAGCGAGACACATACATCTTCTTCCACCAGGATCTCAAGGAGATAGTCAAATTCCGCATAGAGCGGGTTCTCCTCCCCCGTCGCTGCCATATTTACGGTATGAAACGCCCCCCCGCGCGAGACGACGCCCATCACGCGGGGATCCTCCCGCAGGGAGGACAGGGTGTCAAGATTGACCCCGCAGTGGAGCGTCAGGAAGTCGACGCCCTGCCGGCAGTGATCGCGTATGGTCGTAAAGAGAAGGTCGGCGTCAACGTCCACCGCACTTCCCGCCCGGCGGACGGCATCGTAGATGGGGACGGTCCCCACCGGCACATCGAATGCCAGGATACGCTCACGCATCGCCGCAAGATCCCCTCCAGTCGAAAGGTCCATGAGAGCATCGGCGCCGTTCTCCACCGCCGCCCGGGCCTTGGCCACCTCCATCCCAGGATCACAGCGGATACCGGAGGTGCCGACATTGACGTTCACCTTGACCCGGCATCCCTCTCCGATGGCGCAGAGGCGGTGTTCCCGCCGCGGATTTGCCGGCACGACGATCCGACCCCGCGCAATCTGTTTGGCCATTTTTCGGGAATCCATGCCCGCACCGTGCGCCAGTTTCTCGATCTCCGGCGGCACCGTGTTCAGGCACTCCCGTATCAGGGTCTGCATAACTGACATTTGGTGGTACAACCTTATTATCCTGCATGCAGGTCATATGGATTCCGGGGGACGGTTCCTTAGCAAATGCCTATCTCCGGGGAAATGTGCTCGTCGATGCCGGGGTGACACCGATGCAGGTGGCAAAATACCGCGATCAGATCGAGTGGATTGTACTGACCCACTGCCACTTTGATCACATTGCCCATGCTCATGAGATCGCCCACATGTGCGATGCACGGCTCTGCATGCACAAAGACGATGCCGAAGGGCTCGGGGCCGATGAACGGACACTTGCAATGATATTCGGCGAGCGTGCTCCGCCGCTCAGGATTGCCCGGACCCTGCGGGACGGGGACGAGGTCGAAGGGCTCAGGGTGATCCATACGCCGGGCCATACGCCCGGAGGGATCTGTCTCTGGGACGGCGATGAGCGCAACCTCTTCTCCGGAGACACGGTCTTTGCCGACGGCGGAGTGGGGAGGACCGACTTTCCCGGCGGGAGTATCGCCGAACTGAAGGCGTCTCTCGGGCGGCTCTCCGCCCTGGATGTGAAGGGACTCTATCCTGGCCACGGGCCTGCGGTGGAATCGAACGGGGCGTTGCATATCAACGCGGCCCTCAGGATGCTGGCGTTCTGCTGAGAACGAACCATGGCACCGCCCGGCATCTACTGTCTGGTACTCGCAAACCCGGCATGCACGGTCCGGGTGGGACAACTGGGGGAATGCAGGTTTCCCGCCGGGCGGCTCTGCTATATCGGGTCCGCCCTCGGGCCGGGCGGCCTTGTCCGCGTCCGCCGCCACCTGCGCCTTGCCGGGGAACAGGACCGTCCGCCCCGGTGGCATATCGATTACCTGCTCACCGACCCCCGCTTCACACCGGAGGCGGTGGTGTGGGCGGTAACGACGGAACGGCTCGAATGCGCCGTCGCCCGGGCGCTGGGGGAGCCCGGTATCAAAGGGTTCGGGTGCAGTGACTGCCGGTGCCCGACTCATCTTTTCTCCCGTGAGGAAAATCCCGTTGCAGAGGTCTGCCGGGCTTTCACGTCCGCCGGATGTGCACCGTTATTCGTAGAGGCACCGGATATGATGCCGGATTTTTTGGTACAGGCAAAAGACTGATATAGTCAGCCTTACGACTTTGCACGTATGAAAGTCCTCGGTATATCCGGGAGTATGCGCAGGAAGGGAAATACCGCCATTCTTGTTCAGAAGGTGTTGGAAGAGGTCGTAAAAAAGAACGACGCCATCGACACCGAATACATCTCCCTCGCCGATTATGAAATAGGGCCCTGTATCGCCTGCATGAAATGCAAAGAGGAAAAGAAGTGCGTGCTCACCAACGATGAGTGGGAAGGGGCCGCCGAACGAATGCTCGACTGCGACGTACTTATCATCGGGACGCCGGTCTATTACTATGACGTCTGCGGCCAGATGAAGAACTTCATCGACCGCACCTACAGCATGTACCATGACCGGAAACTGACCGGCAAATATGTGGTAACCATCGCAATCCAGGCCGAAAAGGGTGCCGACCGGGCGCTCGAGACCCTGGAAGGGTTTGCAAATACCCACGAATTTTCATTCATCGGAGAGATAGAGGGGCAGGCAGCCGATGAAGGTGAGATCCTCAGGGACGAAAAGGCACTCAAAAAGGTCGAGAAGATCGCGGCAAAGATTGCGGATCTCGGATGACCCCGGATTGTGGGGGGCAGACTACCCGAATGCCTGACTCCCACCATTTTTACCGTCCGGGGAAAGCGTCAGCCTAATAGGAGAGGCACGACGAGGTACTGGTACTTGAGTTTATGGCCCGTACCACCATCTTTACCATTCTTCCCGGCCAGGGACGGCACTTCTGCACGGGAAGGTTTTGCGAAGCCGCCACGAGGGATCCCTTCCACAGCGCACTCATCCTGCCGACCAAACGCCTTGCAGGTGAGATCCGGGACGAAATGAGAGAGAGGGGCGTGCCCTTTCTTCCGGACCTTGTCGGGACGCCGGAAGAGGTGGCCCGGACTATTCTGCACCGCTACCGGCCTGCCATCCGGGTGATAGAGAGGGACGAGGCCCGCTCCGTCTTTCTCGCGGTCCTGAAGGAGCGGCCGGCGGGTTCGCCGCTCGTCACGCCGGACCGCCAGCCCGGCATCCGGCAGGCGGATGACCTGGGCATCCTGAGAAAGGTCATCGAAGCGCGGATGATTGACTATCCCGCCTGCCTCGCCGAACTGCAGGGGCCGAGGAGCACCGAAGTGGGGGCGGTGCTTGATGCCTACCGGACCCTGCTGGAGCACCGGCGCCTCGCCGATAGTGATTCAGTACTCGCGGGCGCTGCAGCGGCCGTCCGCGAGGCGGCGGACCAGTGGCAGGTCTTTGTCTACGGGCTGTACGAACCCCCTGCCTCGTTACGGGGGTTCCTGGGCGCCCTTCGTGCAGGAGAGGGTGAGTGTACCGCCTTCGTTCCGTATGCACAGAATCCGGCAGTCTTCGCCGACCGCTGGGAATGGATGGATGCGGATGAATACCATACCATCGCAGGGGAGGGCTCAGGATGGGTGCCAATCTTTGGCGGGGAGGAGGCGTCCGGCGTCTGTCCGGTCAGGACGATGCGGCCCGCCACGCGTGAGACCGAGGTCCGCGCCATCGCAGCAGAGGTCTCCCGCCTCCTGGAAGAGGGCATCCCTCCCGGCGCGATCACGGTGGCCTTCCCCGATGTACGGGCTGCCGCCCCGCTGCTGGAGGAGGCCTTTGCCGATGCCGCCATTCCCTATGCAACGGCCACACGCCCATCCCTTGCCACCATCCCCCTCGCACAGACGGTCCTGCTCGCGGCAGGCATTCCCGCGGGAAGGTACCGTCGTGAGGATGTTGCAGCACTCTTCTCCTCTCCGTACTTCCGTTTCAACGCCGGCAACCGGCCGCTGACCGGAGGTGACGTGGAACGGCTGGCGCGGGAGGCAGGCATCAGCGAGGGTCTGCGTTCCTGGGAGCGGGGCCTCGAACGGCTCTGCGCACGGTATGCCGCAGAGGCCGAAGACGGCGGCAAGGCGGCGGCAGCCCGGACCGCCACCGCCCGGGTACAGGCGGCGGCCATCATGGATGTCCTTGCCCGCCTCAGAACACTGGAAGGCGTACAGCCGGCCTCCGGGCATATCCGGGCCCTGGGAGAGCTGCTCGCCGCGTGGGACGCACCCGTCATTCCCCCGGCACCCGACGAGGCCGTCGGTGCGGCCGAAGAAGAGGCCTGGTCCCTCCTGAACGGGATCCTCCGGCGGCTGGAGAGCAGTCCCTCATCAGACCAGCGGGTCTCACAGGGAGAATTTCTCGGGCTCTTGACCACGATGGTCCGCGAGACCCGCCTCTCCCCGGTGACGGACAGGGAGAGGGTGCAGGTGACGGGTATCCGTGAACTGGCCCATATGCGGGCCCCATATCTCTTCCTTGCGGACCTCACCGACGGGCGGATGCCCGATATCCCTCCCCTTCTGCCGTACACCACCGAACGCGAGGAGGGGAGGATGGGGACCCAGAGCCGCCGGGAGAAGCTCAGGGAAGAGCGCTACTATTTCCTGGCAGCACTCTCGGCAGCAGAGCAGGAGATCTGCCTCAGTGCAGCCCTCGCCGCAGGCACCACCCCGCTCGTGGAGTCCCCGTTTCTGCGGGTGGTGGAGGAGGCGACCGGTGCCGTGCCCTGCGATGTGGAAACGGAGACCATCTGGTCGGCCAGGTCACGGGCAGAGGGGGCGGGAAGAGCGATCGCAGGCGGGTGGATGCCGGGGGCGCGATGGCTCCCGGAAGGACAGGGCACGGAGGGGGTCCTCTCCCGCATCACGGCGGAGGCCGTCTGCCGCAGGGGGGAATACACCACTGCCTGGGACGGAATACTGACCGGCGAGGAGGATATCACCGCAGACCTTGCCGCCCGGTTCGGTCCTGAGCGTGCATGGTCCCCGACATCGCTGGAGATGTATGTGGGATGCCCGTTCCGCTTCTACTGTGCACATGTACTCGGCCTTGCCAGCCTGCCGGAGGCAGAACGGACCATATCCGCCGCCGACCGGGGGGCGCTGGTGCACGAGATACTCCGCGGGTTTTACGAGCGGTGGCAGGCAGCAGGCCATCCCGGCAGACCCGCCCCCGGCGATCACGCAGCCGCGTCTGCCGTCGTGCGGGACGTCGCCCGTACGGAGACGGACCGGTACCACTGGGAAGGACCGGTCTGGGAAGTGGTGAAGGAGCAGTTGCAGGGAACGGCAGACGGGGAGGGGCTCTTCGGAGAATTTCTTGCAGAGGAGGAGAAGGCCGCCGACAGTGCCCTCGACCCCTCCCTCTTCGAGGTTTCCTTCGGCATCGCGGGAAAGGTACCTTCTCTCTCGGGTGCTCCGGTCCCGCTTGCGGTCCCGGGCGGGGACGGGGTGCTGAGGGTGCGGGGCACCATCGACCGCGTGGACGCAGGGGACGATGGGGCCTGCATGGTCACCGACTACAAAACCGGCACTGCCCCCACCCAGAAGGATATCCGTGAGGGACGGGCGCTCCAGCTCCCCCTCTACCTCCGTGCCCTCGAGACCGCGACAGGCATGAACGGCGTCGCCTGCGGGTACTATACCATCAGACAGGGGAAGACGCAGAACAGCATCGTCACCCATGACCCGGCGGCCGCTCCTCTCCTTGGCAGCATCTCGAAAAAACCAATGCCCGCAAACGAGGACTTTACCGGGATGATCGACGGGGCGGTCACGGCGGCTGCCCGGGCGGTCGCCGGCATCCGGGCGGGACGGTTCCCTCCCTCCGACGGCACACGGAAATGCCCGTCCTACTGCGATTATTCGTCGATATGCCGGTTCTCAAGCCTCCGGACCCTCAACAGCGGGGATGCAGCCGGGGACGATGAGGACGCCGGACGGTTCCCCGGTGGATCTCAGGGAGGAGACGACGCATGAGCGCACCGAAGGGACGCCAGAAGGAGGCGGTCGAAACCGGGGGGAGCCTCTGTGTCACGGCCGGGGCCGGGACAGGAAAGACCTTCGTCCTGGTGAACCGCTACCTCAAAATGATCACCCCTGCGGGCGGCGGCAGCGGCGGCAGTGCCGCGACCGGCGGAGTGGGAGGCATCCTCGCCCTCACCTACACGGAGAAGGCGGCCGCTGAGATGAAGTCCCGCATACGAAGCGCCGTTGCAGAACAGGAGGGGCCGGAATGGGACCATGTGGCAGAGGACCTGCTCTTTGCCCATATCTCCACCATCCATTCGTTCTGTTCGGGTATCCTGCGTGAATTTGCCCTTGAAGCCGGAGTCGACCCGGGGTTCGTCCCTCTCGAGGAGTACGAGCTCGAACGGATGCTCGGGCAGGCGGTCACCGACCTCTTCCATACCGACCCGCCGCCGGGCGTGAGAGAACCGCTCATGTCCCTGCTGCGGACGATGGGGGACTGGCACCTCGAGGAGGCACTCAGGGAGCTCTATGCCAGGCGCCACCTTGCCGAACCGTTCTTCGAACGCCTCGCCCGTGACCGGGACGGCGTCATCGGGGACTGGGCGGCTGAGCTTGCAACCGAACAGGGGCGCATCCGGGATGCGGCCTGTGCCGCCGGTGCCGTCGCGGCGGCGGAGGTGCTGCGCGAGCTTGCCGTCCGCTATGCGGGTGAGGGCGACAGCGGGGCGCGGTACCTGAAGAACGCCGCCCCCTTCCTTGAGGAGATCCGGGAAGATGCCTCCCCGGAGGCGTTCTGTCTGGCCCTCGCGGGGCTCGCCGGGGCGGGCGGAACACCAAAGATGGGATCAAAGAAGATCTTCGGGGACGAGAAGCCACGCCTCACGGCCGCCTTCGCCACCCTGAATGCGGCGGTACGGGCGTGCCCGCCGGAGCTCTGTACGGCATTCATCGGTCCGGACGATCCGGCAACGGAGGCGACCTGCAGAGCCCTTGCGGACCTTGCCATGGTGTACGGCCGGTTTGCCACCCTTGTCGGGAGCGCCAAACGGGCGAGAGGTGCCATCGACTTTACCGACATGATCGTGCTTACGGCACGGCTCCTGGAAGAGCGCCCCGAGATCGCCCGCGACCACCTCAGGGGCCGGTACCGCTTCATCATGGTCGACGAGTACCAGGATACCGATCCCCTCCAGGCCGCGATCATACGGACGATCCTCGGGGAGGAGGGCACCGCCGGGTCGCTCTTCGTCGTCGGCGACCCGAAACAATCGATTTACCTCTTCAGGAACGCCGATGTGACCCAGTTCAAACGGACGATGGAGGAGATCGGATCGGCGGGAGGGACGACCGTTCCCCTCGATATCAACTTCCGCAGCACCCCGGCGGTGATCGGTCTGGTCAATACCCTCTTCTCCCGTCTCTTTGCCTCCGACCGGCTGCCGTGGGAGTTCGCCTACGACCCGATCGACGTCTCGGAAGGCCGGGCTGACCACCACGGCACGGTGGATCTCCTCCTCGCTCCGGCGGCGAAGGGTCCCGCAGGCATCCGGGAGGAGGCGGAGATGATCGCCCGCTACCTCCAGGAGATGGTCACCCGGCAGACAAAGCTGGTCTACCGGAAGAGACGAGACCTGGAGGACTATGACCCGGCAACGGAGGACGGCGATTGCCGCGTCCCCGTCCCTGCACGGTGGCGGGACTGTGCAGTCCTCATTGAGTCCCGTACGAACCTTGAGTACCTCGAGGACGCCTTCGGGCGGTACGCCGTCCCCTTCCATGTCCACCGCGGAACAGGGTTCTACCGCCGCCAGGAGGTCCGCGACATCACCTCGCTCCTCACCTTCCTCACCCGTCCGGACGACGACCTGGCACTCTACGGCGTCCTCCGCTCGCCGTGGTTTGGCTTCTCCGATGCCGCCCTCTACCGGACAACCGGTGGGGAAGGACGCCATCTCCTGGACCGCATACGCAGGGCAGAGGATGGAAACGCCGCCCGCGCCGCCGCCCTCCTGGACCGGTGGCTCACCTATGCCCGCCGGGAACCACTGGACCGCCTGGTCTCCCGTATCATGGCAGATTCGGGGATTTTTGCGGTCTATGCGGCACTGGAAGGCGGGGACCAGATGGCGGCCAACCTGGGGAAGGTCGCCGCCATGATACGCGAACGCGGCCAGTCCGGCATCTACACCCTCGACGAGTGTGCCGCCGACTTCACCGCCGCAACGGCATCCGGCAGGGACGAGGAGGAGGCTCCGGTCGAGGGGTCGGTGCGGGATGCGGTCACCGTCATGACGGTGCACGCTTCAAAGGGGCTGCAGTTTCCCGTCGTCATCCTGCCATGGATGGCCCGGTCACGGGCCGCATCCCACCCGGGTATCCTCATCGATGAGGAGTGCGGCGTTGGGATGAAGGTGCCGGACCAGGACGGCGTACCTGCAGACACCCCGGTCCGGCGGCTGATTGATCACCGGCTCGGGCAGAAGGAGCAGGCGGAGAGGAAGCGGCTCTTCTATGTGGCGGTGACGAGAGCCGAGGACCACCTTGTCATGAGCGGGATGCGCCCGGCACCCGACCGCATCCCCGCTACCCCTGAGGCGGGTTCATCGCGGCTGGACTGGCTGCTCGGCGCCTTCGGTGCCGGCGAAGACGCGATTGCCGCAGGGGAGATCCCCTACACGGACGCCGGCGGCCACCCCTGTTCGATGCGGGTGATCACCGATCCGGCGGGCATCACCGCCCACGAGCGGTTGACCGGACCAAAGCCCCCTGCAGCAGAAGCCCTTGAGGCAGCCCGGGAAATTCCCTATAGCCGCCCCCCGTGGAGCACCGCCACTCCCACGGGTACCCGGCGGGCGATCACCGTAAGCCTTCTCGAAGAGGAGGCAGCGGGGAAGAGGCCTCGTCCAGGGCTCGTTCCCCCCCCGGCGGATGCCGGGGGGCCGGCACTGGCAGGCATCCTCCTCCATGAGGTCATGGCGGGCGTTCCCGCCGAAACGGCCCTTGCCAGGGCAGGTTGGAGCGGGGATGCAGAACGTGCACGCCGGCTGGAGCAGACACGGGAGGCGTTCCTTTCCCTCCCCCTCCTCCGTTATGCAGCAGGGCAGTGGTGCGAGGTGCCGTTCTCGGTGATGATCGCGGGCAGGCACTGCACCGGACGCATCGACCGGATCGTCCGGACCGCCGAAGGGCGGTGGGTGGTGATCGACTACAAGTCAGGGAGCCGGGACGGCAAAGCAGAAGAGGCATACGCCTGCCAGATGGCGATGTACCACGAAGCGGTGCGGCATCTCACCGGCGCGGAGGCGGAGTGCTACCTGTGGTTTGCCGGCGATCACCGGCTGGTACAGGTTATGCCGGACAAGGAGAGATTATACTCCGCAATAGCTCGCCATTCAGAGGTATAACCCCTGTATCCCTTTTTGTAGGGCATAGGATATATCGGACCTCTGAGGGAATGCCCCGGGAGATGCAGGAAGTCCGCAGAACGTTCCCCGAACCCTAATCCGCTCCTTTTTTCGCCGGTTCGCTTCATCCGTTCCTCCCCTGTCCCTCCTGCCCGTTCAGTGACATCTAATGCAGGAACAGCAGAACAAAAAAGTGCCTCCGTTTCCGCCGGCAGGAGCGGCACCGTGCGGACCCGCCTGTATGCAACCGGTACCATTTCCCACATTTATTACCGGTGAACACCAATCTCCTGTCAATACGAGTCGGGCAGATGAGACGAAACGAAGGAAACAGCGAACGGTTCGAGTGCAGCGCCATCTCCATTGCCGGTGTACGGCCGGTGAATGAGGATGCATGGTGCGCCGCCCCGGTGGGAGGGGGACTGGTCTGTGCCGTCGCCGACGGGATTGGCGGCCACGCGGCAGGCGACGTGGCATCCTCGCTTGCCATCCGTATCCTCGGTGAGACCATCAGGAAGACGGAGATTCCAGGAGGCGATCACAAAGCTGCGGCACAGGCGCTCAGGAGAGGTCATTCCCTTGCTCACGAGGCCGTCGTTGAACAGGCCACCGGTACACAGGCAGGCATGGGAACGACCCTCGTCTCCGCCTATTTCGGGGGCGGGACAGTCACTCTCTGCAATACCGGGGATTCCCGCTGCACCCTCATACGCAATGGAACCGTCGTGCCGCTCACCAGGGACCACTCATTCGTTCAGGGACTTGTGGACCGGGGGGTTCTTACGCAGGAAGAGGCGGCCCGGCATCCGATGGCAAACATCATCACCCACTCGCTGGGGGCGGACTTCATCGCCGACTGCGCCGCCCACTCACTCTGCGACGGCGATACCCTGGTGCTCTCCTCCGACGGCCTGCACGACTACGTGTCCCGGCAGACGATGGCGGGGGCGGGGGAGGCGGCGAGCGCACAGGAAGCCGCACGCATTCTTTTGGAGGATGCCGCACGCACCTCGACCGACAATATCACTCTCATCGTCGTCAGGGTGCATGCCGGCCCGGGATGGAAGGAAGGGGGTGAGGAGGATGGCGGACGAGAAGGACGACGGCAATGCTGAGACCGTGGTGATGACCGAGGACCCGGAGTATTATGAAGACCTCTCCGACTACCTCAACGTGCTCTCCAACCCCGTCCGCCTGCGTATCCTCAAGATCATCGAGCACACCCCCCGGGAGGCCCGCGAGATCGCCGCCGGGATTGGCACCTCCTATGTGAATACGAAGAAGCACCTGGAAAAGATGCTCAACGCTGGCATCATCACCAAAGAAGCGGGATTCGGACGGGCCACCTCCCGCGGGTCCCTCCCCGTCTGGAAATACACCACCCGCCCCGGCGGCATCGAGGAGATCATCCGCAACCTGGGCGTCTTCTCGAACCTGGACATCCATATCGAAGGCAGCGAACTTGCCGAACAGGTGGAGGAGGCCCGCCGGATGGTCTCCCGCGAATATGCAGGGGAAACGCCGGTCCTCTTCGTCCTCGGCGGACCCGCGGACGGCCAGACCTTCCCCCTCTCCGAGGAGATGACCCGGTTAGGGCGTGAAGAACGGCGCATGGGACCGCTTCCCTTGGAGGAGAACGGTGCATCTCCCATCCAGTACGCCCCTCCGGGAAGGCTCACCGGCGATGCCGTCATCGTCGTCTCCCATGTCTTTGACCTCGTCACCCGCATATCCCGGCCGCATGCCGAAATACGAAGGCAGGAGGGGGGCTGGTATCTCACCGACCGGGGAAGTACCGGGGGGAGCTACGTAAACAACAACCAGTGTGAGGCAAACAAGAAGGTGCGGCTGATGGCCGGCGATATCATCGATCTCGCCCGGGGCCCCCGCGGCGTCCGGTTCCTCTTCACCGTTGCCGAGGAACAGGGCGCATCAGACGAATAGAGGGATTAGGTATCCATGAACAACAGAAGGGGTCCCAGTCAGTGTGGAGGATACCGGACGGGCGGATGCAATTCCCCCGCACGGCTGCTCTGTGGCGTCCTGCTCCTTCTTGCCGCAGTGTGCTGCATCACCGGCAGCGCCGCATCCCTGCATGTCGGGGAAGGCGGCTATGCGACGATCAGCGGAGCGCTCGGCGATGCAGTGCCCGGGGACACGATCATCGTGGAGAGCGGCACCTATACCGAATCACTCATCATCAGCGTTCCGGTGACGATCAAGGGCGTTGACACCGGGGGAGGGCTCCCCGTGATCATTGCAACGGAAGGCGAGGCCGCCATCATACTGGAGGGCGGGGCTACCACCATTCAGGGGCTTACCATCACCGGGACCGTCCCCTGCGGCATCTTTGTGCATTCTGACCGGAACGTGATCACCGGCACCACCATAACGACCACCTTTCCCGGCACCAGCGTCGGTATCTGCATCTATGACGCGGACCGGACCCTGGTGACGGGCAACCTTGTAACAGGGCAGCGTATCGGCATCCAGATCAGCGAATCTGACGGGACTGCAGTCTATTACAACGAATTAGCCGTTATAACGGGCGCGGTCTCCACATCTCCGGAAACGACCTGGACCTCGCCTGTGATCACCTACCAGTATAACGGCACCACGTTCGAGGGGGAGGTGGGCAACAGGTGGAGCGGGTATGCGGGAACCGACACCGGCGGCGACGGCATCGGGGATGAGCCCTATGTTGTCTCGTCACCCTCCGCAGCCCAGTTCCGGGCATGGGAGAACGAAGGGGGAGAATCCCCCTTCGACCGAAGGCCCTTCGACCTAATGGGTGAGCTTACCGGCGACGTCACGATCGAGGATACCGCCCCCCTCGTCGCAGGTATTGATATATACACGGTCTCCTCTCTCCCGGCAGAGGCTGAGACAGAGGGACCGGGACTCCGACCGGGACCGGACAGGACGAACGGCCCCTTCACCTTCCCGGGGGAACCGGAAAGCCTGCTCTGGCCTGCCGTCGGTTTTCTTGCATCCCTGATTATTGCCGGAGGGCTTACGATTGCCGACCGGCGCACCCGGCACCACAGTGTCCTCGACCGCAGGGGATCCGCCGCGCTTGTCCTGACGGTAGGGTATACCATCCTCGCGGTCCTTTGCAGTTCCGCGATCTTTGTGACGGGGTTCCAGGCTTTGATGGTGCTCGGATTAATGCCGGGCGCAAATCCCCTCGTCGCCGGACTGGCCTTTCTCTCGATAGTGTCGGTCTTCCTTGCCGCATCCACGGCGACGGAGCGGACGCCCCGGTATCTCCTCTCTGCGTTCCTCCTTGCAGCGTTCATCATGGCAGCGGCCTCGGCGTCCCTCCTCCTCGCCGGCAGGACCGGCACCGGTCCGGGCGTCCCCCTCTCCATGATCCTCGGGATCGCTGCCCTCGGCCTCGGCCTGTACCACCGCTCCCGCATCATCACTCCCGGCGTTTCGGGGGACACGGACGAGAGGACCCGAATCGCCCATACGGGCGACCCGTTCGACGAGACGCGGATCATGGACACGCAGCTGCGTGACGTGTACTTCCCTGCCACCCTTGCGGACCGGTACCGTGACGTGACATTCATCGGCAAGGGAGGAATCGCACGGGTCTTCCGGGCGGTCAGGCGGTCCGACGGGGCGGTGGTCGCCGTCAAGGTCCCCATCAGCTTCGACGAGACTACCGGGCGCATCTTCCTGAAAGAGATGAAACTCTGGGAAGGTCTCGTCCACCCGAATATCGTCCGCCTCTGCTCGGTCAATATCCTCCCCGTGCCCTTTGTCGAGATGGAGTATGTAGCGCGGTCTCTTGCAGGCGTTACCCTGCCGCTTCCTCCGGATGAGGCTGCGGCAATCGTAACCGATATCGTCCATGGCCTTGACTATGCCCACGGGCACGGCATCATCCACCGTGACATCAAGCCACCGAACATCCTCCTTGCTGAGGACGGGTCAGCCAGGATCACCGACTGGGGCCTGGGGACCGTGATGGGCGACGGGCACGAGTCCTCCATCGTGGGTTTCTCGGTCCATTACGCGGCACCCGAACAGATTGCCCCGCGGCGGTTCGGGGACGCCGACACACGGACGGACATCTACCAGACGGGAGTCGTCTTCTACGAACTTCTTACGGGCCGGCGGCCCTTCGCGGACGGGGGACTGGGGGAGATGACGGACGCGATCCTTGCCGAGACACCGCCGCTCCCCTCCTCCCTGGTGCCGGCAGCGGCACCATATGATGACATTGTGATGCGCTGCCTTGCAAAGGAGAAGGAGGGGCGCTATCCCTCCGCTGCGGCGCTCGAAGAGGCGCTGGCGGGCGTTGCCGAACACCGGTGAAACCTCCCGGTTGCATGATACCACCCCCCCTATTTTCTGCATATATACCTGTTCATGCGAGACGGTCTGCTGCACCTTTACAGAGGCAGAGATATGAACCATCGAATATGTATTGCACTCATCGTCCTTGCGGCGCTCTGCGGCATCGCAGCCGCGGCGACCGACGGCGATTCGGACGCTGCATCCCAGATTGCAGTGACCGGTATTACCAAAGACCCCGAGACATTGATGCCCGGTGACCAGGGATTTATCACCATTGAGATTACGAACACGGGGGACGAGAGCGTCTCCATCGACCGGGCGAAGCTCTACACGAACGACCTTGCCATCGTCAATGACAACGCCTACGACACCGTCGGCGACATCGGAGCGGGCAACGCCATGGAGTTTACCTTCACGGTGAAGGCGAAGGCGGCCGGGGGGATCTTCTACCCGTCCTTCTACCTCGACTACACCTCGGCGGGGTCCATGCGTACCTCCATCCCGGTGATCGTGGACGACACCTGCCCGCAGGTCTCCCTTCTGGGGGTCCCCGAGACCTTCGCCGGGGGAAAGACCGAGGATATCACCGTCCTCGTGGGCAACCCCCGCGACGGTGAACTGGGTGCGATCACCATCACACCCGTGACGGACAACGTCAAGAGCGACCGCACCAGCTCCTTTGTCGGCAACCTCGGGCAGGACGAATCCGCAGAGGTCGTCTTTGCGATCACGCCCCTTGAGGAAGGCGACCTCACCTTTGAAATCAACTACCGCAACGGCGTCAACGAGCACAGCACCACCGTCTCTATTCCCATGACCTTCGGGACGGACAAGACGAGCGCCGACCTTGTGGTAAACGAGGTCTCGGTGAGCACCTCCGGCACGACCGCCACGGTCTCCGGTGATGTCACGAACGCCGGTCTCGAGGAGGCCTACTCCGTGATGGTCACGGTGGGGAGCCCTGCCGTTGCGACGAACCCGAACCCCGTCGCCGTGATCGGCGCCCTCGAACCGGACGACTTCTCCGGGTTCGAGGTGACCTATTCGATGCAGGGTGCAGGATCGGTGCCGGTGCTGGTCACGTACAAGGACGAGGACGGCAACATCTACGAGGAGACGTTCTATGTCAGCGGCGGGAATGCCATGGGAAGCACCGGGACGGATAGTGCCGCCGGCGCCGCTGCACAGCAGATGCCCGCAGGCGGCCCAGGCGGCAACCGGAACCCGCTCGGGTCCATGGGAAGCGGCTTTGCCCGGATACCCATCATCCCCATCATCCTCGGGATCGTGATCATCGCGGGCGGCCTCATCGCTTGGAGAACGGGACATCTCACACGGGCACGAAACGCCATCCAGGCCCGCCTGCACAAAGAGAAGTGAGAGGGGCCGGAAATGTCCTTAACACCGGTTATTGCGCTCGAGGATGTGCATAAGATCTATCCCCTCCCTTCCGGGGACGTCCACGCCCTCGACGGAGTCTCGCTAACGATAGAGAAGGGGGAGTTCGTCGCCATCATGGGCCCGTCCGGGTCCGGCAAGTCGACCCTCATGAACCAGATCGGCTGCCTGGACGTCCCGACCGAAGGTACAGTCCGCATTGAAGGACAGGATATCGCGACGCTGAGTGACCATGACCTGACCGCCCTCCGCAGGGACTCAATCGGCTACATCTTCCAGAAATTCAATCTCATCCCCCTGCTGACCGCCTACGAGAATGTCGAATACCCCCTCGTCCTCAGGCACCGGAAGTATGACGATACCGGACGGGTCCAGCACCTCATGGACCTGGTGGGCATCGATGCGGCGCTTGCCGCCCACCGCCCGTCGGAACTCTCCGGCGGCCAGCAGCAGCGGGTGGCGGTCGCCCGGGCGCTCGTGAATGAACCGGCGATCCTCCTCTGCGACGAACCAACGGGAAACCTTGACTCGAAGACAAGCAGGCAGATCATGGAGATGCTCGCCGGCCTCAACCGGGAGGGGAGGACCGTGATCATGGTCACCCACGACCAGGCGACCGCCGAGTACGCCCACCGCACCATCCTGATCCAGGACGGGAGGATTGCATGAAAAAACCGGATATTATCTTCCAGCTTTCGATGCGGAGCGTGCGCCTGAACCTCCTGCGCTCCGTTCTTGCGGCGCTTGGCATCGTGATCGGCGTCGTCGCCATCGCATCCATCGGGATGATCTCCGCGAATATGACCCTCTCCGTCACCGAGGAGCTCTCGGCAACGGCGAACGTCCTTGTCGTCAGCCCCGATGCGGGCGGCGGAGGAGGGTTCGGACCTCCGGGCGGAACAAGCGGAGGAGGAGATGACGAGGACGAGGAGGATTACCTGACCGACGACCAGTTCGACGATATCAGAAAGGCCGCCGGGTCCTCGTATGTCTACTACCTCTATTCGGAGAGCGACCGTATCGGGTCGGGGTCGGCAGGCGGCCGCACCACGATCTACGCGATGGACGATGATGCCATGAAGGAGATCCTCACCCTCACCGAGGGCAGTTTCCCCACGACGACATCGCAGGTCGTCATCGGTCCCGACCTTGTGGAGCGCTACGGCCTCGAGGTGGGGAGCAAGGTCACCATCGGCGATGAGGACGACGATAACGGCCAGACGACCGTCCGGGTCACCGGCATCCTGGAGGAACGCGGCATGTCGATGGACATCAGTTCGGACAATGCGATCATCGTAACGGAGAAGTTCTTCACCGGCCGGTACGGCGGCGAGGATGATTATGCCCAGGTGAACGTCGTCGTGGATGATATCAACGAGATCGACGCCGTCGCAGATAGCATCGATGAGACCCTCAATAAGAAGGAGAACGAGGTCAGGGTGGAGGATTCCAGCAGAATGCTCGATACCATATCCTCGACCCTCGGGACGATCACCAGCTTTGCGCTTGCCATCGCGGGCATCTCGCTGCTCGTGGCGGCGGTCTCCATCTTCAACGTAATGATGATGTCCGTTACCGAGCGGGTCAGGGAGATCGGCATCCTCCGCAGTATCGGAACGCAGAAGGGCGAGGTCCTGCGGATGTTCGTCTATGAGGCGGCGATCATCGGCATCGTTGGCGCCGGCATCGGTGCGGTCCTCTCCCTGGTAATTGGGTATGTGGTCGTCTTCGGGATGGTCGGGACAACGGAGTATTTCTTTGCACTCGACAGTCTCGCAAACGTCCCCGAAGGGATGATCGTGGGTGCTGTCATCTGCATCATCTCCGGCGTGTATCCTGCCTGGCGGGCGTCGAACCTCGACCCGATAGAGGCGCTCAGGGCCGAATAATCTCCCGGCGGTGCCACTGTGCAACCTCACGGTTGCACCGTGACATCCCCCCTATTTTACGCATTTATCCCCCGCCGGGTGCACCTGATAACCAGAGGTCCGGAAAGTCGGCACACCGCCGACGGCCCCGGACCCGACCCAACAGGAGATGAAGAATGACGACCAGCAGAAAATTCGGGCTTGCACTGACCGGTCTTGCCGTGCTCTGTGTCTGCGCCGCCATGGCGGCACCGCTTGCCACGGGCGAAGGAGCAGGACGAGGAAGTATGGCAAAGGGCGGCAGCTGCCCGGATGGGGCGTGTGACGGCGAGAGCATGCAGTTCGCCCTTCAGAAGATGGCGGAGAACGGCATCGACACCACCGAACTCGAGATCGCTCTCGAAAACGGCGACAGGGAAGCCATCCGCACATTCATGCAGGAGAACAGGCCCGCGAATGCCCCTGAAGGCGCCCACGTGATGAATGGGGAGCGTGCACAGCGGATGATGCAGAGTATGCAAAAGAACGGCATCGACACCACCGAACTCGAAACCGCTCTGGAGAACGATGACATGGATGCCGTCCGCGCATTCATGCAGGAGAACAGACCTGACGATGCCGGTACAGGATTCCGGCATGGCGGCCCTCTAACGAGTAAGAACACCAGCACCATATCATGAACATCAGTTATCAAAAAGAAGACCGTTCGCCAGTACTGGGGACGGTGTTCATCCACACCTTTTTTCACCTCATTTCCGGAAACTGACTTTTGAGGCCTATCACCGGGAGCCTGCCGCCCTTCACCTCGCACCATCGTGACCGGTGACAGGGACAACCGGGAACCGTCCGGCACCATCATGCAACCGGGCGGTTGCATGGTGGTATGCCCTCCATTTTATGCATTTATCCCCCTTCATGCAGACGTAGTGATCAGAGGCCCGGGAGGGCGGCCCCCTCCACCCGAACGGGTTTCGACACAAAAGAAGCACAGTTCCCAGCGAGAGGCCCGGCAGGACGGGCCTTTCCGGGCACCGGCCGGATCCCGGCTTCGAGGGTTTTCGGCAGGAAAGCAAAAACCACCCGACGGACTTCACCTCTCCGCTCATACTATCCGGTAATGATCAGACACCCCCCCTCATCCGGAGCGGACGGCCCCTGCGCTCCTCTCCGGCGAACGGACCGGGATCACACCAACCTCACAGGAAACAGCGGTTCCCATCAACCACCCCTCTGAGCAAAAGAAGAGCGGGCCTCACCACCGGGATACAACCGGCCCTCTCCTCTTAGCTTTCCGTTCCCTTTTTTCCACATTCCTCCACCCGGGCACTTTCCGCCTCCTTCTCCATGGGGTGAAGAAGGCATCACCGGGTAATGTTTCCCGAAGGCGGGGCCTCCTTTCTGTTAGCGCTTCCCGGAGAGGGAGACAGGTCTTCCCAACCCCGCAAACCTTTTTTGGTCACACGGACAGTATTGCCTCAGGAGATGCTGTGTATATGGAAGGCAACGGAGTCATCGAAGCAAACGATCGTACATGGGAAGAGACGGTGGAGAAGAGCCCCATTCCGGTCATCGTCATGTTCTACACCCCGGCATGTCCGCACTGCCGGATCATGGAGCCGTATTTTGAGGAATTTGCCGGAGAATTTGCTGGGAAGGTTCGCTTTGCCCGCCTCAACATTGTCAAGAGCACCTGGATAGGGGAGCGCTACGGGGTGATGTCAACGCCGACGTTCAAGTTCTTCTGCAGCGGAAAACCGGTTCAGGCCCTTGTGGGCGCCATCTATCCGGCCATCCTCAAAAAACATATAGAAGAAGTCCTCATCCATGGCAGGGAGTGCGAAGAGAAGTCGACCGAGGTCGATTATGAGATCACGGGATACGCGTGAACCCTCCTGACCGGAGATCCGGGTAAGGCGGACCAGGCCCCCATGAGACTCAGGAAAATCCATTCCATTTCATCCATTCCCTGGCAACGGTTTTCCTGCGAACATTGCAGGAATGCTCCCCCGCTGTTCTGAAAACGCTCCTGGGAGGAAAAAGGATGAAAAGAATCACATTTATCTAAAATCAGGGAAAAGAGAGAACCATGCCGCTCTTTGAGACCATCGTCCTTGCAACCGACTTTTCCGAGACCTCGGTCCGGGCCCAGGACTACGTCCGCCGTCTGCGTCAGGCCGGGTGCAAAAAGGTCATCGCCCTCTTCGTCCTCGACACCATCGAGACCGGCGTCGTGATCAGCGAACCCACCGGCATCATCTACGACGAAGGGCGCTATGAGGGCGACCTGAACGCCCGGATCATCCGCCATGCCCGCGAGAAGATGCAGGAGCTGACGGCCATGCTCGAGGAGGTGGGGCTTGAGGTGGAACCGCTCATCATCAGCGGGGTTCCGGCAAAGGAGATCGTCAAGATCGCCGATTCACGGGACGCCTCCCTCATCGTCGTCGGCTCCCACGGCCGCTCGAACCTCGCAAGCGCCCTCCTGGGCTCGGTCTCCGACAAGGTGATCAGGACGGCAAAGCAGCCGGTCCTGGTGGTCAGAAGGGAGGAATGAACAATCTTATGCCGGGTGGCGGGGAGCGGTTGCATTTTCGCTTAAGGCCCGGCGATACTGACCAATAGTATCTTTTCACCGGTCCGGATACCGGTAAAAAGGCTGTGTTATTTTACAATCATCACCGGGCATGCCGCATGATGCGTTACTTTCTGGCTGACACTTCCCAGAACCACCCCTTTTATTGCGCCAAGGCCCCGGCTCCCGATGATGATCAGGTCGGCCTTTTCTTTATCGGCAATCTCGATTATCTCGGCTGCGGGGTCGCCTATTGCAACCTTCAGCCATCGGGACATTCGAGTGGCAGTCGGTCCGGGATATCGCAAAGATCCCGAAGAGCGATGCCCTCGTGATGCTCGCAACGATCGCCGTCGTCGTCTATACCCATGACCTTGCAAGGGGGGTGCTCGTGGGCGTGGTGCTTGCCGCCCTTGCCATGGCATACAAGATGTCGGTGATATCGGTCTCCGCCGAGACGAGGGAGGACGGGGTTAAGGTGTATACGGTCCACGGGCAGCTCTTCTTCGGCACCATGACCGCCTTCATCGACCTCTTCGACTGTGCCGGCGACCCCGGCAGGATCGAGATCGACTTCCGGGCCTCCCATATCTGGGACCAGTCGGCCGTCGAAGCAATTGCACGTGTCATCGACAAATTCCAGCAGGAAGGTAAGTCGGTCTATGTCACGGGACTGGACATTGAGAGCCAGAAGACGCTGGATAAGGGGTTTTCGTGAGATGAGGGGAAGAGGTACGATTTGGTCGTGAGCGCCCTCTCAAGAAGAGCCGGATCCTTAAATTTTTATCCAATAGCCCTCTCTAATTCCGAAAAATCAGGTTTGGAGGTCATTCCCCCTCACTCTCCCTTCGCCGACACATACGCATCGTACATGCTGTATACCCATACAACAAGGTAGAGCGGAATTCCAATCCAGATGATCGAGAGTGCGCCGAATATGACGGCGAGGACGAAGAGGACAAGCGCCTTCATCAGCTGCCCGGTATAGAACTGCCCGAGCCCGGGGATGAAAAACGAGAGAATACCAGCGATGATCGGAGATGCCATAGTAATTTCTGGGACGTTGCCCGCCATAAATTAGGTGATGGACCGTCTTGACGGGAGTGACCATGCATATATTCACCCACCCTTCCCTCCATTTCCCTCCTCCCTTACCACACAACCACAACCACAACCCCTAATCCCCCCCGCACCCATCTCTATAGTAGTATACCCATGCCGTCCCCCGCCGCGTACGACACCCTGAAGACCTACTTCGGGTACGACGCCTTCTACCCCTACCAGGAGGAGGTGATCGACGCCCTCGCGGACGGGAGCGACGTGCTCGCGGTTATTGCGACCGGGGCGGGGAAATCGCTCTGCTACCAGGTGCCGGCGATGCTCTCGGGGGGGCTTACCCTCGTCATCTCCCCCCTGATTGCCCTCATGAAGGACCAGGTCGACGGCCTGCGGGAGTGCGGGGTGCCCGCCGCCTGCATCAACTCGACGCAGGAGTGGGACGAGCGAAAGGCCGTCGAGCGGGCGGTCGCGGACGGCAGCGTCCGCATCCTCTACGTCTCCCCCGAACGGGCGGTGCAGCAGGGCTTCGTCAGGTTCCTGCAGGGGGCGGGCGGCGTCACCCTCATCGCCGTCGACGAGGCGCACTGCATCTCCCAGTGGGGCCACGAATTCCGGCCCGAATATCGGCAGCTTGCGGCCCTCATCCGGGAGTTTCCCGCCGCACCGGTCGTGGCGCTCACCGCGACCGCGACCCCCGCGGTCAGAACAGACATCATGGCCCAGCTGCGGCTACGATTACCCGTCCAGGTGGTGGGAAGCTTCTACCGCCCGAACCTGCGCTACGAGGTGCGGCCCCGGGAGGACGCCTTCGGCCAGCTCCTCAACTACCTGAAGGGCCACCGCGGCCAGTCGGGCATCATCTACACGATGTCGAGGAGCGGCGCAGAAGAACTCGCCGAACGGCTGCGGGGCTTCGGCATCCGGGCATTCCCCTACCACGCGGGCCTCTCGAAGCTCCAGCGGGAGCGGACCCAGGAGAAGTTCATCCGCGACGATGCCGAGGTGGTGGTGGCAACGGTCGCCTTCGGGATGGGCATCGACAAGCCCGACGTCCGCTACGTCATCCACGTCGATATGCCCCGCTCGCTTGAATACTACTACCAGGAGACCGGCCGGGCGGGGCGTGACGGCGACCCGGCCGACTGCATCCTCTTCTACAGCCCCGGCGACCGGGGGCGCTGCTCCTTTTTCATCGAGCAGGAGCCTTCCCAGGCACTGAAACAGGCGGGGTACCGCAAGCTCGACGGGATGGTGGCGTATGCGGAAGCGACCGACTGCCGGGCGGCGGCGATCGTCCGCTACTTCGGCGAGACCCTCCCGGCAGGAGGCTGCGGCCAGTGCGACAACTGCAGAAATCCCCGGGAACGCTTCGAGGGAACCGCTATCGCCCGGACGGCGCTTGCCTGCGTCAATGCCCTCGATGTCCCCTACGGTGCGGGCCATGTCATCGAGATCCTCCGGGGGCAAAAGACCAAAAAGATCCGCGAGACGGCGGGTGACAACAACCCTGCCTACGGGAAGGGAAAGGCGCAGAGCAGGGAGGAGTGGCGGGGCTACCTCCGCGACCTGATCCGGCAGGGCTACCTCGAGGTCGGCGGCGACCGCTATCCGGTCCTGACCGTCACCGCCGCCGGCCATGAGGTGCTCGCCTCGGATGAGGCGGTGGTCTACCTCACCCGCCCGGCACGGGGCAGGCGCAAAAAGGCGGAGAAGATGCCCGCCCTCACCGGCGACGACGGCGAACTCTTCGCGCACCTGCGAACGCTCCGGAAGGAGATCGCCGACAGGGAGGGAGTGCCCCCCTACTGCATCTTCCACGATGCAACCCTCCGGGAGATCGCCTGCGCCCGCCCGCAGTCGGACCAGGAACTCCTCGCCATCCGCGGCATCGGCGAGACGAAACTGGCCAGGTTCGGAACAGCGTTCCTCGAGGCCTGCAGGACAGGGGACGGCAACCGGGAAGGCCCTTCGGCATCGGCGATGGCAACACTCGCCCTCTTCCGGCAGGGGAAGACGTTACGGGGCATCGGAAAGGAGCGGGACCTCACCGACGAGATGGTTGCAGCACACCTCGAGGAGTGCATCGGCGCCGGCATAGGCGTCCCCCTCGACGACCTCGTCCCCGCCTACCGACAGGAGGCGATCCGGGATGCGGCACGGAGGGAGGGGACGGACGACCTCCGGTTCCTGAAGGCCGTCCTCGGCGACCGGTATTCGTATGCGGAGATCCGGCTGGTCATGGCGGCGATGAAGGCCAACGAACGGCAGGATTCGTGAGCGCCTCCTCTTCTTCATACCTCAGTGGAGGCTCCTGCCGAAATTCCGCCACCGGACCGTTGCCTCCAGGAACCACCCATTCTTTGCATCGTGCCAAAGAGCCTGCACCGCGCGCACCACCCCTTTCGAAAACACGCCACCCTTCAGACCTGCATTGGTTAAAACTTAATATCAAGACCCTTTTTGCTATTTAATAGCTATCGATAACACCGATGGCATCAGAAAGCTTAAAATAAAGAAATGCCGACAATCCTCTTTAATATTAAGGGGGGTATTACGACGATTGCCATCTGGAGTAGGCTACATGCCATTCCGCTCGGGACCATACTCATATTCATAGGTTTGATCATTTCATGCCCGGCGGCATCAGGACCAATAAATGAGAATTATACGGCGGCATTGCTGCCATATGGGGTTCAGACAAACGATTTCATCACGGCGCCGGAGGCGATCACCATCTATTATCTGCCTGCGACGGCAGGGGACGCCCTCTTCGTCAGAACGGCGTCAACAGAGGATCTCACCGGCGGCCCTGCATTTAACCCCCACATTATCCTCTATGCACCCGACGGCATCACCATACTTGCACAGGACGTGCAGCAGGGGAACGGGCCGGCCGAGATCCAGTACATCGTGAATGAAACCGGGGATTTCTACCTGACGGTAGAGAGCAGCGACCCATCATGGTCGGGCGCCTATGGCATCGCCGCCCAGAAGACCAACGCCCCGGAAAATACGACCACCCTTATCCCCGAAGTCCCCACAGGGGGAACCATTGATGTTCCGGGAGGGGTGGTGACCTATACCATCACATCCGCTTTCCAGGACACTATCACCATCAGCCTCGTGACCGGGACCTATGAAGGAGAGCTTATCCTCTTCGACCCGGATGGCCGGGAGTGTGCCAGGAATATATCCCTGTCATCCGCAGTCCCGGCAAAGATCACCATGACGACGGCGATGGAAGGTGATTATTCGGTCATTGCCGGAGGGGCAAACGGGGCGACCGGAGCCTATGCTGTCGCCTATACCGCAGAGACCATCTATGTGCCCTTCGCGGACTTTACCGCCACGCCAACCTCCGGCCTTCTTCCGCTCACCGTACAGTTCTATGACACCTCCGGTGACGATACAACGGACTGGTCCTGGAACTTCGGGGACGGAACACCGGATGCAACGGTACAACACCCGGAGCATACCTACAATTCCTCTGGCGTGTTTGACGTTACCCTGACGGTTACCCATCCTACAGGAACTGACGTCATCACCAAACCCGGGTACATCACCGTCACCGGGCCTGAAGACCCGCTCGTCCAGGTAACCATCTCCGCGAGGGATATTGCCAATGGAGATCCCGTCGTGATCGAAGGTAGTGCAGAGGAAGGTCCGGCTTCTGTTGCCGTATGGATCATCGGGCCCGATTTCTTCACCTGTACAACGGAGGTGGTCAACCAGGACGGCACCTTCTCAGCAGTCATCAGCGGCCAGATTACCATAGAAATGCCACCGGGGGAGTATTACTGCGTGGTTCAGCACCCGATGGCAAACGACATGTTTGATGTCTACCTGGCGAGTGAAGGATCCTGGATTGGCATATATGACACCCTCGACAATGGCACTATCATCACGGAAGACGGGACCATTGATGCATACGCCGCCTTCACCGCACTGACCGGGATGCTTGACAGCCCGTCCCTCGACGATACCTATGCGGCATCCTCCTTTGTCCTTGGCCCTCCCTATATACTGGTGGACGAGGTAACAGGCGTCCCCATGGGAAAGCAGCTGATCATTACCGGCCAGTCCAACCTTGCAGCAGGAAATGCCCTCGCAGTCACCATCGCCAACAGCTCCGAAGTGACGGTGGCATCGGGTGAGACCGCCATCCAGCCCTCCGGTGCCTGGTCCTATGAGATGGGGACGGCCGGCTTCGACCCGGGAGAATATCTCCTCTGGGTCGGTTGTTCCGTCTATGAGACCGGATATTCAACGAGCTTTTTCATCTTGGAACCCACCGAACTGACGGCCAACTTCACCGCCGACGTGACAAAGGGGATCGCACCCCTCAACGTCACCTTTACGGATGAGTCCTCCCGTGCCCCGGATGAGTGGACATGGGACTTCGGTGACGGGATTGCCATCACCTCGATGGAGGCATCCACGCATGTCCATACCTATGAAGAACCGGGCTGGTATTCCGTCTCCCTGACTGTCACAGAGGGAGGGGAAGTGGCGGGCGTCACACGGGAGAATTACCTTGCCGTGTACCTCACCGGCACCGAGATCGGATTTGCCGTTCCTGGCATCAGCACCGGGGAGGGGGCAGGCGGCCAGACCCTCTCGATCAACCAGGCGACCGTCACAGGAACCATCACCGTGAACGGGACAACCGTCACCATCTCCAACCCGGGCAGCGGGATCGCCGCAATGGTGATCACCTTCGGTGAAGACTTCCGGCAAGGCGACGGCATCATCACCGGCACGGTGACAAATGTCATGGTCACCACCACCCCCATCCTGATGCCCTTTTCCGGTGCCGATGCTTCGGCAGAGGTCCGGTTCACCATGGGCACCTACCCAGAGAGTGGTTCTCTCGGCCTCTTCCTCGCACCCGGCGCTCCGAAGGTCCTTGAACGTGATGCAGCAGCCCTCCTGACAGATGACCGGCTGGTGCTCGATCAATTCGGGTTCACCCTCGATGTCATTAAAACCTCGATGCCAAATGTCACATCGGCGGGGATCAGCATCACCGTGCCCGACACCTGGAGCACGGCGAAGGGAGGCTGCATCTTTACTATCATCCGCCGAGATGACGGGGGGACAACGACCGTCCTCGAGACGAACGCCACCGGAGGTGAGGGGTTCACTACCTACAGTGCACTGGCCCCAGGGTTCTCATCGTTTGCCATAGCGGCACTTTCCCCGGCATCGGACGTCCTCGATGACGACGATGGTGACGGCTTCGACTTCATTCCGGATGAGGAGGATCAAAACCCCGATGAGGATGATCAGGAGGACGATTCCGGCGGTGATGATGAAGAAGGGCCGGGCCTCGAAGCTCAGCCCGACATGGCGGCACCCCCTGGGCCCGCCGCGATGGTGGATATCGGCGAACAGGGCAGTAGTGACAACGATTACATCGAGAACAAACCGTCGTTCAGGGATCTGGCAACGGCGGTCCAGGACGGCGGAGCAAGCACCCTCGGCCTCATTAATAAGAACGCCACACCCCCGCCCGCGGCATCAGTGCTGAGCCCACCGGCACTCCCGGTGGCAACCGTCGCGGCGAGTGTTGCCCTGGTCGGCTTCGGCCTTATCAACGTGGGAGCCTCGGCCGGAACAGCAGGTGCGGCAACAGGAGGGACGAGCGCTTCGACTCTTACGGCCCATCTGGCCCAGTACCTGGACCGGGCACTGGGGCTTTCCACCCAGGTGTTCGGGGAATTCGGAGTCGACCTTGGATCGGAAAAAATCTCCGGACAGAAGGGGGTGGCAGCCGTGTTTGCGTATACCCCGAAGGAATGGATTGTCCTCATAGTGGGATCCCTCCTCCTCGGGATCGCCTTCCTCTATTCCGAGCGGGCGATCTTCGTCCCACTGACCATCTTCACCTATTTCCTCGCGAGCGGCATCGCAATTGCCGCCCATGAACTCGCCCATGTCTTCCTGGCAAGGAAATACCTTGTGACCGAAAGCAGGGTGAGCTTCAACTACTTCGGCATTCTCTCGTCGTTCTTCACGGCCTGGATCTTCGGCAATGTCTTCTCCCAGCCGCTGATGACCCGTATCAATGAGCCATCGGACGACTCCGGAAAGAGCCTAGGCATTGTCCTCTTCGTCGGCCCGGTGGCAAGCGTCTGCCTTGCCCTCGTCTTCCTCCTCCTTATTCCGGTGGGAGGGTTCTGGACGATGCTCGGCACCGTCGGGTTTGCCATCAACCTGCTGGAAGCCGCCTACTCGCTCATCCCCCTCTACCCACTCGACGGGAAGGAGGTCTACCACTGGAACAAAGGAGTATGGGCGGCAGTCTTCTTCCCCCTCATAGCCCTCTATCTCGCTCTCTACATTATCTGAAGTTTCCCCCATCCCTCTTTTTTCAGGCACACCTCGCATCATGTCGATCCCGGATGTCCTTTCCTCATCCCGTCCCATGACCACAGGGACCACCGGCATTATTTCCCTTCCACGAAGATACTCATTCATGATCCACACACACCTCAGCACCCCCGGGATCAGGGCAGAATGCTACGCTGTCCCCGCAGGGCCGGTGACGATCGTCTTTGCCGTCGCAGAGAAGGGCGTCCTTGCCTGCGGTGCCATCGACCCCGCCGCATTGCAGACCTTCGGCCTTGCCACCGCCCGCGTCCGCCCGCCGGAGAACAAGAGCTCGATTGCCAGCGCCAAAGATCTCCTCGATGGAACGGTAAAGGAGGCAAACGCTGCCGCAGAGGCGCTCGGGATACGCGCCGGCATGAACGGCACGGAGGCGCTTGCGCTCCTCTCCCATCCATAATTCTCCTTGATTTCTCGGGAGCACGGACGCACTGTGAGACGATTTCCGTCTCCTCACGCAGAAGGCAATAATGCCGATAAAAAAGCAGGGGGGAACCCCTGAACTCCAATTATTCAGTCCAGTATCTCGTACACCGTCGACCGGCGCTTCAGGACGCGCCCGATATCGTCGGTGATCTCCTTCATCGCCGCCGGGTCGAAGAAGTCGGCCGCCTCGGCGCCGGCATCGGTGGAGACCTCGTCGACGTACATCGTCCCGCCGAAGTCGTTGCCGCCCGCCAGCATCCCCAGAGATGCCATCCGCGCCCCGATCTTGCCCCAGGAGATCTGGATATTGTCGAAGTTGTCGAGAAAGAGTCTCGCGACCGCAAAGAGGAGGATGTCCTCGCGCCCCGTCGCCCCCCGGGTCACGAGACCCCGGCGGTGGAGGGCCGTCCCCTCGTGGAGATAGGAGAGCGGGACGAGTTCCGTAAACCCGCCGGTCTCATCCTGAATACTCCGCAGGACCCCCAGGTGTTCGGCACGGTCCCGCTCGGTCTCCACCGAACCGTACATGATCGTCGAGGTGGACCGGATACCCATCCGGTGCGCTTCTTTAATAATGCGCACCCACTCGGCGGTCGGCACCTTCGCCGGGCAGATGATCTTTCGCACATCGTCGACGAGGATCTCGGCCGCGGTCCCCTGCAGGGTCCCAAGGCCTGCCGCGACCATCCGCTCAAGGACCTCCGCCGTGGTAATCCCGCTCTGTTTTGCTGCCCATGCGACCTCGTCCGGGCTCATTGTATGGAGGTCCGCCTCGGGCATGAGACCATGCACAAGGGAGAGAAGCTCCACGTACCGGTCCGTAGTAAAGTCAGGGTGTACACCGGAGAGGAAGCAGAGTTCGGTCACCTGCCGTTCCCGCGCCTTTCTCACCTCGGCCTCGATCTCCTCCTTCGTGAAGAGATAGGCCTCCTTTGCCGAGGGGGGAACCCCGAATCCGCAGAACCCGCAGAGATTTTTGCAGATATTGGTCAGGTGCAGGTTCTGGTTGCGGACATAGGTGACGATATCCCCTACTTTCTCTTCCCGGACCATATCCGCGGCACGGGTAATCTCCCATACCTCGGGGCCGCGAGCCCGGAGGAGCATCGTCGCCTCCTCCTCGGTCATCCTGGCGCCGCCGATGACATCATCAAGCAGCTGTCGTACTGGCTGACTCATCCTGTTCCTATGAGGGTGGACGGGGGGGATGAAAAGACTTCTTTTTACGGAAAAATCCCTTCCAAGGCACCGGTCAGGGAAACCAGCAAAAAAGAGAGAGGGTTATTTTTTTGCACCGGAATTTTTCTTCCCTGAACCGGCCTTGTTCTTCCCCGAAGACGAAGAACCCTCCTTCTCCTCCGTAAGCGACGCTCTGCCCTCCTTCCCGTCCGCCCTTTCGGCCTCACGCCTGCGCGAATACCATTCCCAGATGACCATCAGGATGATGATCACTATGGCAAACTCGACGATGTGCAGTGGGAAATACCCGACGAGCGGTATCCTGAAGATTGCCTTGCCGACGATCCATTCCTTCTGCACGGGCTGGATCTGTCCGATGCCGGGGTAGTAGGCGGCCTGATCGATACTCGGGTTGTTGTCACCTTTGGTGATATAGCCGGGTGTGGAGGAGTTCGCGTCATACCACTCGATGGCCCGGTGGATGATCGGGTGCACAGAGTCGTCCCCGTTCGGGAGGAAGATGATCACGTCGCCATAGACCTGGTTGCCCTGACGATCCGGCGAATCGCCGAATTTCACATACCCGGTCACTTCACCCTCCTCCCAGCTGGTCAGCTCGCCGTACCGGTCGGCTGCAGCAACGAAGACAAGGTCACCCACGTTCAAGTTCGGGACCATCGACTCGGACTCGACCGCGACGACCGCTGGCCACGTGCCGGAAGCAAGGAAGAGCAGCAGCGCGATGCCCGCGACCACGCCGATGACCCAGAGGGCGTCCTTTACCCATCCCGCCTTCGGATCGTCACTCTCGAGAAACCGTTTTACCCGTGTATGTATGCCGATGGGGCGTCTCTGTGTCTTCATGGGGTTCTCCTGAATAGATACATACTCCCTTGGACATTATCATTATTTGTGGCTCTGCGACCACGGACCGGGACGCCTAAAGACGGCCGTTTCACCACTTTGAGTGGTATTTTATCCCGCTGCAACCAACCTTTCTGTAACAATGCGGACTGAGCAGGAGATCGTGCTGAAATTTCTCGACCTGGGCCTTCAGGTCCACCCTGATGTGGTTGCCTATATAGCGCAGCAACAGGATCTCAGTCTCGTAGACCGGACCGCAGAAGGCATTCCTGAAGGAGCCGTGGTAGTCATGCCCCGTCATATCCCCGGATTTGCCTCTGAACGTGACGGAATGCGCATCCTAACCGAAAGCGAGGTCGACATCGTCCAGGGGAACCGGACCCCATCGGGGAGCGGGGTGGACTTTCGCGACTTCGTGCACTACTTCCGCAACCGCTATGACCGGCTCGCGACCTTCCTCAGGAAACGCAAGGCACTCGCCGACATCTACCCGATCGAAGCCCTGACCCGTACCACCCGGTACTATAACTCCGATGTCGCAGTCATCGGCATGGTCAGTGATGTCCGCAATACGACCAAAGGGCACCGCATGGTCCACCTGGAAGACCCGACGGGGGTGATCAACATCCTCTTCAACAAGGACCGGGAGCCCTTCGCGGAGGCCGAACGGATCATCCCCGACGAGGTGATTGGGGTGCGCGGCAAACTCTCCTCCGACGGCAACCTTCTTTTCGCGGACACGTTTCACCGCCCTGACATCCCCATGCACAACGCCCCCACCCCCTCTGAGACTCCAGGGAAGGTCGCCCTCATCTCCGATGTCCACGTCGGCTCCGACACCTTCCTGGAAGAGGCGTGGCAGCGGTTCTCCGACTGGCTCACCGCCCATCCCGAGGTGGGATATCTCCTCATCGCAGGCGATCTGGTAGACGGCATCGGCATCTACCCCGGCCAGGACAAGGAGCTGACCATCCCCAATATCTATGGCCAGTACGAGGTCTTTGCCGGGATGATGCAAAAGCTCCCCTCCCACCTGCAGATCGTCATCTCCCCCGGCAACCACGATGTGGTCAGGGGTTCCGAGCCCCAGCCTGCGCTCCCCGAACACTTCTGCGAACACTTCCCGGAGAACGCCGTCGTGGTGGAGAACCCCGCACTCGTCAACCTCCAGGGAGTCAATATCCTGATGTATCACGGCCGCTCGTACGACGACATGATCGGGATGATCCCCGGCGCCTCGTACACCCGGCCGGAGGAGATGATGGTCGAGATGCTCAAGCGGCGTCACCTCGCCTGCACCTACGGCCAGCGCACGCCCATACTCGCGGCAAAGGAGGACCGTCTGGTCATCGACCCGGTGCCGGAGATCCTCCACACCGGCCACGTGCATATCTGCGGCATCGCCACCTATCGCGGGGTCCTCTGCGTCAATTCCGGGACCTGGCAGTCCCAGACATCGTTCCAGAAACAGATGAACATCCAGCCCACTCCGGCACGTGCCGTCATCGTGGACCTGCAGACCCTCAAACCAGAGGTCATCGACTTTTCAGGCGATATCATCGAAGCCTGAGAGCTCCGGGGCCGCCTCACCCTCTTCGGGATAACGGAACCTTCCGGGGGGAATCACCATCTCAAAACAGGCCCCCTCTCCCGGAATACCGCATTCGGTAATCGTTATGCCGGTGAGAGAGAGAATTTCCCGGGACAGGAAGAGGCCGTATCCGGTGTTCTCCCCGTATCCCCGTTCAAATATCCGTGCCTTCTCCGCCTGCGCGACGCCGCGTCCGTTGTCGCGGACAATGAGGACGCCGGCCCCGTCACGTTCAGTAAACGATACCATGATCTCACTCACCCCCTTTCCGTGACGGAGGGCATTTTCAAATATGCTGTGCAGAACCTTCACGAACATCGGGTCCGCATAGACCTCCACGTTCCCCGTCTGCACGTGGATGGTAACACCCTCGGGGCGCAGCAGCCGGACCGCCCGCCCGGAAATGGTGCGGACGGGGTTCCACGCGGGTTCGCTCATTCCCATCTCCTCATAATCACGGGTGAAGAGGATCTGGCGCTCGATCGTCTTTGTCGCACGGAAGATCAGCTCCAGATAATCATTGTATTTTGAGCCCTCCTCCGGGAGGCCGTCCATCGCCATCAGGTCTTCGCACATGAGAATAACGGACAGTTCATTCATGATATCATGCCGGGTTATGGACGAGAGGATGGAGAGCTTCCGGTTCGCCTCAAAGAGGGCGTCACGGGAGGCATGCTCCCGGGTTATATCGATGTGCACACCGGCAATCCTCCCTTGAGCTTCGTCCTCTCCGGATAGAATGGTATGGCCCATGGAGTGTATCCAGACGTCCTGCCCGTTGCGGTGCACCATCCGGAATTCGATGTCCAGGGGGTCCGGGTTCCCCCGACCCAGGCGTTGGACATAGTCTGTCATCCGTTTTCTGTCCGCCGGATGTACGTGGGAGAGAAACGCCTCCCGTATATCGGTACCCAGTTCCCGCGCATCGTACCCGATCATCGCCGCCCACTGGTCATCGACGGAGATCGAATGGTCAGTTAGAGAAGCCATCCATGTCCCGACCCGGGCTCCACGGAGTGCCAGATAAAGCCGGGTCTCCTGCTGCTTCAGGCTCCTGCGAAGATCCCAGAGCTCAGTCTGGTCATGGAAGATGAGAAGTGTCGCCTCATTCCCGTTCCAGATCAGGGGCATTCGTTCGATTTTAAACCGGATGGTGTCACCTTCATCACCTATCCATGCACTCCTCAGGAGGTGTTCCCGGAGATGCTCCCCTCCTGCAGAATCCTCCGCCCCGGTAGAGCACTGAACTCTTCCGTCGGCCAAAAGGACGCGCCTTGCGGCCTCATTACTCTCCAGAACCCTGCAATCCCGGTCAATAACGGCCATAGGGACGGGATTTGAACAGAATGCAGAAACATATCCTTCTGCTTCCAGCGGGAGAAGCCTGCCGGTCATCCGGTCCCCATCCTCATTCGCGCCCTTGTTCACCTCACAGACCCCCCCGTCCATGATGGTCCTGTTCCCTCGCAGTCCCTCTGCCAGGGATATGATACTTCATTCCAGTCCACCCAATATTCCACCGGAATGATGCATATACAATACCAGAACGTTATCTTACATAAAGGAGAAGGGTGCTTCAGACCTTTTATTCGGCAGGAATGGGAACTTAGAGCCCATCGGTGTCCAGAAATGAGAAGAAGCCCGATTCCCTCTCGTCGATTTCGCGGGTGAAGATCTGCGGGCTCCTGAACACCTCGGCCGCTGCGAACTTCCAAAAACCGCCTGCCGATGACCTTCGCCTCCTGGTGCCGGTTCCACCTTGGCGGCGGAGATGGCCTTTGTCATCCTCCGGCTGCATTGCGGTATTGAAAGGCGGGGTTCACGTCAGCGTGCAGACCAATGCCTCATACAGGACAGTCAGACCTTTTGCGGTGCCGAATACCCAATACCGCCGCCGCACCTGCTGTGCCGTTTGAAGGGAAACGACAGGTCCACCTGGATGACAGGTAACCCCCGGACGGAGGCATCTTCCCTCCCCCTGCCCCTTACACCGGTGAAGACCACGGATGCCCTCCCGCCACCAGAGCATTCCTCTCCCCATCCCCGAAACAATTCCCTCCTCATCATGCCGGTATGAGACAGCTCAAGGTCGGGCACAGTGTCGGACATAGGCCCGCATCCAACGGAAATTCCAAACCGAGGGGACCGGTGTTCTCCCTCACCTGCCCCTTTCGCGGGAATTTCAGCTGAGTAACCGCCTCCCCCCTCAATCCCGGAGAGATCCCTTTTTTACTTTTAAATGAAACAGAATAGGGAAAATCGAAAACTCGCATTGGTTTCGTCCCTGAGAAACCGGTGATGAGGGGGTAAAGCAGTATCATGGATACTATGATTTATATAGCACCAGTATGTGCCCTTCTGGCCCTGATCTTTGCAGGATATGCCTACATGAATGTCCGCAAAGAGGGTCTTGGCACCGAGCTCATTGAAAAGCTCACTACTGTGATACACGATAGTGCAATGGTGTACCTCAACACCCAGTACAAGTTTATCGCAGTCTTTGTCATCGTCCTCGCGATCATCCTCGCAGTGCTCATCAGCCCGCTGACAGCAGCCTGTTTCGTTCTCGGCGCACTCCTGTCCGCAACCGCCGGCTACATCGGCATGTTCACGGCAACAAGCGCGAATGGACGCACCACAAATGCCGCGACCCGCGGCATCGCCGCGGCATTCAAGGTCTCGTTTGCATCCGGAACCGTCATGGGCATGTCCGTCGTCGGACTGGGCCTCCTTGGCCTCTCCATCGCGTTCATCGGTATCAGCACCGTCATGGACGGGTCCAGCATCATCGATATCGTCAATGTCGTTGCCGGGTTCAGTCTTGGAGCATCCTCCATCGCACTCTTTGCCCGTGTGGGCGGCGGTATCTTCACGAAGGCAGCAGACGTCGGTGCCGACCTTGTCGGCAAGGTCGAGGCAGGCATCCCCGAGGATGACCCCCGCAACCCCGCCGTCATCGCCGACAATGTGGGTGACAACGTCGGTGACATCGCCGGCATGGGTGCTGACCTCTACGAATCCTACGTCGGTTCCATCGTCTCTGCGATGCTTCTCGGCGCAGCAGCCATTCTCGCAATCAACAACGGAACGGACATCTCGCTTCTCCTTGGTGTGAAGGATGTCGCGGCACTCGGTGCAGGCTTTGTCGACATGAACCTTGTTCTCCTCCCGCTGGTCATCTCAGCCGTCGGTATCATCTGTTCGATCATCGGCAGTTTCTTCGTGCGGACGAACAAGACCGAGTCCTCCGCCATTCATATGGCATTCAACATGGGGCTCCTCGTCGCACTCATCCTTGTCGTGATTGCCACCTACTTCATTGCCACCATGTTCCTCGGCAGCTTCGGGTTCGGTGTCTTCGTCGCCTCGGTGGCAGGTCTTGTAGCAGGCTTTTTGATCGGTCAGGTCACGGAGTACTACACCTCCTACGAAAGAAAGCCCACCCAGACCATCGCCGCATCCTGTGAAACCGGTGCAGCAACAAACATCATCACCGGCTTTGCAAAGGGCATGGAGTCCACGCTCGTGCCGACCATCCTGATTGGTCTTGCCATCTACATCGCCTTCACCTTCGCAGGGCTCTACGGCATTGCCATCGCCGCAGTTGGTATGCTTGCAACACTCGGCATCTCCCTTGCGGTCGATGCATACGGGCCGGTCGCAGACAATGCGGGCGGTATCGCCGAGATGAGCCACCAGAAGAAGGAAGTCCGTGAGATCACCGACACGCTCGATGCGGTCGGCAACACCACCGCAGCTATCGGCAAGGGCTTTGCCATCGGCTCAGCGGCACTCACCGCCCTTGCCCTCTTCGCATCCTACGGCATCGCCGTCAACCTCACGTCCATCGATATGATGCAGCCCCCCGTCTTCGTAGGGCTCCTCATCGGTGCAATGCTTCCATTCCTCTTCTCCTCGCTGACCATGATGGCCGTCGGGCGTGCAGCCTACGCGATCGTCATCGAGGTCCGCCGTCAGTTCAAGGAGATGACCGGTCTCATGGAAGGAACAACCGACCCCGACTACACCGCATGTATCGCCATCTCCACGAGCTCTGCACTCAGGGAGATGATCCTGCCGGGCCTCATCGCCATCATCGCCCCGATCCTGGTCGGTCTGATCCTCGGCAAGGAAGCGCTCGGCGGTCTTCTCGTCGGTTCACTGGGTGCCGGCTTCATGCTTGCCATCACCATGGCAAACGCAGGCGGTGCCTGGGATAACGCAAAGAAGTACATCGAGCTTGGCAACCTCGGCGGCAAGGGCTCCGAAGCCCACAAGGCTGCTGTGACCGGTGACACCGTCGGTGACCCCTTCAAGGACACCTCCGGACCCGCCATCAACATCCTGCTCAAGCTCATGACCATTGTAGCGGTCGTATTTGCACCGCTCTTCCTTCTCTAATTTTTTCCCTTTTCTCTCCTCCGCGGAGATCCACGGTGCACGAAGGGTTCATCTATCCGGGCGACTAACACTCTGCGATGAGTCCCGGGCATCTCTATTCCATTGAGGTGGAAAACATTACGGTCCATCGCTGCTCCCTTACCGAGATCGCCTGTGACGTCAAGATATACATCACCAATAAGACACCTGTCCGGGTGACGATCAATCGTATCCCGTTCGCCCTCACCTTCATGGAACCGGGCAACGGTGCCACCCACTGCCTGGGCACGGGCGAAGCCCGTCCGGTGACGATCGCCCCCGGCGGAGTCGCGGGGATCTCGGTGCCGGTCGCCATCCGCAACCACGCTGCAATTTTTCTGGTGACTGCCACCCCCGGCAACCGGCAGCCGGTGAAGATTCAGGGGCGTGCCCTTGTCGACGCAAAGATCACTGAACTGGAGATCCCTTTCGAGCAGATGATCACCATCCCCCCGCTACTCAGAAAATAGCCCCGCTCCGGGGGGGTATCGCTTCTTTTCCGCAGGATCCCCTTCCCAATGCTGAATACCGCTAAAACAACAATCTACCTGGGATCAACTGCTCTTTTCATTCCTTTCGGAGAGGCTGACCCCGCCGTCAGTGGTATGACCGGAGTCGCGCCCCGCCATCAGGGACATGAAGGGTACTTTCATACGGCTGCAACGATGCCGCGATAAGGGATCTCCGGATAAAGGCCCGGGATTCTGATATATCCATCCATCTGCTGGCATATTACCACCTTCATAAAACAGAGAGATTTAATTACATGCACCGGTATCCTTTCATTATATACCTTTCAGGAGGTTACAATGAAGGAGGTTGCGTATGTATGTCCAAAATGCGGAAAACACGGATTGCTGACAGAAAAACCGGACGAATACGAAGTCTGGCTCAAATGTCCCTCCTGCGACTTTTTTATGGGAATGAGCACTGAGGACTGGCTCCGGATTGCGAATGGTCCCGGCACCGACCAGAAGATCAAGAAGCTCGCCGACGGGTACTCCTGACCCTGGCGGCAGACCTCTGCTTTTTCCCGCAGCAGATGCTTTAATAGCCGTTGGGTCATAGGTATCGTGATTGTCTATGAGCGGTACACGCGGATATTTCAAAGACGGCATATGGATAGAAGAACCGGTCGACCGGGAAGAGACCGGGACCAGGGATACTTCAGAGGCAGGGAGGAAGGAAACATCAGATCCCGGGAAGAAGGAACCCTCAGAGGCAGGAGAAGAGGCCCCTGATGTCGAAGAACTCGTAGGTGATACAAAAGAATCGGTAAAAAATGCCGTAAATAGCGTAATTGCCCTCGGTAAAAATCTCTTTGGAACCGAAACAGGCAGGAAACATCTTGAAAAAGAGGCGAGAAAAGCCGGTGATAAACTCGAAGAAGCCATCGAGGATGCGGTAGATACCGCAAAGAAGGAATTTGAAAAGGCAAAGGAAAAGGCAAAGAGATAATCTCTTTGTCCATCGTCCTCCCCTTTTCCTGTGAGAGGGTCACTGTCACCAGATCAGCAGAATCGCCATGATCTTCTCCAGGGGCTCGTTCGGGAATGCTATGACGAATAAGAACGCCGCTATCTTCGGCTTCCTCCAACCAGGAGGGCATATCCCGTAACCGGGGTAACCTCCTCTCTGAAATCTCCTCTCCACCCTCTTCGTCAAACAAGATGCGGGTGGATGCCGGATGATGCGATAAGCTCCTCTTTGGTGAACACGCCACCTTCATCCCCGGTATGCCATACCGTCCGCTGCAGAGTGACGTTCATCAGCGGTGGCAGTGCCACTCCTGAGCCAACACCGGCGGCCTGGCCCGGCTGTGCCGGGATACCCACAATGGACAGCCCTGCACCTGCGCCACCCCGGCTGGCACGGCATCCTCCTCAATATGGATCGACCTCGTACCAGGTCTTCGGCGCCATTGCCCCCCATTCCACGAGTCCCATGCCCGGCCGGCGCCTGGGCACAACCCTCAAGCACCATACTGAACAACAGATAGTCGGAAGCATACCGCCATGGGATTTTTCACCGTCGCCTACAGCATCGCCATCCTCTTCATCCTCATCGGGGCGGGCTTTCTCTGCATGAAAGGGGGGGTTCTCACCCGTGATGGCATCTCCGGTATCACCTCGTTTGTGGTCAACGTCACCCTCCCCGCCCTCATCCTCCAGTCCATGCAGGTGCCCGTCACCGATGCGATGCTTTCTCAGCTGTTCCCCCTCCTCATCGTCCTCGTTGCATTCTACGGGGTCTCCTTTGCAGCGGCATTTCTCGTCCCCAAAATATCTAGTTCCTCTTCGGATCTCGAGACGGGCGTCATCCGGTTCATGATGATCTTCTCCAATCTCGGGTTCATGGGATTTCCCGTCTCAGCCGCGGTATTCGGGCCTGAATCGCTCTTCTATGTTTCCATATTCAATATGACATTCAGCCTCCTCGTCTTCTCGGTCGGGGTTGTCCTCCTGCGCCCGGATATGGGAAAGTACCTCGACAGGAAGCTCTTTTTGAACCCGGGCATCATCGCCTCGGGAGTAGGCCTCGGCCTCTTTGTCACCGGTGCCCGCATTCCCGGTCCCTTTGCGGATGCCCTCGACCTCCTCGGATCCGTCACCAGCCCGCTTGCGATGATCATCGTGGGGGCGTTTCTTGCAACCCTTTCTGCAGAACGGCTCCTTACCGATCGGGCAGTCTGGACCGTTGCTTCGTTTCGCCTTATCGTCATTCCCCTCGCCCTGTTCCTGATCCTGCGCCCCTTTATCGACGACCCGCTGCTCCTCGGGGTGCCGGTGCTCCTTGCCGCGATGCCGGTCGCCGCGAATACCGTGATGCTCGCCGAGGAGTACCATGTCGATTCGGCCCTTGCCTCGCGCGGGGTCTTTCTGACCACCCTGCTCTGCATCGTGACCATCCCGCTGATAACGACACTTTTCACCTGATGCCAGATGTGACACCTTTTTTTTACCCTGAGGCACCGTTCATCACCCTTTATCATTCCCGACTGCAAAGGATAGAGCAGGAGACGTGACGATGTACCGGCTCGTACTGATACGCCACGGCGAAAGCGAGTGGAATAAGGAAAACCGGTTTACCGGGTGGAAAGATGTTGATCTCTCGGAGAAGGGGTGTAAGGAGGCAAAAACCGCAGGAGAGGTGCTTGCGGAGAGGGGCTTTGCCTTTGATGTCGCCTATACTTCCTACCTGAAGCGGGCGATACGGACGCTCTGGATCGTCCTGGACAAACTTGACCTGATGTGGATACCCGTGCACCGGAGCTGGCGCCTCAACGAACGGCATTACGGTGCCCTGACGGGGCTCAACAAGGCAGAGACCGCGGCCCAGTACGGGGACGAACAGGTCCTGATTTGGCGGCGCAGCTTCGACATCAGGCCGCCCGAGTTCGAGCCGGGCGACCCGAACAACCCGGTCTACGATGACAGGCGCTACGCAGACATTCCTACAGACGAGCTGCCACGCGGCGAATGCCTGAAGGATAACGTCGCCCGGACGCTTCCCTACTGGGAAGGGGAGATCGTTCCCCGGATCAAAGCAGGAAAACAGGTGCTCATCGTCGCTCACGGCAACTCACTGCGCTCGCTCGTCAAACACCTCGATAACATCCCGGACGATGATATCACCGGCCTCAATATCCCGACCGGTATCCCCCTCGTCTACGAACTCAATGATGACCTGACACCCATCCGGCATTACTACCTGGGCGATGAGACCGCGATTGCTGCAGCGGTGCAGGCGGTCGCAAACCAGGGGAAAGCGAAAAAATAGAACCCTTCTGCCGGCCTTAGGCCGGAATGATTTTTTTACCCCACGTTCATGCTCCACGGGCAAGGCACGAACGTCAAAGGTTCAGGCCTCTGTTGGAACTATCAGGATTGAGGCCGTAGCTTCCCATCCGGGAATGGCGAAGAGAGACCGGAGGTACTCGTTGCAGAGACCCACCAGTTTCCTGTACTCAGCAGAGACAAAGTCCACATCCCCTGGTCCACGCTCACCCGGCCCGCTCCCGTCGAAAGGGGCGGTGCCGTTGCTGCCGGTGTCGCTGTGGACGCCTTTCTCGGGTTCGTAACGGTGATTTTCATCGTCTTCGTGTCCGTATCATCACCAGCCGTCACCATGAGGGTTACATCATTGGTGCCGGTGATCCCCGCCAACGCCGGGGGGCCGGCCGGGGCGTTTCGCCGAAGCGGCGGAAACAGCACCACCCTTCAGCACCGCAAGCCAGCGATCTCGCTCCGGACCCCGGCCTCCTTCATACCACCCGGAGAAGACGAGGACCATGCTCCGTTCCAGCCCTCCGGGTGTCCGGACCTTCAGGCGCAGGACAGGGTCACCTGCCGGCGTGCTCTCCGCCACACCGCCCAGGATCGCCTCACGGGACACGGACAGCGGTGGTTCATCGGGGATATCGCCGGAATTCAGGATGATCTGATCGCTGGTGAGCTCTGCGGTATACTCATTTTTCCTGACAAGGATATGATCTGCAGAAAGCAGGACACGTGTGCCCCGGGAGGGGGCGCCCTGACCGGAGATCAATCCCGATTCCATTCGCGCAGGAATGGCAGCCCCGGACGGCTCCGTGCGGGCTGCGGCCACCGCGTCCCCGATGGCCTGGCGGATACGACCCCGTTCATCACGGGCAGGGATCCCTCCGCCGCCGATGAACGAGAATACCATGCTGCCGCGTTTACCATCCGGGGAAGAGACGCTCATGGTTATGGAGGGAGTCCCGTCCGCCGTCCCTGTGGCGGAGAGGGCATGGATATGGGAAAGGGCAACCTCGACGGGCTCAGAATCATCCTCATTCACAAGCACCAGAAGCACCCTTCGGTTGGTCAAAAAAAGATTGAAAAAGTGCCCTTTTATCCTTACGGACGGCGAACTGGTGAGAAGTTTCTCGTCGGGCGTAAGGTCAGGATACTTCGTGGGTAATCACCTAAGAAGAATTACCATTTGCGGTCAAAAGCATTGTCGTCTCACCACAAGGGGAAATAATTATTCCTTATTATGAAGAAAGGGATTGATTCTGTATCGTAATCCGGCTGTAAATTATCGTCAGATCTACAATAGTTATCAAAGGAAATTCAGAGACACAATTCCAGGATTAACGCTCTTACCCACATATCCGGGCTTCTCATTTTTTTCATTTGCCACTCCCGGCAGGACAGGACGGAGAACCGGCGGGAGGTGCTGATCAGGCGATGAAGCCAGACACCAAATACCAAGGAGCCATCTGGAGAAGATTCTTTGAATTGGATTTCTCCAGTAGAATTGAGAATACGGCAGGTCAGACTGCACCAGAGGTGCATTCAGAGATATCCGTTTGCTGCAAGAAGCGCGAAGGCGCCGCCGCAGTCATCGGTCATGGCACATATCTGCTGGTAGATGATGAATTCCTGGTTGTAATCTGCTGCACCGCGGTTGTATACCGAGACAAGTGTGTTGTAGGAAGGGGCTGCAGCCGATGCTCCAAGACCCTGGATCTCTTCTTTCAGCTCATTGAGTCGGAGCTTCTCCGCCGCGAGATCGCCCTGTTCGACTCGCTTCCACTCGCTCACTGCCACCGCCTTTTCTGCAAGGGCATACTCCCCCCCGCTGCTGGTGGAAAAAATGAGGGCAGATGCGGAGTCGTAAATGCTGCCGGTTTCGCCGATGAAGGCTGGCATAGTCGCCTCGATAAGGCAGTAGAGGGTTCCGTCGTTCCCGGCAACGATGTGGTCTTCACCCACACCGGTGCCGTTCACCCGGATGCCTGCGACTGCATGCGCCTCATCCGGAAAGACGATGAGGCTCGTACCATACCCCTCCCTAGACAGAATCCCGATAAGAAGCAGGCTCTTTTCATCACAGTCGCCGCTGTTTTCATAAACGACTTCAGCCGGTGACCGGGGCACGATGCCCGCATTTTCATCGTACGGTATCTGCTGGACAAAGGCGGTACAGAGTTCAACAAATTCATCGGGTGAGAGCCGTTCCTGATCCCTGACCTCATGGAGGCCGGATATGAGTGATGCAAAGAATTCATCGGTGGCAGGGTCATGGACATACCCATTGTAGTAGCGCCCGATACTGTCATGATCTTCCCATGAAGTGCCCGCAGGCCAGCGCCTCTGTTCTGCCTGCAGACGGGTGTACAGATGAGTGTCGTAAGGTATGTCAAATGAATAGCTCGTTCCACGGAACGTGAACATACAGGTAAGCAAAGAGCCGGTTGTTGCGGAGATGGATTGTTCTGGATGTTGTTGGCTACTGATTTGATATGCAGATGCGATATCACCACTGCTGCCTGCCGCAGCCGTTGCCCCCGTGCATAAAATGCTCAAAAATAGTGCAATTATCGCAAAAAATGCGATATTAGACACTATCCCTCCCCTGAACAGTACCATAAGTCATGCAGATTGTAGCCGACAATACACATCTTTACGTTCAACACTATTTATAATTATGCAAAGCAAAGAAAATATACAGTATATAAATGTTATGCGCAGATCTCCGAAGCAACAGGTAACCTTAAATTCACCTGACCGGACTGGAGATACGATGCATTTCATTCCAGCATTCGGATGTGCACAGGAGCATTTTAGATAAACTGTTAGAGAATGAGCAACTAACCGAGAAAAGAGAGGTTTTCCAGGACATTTTTTACCGCATCCATCCCACCGTCAAGATAGACAGCCCCACAGAGCGCCTCCATGCACTCGGCAAGTACCCTACCGGACGTCCATACATGCTGGTGCCGTTCACCCTTCCCCCACAGGACAAAGTCAACGAGCCGCGTTGACTCCGCAAGTCCCCTGAGAGAAGACATATTGACCATATTCATCTTAGCTACCGAGATCTCCCCCTTATCGGAAACTCCTGCTGCAAAGAGAGATTCCAGGACAGCGGTGTCGATAACCGCATCACCAAGGGTCGCAAGGGCATCCATGTGCCGGCCGGAGTCCGGGGCATCCTCTTCCTGTATTCGGGCCCGCCTCGTCAGGGCACGCCGCAGAAGTCCCCTGTCCTGAAAGGTGTACCCGATGATCTCCTCCAGCCCGTCCAGATCACATGCTCCGATATCGCCTGCTGTATCCGCATTCAATGGTTCATTCACCCGCCGCCCCTCTGGGACACTCTTCTGCCTGATACTCTGATCCCTGCAAAGTTATATTTCGCGGATGATGCACCCCCCGGACCCGGGGAAGGCGAGTATTCCAACCGCCACAGTACATAAAGAATGAGGCGATCACTTGATTATTATACATATGCGCATTTTTAGGAAAAATTATTACAAACAATTAAATATTTACACTTGGTAATACGAATCTGATATATTGTATTACTTCGAGGTGTACTATGCATATACCGGACGCATTTATTCCACTCTGGCAGAGTGCGATCTACTGGATTATCGCACTCATCTTTATCGCACTCGCCCTCAGATGGGCGAAAAACGAACTCTCTGAAGATAAAATACCCCTTATTGCGGTCCTTGCGGCAGGGATCTTTGCCATTCAGGCATTCAACCTTCCCGTCGCCATGGGGACGAGCGGCCACCTCGTCGGCGGAGCCCTTGCGGCAATCATTCTCGGGTCACCGTATGCGGCGGCCTTCATCCTTACCCTGGTACTGATCATTCAGGGAATCATCTTCGGCGACGGCGGGATCACCACGATGGGAGCAAACATCCTGAATATGGGTGTCATCGGCGGTTTTGTTGGTTACTATGGCTACAACGCCTTAAAATCCGCCGGGGCAAACATGTACTTCTCGGCCGGGATTGCGGCATGGCTTGCGTGTTTCATCGCTTCCCTTGCCGCTGCTCTGGAGATGGCAGTCGCCGGCACCTTTCCGCTCGTGCCCGGCCTGATTGCAATGGGTACCTATCATGCCGCCATAGGTATCATCGAGGGCATCATCACCGGGGCCATCATCTACTTCCTCGCGGCATCGCGGCCGGACCTCCTGGCCGGGGAGGTCCAGCAGCCGTCCGGCGGGGGTGTCTCCGCATGATCGACAATAAGACCTTCATGATTGCAGGGCTCATTATTGCCATCATCATTGGCGGCCTTGCAGTCTTCCTCGCCTCCGGCGACCCTGACGGCCTTGAATCAGCCGCCCTCTTCGTGCAGGGCGACAAGACCCTGACCGGGCCGTCCCCTGAAGACGGTGACCCTGAAGCAATCGGTGCAGGGACCTTCGAGTACGAGGCTCCGCTGCCGGACTACAGCACCGGTGAGGAGGGCGGCAAGGCAGGAGAAATCATTGCGATCTTTGCCGGCATCGCCATCATGTTCATCCTGGGATTAGGTACAAGCAAACTGATCGCCTCAAAGAAGAAAGCCACCTGAGAGACGGAAACACAACAACGGCGGAGGGAAATATTCATCTTTTTTTCTTTCTCACCTTCATACACATTAACAGAATCTTAATACTCTCTGCTCCCCGATTATCTTCGGTTACATATCCATGCACATTATCGAGACACGGGACCTCTCCTATACCTACCGGGGCGGCATCCCCGCACTTGACCACGTGAACCTCATCATCCCACGGCACGCAAGAATTGCGGTCCTTGGCTCGAACGGTGCAGGAAAGAGCACGCTCTTCTCGCTCTTCTGCGGCATTCTCCAGCCGACATCAGGCAAGGTGCTTATCCAGGGGGAGGAGGTCACAAAGAAGAACCTGAGGATGGTGCGCCGGACGGTGGGGATGGTTTTCCAAAACCCCGATGACCAGATATTTTCTCCGACCGTCGCCGAGGACATTGCATTTGGCCCCATCAATCTCGGCCTTGATGCAGAAACAATCGCCCATCGCGTCGAGGAAACGCTCAGACTTCTGGAGATAGAACATCTCGCCGACCGCGCACCTCACCAGCTCTCCGGCGGTGAGAAGAAACGGGTGGCGCTTGCCGGAGTGCTTGCCATGGAACCTCAGGTCCTTGTCCTCGACGAACCGTCTTCTGGCCTCGACCCGAGAGGGGTAGCAGAGCTCTGCAGGTTCATCAAAACGCTTCCGGAAAAATATGGAATGACGGTGATCTTCTCCACCCATCATGTCGACCTCGTTCCCGAGATGGCCGACACAGTCTTCGTCCTTGACGACGGCCGGATCGTCGCACAGGGAACGCCCGAAGAGGTCTTCATGCAGGAAGAGCTCCTGAAAGGGGCCCGTCTCGATGTCCCGATCCTCGCACGGCTGCGTCGCCGCCTGCAGGAGGAGGGACACACCATCGATGCCGGGCTCTCCTACGAAGCGATGGAGGCGGCGGTGCTCGGACTTTTGGAGAAGACGGTATGATCGAACATCTGGCGACGATCGAACAGGATGCCCACCGGGACAGCCCGGTTCACCGTCTTGACGCCCGGGTGAAGATAGTGATTGCCTTTGCTGCCATCATCGCGATGGTGGCAGTCCCCTACTCCACACTCGTGACCCCGATCTTTTTTAGCTACCTGCTCATCTTTGCAGTCTGGTGGGGGCTCTCCTGCCTCCCCCTTCAGACCCTGCTCTGGCGATATCTGCTGACGCTTCCCTTCGGGCTCTTCATCATCATCTTCCAGATATTCTTCGAGAACCCGTACTATGACACCTTTACTCCGCTCTTTGCCCTCCCGCTGGGGATAATGGTCTATGTACAGTCCGTGGAGTTTGCCGCCATCCTCGCGATGAAGTTTACCGCATGTATCATCTGGATTATCCTGCTCTCCTCGACGACGCCGATGGAGGAACTGCTCAAAGGCGGGCGGCGCCTCGGCCTGCCCTCGGTGATGGCCGTCTCGCTCGGGATGATGATCCGCTATCTCTTCGTCTTTGCGGACATGTATGTGAACATCAACCGTGCTCTTGCCCTGCGCCATTTTGCGGCCTTTGGACGGGCGCTGCCCTACCGGTACCGGCTGACCACCCTTGCCTATGCCATCGGTACGCTCTTTTTACGGAGCTATGAACAGGGGGAGCGTACATTCATCTGCATGCAGTGCCGGGGATATGGCAAACGCACCTACGATGCCCTCCCAAAACGACCGGTTCCCTCCCGGCAGTGGGGCATCGTGGCCCTGATGCTCATTTTCTTTGTTGCATTGCCGGTCGTGCTCTATACGGCACCGTTCTAATCTACAATAGATGCGGCCACTTTTATTCTCGTCATATTTTATTCTGTTTCTCCTTTACGTCCAAATGGCGGAGGGCAGGTCCGGCACATCGTCACAGGGTTCCCGCTATTACCCCCGCATGATACGTATACAGGTTTTGCCACCGGAACCGGCCGCACCGGCCGTGGTTGACACCCGGCCGGTTCGCGGGCTATACTTTTTATCATCCGCAGCCGAGAGTATGTCAGCAACAGTGGTGTCCGGAGGGCACCCTGGAGGATGAGTTGATGAACCTGCGACGTATTCTGTGCTGCTGCCTTATCCTGTGTCTTCCCTGTAGCATGGCATCGGCCTATATCGTCAGTTTTACTCTCCCGCCGGAACTTGATGCGGGAACACCCCTCGTAGTGCTTGGAGAAAGCAACCTTCCCGCCGGCGCGACGGTCGAAACCCAGCTCTACAGGGACGTGCCGAATTTCCAGTCAGTACTCGTCGCCACCCTGCCCACGACCGTCCGGGCGAACGGTTCATGGGAGGTCACGTACGATACCACCGGGTTTATGAGCGGCACCTACAAGGTCCAGGTGCTTCGGAGTGCCGATTACCCTTACGGATCCTCATCCGTGCAGCTGAGAACTCTCATCATCACCGGGACGACCCCTGCACCGACGACAGCCTCACCGGCGGCAACCGCGTTTACGCCATCTCCTTCGCCTTCGCCCGGCCAGACGGTAAAAGAGGTGGACCTTGAACCCACCGGGTCCCCCGCACCGGTGGCAATGATCATCCCGGCGCTGGGCACCGGAGCCGCACTGCTATCCCTTCGACGGAGATGGCCGTAGAGATACATTGTGTATCCCCTTTTTCCCGGACACAGGGGGAACGTATGCATATCTTCGCTATCCCTGAGCCGGTCTGGTGATGAAAACGACTGATCGGAGGCCTAAAGGCGCCCACGCGGCGCATGACCTGACGGTCCGGAAAAGAACCTCAGAAGCGGTCAGCAAAAAAAGAATTATTCGAGGACCACTGCATGGAGGATTTTTACCTCCTGCACGGGTTTATCATACTTGTCTGTCCGCCTGAGGGCGATCTTGTCGACCACATCCATACCCTCTGTCACCTCGCCGAAGACGGGGTGGGCGTAGGGAGTCTGGGGGTTGTCCCAGTCGAGGTAGCTGTTGTCGACGAGGTTGATGAAGAACTGCGACCCGCCGGTGTTCGGCTGGCCGGTGTTTGCCATAGAGAGGGTGCCGCGGGCATTCGAGTGGCCCTTCACCTTCTCGTCTTTAATGGTGTATCCCGGCCCTCCGGTGCCGGTGCCTTTGGGACAACCGGTCTGGATCATAAAGTTGCGAATGACGCGGTGGAAGATGATCCCATCGTAAAATCCTTCTTCAACAAGTTTTTTGAAATTCCCTGCCGTGACGGGCATGTCATCGTAGAGTTCGATGACAATGTCGCCCTCTGTCGTTTCAAGGCGTACCTTTGGTGCCATGGTTTACTTCATCTCCTGTACCACGGGGACGCGGCTGCGTCCCCCGGTTTCTGTTATGCATTGCATCTGCCCCCCCAAAATACCTTATCCTCTTCACCTTTGATTACCGGGAAGGCCTTGGATGGGGGCAGACCCATCGATCACCACCCTGCCCCACTTCAGTGCCTTTTAGTAGCATCCCCGCTGAAACGGCGAAACGGGGCACCGCTTCCATCAGAAGCATCAGAAGCATCAGAACGTATTGTTTTTTCCTGCGACTCCTCCTGAACCGGGCCTCCACCTGTATCTCTCATCGACCCTTTCCATGCCATCACGAGAAAAACCAACGACGGCAGGGTAAATCCGAGGATTGACCCTGCCAGGTGGGCGGCGTTGATTCCCCCGAAATCGGCGATATCCATCCGGATGGAGAACTCAACCCATGCCAGAAAAACCGCCATACCCGCAATCATGGCAACCCAGGTAAAGAAGAGCGGATGACGCCGCGACCACCGCCGCCGGCCGACCACATATTCACCTCCAATCAGGATAGTGAAAACGAAAAATCCCATCAATTCATGATTTATTCCCGAAAATCCGACCCCGTATGCGACATCTCCGGAATGCACCCAGAGGCTGAACCCGGTAATAAGCAATGCCCCCACGGTCATCATGGTAACCAGCGACCAGAAGAAAAAACACCGTGCAAATGGGCCGGGAATGCCCAGCAGGGGTCCGATGGCCAGATAGAGCAGGAGCAGGAGAAGTGAAATCAGCACATATGCCTGAAAATTTCCGATGAAATGAAGCGCGTTTCCATCTTCGTACCCATAATTGGCAAGGAACATATTCGGAAGAGACGGAGCGTCGTAGCGCAGGTAGAAGGTCTCCTGATACACCCCCGGAGCAAAGCCCCCCGACTCATTCAGGAAGTAGATACCCGCAAGCACCACACCGACCAGAAGTATGAGCGCAAGAGCTGCAATGCCACAATTAAAGCGGGGCAGCGGCCCGTCCCTTGCGTGGTTCGGGGACATACACTCCAGTGGCCGTCTATGATATTAATCATTCGGCGTAAGAAAGTCCCTGGAACCTCCCCCGGATTGGCGATGAAACGATCCCGGCACCCGGAAGAAGAGGGGGATGGTGAGGCAGGTCAGCCATGCAGGGATCTTCGCTTCAGCAGTCGCATCCGCCGTTCTCATGCTTCGAAACCAGATGCCCCTCCTGGAGGGCCTGAACGAGGCAGACGGCGCAGAGGAGAATTTCACCCTCTTCCTGGTGGGTCACCTTCGCAAACGAGGTCCCTTCCCTCCCGCAGAGGGCACAGCGGGCCGATGTGGTTGTCATACCTGAACCGTGAGCGTTTCAGCAGTATGAAATCACTGGTCGGGGACGGGGATGCAGAGGGAAGACCATTACGGCCACCTCCCGCCACCGGGGCGAGCTCCCATAGAAGAAGCCTGCGATTGGCCGCCGCCTGCTCATCGAAGGAAAAACTTCACGGAACCGGCATTCCCCCATCCGGACAGCGGTCGAAACATACCCCCACCTGCCCCAATGGTTCGTTTTCGCCTTACTCTCCCGGAAGAAGAGCAGACGAATATTTTAATTTTTGGGGGGGAATTCCCGGCGGCCTATGCCGACGAAGTTACGTCTGTTACGATCCCGAGCACATACTTGAGATCCCCCGAGGAGGAGAAGAGAGGCACCTTTTTGATGCGCACGGTGCGCTCGCCCCTGCCGGGGATGGTGCAGGTCATCGCATTCGTCTTAAACTCCTGACGTGTGGTGATCGCTTCGTTGTTCCCCGTTGCAAGCACCCGGCACAGATCGGGAGGGAATATCTCTACGCACTGTTTTCCGGTGACAAGATCCGAATCTGCGCCAAAATTTTCCCTGAATGATCGGTTAAAAAAAATGATGTTATGGGTACGTGACTCCGTTACGAAGACCATCGCGGGGATATTCTGGAGAATGGAATGGAGAAATGTCTTCCACTTGAGAACCCTGCGTGAAGCGGCACGCCGTTCGGACACATCACGGCATACTGACCGGAACCCGGCGAGGGTGCCCAGTTCATCGAACTCCGGGGAGATGCTCGCCTCAACATCAATCGTATGCCCGTCACGGTGCCGCATCGCGACGGTGACCACCGCTCCCCCGTTGCCTTCTGCAACCACATCCGCAAGACGGGCGACGACCTTCTCATGCTCCCCGGGGAGTGCGTAATCGAATATGTTGCGGCCAAGGAGCTCCTCAGGCTCGTACCCGAGAATCCGCTCCGTCCTTGGGCTAGCATAGGTGAAGATCCACTCGTCGTCGATGATCCAGATAGCATCATTGATCTGCTCGACAAGGGCACGGTATTTCTGTTCCGATTCCCTGAGCGCATCTTCCGCCCGCCGTCGTTCGGTGATGTCCTCAAGCATCACCGTAACCCCGGGAATCCCTGAATTGAGGACGGTCGGGATGATCTTTACCCGGTAGAAGAGTTCCCCTTCAACACGGACATATCGGAGTACATCGGTCGACTCGGTCCCTTCCATCGCCTCGCGAAGGCGGGCAGTAATCAGGGGATGGTCAAAAGCCACCAGCGCGGAGTCACGCATAGGAATCCCGCAAATGGCTTCCCGTGGTTCACCGACGAACCGGCAAAGAGCGGCGTTGGTCTCGACTACGATGAAATCACGGTCCAGGACAAAGACCATGTCCGAGGCAAAGTTCATCATCGAGGAGATGGGAACGCGCTGCGATAGGTAAAAGACCTTTGCTTTGCCGTAGGTCTTCATCTCCACCTGTCCCGAGATCAGCAGCATATCGAGATAGCGGGAGACCGTATTCCGGTTGACCGATATTTCCCCGGCAATATCGGACACCGACATTCCTTTTGGGTTAGCTTTGAGGATCTCAAGAATCCGGGATAATTCTTCAGGAAAGTCGCAGCCCATAATTCAACAGATATTATACACCTCGTTTATTATAGATTTCGTTGATGCTTTGCATAACGCAAGGGCACAATGCTACACTCAATGCAAGGCGTTGAGAGAAAGTATTAAATATCTATGGGGCATATCTTTGATCAGTACCAGTCCCAAGCGGCTGGGAACCGATACCATACATCATTCCAGCGAGGTCTTTCACCTACACCAACCAGGAATGACACGGAGACGGCCACCCACCGGGGCCACATCCGTACCCACCTCCTGAACCAGTGACCCAGGGATGGTCGGGGGCAATCCATACCTCACACCTCTCAACAACATGCAACACGAAACACCAACACACGTACCACCATAATCAATCACAAGGAACCGCCCCCGACAACTGCACCAATCCCCCCATGAGTGTGATGCCATATCACCTCATACCAAACCTTCTGCACATGGTGCGAAGGCATTTTTGTTGATCTTCCTTTTCATGCTTCCCCATGAAGCAGTCTGTACACATTTCCCAATCTTACGGCATTTCACATCCTTACGTCATTTTCACCCGTATGAGGATTTCAACCGCTGGGAATCCCGTATCCCTGCAGCACCCGAATCAGTTCATCCGACCTGGCGCGACGACGAAGGGGGGCATGGAAAAAACAGCGTGGACCAACAGAACCGGGAGAATAAAAACGATAGAAACCGAATGCGTGTATTCCTGAATACCAACTGTTCAACCGTCCGCCTTACTGCTTCCGGTACCCCTCGAGCTCAATGAGCCGGATATCGATCTCCTCGAGGGTATTTTTCGAGGCGGCAAACTCCCGCTTCATATCCTGGGAGATACCCCCTTCCTCCTCGGTCACCTGGGACATCCTTGCGACGGTCGCCTTGAGGGAGGCACAGAGATCCCCGACCTCGCCGATGATCTTTTCTGAGGTCCGGAAATCCCGGAGGATCTTTTCATAGCGGTGAACAGCGAGCTTCTCGTCGGATATATTTCGAATCTGGATGGCAACACTGTCCAGCACGCCGTTTGTGGACGAATAGGGCATATACTCAAGGGCAAAAACCGCCGCCCCTGTGCTGGTCTTGACCGCCTTTTCGGTGGCAAAGCTCCGCGCATCATTGATGATCTCCTCGATGATGCCGGCATCACCTATGAAAAATTCCGGCAGCGCCCGGTGCAGTCCGATGCCTTCTTCCGGCGTATCCCTCCCGAAATACCGGCAGAGACGGGCAAACGAGTCATTAAAAGAGGTGATGGAGAGATCGCCCGCCACACTGACGAAGGGCGGCCGCATCGCCCGTATAAGGGCGTCTATACTCCCGCCGGAGGCTGCCCCGCCCCGGACCGGGACCGAGGTATGCGGCGGAAATTCCATGACAAAGGCAATTTCCATAATCCGGGTGCTCCCCTCCTGACGGATGAGGCCGGTCGAGAGCATCATCGGGAGGCGTTCCCCCTGCTTTGTGCGGATATTGATCATGGAAGGAAAGGAGATCATCGATCCCGCGTGTTCGGTAGATACAAGCAGCTTCTCCATCAGGGTGTCCCTCCCGGGGATGGTGACACCGAGGGCAGTGAAGACCTGCATGCCCTTTACCTCCTTGAGATTATACCCGGTCAGCCGCTCTGCCTCGAGATTCATGCGGACAATACGGCCACGCGGATCGGCGATGACCACCGCCTCCGGAATAATATTGAGAGCCGAATCCACCATGTCAGGCGCATTCTCGTCCAGTTTGGAACGGACCCGGTGCTTGTGAATGGCCATCTCGATATTGGAGTAGAGGTCCCGCTCGTTGAAGGGTTTGATGAGGTAGCCGTACGGACGGGAACGGATGGCTCGGGCGAGGGTCTCCTTGTCGGAATGGGCGGTGATGAAGATGACCGGGATGTTGAAACGGGTCGAAATCTCTTCCGCAGCGGTAATGCCGTCGACGTCTCCCTTCAGGTGAATATCCATCAGCACGATATCAGGATGGGTCTTCTCAGCGAGGACGACGGCATCCTCCCCGCGAAACACCGTCCGCAGCACCAGATATCCAAGGTGCTCAAGCGTCTCCTTGAGCTCCATTGCGATGATCGCCTCATCCTCTACTACCAGTATCTTCCGTTTTGGCATGCCTCACCCCGGAATCAAGGGACGCGCGGGCGCACCCGCTCCCCGGAAACCTGTTCAGAGAATACTATCTCAGTAATCCAGATAATAATTGGCATTGCCTTTGATCAGAGGGTTAACGGGCTTTTCATGAGAGAAGGCAGGTGGTCCACTGCTCCCGTGACAACCGACGACTCCTCGAGCATGAGATTGACCCGTTCATGCCGTCCGGCATGGCGGAAGTCCGTCCGGACTGCGATCACCGGAATGCCCATCGCCGAGGCGTAGCCCATCTCCCAGGCCGTTCCCGAATCTGCGTCCGCCCCGTCGATCACCGCGACGACCAGGTCGGCCTGGGCTAGTGCCTCCAGGTTGTGGTCATAGATAACACGGGTATGATCCGCCATCCGTTCCGCCGAACTGTCCCCCGTATCCTGGGGAAGGTGCACGCTGAACCAGTGGGCTTCTAGGAGACCTGCCACCAGCCGGTTGAAATCGCGTTCTGCTGCGGTAAAGAGTGGCGCGGCGAAGTAGACGTGGTACCGGGCAAAGTCCATGACATCGATTGCAGGAATGTCCGGGAACCGTGCCAGAAAGGCTCCCCGGCCATCGCGGCGGAATTCATCGGTCTCGTACCAGCGGTCGACCCCGCAGGCAGGCGATGAATTGACGCCCATGATGCAGACGGGCGGGCCACGCCGGGCAATCAGCTCGCGGACCTTTCTCTCAGCCTCATCGCAGACGGCGGCAAATCCCGGGGTGTCCAGCCGGCCGCGGTAGGGGCCCGGGCGCCGGGGTGTGCCGAGATAGAGAGTCTCCGGACAGGGGAGGGGGACAACCTCCACCCCGAATTCACTGCAGCGGTCAAGCGCCGCCTGGAAGGCCCTGAGATCATCTTCGTGCGTGATCCCGTCCGCACGAAGGGAGGGATCGCATATGCAGGGGCTTACAAGGACATACATTGATATTGCTATTGTTCTTATCCCATGTAAGATTCATGATACCCCTGCTTGCCTACCGCGACAATTCCTGCGACCCGAAGAAGTGTTCGGTGAAAAAACTCGGCCGTCTCGGGTATGTCAAGGTGGTCGATTCTCTCAGACAGATCCCGAAATCGAGCCTTATCCTCGATCCGAATGCAGAGCAGGCACTCTCCCCGGCGGACCGCGGTGTCCCGTCCATTACGGTGCTGGACTGTTCATGGGAGGTGCTCGACGACATTGTGGTGCGGACCTGGCCGCTGCGGCGGGCACTCCCCTTCCTCGTCGCCGCCAACCCCGGTCACTTCGGTCGCCCATGTATGCTCAACTCGGTCGAGGCGCTTGCCGCCACCCTCTGGATTTTAGGCGAGGAGGAGCAGGCAACGGAGATCCTCGCCCGCTTCGGCTGGGGACTGCGCTTTTTGGAGGTGAACGCCGAACCCCTGCGCGAGTACGCCGCCGCCCGCGACTCGGCAGAGGTCGTTGCCATCCAGGAGTGCTATCTCTAGAAAGAAAGGAAATATCCGGGGGTATCCCACCTCAGTGACCCATAAATTTTTCCATTTGCCCTGTTTTTCGGAAGAGATATAAGGAATGGTAAAAATCTCCTATTATTAAGTACCTGCGGGTATTTTGGGGTGAATGAAGAATGAAGAACTATCAGATACTGCCGGGAATCCTCCTCGTCTTACTGCTGGTGGTGCCGGTGGTGGCGGCCGGACTACCGGTCCTTGATGGGAACTGGTCAAGTACCGAGGCCTATACCGGGATGATGAACTGGTCAGGGGTCGGTACGGGAACCGACGATCTCGCACATGTAGTTGTACAGAATGCCGATGAACTGACACTCATGTATAGAAATGAGACGGCGGTCGGGGTTTTATCCACGGGCGTGGAGATAGCCAACAGAAGCACCGAAGCGGGCACCACCCTGGGATACGGTCCTGCGATTGCCGTCAACGGGACGACGAATGACGTCTATGTCAGCTACTTTATCAGCACCACCACAGCACTCGAGGTAGGCCTTGCCTCCAATGAAGGAGGAAGCTGGACGAATGAAACGGTCGCGACCATGGACGGGATAGCCTATCAACTGGGCTACCGGACGGCTATCACGCTGGACGAGTCCGGGGATGCGCATATTATCTTTACAAATCCCTCTTCACGTGAGCTCACTTATGTGCGGTATGATGTGGAAACGGCAACCCCGGACATACCAGTAACCATCGGAACGAATGCAGGCCCGGTCTCCTCCATTGCGCCAACAACGGGAGGAGGGCTGGTTGTCAGTTACGACGACACGACCGCCAATCAGCTGATGGTCATCGAGTATGATGGATTGCCCTGGATAGCCGAAACGGCCTATACCATCGGTGCAGGGGAAACCGCCATCGGGACGGAGAATGCCATCGCAGTCGGAGATGACGGCTACGCCCGGGTGCTCTTTACGGCGGCGCGTTCCGACGGCATTGCCGGAGACCGGCTGTATCTCGTGGAAAAGACCGCTGGTGGATGGGGGGCGGCAATCCTCGTGGATGAACGGGTCTCGGCAACAACCTACTTCCCCGGAGTGGATCTCGTAATGAACGGGAATACCGTTCATGGGGTCTACGCCGTGTCGGATGTCACCAATTCCGCATCTTCCCTGCGGTATCTGACCGACAGCAGCGGAACACCGGAGACCTCTGCCGTTGCCGACTCCACCGATGCTGCCCATCTGTTCGCCTCTCCCTCCATCTCGTATGCGCAGACCATGCCGCTCATCGGTACAGGGTACAACAACAACGCGGTGTACGTTATCCGCCCCGTATTCAATCCAACCTTCACCTCCACCCCCGCCTCGGGCGATGCCCCCCTCACCGTGACCGTGGCGGTGCAGTCGATTGTCACCCCCACGGTGGTCACATGGGACTTCGGCAACGGTGACACCGGCACCGGGATGACGGACACCACGGTCTACACCAGCCCCGGGACCTTTACCATCACGATGACCGCAACCGACGGGGCGGATACTGTCACCAAAGAACAGACGGTCACCGTCACCGGGGGAGCGCCCTTTGCCGACAGCAGCTCCAGCGACCTTCCCGAACCGGAGGTCCGGCGGGCCTCATCCATGGAGCCTGACGCCGACGGGAACGCGACACTGGCCTCATTCAGCTTCAGCAGCGATCCCGTGAAAACTATTGAGATTCTCGGCTATGTCGTCCCCGAAGAAACGACCGCATCGGTGCTCACCCTGGGAGGAGCGCCGGATGATACCACTCCTTCCGGGACGGTCTGGAAATACCTCGAGATGAGCCTTGCAGGCATCACGAAGAATGATGTGCTCGGAGCCTACGTGAGCTTCCGCATCCCTGAACAGGTGGTCAGTTCTTACGGCTACGACTCTGAGGACGTCGCCCTCGTGCACCTGACCGACGACGGGTGGGAACGCCTCCCGACGATATTTGAGAAAAAGGAGGGGGCCTATCTCTATTACCGGGCCTATACCCCCGGTTTTTCTTACTTTGCGATCATCTTTGACGAGAAGGCCTCCGTCCGTGACCTGCCTGAACTCAAACAGGTGATCGAAGAGAACATGTCCGGCGTGGATGAACAGACCCCGGCACCGGCCCCCGAAAATACCCCCGCGGGAGCAAACGCCACCCCCACCGCCACCCCCGAACAGACCGCTACTCCTATCCCGTCGGTGACGGTCCCCGTCCCGGAGACGACGCCGACCCAGAAATCACCCGCACCTCTGGCAGGCATGGTAACCGCACTTGGCACCTGTGCCGCATGGTACGCCTGCCGGCGTGAATAATTGATACCACCGTTTTTTTCGGGCAGGGCACCTGCCCCATCTTCCCCTCTCCGCTGCCCATGTAAGATCTTTCCCGGATGCCGGTGCAGGTACCTGATTTTTTCCTTATGATCCTCACCAGTGCACCATACCATCATCGCTGAACAGCACACCATTTCCCTTTCCACCTTCGCCGTAAAGGCGCTCGTCCCAAGTTCTCCTGCAATTTATACCCCTCTTCACCATGAAGGCAAGCTACATATCCCCGCAGGTAGAACGAAGCATCATTGAGGTGTGATAACGCGATGACCCGACGAATCACCATCCTGTGCTCCAGTGCAGCACTGCTCCTGGCCTGCATGTGCGCCTTTCCCGCCCTGGCTGCGGACGGGGACGTGACCGTTGACTTTGCTGCAATCCCGGTCACCGGACCGCCCCCGCTGGAGGTCACCTTCTCCGCCTACGCCGTAGGCGCCGACACCTGGGACTGGACCTTCGGCGACGGCTCCGGCATCAGGGGATCGACAGCGGATCAAGAGGTGCCGGTCCATACCTACACCGATACCGGCGTCTATACGGTCAGCCTGTCCGCCTATGCGGGCAATACATACCTGGGGACAGAGAAGAAGGAGGCGTACATCGTCGTCACCGCCGGCGGGATCACTCCCTCCTCCACCGAACCGGGGGCGGTGAACCGTGCAGACTTTGCCGCAGCACCGGTCTCCGGCCCCTCTCCCCTGAAAGTCTCTTTTCGTGGCACAAACGCCGCAGACGTGAGGAACGGGTGGGCAAACGAGTGGCTGTGGGACTTCGGGGATCCTTCCCTCCTCCCGGGTGAGCGTACCGACGTCTCCAACCCCGTCCACATCTACACCTTCCCGGGTACCTATTCCGTCTCCCTCACTATACGGGGGACCGGCGGGCGTGAAGATGCAGTGGTAAAAGAGGACTTCATCGTCGTCGGCGGAATACCCCCCGTCATTCCCGTTGAAACCCCCCCGGGATTCACCGCCGAACCGCTGAACGGCACGGCCCCTCTTACGGTCCGGTTCAACTCCTCGGCCCCGGGGGCGGACACCTGGGCCTGGGACTTCGGTGATAACAACGGCACCATCGGCAACGCAACTGCCGAGAGGGACCCGGTCCACACCTATACCGAACCGGGCACCTATATCGTCAGGATGAGCGTATGGTCGGGCGGTGTGTTCCATGGAATGGTGACAAAGGAGGACTGCATCACGGTCGAAGAGCCGTTGAACGTAACTCCGACGGAGACGCTTCCCACACAGACACCGGTGGGAACACCCATCCCTGAGACAACTCCCGAACCGACACAGACGCCATTGGTGGCATTCCAGGCCGTGATCGGGATCTGCGGTGCCGCTCTCCTCCTCTCCCATGCGGGAAAGCGCCGCTGACGCCTTCCTGTCCTTCCTTTTTCCCTTTCCCTGCCATGAAAACCCGGTACGATCTAGCCTTTATTCACCCATTCGCGGTGTCAGGACAGGAATACGGGTTGAATTGATGCGTGCCGACGATGGGCTTTTCAGCGGGGTGCCCCTCATAATCCGTCCCGACTCCTCCTCATGACTCATTTCATTGCCCGCCGAAAATGATGCACTCGATTCCCAGATTCCCTGATGATGAGGGAATATGTGCACATCCGCTATCCGGGACAACGCCATGATATATTCCTGCGTACTGTGGAGCCATAAAAAAGGAGAGGCGATGGTATGCTCAGGACACGAGCGACTGAAGCATCGTCAGGCTTCCGCCGAAGTTCAAGGAGAGCAGAATCATCCCAAGCGCAAGGACGATGACGACGGCAAAGACCACCGGAGACCAGGCGATGACTTTTCTCCCGTCGAGAATGCTTACCGGAAGCAGGTTAAAGAAGGCAATCATCCCGTTCACGGAGAGGCCCATCGTGCCGAGTACCATAAGCGGCCAGAGGGCAAAGGCGGCCCCTGCAAGAAGGACAACCAGAAATATCGCCCCGAGGACGAGGTTGACAATAGGTCCTGCAACCGATATCTTCCCGTTCTCCTCCTTCGTCATCTCACGGCCGGGCGGCACATAGATCATCGTCGCACCGGGGGCGGCAAAGACCACGCCCACAAGGGCGGCGAGCGCAACGGCTACGAGGAGCATCTGATTGTCCTTTCGAAACGCCGCCCAGTACCCGAACCGGACGGCGGTAAACTTGTGGGCCAGCTCATGGAGGATGAACCCGAGGCCCACGGTGACGACCGAACTTACGAAGACGACAACCAGAAAGAGCGGTGTCCAGCCTCCACGGATAAAGACGAGGGTGAAGGCGAGCGACAGTGCTACACACGCGATTAACAGGTCCTTTCGCTCTTCAGGCCTGATGAGGTCGAGCATTTTTTGCATAGGAACTCTTTCTAGTACTCTGCCCCGAAGGGTTATCAAGGGTCGGGTCCTGCATTACCGCCGGGACAGGCAGAGCCCCCTTCGGCAAAAGGATTAATGATTCCGGGAGCATAGCAGTGGTGATGACACTTGAGGCGTTACGTGACGAGATCGCATCCCTTGACCGCCGTATCATCGACCTCATCGCCGAGCGCCAGAGACTGGCCGCACGGATGGCGGAGTTCAAGCACCATGAAGGGCTGCCGGTAACCGATCCTCACCAGAGAGAGGCCGTCCTCTCCCGTGCCTTTGACTATGCCGCGGAGAAGAACATCGACCCGGCCGAGACGAGGGATATCTTTGCCCTCCTCATCCATATGAGTGAGGACCGGCAGCACGAGTATCTGGGGGAGGGCAACCTCCCCTGAACAGAAGAACGGCGGTGGTTACCGCGGATCGTCGCCCGAATGGATTCCGGAGTGGCGGATCAGGTACTCCCGTATTTTAGAGGACTCCAGGCATCCCTGGTCGAGGCGATTTATTATCCGGTCGATCTCCTCCGCCTGGCCGAGCACCTTTTCGGTATGCTCCCAGTCGTCGAGGACGGCATACCCGACGATCACCTGGAGCGGATTTCTGATATGATCATTGATGATCGAGAGCTGCTCGATATTCTTCTCAATCTGCGCCAGTGCCTCGAGCTTCTCCTCCTCGAGCCGCCGTGACCGGATGGCAAAGCCGATGTCGTTGGCGAGCGCCTGCAGCGTGTCGATCTCCGGGTCGGTGATCGAGACCCTCGGCCGCAGATAGGCGGTGATCGCCCCGATGATCTCCTCGTCGGCGATCATCGGGAAGTTGATCACCTGGAGCGGCGGTTCGCCGCCGTCATATGCCGGCCATTCGTCATATTCCACCAGACCGCTCCGTGCGGCACGGTACGCCCCTCCGCCGGATTTCAGGTACGAGGTGTGCATCTCTTCCAGTGAGGAAACGGACGGCGTGAGAGCGGTGAGCCTGCCCTCTTCAAGTGGCGAGACGGCAATCACATAATATTCGTTCAGCGCAGCAAATTCCTTGCAGACCCGGTCTATCAGGACACTGCTCTCGCGTTCATAGACGACCGCCTGGTTGATCTCGTTGACCGCTGCAAGAAGAAGACTCCCCTGCCTGGTCCCGGTCTGATCGGCAATCGAGAGGATCCGCTGCGATGTTTCCGGAATACAGGCAATGGTATAGAACGTGTCCCGGTACATCCCGGATGCATCGGTAAGCCGCATTTCCCCGCTGCTTCCCCCGGAAATCATCCCCTGTGCGCTGAAGGTGCTGACGGTTTCGTGCTGCTCTGCAGGAACGACAATATCGCAAATTCGCATGGTTCCCGAGAGGAGCGCCTCCCTTCGGTACCCGAACGTCTTTTCGACCTCGTTGTTCGCATTGCGTATCGTCCCGTCGTCATCCACCACCAGCATCGCCGTTCCGGTATTCTCAAAGAGTGTCCTGTACAGCTCTTCGGAACGGATGATCTTCTCCTGCACTTCTTTTCTCAGGGACATATCACGCAGAATGGAGAGGATGACCCTTTTCCCGTGCAGCTCAAAGGCAACAGCCGTCACATCCGCGGGAAATTCCGACCCGTCCCGGCGCCGGCACGTGACCTCCTCCCTAAACGACCGTGCTGTCCCCTGCTGCACCTGCCCGAGCCATTCGGACAGGAATCCAGGCGCTTCCACGACAAGGTCCATGGGAGACATCGTGCTCATCTCATCCCGCTCATAGCCGAAGAGGTCCAGCGTATACCGATTCATCTCGAAGAAGGGGCCAAGGGTCAGGTCATCCCGGAGCTCGTTGACGAGGATGCCGTCCCGTGCATGGCTGAAGAGGGCCCGGAACTTCTCCTCTGACGACCGAAGCGCCTCCTCCATCTCCCGGAGGGAGGTGATGTCACGCCCGCTGCTGAGATATGAGAGGGTCTCCCCCTTTTCGCCGAAGTGACCGCTCACGTTCCACTGGAACATACGCGTGACACCGTCTGCACCACGAGCCCTGAGCTCTAGAACCCCAGATGGACGCTGGGGATTCAGGCTCCGGAAGAACGCGTCAAGAAGGGCGCTCTCCTCTGGTGGATAGTGCTCACGATAGGGCATCCCGATGAGATCGCCGGGTTCAACATCAAAGTACCGGCAGTAGGCGGCATTGACGAAGCTGTAAGTACTGTCACCAGCGATCATCGCAATCAGATCATTCTGGTCGTCGAGGAGACCGAGATACATTTCCTTTTCGCTGCTCAGCTGAAGGGAAAGAACGGAGACGATGACCCCCACGGCTACGATCACTACAGAATGGCCATAGGCATTGATCACCACATCGGGAACAGGGCCCATGATCAGCGGCACCAGGACGAGATAGAGCGAACTGACCAGGACAGAGAGGATCATCCCCTCCCGTGGGTACCGGTACGCTGCAAAGACAACGGGAATATAAAATAAATGAGGCAGAAGGGTGGTGATGCCATTCAAAAGCCCTGCGGTAACGATAGCAAAGGAAAAAAGGGTAGTAAATCCAATGACAAAAATAAAAAGTAAGGAATCACTTTCTAAGAAGGATTCTACCCTTTTTTCTACTTTGTCCATGATACGATAGGTGGGCCCAGATTTTATATATATTTACTGAATTAAATCCAAAAACAAGAGCTTACTGGTGGCCAAAAGTTAAATAGAGGTATATTTGTGGATATCAGGGCTGCTCTCCATCCCTGAGGACCATCGTGCCTACCCCGCTGTCGGTGAAGAGTTCGAGGAGGAGGCTGTGGTCACGGTTGCCGTTAAGGATATGGGCGTGGGAGACACCCCCCATGAGCGCCTTGATGCACCCCTCGAGTTTCGGGATCATTCCGCCAACGATCGTCCCGTCCTCTATGAGATGTGCCGCCTCCGAGAGATGGATGCGCTGGTAGGTCCGCGTACGGGTCTGGTTCATGACCCCGTCCACATCAGAGAGATTGATGAGTTTGTACGCCCTGAGTGCGATGGCAATCTCCGATGCAGCGGTGTCCGCATTGACGTTCAGGGAATGCCCGCTCCGGTCGATGGCCACCGGGGAGACGACGGGAATATAGCCCTTCTCGAGCAGGACCTCGAGGATACCCGCATTGATCTTCTCCACATCACCCACGAGGCCCAGATCAACTTCATGCTCCTCGTCATCCACTATAACGCGGCGGGTCCCGGTCTTCCTGGCAAACATCAGGTTGCCGTCATTGCCGGAGAGGCCGATACCGAGGGCCCCGAACTTTGAGATGAGCGAGACGATGCCGTCGTTGATTTTGCCCACGAGGACCATCTGGGCAATCTCCATCGTCTCGGCGTCGGTCACCCGCAGACCCGCGACAAACTTCGGCTGTTTGCCCATCTGCTCCATCTTCTGCGTGATCTCCGGGCCGCCGCCGTGGACGACGACGATATTCATGCCCACATACCTGAGGAGCACGACATCCTGGATCACCGTATCCAGTATCTTCGGGTCGACCATGGCGTGCCCACCAAGTTTCACAACGATAGTCTTGCCGTGGAACCGCTGGATATACGGCATCGCCTCCATCAGGACTTCTTCGCGTTTCATGCCTCTTCCTCACAAGAGCCCGCCTCCTGCCCCCGCACGGGGAACCGGATACGGGTTGATCATCACAGGTTTGGAGCATCATACGATAAAACTGCTTCCGCAACGCAGAGGGCACCTGACGAATCGATGCATACATAGGAATGATGACAGAAGAAAGGGCAGGGCACCAGCAAAAAAAAAGAGATCAGGTGGTATATTTGCCGTTGATCTCCACGTACTTCTCGGTAAGATCACATCCCCACGCGGTGGCGGACGCCTCTCCCGCCCCGAGATCGAACCCGAAGATCACGGTCTCGCCCTTCATCAGGTCCTTTGCGGCGGCAAGCGCATGGGGGTTGACCAGATCGTCGGCAAGGATTTCCCCGCGGCGTGCGAGGGTGACCAATGCATTGCCCTCGCCGATGGTGACCGTCGCCTTCAGGGGGTCGAACACGACACCCGCCCTGCCGGCGGCACCGATGATCCGCCCCCAGTTCGGGTCCTCCCCGTAGACGGCGGTCTTCACGAGCGAAGAGCCCACGACGGTACGGGCGACGGCGGCCGCGTCCTCCTCATGTTCCGCTCCGGTCACCCGGACCTCGATGAGCTTGGTCGCCCCCTCCCCGTCACGGGCGATCTGCTTTGCAAGGCTGATACAGACCTCCTCGAGCGCATCGTAGAGCTCCCCGGGATCTGCAGGGCCCCGCGTCCCGGTCGCCGTCACAAAAACGCAGTCATTGGTGGAGGTGTCGCCGTCGACCACCACGCGGTTGAAGCTCCGGTCCGCCGCACAGGTAAGCATCGCCCGGAGGGCGGGTGCCGCCACCTCGGCATCGGTATAGAGAAAGCCGAGCATCGTCCCCATATTGGGAGCGATCATCCCTGAGCCCTTGGTGATGCCGGCAACGGTAAACCCGTCCCTCTTCGCACAGGCATGCTTGGGGAAGAGGTCGGTCGTCATGATGGCGGCGGCCGCCTCATCCTCCGCGGAGGCCTCGGACCGGACCTTTCCCGCCACAACGGCTGCCTGCCGCTCGATGATCTCCATCTTCATGAAGCGGCCGATGACCCCCGTTGAGGCGACGCCGATCATGTCAGGGATGGTTCCGAGGGCCGCTGCGCCGATCTCCGCCATCCGCCGGGCATCGGCCATGCCCCGCTCCCCGGTATAGACGTTCGCGTTGCCGGAGTTGACGATGATGCCGTCGAGCCGCCCCTGTGCCATCCGCTCCTTCATAAGGAGCACCGGCTCGGCGGCAAAGAGGTTTTGGGTAAAGACGCCCGCCGCGGTCCCGGAAGCCTTTATGAGGCACAGCCCGTACTTGCCCTCCTTGATGCCGGCACAGGAAACCCCGTCCACGGCGCAGAGACTCTTCATTCCTCCTCCGATGCGTCCGCGTTATAGCGTGACCCGAGCCCGTGAACGATGTCCGCACGGGTCAGGATACCGGCGAGCATCCCGTTCTCCAGCACCGGGAGACGGGCAACCCCCTCCTTCATCATCAGGGAGGCCGCCGCCTCGATATCCTCATCAGCGTCGATGGCGATCACATCATCGGTCATCACCTCGGATACCGGCACATTTCCGATGTCGGCGAGCGCCTCCTTCGTCTTCTCCCAGTTCATCAGCTCGCGGATGGGGATCTCTAAGATCTCAAAGGGCGACGGCAGCCAGAGATCGTCGCTGATCTCCGGGGGGTTCAGGAGCGTGAGGATATCCGTCTCGGTCACTATCCCCACGAGGTTGTCCCCTTCCACGACCGGCAACCCGCCGATACGGTTTTTCTTCATCGTGCGCGAGACCTCGGCGACCGGGGTATCCGGGGCGACCGTGATCGGATTTCGGGTCATCACTTCACTGACTTTCATCACATACACCTCTTATGCGGCCATTGCCCTTACGGGAGGAGCGGGACGACTCCCAGCCCCTCCGTCTCGGGAATGCCGCAGATGATATTCATATTCTGGATTGCCTGGCCGGAGGCTCCCTTCACCAGGTTGTCGATCACCGAGACGGCGACGACACGCCGGCCGCCGGCCTCGACTTCGACGGCTATGTCGCAGAAGTTGCTTCCGCGGACACCGGCAAGGGAGGGGGGCTGGAGACGGATAAAGTGTTCCCCGGCATAGAACTCCCTATAGAGCGCCTCTGCCTCTTCCTGGGTAATCGGGTCGTCAAGTAATATATGTGCCGTGGTAAGAATGCCCCGGTTCACCGGCAGGAGATGAGGGGTAAAATGCACGGATGCGGCTGACCCGAGCCGTGATGCCTCCATCTTCATCTCGGCAAGGTGCCGGTGGGCGGTCCATTTGTACGCAGTGAAGTTGTCATGCGCATTGCAGAAATGGTTCACTGCCGATGGGTTCACCCCCGCACCCGAGACGCCGGTCTTTGCGTCGTAGATGATGGTCGTCGCCCGTGGCGCAAGCGGTGCCGCCGCGAGCGTCGCCCCGGTCGGAAAACAGCCGGGGTTCGAGACGAACTCTGCTCCTTTGATCTGCTCGCGGTGCAGCTCGGGCAGGCCGTACGGGGCCTCGAAGTAATCGGTATGGGCGACCCCGTACACGCTCTCGAAGACGTCCTTCGGGAGCCGGTAATCGGCCGAGAGGTCGACTACCTTCATTCCCCGTTCGAGAAGCCCGCCCGCATACTGCATCGCCGCCGTGTGCGGCACCGCCAGAAACGCAACGTCCGCCTCGATATCCACGACATCCGGATTCGTGTACCGGAGGTCGGTGAAGCCCCGAAGATTGGGGTGGGTGACGGCAACTTCGGTCCCTTCCAGTTTTCGCGAGGTCGCACATGTTACCTCCGCAGATGAATGGCCGGCGCAGAGGCGAATGAGTTCCCCACCGGTAAAACCGGATGCGCCGATGATTGCAATCTCCATGATCAAAGGTATGTTTAAAACGAGTTAATCCTTCCCTGCACCCACCTGCATGAGCCTCTCCGCGAGCGCCGCTATCCTCGCATTGTCCTCGAGATTATTGAGGAGGGCAGGCGGGAAGGCCCCCGTCCCCCAGCGTGCCCCAAGCCAGGCTCCGCAGAGAAAGGCGATGGTGTCGCTGTTGCCGCCGATGGATGCCGCAACGGGAAGAAGTGCATCGGAGTTCCCGAACCGGGAGATCAAATAGAGCGCCATCGGCAGCGTCTGGTACACGGAGATGTCGTTTCCTATGACCGGAAGGACCGCCTCGAGGGAGAAGCCCTCACGCGAGAGGTCGCATGCGGTGGCGATGCGGGAGGAGAGGAGCGGTTCCATCGACCGGGCACAGAGCTCTGCCACATGCACCGGGTCCTGTTCATCTGCAAGGGTCGCCCGAAGAAGCATCGCAAACGAGACCGTCGCCGCCTGCGCTGCGATGTGGGTGTGGGTGACCGCACAGGCCGCGGTCAGCTTTCTGTACAGGGTGTCGGGTTCTGCAATGGCGAGGGCAAAGGGCACGGCAAGCGGCATGCACCCGGCACCTGGCGACTCCACCCCGGTTCTTCCGGGACCGTCTGCCGAAAACCTCCGGGAGGCGGTCAGGACGGGGCCGTCGGGGAACCGGAGTCCCTCACCTTCCACGAGATCTCTTATCCCCCTCAGATAGCGGTCGGGGGTGAAGGTCCCCCCGGCGAGGAGCTCCCCTGCAAGGAGCATCAGCTGGGTATCATCCGTGTAGCTGCCAGGGGGGAGCCCGGCATTTGGGTGGCGCCGGTGGGCGGCCCGGTACTCCGCCGCCGCCCTGTCGGGACGGGGAGGCATGGTCTCTCCCGGCATTCCAAGGGCATCACCCACGGCAGCACCCAGCATACACCCCCTGTACCGGGATATCATGAAAAGGTATCCCGCCGCCCGGCTGATAAACCTATCTTCCTCCGCTTCAGCCGTGCAGGCCGTGGCGGTTAAGGACGACGAGCTTCTCCTCGGTCATCTCCCTGACGGCATACCGGGGCCCTTCCCGCCCCAGACCGGAGAGGCGCGTGCCCCCGTACGGCATCGCATCGGTACGGAAGGTCGGGATATCGCCAACCATCAGTCCGCCGACAGGGATACGGCGGACCGCCTCCATGATACGACCCATATCATTCGTGAAGATACCCGCCTGCAGGCCGTACGGGGTGTCCGCCGCAATCGCAACGGCATCCCCCCACGTCTCGTAGGGGATGAGGGCCACCGCCGGGGCGAAGAGCTCGGTGGCGCAGGCCGGGGCATCCGCATGCACCATCCCGAGCACGGTGGGGGCAACCATCCTCCCGTCCCGGGTGCCCCCGCAGCAGAGGTCGGCCCCGCCTGCAACGGTGTCCGTGATCTTCTTTACCGCTGTTTCCGCGGCCCCCTCCGAGATGAGCGGCCCGATATCGGTCGCTGGGTCCGCCGGATCACCGGTGACGAGCGCCTTCACCCGCCGGGTGACCATATCGCAGAGGTGATCGTAGACCGGGCGGTGGACCAGAACCCTCTGGGTGGAGATACAGACCTGGCCGCTGTTCGAAAAACCGCCCTGGACGATGCGCTCGGCGGCATACTCCAGCGGGGCGTCGCTGTGGACGATGACGGCGGCATTGCCCCCCAGCTCAAGGGAGACGTGCCGTGCAGCGGTGGAGGACTTCAGGTGCCACCCCACCCGCGGGCTGCCGGTAAACGAGAGAAACGCAATACGGGGATCGGCTGCCATCCACTCGGCATCACTGGCGGTGCAGGGGAGAACCGAGAGGGCCGCCGGGGGGACCCCTGCACCGAGGGCCATCTCCCCCAGAAGCAGGGTCGAAACCGGCGTTGCAGAGGACGGTTTCAGGATGATCGGGCACCCGGAGGCGATGGCAGGGCCCAGCTTGTGGCAGGCGAGGTTGAGAGGGAAGTTGAAGGGAGTGATCCCCAGTACCACCCCCGCGGGCACCCTCGTCATAAAGCCGACCCTCCCGTCCGCCGCCATATCACGGTCGAGGGGAAGTATCTCGCCACCGAGACGGGTCGCCTCCTCTGCAGAAACGGTGATCGTCGCTGCCGCACGCATGACCTCTGATTCGGCGTATTTCAGCGGTTTACCCGCCTCCCTAACAAGTATGCGGGCAAATTCTTCACGCCGGGCATGGATGGCATCCGCCAGGCGGGAGAGTATCTCCGCACGCCGGTAGGCGGGAAGGTCTGCCATCTCCCCGCAGGCACCGGCAGCACGGGTGATGGCCTCTCCACATTCCCGGCGGCCCGGACGACAGACCGTGGCGACCACGGACCCGTCGTACGGACTGTGCACCTCATAGGTATCATCACATGCCTCCCGGACACCACCCGAGAGGCAGGGTATCGGCTTCTGCATGCATCAGCAGTGTTTCTCACAGCTCAAAAAACAATCGCTCTGTCCTGATTAATGGAATTTATTTACCTACATAGGATAAAATGATATTATAATATGCCCAATAGTACTCCATATGTTCTCCCACCGGGTCTTTACCACCGATTTCAGGACCGCACTCGAAGAGGAACTCGAACGCAAGGATATGAGCATCAAGGAGCTTGCCGAACGGGCAGGCATCCCGGCGGCAACCCTCTACAAGATCACTTCCGGAGAGCGGGACCCCCGGTTATCGACCGTAAAGGCGATCGCCGACGCCCTCGACCCGCGTGAACGGGACTTTGTCGCGGTCATCGGCGTAAAGTTTCTCCTTGACGAGCTCCAGGGGACGAGCGAGACCGCTGGCGGTAAAACCTACCGGATCCGTGGCTATACGGCCAATACGATGGAAGAATGCATCATAGCCGCCGTCCGGGCAGAGAAGGACGGTGCGGCAGGGATCATCTGTGCCCCCATCCTCTCCACTCTCGTAGAGCGGATCGTGGACATACCGGTGACGATCATCAAGCCGAATCCGGAGTCGTACGTGGGCGCATTCGAGTCGATCGTCCGGATGATCGAATAGGCCGGTCCAAGAGAAAAGAACATCCGGGTTAAAAAAAAGGAGATCCCTTTCACACTTTTCTGCCGAGAACGGGAAGGGTGCCGATAAGCCCCGTCACTGCGACGAGAGCCGCAGGGGCCGCCCGGGTTGGTGCCGGCCCTGCCGGGCTGTCCGGGGTTGCAACGGATAGGTCATCCGGGGATGGGGATGCCGGGGGCATTTCTCCTGCACCGTCGCCGGTGATCGTTGCTGTTGGCGTTCCCTCAGCGGTAACCCCCGTCACACCTTCATCGTCGAGGGAATAAAGCGAGACATCGCGGACGCTCGCAACGACGGCAAGCGTGGCATCGGCGTTCAGTGCAATCCCCTTACAAGCGGCCGCTGTGGGCACCGATGCCAGTTTCGTTCCCGAACGGTCGTAGAGGGCAAAGCCCTCTGCTCCACAGACGGCGATGCGTTCGCCGTCACGGCTCACCGCGACCCCTTCGGGGCGCCCAAAGGGGATGGACCAGAGGAGCAGGCCCGTGCGGGAGAGCGCATAGACCATCCCGTCGCCGGTGCACGCCGCGATCGTCCGGCCACCGTCTGATACGGCGATGTCGTTCACCGGTTTAGGGGATGCGCGGTACTTCCAGTAGACGGTGCCCGTGCCGGGGGAGGAGAGGAGCACCGACCCGCTCTCCGTGCCCGCTGCAAGATAGTCGGTACCGGGGACGAGTGCCACGGCAAAGTAATCCTCTCCCGTATCCGTTTCGGCAGCCGTATCCCCGCGGATCGTTCCTTCGAGAATGGTCGACCCGTCGGTAGATGCGAGATATACCGTACCATCAGGCGACACTGCAACACTTCGGATCACATTGAATACCTTTCTGCCTCCGACCGTGGTGCCGTCTGCACCGAAGATATGCAGGTCAAACCCCCCGGCGACGACAACGCTCCCGTCGTCCGGGAGCGCCACGTCAAACATGCGGAGAGGAGAGCTCCACTGTACCGCTCCCCCTGGGGAGAGGCAGATAAGCCCGTCCTCTCCTGCCGCACAGATAGTACGGCCGTCGCCGGAGATGGCCACCGCACTGACCCCCTTTCCTCCGATCGTGTGGTTCCAGACCGGGGTTGCCTCGGCAGCTGCCACTGCGGTCAGAGAGAGGAGAAGAAGGAGGGAGAGGACTACTACATACTGTGACTTCATGCCCTGCCTCTTCTCCGGAGACCAAAGAACAGCCCGGCCGCACATCCGGCAAGGGCACCGGCATACGGCATCGGGCTCTGCGCCTCAGCAGGAACGGGGGCCCCTGCGTCACCGAAGATGTCCGGGTGGATGTCTGCCGCGACCACCTCGAGCGCATCGACGATCCGCGGGCCGCCCCGGTCAATCATATCCGATTCAACGATGTACACGCGTCCTTCACGGATGGCGGTGACCCCCTGGAGGCGCGGTTCTTCCATCATATAAGTGTAGATGAGGTCATAGCTGGCCTCCCCCATGCCGCTGCCGGAGTTGACGAGGATGATATCCGGGTTGGTGGTGATGAAATCCTCAAGTCCAACGATCTGCCATCCTTCGACATCTGGAAAGGCATTCTTCGCATGGGCAATCTCGAACATCTCGTCCTGGAAGGTATCCCTCCCGCTCACCCAGATGGGGTCGTACCAGACGATGTGGGCAACGGTGGGCCATTCGGTCGCGGCCGATGCCTTCAAACGGACCGCCGCTATCCTCCGCTCCATGGAAGAAGCAATTGCCTCTGCCTCCTGTGCATTGCCGGTCGCCGTCCCGACGATCCGGACGTCTTCGACGACGCCCTGGATGGAGGCAGGGTTCAGGGAGACGACGGCAAGGCCGAGCCCCTGCATATAGGTGACCACTTCCTCGGTATTCCCGAGCGCCGCCAGGACCAGGTCGGGCTTTGCGGCAACCACCTTCTCGATGTTTACCGTGCTGTACCCCCCGACCTTCTCCACATCCGCGGTCGCCGCCGGGTAGTCGCAGTAGTCGGTCACGCCGACGACCCGGTCACCGGCGCCGACGGCATAAACTATCTCGGTATTCGATGGGGCAAGCGAGACAATCCGCTGCGGAACGTTCGCAAGGGTGAGAGTCACACCAAAGTCATCCGTCACGGTGATGGGGCCGACGGTCGCAGCCTCGGGTGGTGGAGCCGCCGATGCAGAAGCAGTCATTGCCGGGGATTCGGGAGGGGCCGGGGATGCTGTGGACCCGGCGGCAAGCGGGGAGACGCCGTCATCCGGCAGGACGGGGTAGGGCCGACCAAGGAGTGCCGGAACAGCCGACGCCGTCATCCTGCAGGGATTGTCCGTGAGGATCGGGGTCCACTTGAAGTACCCCTCTGCATCCTGGGCAGACAGGAGGTGGTCGACGGGGCTTTTTCCCTCCTTCGTCCATCCGGCGGGGTCCTCGCCGGCCGCAACGAGCGCCTGGATGACCCAGGCGTCCGATGCAGTGTTTGCCGCACTCGAGCCGCCGTAGTTGAACCCGCCGTTCTCGCACTGTACCGTGCGGAAAAAGGCCGTTGCCTTCGTGATGACCGGCGAGGAGCGGGGAGTGCCTGCGGCCCTCAGGGCCTCGACAGCAGAGGCGGTGTCGTCGCAGTCGCTCTCTGCACCCGGTGTCCACCCGAACCCGCCGTCCGCGTTCTGCTGTGCGGTGAGCCATTGTACGGCCTTAGAGGTGTCCTCGCCTGCGGCCGCGAGCGCCATCAACGCCCAGTTCGTCGTATAGATGTGATCGCCGAATGAGCCCGACGGTTCCTGCTTCGCCTTCAGGAGGGCGACGAAGTCCGTTCCCTCGAAATCATACGGGTCTTCCCCTACCGCAAGGATGGTGAGAATCATCTTCGCGGTCTCGGCCGTACCGTCGATGGCGACGGTCTCCGCGGCTATCGTATGCAGATAATCGACAGCCGAGACGCCGCCTTTTGTCCATGTAGACGGGTCCTCACCTGCGGCGACGATGGCCATAATCACCCACGTCGAGGTTGCGGCACTCGTCTCCCGGCCCTCCTCGCCGAATCCGCCGTCCTCGCGCTGGCAGGACTGCATATACGCAAGGGCAGATTCAATCTGCGGTGCGTCTGCCGACAGCGGGTACGCGACGGTTGTCCCCACACATGCGATGCTGCAGAGCAGCATTATCGAAAAAAAGAATAGTCTAGTTCTGTTTCCTGTCATATCCTGTACTCCACCATACTATAGCCAGTCCTGCACCGGCCAGGCCGGCAAGTGCCGGGAACGGGGTCTGTTTCGGTTCTGTCTTTCCACCTGCGGCGTTCGCTTCAGGTGTCTGCTCTTTCTCTGTGGTCTCATCCGCTACGGGAGGTTCCCCTGCTGCAATAAGTACAAAGGACGAGAGGCCCGCTGGTGATTCGGCTTCGATGCAGACATTGCTGCCTTCAAATCTGACCGTGGGGACGATTACCTCGACATTCCCATCGTTTCCGATATGTACGATGTACAGGCTCATAGCTCCTCCGTGGGCACGCACCCACGCTTCGTCCATCCCGATGATAACGGTTGCCGTTCCGATATCCTCGCCGTTGACGAGATGTATCTCCCTCACATCGACCCCACAGGCGACCGCCGCCGGATAGGGCGCATCGGAAAGAGATGCAAGCAAGTCCTGGAGCTCCTCCGGTGACGGCCCGGTGCCGAGCGAGGTGATGATCTGTGCGCCGAACGGCATGGAGTAGAGCACAGCGCCCACCGAGACGGTCACATGGCCCGCACCACGGAGATCGTCCTCCACCGGCAGTGTCACTACCCTGATGGACTCCACCTGCCCACTGATGATCCCGCGGACCTCCTTGTAGTCCACAAACCGGATGAAGAGTGTGGCCCCGCCTCTCGTAACGATGAAGGTATTCTGTTCCATTGCGACATTCTCACCCGCTGCGGCGGCCGCCGCCATATCAATGCTGAGCACCATCCTGTTCTGGTCGATCGTCAGCGACGCCCCGGTGGGAAGACCGATAGTACTGAGGCGGCCGACCGTCGATGAGCCGGTCGCTGCCGTACCGCCGGTTTCGCCATCCGTTCCACCATCGCCACCGCTGCCGCTGGTCGCGGTGGCGATGGTCACCTTATACCCGTAGACGTGGTCTGACGCTGCAGGTGTGCTGGACATCGACTCGCTCCAGTACCAGACCACCTCATCGCCGGTTGAAAGGGTGTAGGTGTTTGCACCGCTGCCCGGGCTTGCGCCGTTGACCATGTACATCCAGCCCGAGGACCCGCTGTTGGCAAGCCCACCGATCTCATCGACGAAGAGCGAGCCGTATTCATTGTAGAAGCCGTCATCCACCCCGAACGAGAGCCCGGCAGCGTTGAGGACACCGAGGGCGGTGGTGGTGCTCACGTTGTAGGTCTTCCCGCTCTCGCCCGTAGTGGTGAAGGTGCCGGGGGTGAGGGTGAGGGAGGTGAGGGGAACAGTCGGTGTCGTTGACGGGGATGGGCCGTCGTCACCGCCGCTGCCCCCCCCACCCGGTGGTGGAGTGGGAGTTGGGGTCGGCGGCGCATCGGTAATGATGATGCTCTGTGGCTGGGTCACCTCGCCGGTCGCCGGGTTCGTCGCATAGAAGAATACCTCCCCGGCCCCAGGGGGGATAAAGCGTACAGTTGTCCCGCTGGCAAAGATGGGGGTGCCGCCTTCATACTGAAATGCGACGATTCCCTCCATGTCTAGCGTCACTGTCACCGGTTGCCCTGCCCCCGCCTGCGTAACGCTCGCGACGGCTATCGCCGATGCAGGCGTAGCGGCGCAGAGGAGGAGGGCAAGAAGGCCGAGACAGAGACCTAGACCACGGTGCATGTGATTCCCCCGGAAGTTATCGGCTTCGTGTATGGGAAGGTGTCGAAGGTGTACACCGCGGCAAAGAGCTCATACTCTCCGGTCGGGGCATTCAGCGGAACCTGAATATAAACCGGAATACCGGTCTTCTCCACCCCTGCCTCCAGTTCCACTGTGGCAAGGCCCGAGAGGCTGTTTCCTGCGGCATCGACGCCGGATACATCGATCACGTACCATCCTGCATCTGCCTTCGTGACGTCCAGGCGGGCGAGGAACGAGCCGCCACGTGCGGCAGTCGTGTCTGCTATGGTGAAGGTGCTGATGTCATCTTCGGGGATGATGACGTGGATCGTCACAAGGTTGGGGATGCCTGTCGTTGCGGCGGGAAGTGTATCACCCCACCCGGAGTACCAGAAAGAGAAGATATCTCCATCACGGGCGATATCGTCAAGACCTAACGCAGATCCTCCATTGTCAAACTGCTGCCACCAGTAACCTGTAACAGAATCATAGCCCATATCACCAAGAAGATCCAGAGAGGAACCCCAGGTTCCATTAGATGTCTCAATCGCAAATCCACACGCCTCGGAGGCCGCATGCAGGGCGCCTGCTGCGGTCGTCTCATTTACAATGGTGCCGTCCGTAAGGGCAATCTGGTCGCCGTTGTGCAGGACAACGGTCGTCTCGCAGGCAGCACCGGGGCCAAAGGCATAGAAGGTGTTCGTGTGTTCCGCGCCGATGAAGAGGGTGCCATCGGCGACCGCAGGTGAGGAACCCCAGAATGATGCCCAATTGTATCCTACCGGTTCAGGAAGTGTGAAGTTCCATATCTCTGTTCCATCAACCGCCGAGTAGGCATGGAGGGACGAACGAACTTCACTGGTGCCCGCATAGACATAATCTCCTGCAATCACCGGAGAAGAATCAATTTTTTCTGTCATCGCCGATTGCCAGACCGGGGCTGCCGTAATATCAGAGGCATCCAGACAGAGGAGGCCGTTTTCTGTTCCCACATAGAGAAGACCGGCGCTGCTGTTGAGGGCAGGAGTGCTCAGAGTGCCATTCCCGATCCCCCGTGATGCAAGAATACTCCCATCCCCAAGAGCGACCTTATAGAGGGTGGAACTGGTCGAGATAAAGAGAGCATCCGTATCGATCACTGGTGCCGATTTTATCGTGCCGGAAAGGGGCGTCTTCCAGATTTGTGTCTTCGTTAGGTGGTCATAGGCATAGAGCTCTGATTTGTTGGACGGGAAATAGATGACATCACCCGCTGCGGAAGGCGCGGTGAAATATGTCGCATTTCCATACCCGGTATCCCACGGACCAAATGCCACTGACCAAACCTCATTGCCGTCCGCTGGGTCATAGACATGCAGACCGCCGTCAGAGGCGGTCAGCACATAGAGGAGCCCGTTATGGTAGAGCGGAGGTGAAGTAATCCCGAAGTACCCGGGATATTCTTCGGCAAGGACCGACCATGCCACACTGCCGTCTGCGATGTTGAGAGCGGTGAGATATCCGTCCGTTCCACCTACGATAAGGAGTTCCCCTGCCAGGGTAAGCCCTGCCTCAGATCCTGCCGCATAGGTCCAGACCTCTTCACCGGTCAGGGTATTGTAGCAGAAGACCGCGGGTATTACATCCGTCGCACTCATATCAGGACCGGTTGCTATATACACCCGGTCCCCCGCCACCACCGGCGATGCATCGATCCAGCCAGGGGAGACCGACCATCGGATATTCTCCGAGAGCGGCCCCGCCTCCGCGACGTATCCCGTTCGGCCGAAATCGCCATGGAACGTCAGATAATCAGCTGCGCTGCATCCCTGCACCATGATGAGAACCACCACGAGCAGGAGAGAGAGAGAAATGTTTTCTTTCACTAACCAAACCCCACTTGTTTTTATTATGGAGATCTGGTTAACTCCAGATAATTTAAATTATATCATTTTTTTCTGATAAGAAACGGAAGCAAAATTATGGCGAGCCAGAGATGGAGTCATCCCCATTTTCTCTTCTATCTCAACGAAGAGAGAAGATCCTCTACCCGGCAGATACGCGCAGCCCCCTTCTCCTCAATGCATTTGAGAACAGCCGCGAGTTTTCCACCGCTATAATCGGTGAATTCCCCCCCCTCGGGCATATAGATGATAACGGGCGTCGTCTCCTGGTCACAGAGGGCTTCGAGGTTCGCGAGATTGCCGGGACCGATTGGCATTGCCGTGAGAATCGCAACATCAGCCGCAGCGACCATCCCCTTAAGCGCCGCCATCTCTTCCGGCCCGATCGGCGAGAAGGGAGGGATACAGAGGAACTCGATCCCGAGCGCCGCGGCCGTGCAGGTGTCAGAATCGCCGTCACAGAGGATGCCGGTCGTCATCTCACACCCGGCGGCGGTGAGGCGGTACATCAGCCCCGACCCCGACCCGCCGCCGCAGACGAGATGTACTCGTCCCGGTGATTTCTCAGGAGACCCTTTGGGCGAGGACGCGCTGCGGGCCGTCCCCTCAAAGGGGAGGACGATCGGGCGGCCGGTCACCGGGTGGGTCTGGATAAGCGCGTCGATGCCGTAATGCTCCCGGAGGTTCTCGCGGGTGAGCACCTCTTCGGGAGTGCCCATCGCCCGGACTTCGCCGCCTGCCATGAGAAGGATCCGGTCACAGTAGGCGCAGGCGAGATTCAGGTCATGGAAGACCCCAATCTTCGTCACCCCGGACCCCAGCCCGCGGATGATCGAGAGGATCTCCACCTGATGGTTGATGTCAAGGTGTGCCGTCGCCTCGTCGAGGAGGAGAAAGCGGGGCTGCTGGGCAAGTGCCCGGGCAATGATCACCCGCTGGCGTTCGCCGCCGGAGATCTCTGTTACCGGGCGGGGGGCCAGGTGGGCGATGCCGGTGACCGCCATCGCCTCCTCCACCACCCGGTAGTCCTCCGGACTCTCACCGGAGAACCTCGTGTGGTGGGGAAACCTGCCCATCATCACGATGTCGGTGACCGTGTAGGAGAACCCCACCGATGTCTCCTGCGGGACAACCCCGAGTGTCCGGGCAAGCTCCTTCGGGTCGTAGTCCTCCAAAAGACGCCCCTCAATGGTGACCGCACCCTTCCTTGTGGCTAGCACACGGCTCATCGCCTTGATGAGCGTCGTCTTCCCCGAGCCGTTTGGCCCGATGATCCCGATGAACTCCCCCTCAGCGGCATCGAGGCATATGCCGCGGATGATGTCCTCTGTGCCGTATCCTGCCGAGAGGTGGTCGGTCCGCATCATGCCTTCGACCTCCTGCGCAGGAGGAAGACGAAAAAGGGGGCGCCCACAAACGCAGTGATGACGCCGACCGGCATGTCCCCGAGAAAGGTCCGGGTGACGGTGTCGGCCCAGAGAAGGAAGATACCTCCTGCGACCATGGCGGCGGGGAAGAGCATCCGGTGATCCGGCCCGACGACGAGGCGCATCACGTGCGGCGTAATCAGCCCGATGAACCCGATGGAGCCTGCGATGGCGACGGCGATACCGGTAATAAATGACGAGACGAAGAGGAGGATGCGCTTGAAGGTCTCCACGTTCACCCCGAGATGCACGGCGTCTTCTTCACCGAGGGAGAGGATATTGAGGTCTTTTGCATAGACGATGAGGATGATGCACCCCGCAATTATCAGGATGGACAGGGCGACGTCGTCCCACCCGACGGTCCAGAACCCGCCCATCATCCAGTAGATAATCTGGTGCAGGCTCTTTCCGGCCGAGTACATCAGAAACGAGAGGATGGAGGAGAAGAACATGGAGAGCGCAACACCCGTAAGGAGGAGCGTCTCCACCGGTGCCCTCCCGTTTCTCGTGGCAAGGGCATAGACGAGAAAAGTCGCCCCGGCCGCCCCCACAAAGGCAAACACCGGGAGAAACATCCCACCAAGAAAGACAATCGCAACTGCTGCCCCCATGGCGGCTCCTGAGGAGGTGCCGATGATATAGGGGTCGGCCATGGAATTCCTGAAGAGGCCCTGCATCGCCGTCCCCGCCGCTGCAAGTCCCGCTCCGACAAGGAGCGCTGCAAGGACGCGTGGCATACGGACCGAGTAGACGATCAGGTATGCCGTCTCATCCGGGAAGAAGGGGGCCACATCCTCCCCGGAAAGAACGGCCGCAAGGGCACCGAAAAGATCCGAAGGAACGAATGAGGAGATCGGGACCGTCGAGGGGCCGATGCTGAGCGACAGAACAAGAGACAGAAGCATTGCGCAGACGAGAACCAGTGCGACCGCCCCGTTTCTCCTCTCCGTTCCGGTAAGCATGCAGTACAGTTTCGGGCAAGAAATAAAATAGGTTTGTTTTAAAAAAAGCTGAGTGGCATATCCTGCGCCACTCATCACCTGCAGAACCGGTCCCGTATCCCGAGAGCCGAGAGAGGGATATTCGGGACATCCGCATTGCCCGGAGCGATCACCGCATGAATAAACCTCGGCCCCTTCTCCCCGGACGTGTACGCCTCGACCAGTTCCTCCGGCGTCTGCACCTTTGCGGTGCTTTCGAACCCCGCGCCACGGGCGATCAGTTCGAGATCCGCCCCGGCCCATGCGTGAGTCATCTGGCTGCCCGTCGACCCGAAGGCGCCGTTGTCAAGGGCGATGATGGTCAGGTTTGGCGGAGCTTCCGAGGCGATGACGGGCAGAATCGCCGTCCCCAGGAGGCTGCCATCCCCGTCGAAGACCACCACATCGCGTTCCTGTCCGAGGGCACAGCCGAACCCGATGGGGGTCGCCTGGGTGTAACTGCCGAGCATATAGAAGTTCTCCGGCCGGTCCCTGATGGCATAGAGCTCCTTTGAGGGAACACCGAGGTTTGCCACGGCGAGGGCATCCCCGAGATGGGGAGCGACGGCGGCGATCGCATCGTAGCGCCGCATCACCGGGGGATGAATGGTCCGGTGGAGGTCACACACAACCTCGCGCTCCCGCAGGGGAAACGGCGCCGGAACCACTGCATCGCAGTGCCCCCCCTCCCAGACGGCGGGGGAGATGAGCGCCACATGCGGCTGTTTCTCTTTATATGCGCCGGCAACCACCTCACCCGCAAGGGCGAGATCGTCCGGCGTGTGGATCTCGGTGCACGCGATGCCCGCCGCCGCGAGAATGCCGGGAAGGCGGCTGTTGAACGGCACCTGTGCCTCGATCCGCTCCCGGTAGACACCGCGCCAGGACGCGAGCACCGGGAGAGGGAGGCGGTAGAGGGAGGGAAGGGTGAGGATGGCGTTGAGCATGTTCCCCAGCCCCGATGACTGGATATGCATCACCGGCCGCCTGCCGGCAAGGGCAAGGCCGGCGCAGAGCCCCACCCCGTCCTCCTCCCGGAGGAGGGAGATCTCGCGAAAATGCCGCGGGAGAAGGGTGCAGAGATCCTTCGTCCTGTCACACGGGAGGGTCGCCATCACCTCTGCCCCTGCCTCCCGTAATATTCGAATCAGTTCTTCTTCATGCATAATCCTTCATCCATCCTGTCAAAAGTCGCTCCGCCTCCGCCCTCCCGGCACCGGCGGGCACCGTGCAGGCCGGCCGGACCCGGTGAAGGGTGAAGTCCTTTTTGACCCGTTCATACCCTCCCCCGGTAATATTGAGGAGCACTATATCATTCTTCCCGAACGTTCCGTTTTCAGCACTGCGCAGCAGCGACGCGGTCGCGACCGCCGCCGCGGGGTCGAGATCGCATCCCTCCACCTCGGCAAAGAGGCGGCCTGCCGCGTGCGCCTCGGCGTTGCTGACCGGGTCCATCATTCCGTTGGTCGCCAGAAGGGCATCCCTGAGGCCGCCGGGAAGATCGTAGGGGGGGTGGCGGTTCGTAAGCACGTCGGCCCAGACGTCTGCGATGCGCGACGTTGCATCCACGAAATCCCCTGGAAGCAGAGTGCGTCTCCCGTCCTGCCACGCATCCGCCATCGGGGTGAAGGGGAGGTTCTGGGAGAGGAGGAGCCGCGGCAGCGCCGCTCCCCAGCGGCCGTCCCTCCGGAGGCGTTCGGCCATCTCCCAGGCAGCGATGCCGCCGGTGCCGCTGCCTACCGCCTGCACATACCAGTCGGGCAGCCGCCCGCAGGCGAGCGTCCCGTCGAGCATGACGGTTCCCATCCCGTCGCGCCGGGCGGGGTTCTTTGCGCCTCCCTCCGGAACGAGGCCGGGCAGGGAACAGAGTGCGTCCCCGACAGTGATGGCATCGGTATAGTCCCCCTCCACCGCGATAAGGAAGACCTGCTCTGCCGGGCGTGTCGTCCATATCCGGTCGATCCCGCGGACCGGGACGGCGAGGACGAGGGGATAGCCGCACTGGGCGGAGACCTCGGCAAAGGCCCGGCCGGTGTTTCCCGCCGATGAGACCTGCATGATGCCTTCTCCCTTCTCCTGGAGGCGCAGCATCGTCGGCCATGCCTCAAGCTCCTTGAACGAGCAGGTCCGAATCAGCGCTCCCTTCTCCGGCCAGTACCCGTTAAAGCAGATCCAGAGATTGGCGAGACCTGCCTCGCGCGCCAGCCCTGTTGAACGATAAGTGACGGGGCCTGCCTGAATGGGAAGCGTCCCTTCCACCGGGAGCCAGTCCGCATAGCGGAAGATCCCGGGAAATGGGCGCGGGGTGATCCGGCGGGCAGCATACTCAGCCCGGATGAGACCGGGACATCCCGCCGGGCAGGAGTTCGTATAATGGTCCGGGACCTCCATCCCGCAGGACGGGCAGCGGAGGCGGTACTTTTGATTCACCACCGGAACACCCCCGAGAGGATCTCCTGTTTCAGGTAGTCGCAGATCCGTTCCGCACGGTTCCGGTCGGACTGGCGAAGCGCAACCGGGACGCGGGCACCCTCCACGGGAACCGTTCCCATCTCCATCGCATAGACCCCGTTCGGGCAGGCCCCGACACAGGTCCCGCAGGCGACGCACCGGGCGTGCATAATGCCCCCGCCCATCATGATCGCCCTGGTCGGGCACGCCTCGGCGGCGGTGCAGGTCCCGCAGAAGAGGCAGTGTTCCGGGCGGACGCTCACCACGGTTTCGGTCCCCTGCCAGATATCGGCGTACGTCGTCCCGGAAAGTGTCGTCCGTGTTTCGATATCATTGACCGGGAGGGAACAACCCTCGTCGAGTACCGAGAGACGGGCGATGTCCGCCTCACTGAGTACCGGCAGGGGGACCGCGACCGAGGTGAGGCATTCAGGACCAACGGAGGTGACAAATCCCCCCATGAACTCGCTGACCATCCCGGAAAGATCAGCGAATGCTGCGATATTCGGCTTTTCCGGGGTCGACCGGGTCCCCTCTCCCATCACATACCCCGCCGACCCGTTGAGCATCAGGGGATATCCCGGCGCGATATGGGTGAGATAGGGGTCATTTGCGAGCGGGTTTATCTCCCCGCAGCCGGAGACCGTCACCTGCGAGGTATTGCCCTGCAGAGGTGTCACGGAAAAGATCGTATCAACGGGACCCGCTGCCCGGTTGACAAACGCAGCATAGTTTTTGAATGCACTGCGGGTGGTGATCACCCGGGCAAAGGGGATCTCGTCGATATGGGTCGTATGCTCGTAGGTCTTCCCGCCGGATTCGACGATGACCTCCACCTCCTTTCCGTCGGCAAGGTCACGGAGGAGATGGCCGCCGCCGTACCGGGGCGAGGCCTTCGCGGTCCCGTAGACCATCAGGTCGACGAGGCCGAGGCGCTCGTTGGGGCAGGGGCCCGGGTAGCAGGGCACTCCCTCCATGGTGACGGCCTCCGCCCGCTCGAAGATGCCCGGTCTCGTCACCGGCACGCACATCACCGCCGCCGTTCCCGACATCACCCCGAAGGTCCCGCAGGTGACGATGTCCACCTCATCTTTCCCCGGAACCTCCCCTTCACGGACGCGGGTCTTGAATTCCATCGCGGTCCAGACCTCGGCCTCACCCCGTGCGAGGCGGTCCTGTATCTCTTCCCGGGTTTTCATATCCTGATATCCTCTACTCTAATATGTATATCCAATCCCTTCCTGAGGACCATATCACGACCCCCCGTATGCCCGAGGTACACGAGGTGCATCATACACAACCCGGGCAAAAACCGCATTCGTCTGCCGAACTGCGGTTGCCAGCGGACAGGTCGTGCATATCCCTCACATCCGGTGATATGGCAGGCTTCGATAGCAAAGCCCTCACGGCCGCGGGAGACGCGGGGGCCGACGACATGCGTGGTTAAAAGACCGGTTATCTCTGAAGCCTTCAGCAGCCGACGGACGTGCTGGACCGGGCTGCAGGCGCCCATCGCACGCGAAGGTGCGCCGCAGACCGCAGTTCTTTCCCGGCGGCTGCCAGTCTCCTGTCATGACTAGTCGCCCCATTACAGGTAATCGGCACCATCCAGTGTCCTAAACGACCCTTTCAGTCATGGAAAAACGAGGGGGAAAAGAGATGGAATATGTTTCAGTCTTCTCCGGAATCTTCCTGACGCCTGCGTGCCTGATAGGGCTCGGCAAGAACCGCAATTACTGAAATGATAACCGCAACCCCGAAGGCCATCGTCAGTTCCATCGTCGCGGGGATGGTGACGGCAAGGCCGCTGACGCTGATGGTGCCGACCGCCTCACCGATGACAATGGGGAGATCCATTACAATCCCCGCCTTTGCAAGAGTATAGTCCATAGCAAGGCTGGTAATGACGAGCGAGAGTACAAAGAAGATGATGAGGTAGAGGGGCTTTCGCGCCGACCACCGGACCAGCCAGTCGGAGAGGGTGCGGTACCGGGGATTCGCCCTCAGGATGGACCCCGCCACCAGGAGGGCCGCGAAGTAGAGGATGAGGACCATAAAGGCAAGGCTGAGCACACTCAGGACCGGTGATGCGATCGGGGTTCCGTACTGCGAAGTAGCAACGGTAAATGGCGAGAGGTCAAGCACAAATGCCGTTATGCCGAACCGGACCTGCCACCAGGCGCCCATGAAGGGAAGGGCGAAGATCAACACCCCTCCGACAAGACCCGGGATATTGATATCGCGCAGATTCCATTCTCCGTCCTGGTGGGTCATAGGGCAGACCCCCTGACGGCAACCGTCTCGATCTCCACCTCGATGCCGCCCACCGCATAGATGACCGTTACGGGAACGGAGACCTGACTGGTATAGACGGAGAGGCTGTCCGCATCTCCCGGCGGCCCTTCAAAATGGAGGTTTGCGGCTCCTCCTGCAGGGATAGTGACCGTGCCCGATAGTATTAGGTCTTTCCCGCCACCGGTATCCACCGGACGGGCCGTTGCGGCAACGATCGTCACTGGCATATCCAGGGAGTTCATGCATGATGCAGTCATAACCACCTTTCCGGCGTCATCCACCGTCATCTCATGCAGCACCAGTGCACCGGAAGGGCCGGTAAGATCGCTGGTGACGAACACCACTCCCGATGCCGGATCATCACCTGAGAGGAGCGGATCCCCCCCGGTGTACCAGAGCCATGCGCCCCCTATCAGGCATACGCCAAGGACGATAAACGGGATATATGAAAGAATGGTCTTCAACCCAGCTTCATCCATGAAAAGTAGTGGAGGGGAGAGCCTAATAAATATGCGCTCGGAAGGTTTCAGGTTTGCACCGGGATACGCTGCGCCATCGCGTATCCGGTGATGACCGCAATCGACGTCCCGAACGCCGCATTGAGGCAATCATCCCCCGTATCGATGTACAGGGACGGCGTACGGGAGAGCTTTGCAGGCGTTGCAATGACAATGAGGTTCTCCGGACCCGCACGCCGGAGCACTGCAGGGGAGAACTGCTGGTTGCCCCGCCCGAGGACAAACCCCTGTGCACCGATGGGGGAGACGATGATCTTTGCCGCCGGATGGCGTTCCAGGAGGGCGCAAATCCCGCCCTCGTTCAGGTCCTGTCCCACCACCCTGCCGTCACAGACCGCATCCACCCCGAGGAGCGTGCCTTCAAGGCCGAGGAGGGCGGTGACCGCAGCGGTCGTCGACCCGGCACCGAGGAGATACAGGGTACCGGGGCGCATGATGTCCACGATGAAGCGGGCGATCTCCTCCTGCATCCGACCCTCTGAAGAGCCGTCCGAAGCCCACTTGGAGGCCTGGCGCAGGCCGGGAAGGGCGGGGGTTGCGGCGATGCCGTAGACGGTCGTCGAAAGAGTGTTGTGACGGTAGGCCTCCTCATCGACGTCAAGGACTTCGGCATCCATGCAGGAGGCCTCCCCGAGGCGGCTGACGATCTCTGCGGCAGCTGCAGGTGTGGTCGCAAAGACTCCGGAGTACATCTTCACCCCCGCCGGTATCCCGAGGAGGGGAATATTATGGCCACAGACGGAGAATACATCGCGGGCGGTCCCGTCACCACCGCAGAAGAGCATCAGACGGGCCCCCGCTGCACGACACGCCTCACATGCGGCGATCGTATCTGCACGGGTGGTCGTCGCCGCCGCAGGCCGGTAGACGGTTTCACAGTCATAGCCGCAGGAGTGGAGGATGCCCTCACCCATCACCCCTGCAGCCGTGAAGAAGGTATGGGATACCGGGCCCAGGGCAGTGCAGAACGCCTTGGCCTTTGCGGGGGCGACGGGCCGTGCTCCAAGGGCCATAGCCCGGGCATGCTGTCCGTCGGTCCCCTTGAGGCCGACGGCCCCTCCCATCCCTGCCACGGGATTAACCAGCAACCCGATCTTCATCGTCTCAGACCTTGGGGAGGTCTTTGAGCGACTCTGCAATAAGCTCTGCGGGGTACTCATAGTCAGGGAGGGCACCGCTGAAGTAGGCCTCATACGAGGTCAGGTCAAAGTGCCCGTGACCCGAGCAGTTGAAGACTATCGTCTTCTCCTCACCAGTCCGAGTGCACTCACCCGCACACTCGATGACCGCCTTGACGGCGTGTGCCGCTTCGGGGGCGACGATGATACCTTCGGTGCGGGCGAACCTGACGGCCGCCTCGAAGACCTCGTTCTGGTGGTAGGCCCGCGAGCCGATGATCCCTTCCTGGTGCAGAAGCGAGACGAGGGGGGCCATCCCGTGGTACCGGAGGCCGCCCGCATGAATGGAGGGCGGGATGAACCCGTGACCGAGGGTGAACATCTTCATGATGGGCGTGTAGCCTGCGACATCGCCGTAGTCATAGGCATAGAGCCCCTTTGTCAGCGTTGGACATGCGGTGGGTTCGGTTGCAATGATCTCGAGGTCGGGGTGCCTGCCGTCGAGCTTCTCCTTGACAAACGGGAAGGCAAGGCCGGCGAAATTCGAGCCCCCGCCAGCGCAGCCGATGATGATGTCGGCCTTCGCCTCGTCCATCGCCAGCTGCTCCTTTGCCTCGAGCCCGATGACGGACTGGTGGAGGCAGACATGGTTCAGAACAGACCCGAGGGAATAGTTGGTGGTGGATTTGGAGGCGGCGTCCTCAACCGCTTCTGATATTGCAATCCCGAGGGAACCCGAGGTCTCGGGGTCTCGTTCGAGGATGGCCCGGCCGGCGTTGGTCAATGGTGAGGGGGAGGCGATACACTCGGCGCCCCAGCACTGCATCATCATCTTGCGGAACGGTTTCTGGTCGTATGAGCCCCGGACCATATAGACGGTGCATTCCATGCCGAAGAGCTGGGTCGCAAAGGCAAGCGCTGAACCCCACTGCCCGGCACCGGTCTCGGTGGCGATACGCTCGATGCCGTCCTTCATATTGTAGTAGGCCTGGGCGACCGCAGTGTTCGGTTTGTGGGAACCGGGCGGCGATACGCCTTCGTACTTGTAGTAGATCTTCGCCGGTGTCCCGAGGGCCGCCTCGAGGCGGTGCGCCCGGAACAGCGGGGAAGGTCTCCACAGGGTCAGGATGTCCCGTACCTCATCGGGGATGGTGATGTAGCGATCGGTGGAGACCTCCTGTCTGATCAATTCCTTTGCAAAGATCGGAGCGAGGTCCTCCGGCCCGATCGGCTGACCTGTCTGCGGGTTGTATGCGGGGTCCAGCGGCCTTGGGAGGTCTGCCTGGATATTATACCATTTCCGCGGCAGATCATTCTCGTCGAGGAGGATCTTCGTTCTCATACCACATATGTAGATAGATGGACATATTTATACATTACTGCACAGGCACTTTCCGCCTGCCTCTTCACTCACCAGAAGAGGGCAGCAGGGCCCTCAGACATGGCCGGAGCTGTCCAGTTTCAACATAGGATGCCGTTGGGGGGAAACGGCATCCCCAATCTGCAAGAATTGGTACCATTCTGGGGGGAAGTGTCCCGACCAGAATTAAGTAAAGGTACACTCTCATTATATAAAACCTTTGTATTCGATGACATTCCGGGGGAACATTTTTTGTGCTCTTTAGGAGACCAGATTCGAATAAACGCATGAAACCGCCTCTTCGAAGAGTGGTTGCCGTCATGACTTGATATTGGAATCAGAAGGAAGAACCATGGATTTTTCATTTTCTGATGGCAACATGCATCGGATATCGAAGGATAACCGGAGAGCGCCATCACTCAAAAACGAGAGGCATAGATGGTGGAATACGGATATTCCGTAGTACTTTCTCGTGGTGCGGCACTCGTCGCATGTACATAATATTTAATTATATGTGCGCAGACGCCGTTTGGCACGATTATTTGTGGCATGGTGTGGCGTGCCATGCCTCCGGGATCCAACAGCTTCTCCTGGCCGCGCCGCATCCGGAGCAGATATACCATGCATCCCCGCTTTTTGGGGGCTCTCATCGCCGGGATCGGCACTCCCATCCTCCCATTAATCCTCACAACGACGGTGCAGGCGAGAAAGGCGCCTGAAGAGCAACTCCAGAATATAAGTATCGTTTTTACTTCCTTTTCCGCTTTCTCCCAGATATTTCCATTCCATGGAATTATTCAGCCATTCTCACCTTTAGAAGGAAAATAGAAACCTACATCATCGAGAAGAAAAAATGCTCTGATAAGAAGGCGCCTTCATCGACCGGAGGTGCCGCCCTGCATATATGACATCCCAGCCACGAACGAGGGACCCCGGCATATCCATCGAGACGATGATGATGGCGGCGATCATCATCGCCTTTGTCGTATTGATATCCATAGCCTGTGGCACAGCCTATCTCGATGCGCACCGGCAGCTGAAAAGCGAATTCATCGAAGATCTGGAGCAGACCGAATCGGCACTGGAGAGTTCCCTGACCCTGGTGGGGCGGGGGCTTGCCATCTTCGATTCGTTCTATGATGTACAGATGTATGAGATCCTCACGAAATTCAGCGACCTCTACGAGGAGGGGGGCGCAGACCCGGCAACAGTGGACATCCGGGACATAAGGGACCGTCTGGACCCTGCTATCGACGGAGACCTCAGCCTCTACATCATCTCAGCCGATCATGTGATCATCGCCTCGACGGAACCCACTGAACTGGGAGTCGATTTTTCCGGCTATCCGGGGTTTTCCCGGCGGCTTGACCTTATCCGACAATCAGGGGCATTTGCTGCAGATGCCTGGATTCCCGGCATCGTAAACCCGGAACTGCGCCGAAAATTTGCCTACCTCCCGAGTTCTGACAGCCAGTATATCCTTGAAGCGGGTATCTCCAATGACGTCTTCTTCGAGCCGCGGATGGATTATTTCTCCTATACCGATGCCGCCGCCATCATCCGGGACAGCAACGCAGATGTTGAAAGCATTACCATCTTTGACATCACCGGCGATGCCATCGGGATGAACAATAGCAAAACAGAGGCATGGGCGACCGGACTGGGGTATGACGATCTCTCCGTCATGCTGGAAGAGGTGGAGGCCACCTTTGAAGACCGGAAGACCCGTGAAATTCCCCTCCCCGAAAAAGAGCTTCTGCTTCGGTTCATCCTTATTGAAAACGACAGTGATGCCGTGTCATCCGATGAACTTGCCCTCGTGGCGGTCATCGCCTATTCACTGAAGGAGTACCATGCCGCCGAGACCGCCCTCCTGCTGCGATACGGACTGCTCACCGCCATCTCTCTCCTCTTCGCCGGCATCGTTGCCTACTTTATCTCACGAAGGGTGGCACGCCCGGTCCGCATGATGGCCGAGGACGTGGATGCCATCGCACAGGGCGACCTCGACCACGAAATCCGCCAGACCGAGGGGCGCGAACTCGAACGCCTGGAGACCTCCATCCGTGCGATGGTCGCCCGGCTCAAGGATGATATCCGCCAGATCCGGGATACCTCCGACGCACTGGATATCGAACTTGGGGAACGGAGACGGATTGAAGCGGCCCTACTCGAGGCAAATGCACGCATCAGCCTCCTCGGGAGCCTGACCCGCCACGACATCATCAACCAGCTTGCTATCGTCCAGATGTATGTGGAACTGATCCGTGACGAGATCGCAGGCGACGAGAAGGCCGGCGCCCTTCTCGCACCCTCGCTCTCCCGTATGGAGGATGCACTCACCAAGATCGAGCGCCAGCTGCACTTCTCGGCGGACTACCATAAGATGGGCCAGAAGGAGCCGGTCTGGCAGAATGTGGCTGATACGGCCACGAAGGCGGTGGTGTCGCTCATGAACAGTGACGTCACCTTTGATATCAGGGGAGGCAATTTCGAGATTCTCGCCGACCCGATGCTCGAGCAGGCCTTCTACAACCTCTTTGAAAATTCGCTGCGCCATGGGGAACGGGTCTCCCGCATCGGGGTCAGTGCCGTCCCGTTGGCCGACGGTGCCCTGAGGATATGTATCCAGGACGACGGAAAGGGAATTGCGACAGACCAGAAGACACGGATCTTTGAAAACGGCATCGGTGAGAACACGGGGTTCGGTCTCTTCCTGGTCCGCGAGGTCCTCTTAATCACCGGTATTGCTATCACGGAGACCGGGACGCCGGGTGAGGGCGCAAGGTTCGAACTGCTCGTCTCCCCCGGAGGCTGGCGTCAGGAAGTTACTGCCTGAACGCCGGAAATCCATCTATTTATCCCCGAAACACCAGAAATTTTTTTTATTGTCCGGATGCCATGCTCACCCATAGGGGGTGCTCTTTATCGTTGAGGGATACATAGAGACGGGTAATGGCACCCGGGGACGAGCTACCATCGAAGGAGGAGGGCCGGCTGCTGCATAAGGACGTGGCGGGCGACCTGCAAGTGATAGCTAGCCTGATTGACATGCGGATGACGGTGCTTGAGGATGAGGAGAGCCTTCAGGTTCTGCGGGAAGTCCGAAGCCTGGTTCAGAGTATGGCTCTTGCACATGGGACAATCTATGAGAGTGGAACCGGCGGCAGGATCAGTGCCCGCCGCCTGATGGAGAAACTCATAAAGTCAACCCGCCTCACCCACTGTACGCGGACATGGATCGAAACCGTGGTTGACGCCGGGACGGTGCAGCTACCCGCCGGAGTGGCTGTCCCCCTTGCACTTGCCGTGAGCGAATGTATCCGAGAATCCGTCGTCTGCTCCCTCAAAGGGATGACGGAGGGGAGGATCTTCGTCACCGTACGCGAGGAAGACGATGGGTTTACGGTAGCGGTCGCCGACAGCGGGAGGTCGGGGTATGATATGGTCATGGATGATGACGAGGCGGCTCTCGGGATGATGGTCGCCGACCATATTGTCCGCTACCGGCTGAAGGGGACACTCGAACGGGACGCGGGCGACGGTGCGAGCCGGGTGATCCGGTTCCCGAAGCACGCCCCCGCGCCGTGAGCCTTCCTTTGGTTTGCCCCTTTGAAAAAACCCCGCGGGACGCTGCAGGACCACCTGCCGGATTGATGGGGGAGCAGGTCGAATATTTTTTTAGTTATTCATGCAATTCCCGCACATCAGTGATCGGGCGACGGCCACCCTCTATATGCTCACCGGAGCACTGCTCTTCGGAGCGGCTGCTCCGTTTGCAAAGCTCCTGGGAACAGAGATTGCCCCGGTGACGCTCTCGGCGTTCGTCTACCTCGGGTCGGGCATCGTGCTCTCCGTCTACTATGCCTTCGCACGCCGTTTCGGCCGGCGCGACCAGCACCAGGCGCCGTTCGAACGCTCTGACATCCCGTATGTCACCGGGTCAATCCTGACGGGGGCGGTGATCGCAACCATCGTTCTCATGGTCTCCCTCCAGCACACCCCGGCAACGACCGCCTCGCTTCTGCTGGGCTTTGAAGCAGTCGCAACGACCCTGATTGCCGCGGGGATCTTTCATGAGGCCGTCGGCCGGCGGGTCTGGGTGGCCCTCACCCTCATCACCGGCGCCTGTGTGCTCCTTGCCTATGACCCGGGAGGGGCCTTCGGGATCTCTCTCGGCGCCCTCGGGGTGATTGCCGCCACCTTCTGCTGGGGACTCGATACGAACCTCTCGCGCCACTTCTCGGGGAAGGATCCCGTCCGGTACGTCTCAATAAAGGGTCTCTCGGCGGGGCTGATCATGCTCGTTCTTGCCGTCCTTCTCGGCCAGCCGATGCCCCCCACGCCGGCCCTCGCCCTTGCCGCGATGGGGGTCGGGCTGATGGGGTTCGGGGGTCTTATGACGATCTGCTTTTTAATTGCGCTTCGGTCCCTCGGCGCATCACGGTCCGCAGCCTTCTTCTCGATGAACCCCTTCTTCGGAGTCATCGTCTCCTTCATCATCTTCCATGAGATGCCGGGCCTGCTCTTCTATGCGGCATTTGCCGCGATGGTCCTCGGCGCCTGGCTTCTTATCACCGAAACACATTCCCATGTGCACCGGCACGAACGGCTGGTGCACGACCACCGCCACCGCCACGACGATCCCCATCACACCCCTGAGGCGGGGCATGTCCACGGCCCGGAGACCCCGCCTATCGGCAAGGGAGGCTACCACGCCCACCGGCATATCCACAAAGAAATGGCCCACGAACACCCTCATGTGCCCGACCTGCACCACCGCCATGAGCATGTTAAAAATTCCCGATAAGGCAATGTAGTGTGCAGATGAACTGAAATCCCCCTGGTGCGGCAGTGACTGCAGAATGGAATTTCTCCTCACTACTTCTGAAGAATCAACAGGCGCCCGGGACGACCTGAAAGACGCGCGGTATACGAAGGTCAAAAACCCGCAATGGAGAACGACGGCTGCTCCTTTAGCCTCCCTGCATTCATCACTGCCACATACTCTCATATAGGCAGTAATGGCTCCCTATCTCTTCCTCTTCCTACACCCCTTCATATACCGTCCGGAAATATCATAGAGAACCTCCGCCGACCCGCCGGTAAGATCTACCACCGCATCGATCGACCGCATGCCTGGCCGTGGTTCGCCATCGGGGAGATGTGAAACGATAAGGGAAAAGAGCTGGTTCCTGTCGACCGTCGCATCCGGGAGCTGACCGGCCGCAGCATGCATGGCGGTCACCAGGCCAAAGTGATTCATCCCCAGGAGAGCGAAGAGCCGGCAGATCGATGGTGTGGGAAGCGCATCCACCCCGTCGGGCCCCGCCCGGCGTGCGAGGCGGGAGATGGCGGTCCCGAGGCCGTCGCAGTCCCGCTGAGGGAGCTGGTCGACGACGACATCGGTGACGGAATCGACCGGGTGCGCCCCGGTCCTGTCCCGGAGGATCACCACGCCGTCAGCGGAGAGATCAGGTTTTCTCCTGAAGGTGATACGGACGAGGCGGCATCCGGGCCAGGTGACGCCGTACCCGCAAAAGCCCGCACGGCCCCGTGCGACGGGGAGGGGATCGGCGGTGAGTGCCGCATGCGTATCGGGAACGGTCATGGTATAATGGAGAGGCGCTGCTCGACAATGAAGATTGCGGGATCGAAAGGGAGCCCGGCATGATACATTATGTTTCGGAATTCCTCCGGAGAGAGCCTGCCCAAGCCCTCATCCCAGGAATGGGAATAACCCGAATCAATATGCGCTAGTTCTGCGCATACTTCCCTGTGAACCTCTCCGACCACACTCTCGCAGCAATTGCCGGCACAAGGGCGGCCCGCGATGCCCTCCTCGCCCCCCGTGCCTGCCGGGACGGGGAAGCGCTGCGTCGCTACAGCACCAGACCCGAGGACCCGGTGATCCGGCCGCCGTTCTTCCGTGATGCCGACCGGATCATTCATTCCCGGGCGTTTTCACGTTATATCGATAAGACGCAGGTCTTCTACCTGCTCGAGAACGAACATATTACGCACCGCGTCATCCATGTCCAGCTGGCATCCAAGATTGCCCGGACGATCGGGCGGGCGCTGGGGCTCAACGAGGACCTCATTGAGGCCGCCGCCCTCGGGCATGACATCGGGCACACCCCCTTCGGCCACCTCGGCGAGGGCTACCTCTCCGCCCTCTGTGAGGAGCATGGCATCGGCCGGTTCTCCCACAATGTCCAGAGCGTCCGGTTCCTCGACGACATCGAACACTGCGACCTCACCCTCCAGGTCCTCGACGCGATCCTCTGCCATGACGGTGAACGCCATGTTTCCGCGATGGTCCCGGACGGCTGCTGCACATGGGACGGGTTTGAACAAAAGAAGGCCACAGCCGCTGCCGGCGGCGTACCCACCCCAGCGACCGCAGAGGGCTGTGTCGTCCGGTTCGCCGACACCATCGCCTACCTGGGCCGGGACCTCCAGGATGCAGTCGAGGTCCGGCTGATTCCGAAGGATTTGCCGGAGTTTCCGGAGGAGTGCCGCAAGGTCTTTTCGTTTAAGGGAGTGGAGGAGATCAACGGCACGATCATCGACACCTTTGCCCGCGACATGATCGGCTTCTCGGCGGAGAACGACACCATCGGCTTCTCCCCTGATGTGGCCGCATGCTTTGGGGCGTTCAGGGATTACAACTATACCCATATCTACGAGAACAGGGATCTCCACGCGGAGGATCACAAGATAGAGCGGATGTTTGCGCTCCTCTTCACCGCTTTCCTCTCCGATCTCGAGGAGGAGCAGACAGACTCGCTCATCTTCAAGGACTTCCTTCAGGCGGACTGGGTGGCACAGGAGTATCTCCGGTCCGCCTCGAAGGGTGAGCTCGTACGCGATTACATCGCCGGGATGACCGACAAGTACTTCCTTACCCTCGCCCGCTCAGCCCTCTTGCCGGAGCAGCGGTTCAGGATCTTCAGTCATCACGGCAGGAAGTTCTGAGGGCAGAACCGGGCAGTATCCGGGAGGGGTAATCGCCATCAGCCGGGCAGGGTCCGCGATGTCACAGGTCTCTTCACCCGAATCGGTGCACACAGCACAACAGGGGCCGGGCCAGGGAACAATACCAAGATGGAGAAAATAAGGGCCCGTTCACAAAACAGCTCTATCTATCAGCCAGATAATAAACCTGCATAGGGTACCTATTCAGAAAAAAAGAGACAAAGAGGGACAAAGGGTTCTTATTCCCCGAAGATGGTTTTCCGGGCTTCTTCAAGAGTATTTTTCAGCTCGACTTCCCGAATGGGCTTGACGATATACCCGGCCGGGTTGAGGTCGAGCGCCCGTGAACGCATCTTCAGGTCGGAGTACGCGGTGATGAAGATCACCGGAAGGGCAAACCGCTCTTTGAGCATACGTGCGGTATCGATGCCGTCTATGTCGCCCCGCAGGCGGATATCCATCAGTGCGATATCCGGTTTTGTATCGGCGGCAAGTTCGATCGCCTCCTCTGCGTTATCCGCCACCCCCGTGACCTCATAGCCAAGCCTCCGGACCCGGTGTTCGATATCCATGCCGATGATCGCGTCATCCTCCACGACCATTACTTTCATTTTTGCCCTCATTTAGTGTCTCCTACCTTATTGTATTATGATTGCCGGCCCTAGGGGCGCTCGGTGAACTGGATCATATAGCTCGTACCGTTGTTCACCGAGATCTCCATCGTTCCGTGGAGCTGGCGGTCCACCAGGGTGGAGACCAGCATCAGCCCGATGCCACGCGCTTCTCCGCTGCGGTACTCCTCCGGCATGCCGACCCCGTTATCCTTGACCGAGATGACCACCCTGCCGCCGTCGTCCTTGACAATGGTGATCGCAACATGGCCCTTCCTTCCTTCAGGGAAGGCATGCTTGATGGTATTGGTGACGAGTTCCGAGACGATGAGGCCGAACGAGACAGCCGTATCGAGACCTATCAGAACACCAGGTGCATTGACCGAGAAGGTGATGTTGTCACCCACCCGGAACGTCACGAAGAGAGAGGTAACGAGTTCGTTCACATAGTTTTCCACGTTCACATGCATGTGATCCGGCGCTTCATGCAGGTTGTCATGGACAAGGGCAAGTGCCTCGATACGGGACTGTGCCTGCTGGACAATCCGCTGTGCAACGGGATCCTTCACCTCGGACGTCTGGAGATTTATCAGGGATGATATCACCTGAAGGTTGTTTCTGATGCGCTGGTGAATTTCTGTGAGGAGCTGCTCTTTTTCCGCCAGGGCAAACTTGAGCTCCTCTTCGGTGCGTTTCAGGTCGGTAATATTTTCAAGGATCACCGTCGCTCCCGGCTGTCCGTCGTCGAAGACGGTCGGGATCAGCTTGATCAAAAAGTAAAACGCTTCCCCGTCCGACTCCCACCACAGCTCGCGCGAGAGATCCTGTCCCCGCAGCACCTCCTCGAAGATATGCACGTCAATTGCGTCGGTGAGGACCGGAAGGTCGCGGTCCAGGACCGAGATGCCGATCAGCTCATCCCTCGACATGCCCGAGAACTCCACATAGTTGTCATTCGTCTGGACGATGCGAAGCATCGAGTCCATGACGATGATACAGTCGGAAGAGAAGTCAAGCATCGCGGATATTGGCACCCGCTGCGAGAGGAAGTAGACCTTGGCCACCCCGACCGAACGCATGTCCACATGCCCCGACACTAGCAGCATATTCAGGTACTTCGAGACCGAATTCCGGTTCATATTGAGCATGCGGGAGATATCGGTGATGGAGAGGCCACGCGGCTCATTCTTCAAGAGCTCCTTCACCCTGGCGAGCTCCCGCTTGCTCTCATCTATTTCCAGAGACACTCAGCTAAACGCTCCTGTTAGATGAGTATAGACTGTCTTGCTATATAAGAATTCTTCTAATTGATATGCAATACTGAAATTGTATTGCACACAGTATTCAAAGCAATACCATAAGCAAACATGTAATTACCATAATATTTTCCCGTTTTTCCTCGTATGAGGTGTTGTTTTTAATATTGAAAAGCCAATCATATTATATGCAGGATAAGAAGGAGCATCCGGGCGGACCCTCCTGTTCCCGGCGTAAAACCTTTGATATCTGGTTTGCTCTCATCATCCTTTTCAGCGTAATTTCAATAGCTATCATTTATTTTGGCATCTCCATTGGGACGACGAATCTCACCTCCTACCTCTTTTTGATTCCCATCATCTTCGTCGCTAACCGTTACCCCGAACGGGGCATCGCATTCTCCTTCATCGTCGGACTCCTTCTCGTCGCCATCTACTATCCTCTTGTCCCCACCCTCGAGGATGCCTACCTGATATTCGTCAACTCCGTCGTCCTCGTAGGTACCGGCACCGTCACCAGTCTCCTCTCGCGCGAGCTCTCCAAGGAGAAGGGACGATATGAATCGATCTTTACCACTTCGCAGGCGGGGATTTTACTCGTTGATAAAAAAACCCTGGAGATAAAGGAGGTCAACGAGAGGTTTGCAAGAATGGTCTCGTTCTCCCCAAAAGGACTCGAAGGCCATTCCCTGAGCCTGATCTGGGAGGACTTCACCGAAATGGAACGGTTTTTTTCGGTCATTGCGGACATTCAGGCTGCCTCTGATATCGAGACCCGGTTCAAAACCCGCAACGGGAAAACAAGAGACTTTCTTATCTCAGTGGGTGTGGGCTACGGGTCTACCTTCGTTCTTACCGCAACGGACATCACGGACAGAAAAATTGCGGAAAAAGAACGCGAACAGGAACGTATCCGGGCGCAGACCTATCTCAATACCGCCGGAGTGATGCTCTTTGTCGTCCGCTCCGATCACCTGATAGGCCTCGTCAATCACAAATGCGCAGAAGTCCTCGGGTTCAGGGAGGGGGAACTCCTGGGCCGGAACTGGTTCGAAAACTTTGTTCCCCGTGAGTACCGTGACATGCAGCGCCGCAAGTTCAACGCGATCATCTCCGGGAGTTCAACCATCGGCGACGAGTTCGAGCACCCGGTGATGACCCCAAAGGGGGAGCGTATCATTGCCGGGCATTTTACCCCCCTTCGTGAAGGTAACGGCCTTATCGCTTCCGTCCTCTTCTCGGCAGAAGACGTGACCGAGGCGAGACAGATGCAGCATGAACTCATCATCTCTGAGGAGAACTACCGGACCCTCTTTGAGGCGGGCAGTGCCGCAACAGCGATCCTGGAACACGACGGGACCCTCTCTCTTGTCAACTCCCGCTTCGAGCGGTTGACCGGATATTCCAAGTACGAAGTCGAAGGGCGGATGCGATGGGATGATTTCCTGTACCGGGAGAGCGAAACGGAGGATTATGTAGTGCCCCCCGGCGGCGAACCCTTCGGTGCCGGTGCCCCGATCGAATACGAAATGCATATCAAAAACCGGAAGGGAGAACCCCGGGACATCATGGTGACGACCTCTCCCATTCCCCAGACCTCACGGTATGTCACCTCCATCCTTGATATCACCCGACGAAAGCAAAGCGAAGATGAACTCCGGGCGTCGCTCAAAGAGAAGGAGGTGCTCCTCAAAGAGGTCCACCACCGGGTAAAGAACAACATGCAGGTCATCTCCTCGCTCGTCTCGCTCCAGTCGGACAAGATCACGGATAAGGATATGCTCGAACGTCTCCGGGAGACAGAGAACCGTGTCAAATCGATGGCACTCGTCCATGAGTCACTCTACCAGTCGGAGAACCTCGCGGAGATTGATCCCGCCAAATACCTGAAGATACTCGCCGAAGAGGTCATCTCCTCGTATGCCCTCGAGACCGAGGTTGAACTGGAGTTTGATATCGACGTTGACCTTCTGGATATCGACACCGCCCTTCCCTGTGGGCTTATTATCAACGAACTGGTCTCAAATTCCCTCAAACACGGATTTAAGGGCAGGAAACACGGCATCATCTCCATTGCCATGCACGAGATTGACGGCGAGTACCTCCTGACGGTCAAAGACGACGGAGTGGGCCTTCCCCCCGATTTCGATGTTACTGCCCTTGATTCGCTCGGTATCCGGCTCATCAATGTCCTGACCCGGCAGATGCGTGGCACGATCACTATCGAGACAGGAGGGGCAGGCGGCTCATTTACCTTCCATATTCCTGCCCAGAAAAAATGAAAAATCCCTGGTCTGCAATTCTCTCCGTAAGACGGCAATATGTCCTCTCCCCGGTACATTCAACGAAAAAAAGGCGGGTACATCTGTCCCGTCATCAACGTATCTGGAAGTTACGCTTCAATGAGATTTCTGAGGAACCGGATGTGCAGGCGCAGGTCGCCACCGAGCTCGGGGTGAAACGAGAGCGCCATGTGCTTACCCTGAACGGCCCCGACCACGTGGTCGGCCCGGCAGATGACCGTTGCCGCGGGGCCGACGGATTCTACCACCGGCGCCCGGATGAAATATCCGGGGAAGGGATCAGGGTCACCTTCGAGGACGATGGGCATCTCGCAGGAGTCACGCTGCCGTCCGAAGGCGTTGCGGGCGACGGTGATGTCCATGAGGCCCAGGGGTTCAACCCGTGGGTCGTCCACCTCTGATGCAACGAGGACCATGCCGGCACAGGTCGCAAAGATCCCCCCGCGGAAGGATTTCAGGGGCTCCCGCATCCCGTTCTTTGTAATCAGCCGGCTGATGGTCGTTGACTCCCCGCCGGGAATCGCGATCGCGTCGCATCCCGGTATATCCTCTGCAGTGCGCAGGGGAATGACCTCCCCCTCGAGGCAGAGGGCATCAAGCGCCTTTTTAAAAGCCCGGATGTGTTCACTTACGTTGCCCTGGAGGGCCAGGACGCCGATCCTAATTCCCACGGAACCGGAGCACCTCATGCTCGGGGAGGGTGTGAATATCAAGCCCGGGCATCGCCTCGCCAAGTCCTTTTGAGATCTCCGCGAGAACGGACGCATCATCGAAGTGGTTGACGGCCTCGACAATAGCAACCGCCATGCGCCTGGGGTCTTCGGATTTGAAGATGCCGGAGCCGACGAAGACTCCGTCGCACCCGAGCTGCATCATTAGTGCTGCATCGCATGGGGTGGCAATACCACCTGCGGAGAAGTTGACCACCGGAAGACGGCCGAGATCGCGGCACTCGGAAAGTATCTCGTACGGTGCCTCGAGGGCACGGGCACGGGCGGTGAGTTCCATGTCATCCATGCCCTGGAGCTCGTGGATGCCGGAGGTGATCGCCCGCATATGGCGAACGGCCTCGACGACGTTGCCGGTGCCTGCCTCGCCCTTCGTCCGGATCATCGCTGCTCCCTCATTGATACGCCGGCACGCCTCGCCTAGGTTGCGCGCACCGCAGACGAAGGGGACGGTAAACGCCTTTTTATCAATATGGTATTCTTCGTCTGCCGGAGTGAGCACCTCCGATTCGTCGATCATGTCGACGCCGAGCGACTCAAGAACCTGTGCCTCGACAAAGTGGCCAATGCGGGCTTTGCCCATGACCGGAATGGAGACCGCATCGATGATCCCGACAACCTTTGACGGGTCGGCCATCCGGGCGACACCACCCGCTTTCCTGATATCTGCGGGCACTCGTTCCAGTGCCATGACCGCGACAGCGCCCGCCTCCTCGGCGATGACGGCCTGTTCGGCGTCCACGACATCCATGATGACGCCGCCCTTCTGCATCGAGGCAAAACCTCTCTTGATAAGTTCGGTCCCGAACCTGAGCTCTTCCAGTTTCATTGCGACTATCCGTTGTCCATGATAGCTTATAAAGAAGAGGGAACCATCATCACCCGGGCGGACCGTCAGGAAAGAAGGGGTACCAACTGCCGGGCAATAAGGGCACTACTCATGATGAGAATGGTGCAGAGCACCGCCCCGATCAGCGTTGCGCCGCGGACCGCCCGGACGATCTCCTCTCCCGCCTCGGCGAGGGGGCGGTCTGCATCGCCGATGCTATAGACACCCTTCTTCTCAAGACACACACCTACACCGCCGGCGATGAGCGACATCGTCACTCCGCCGTTGAACCCTGGCCGCTTCTTCCGGTCGCGGCGGAAGATGCGCAGCGCCCTCCCCGCACGGCCCTGCCCGGCGAACCATAGCAGAAGGGAGAGTCCGGCAAACCGTGCCGGCAGAAAGGAGAGGACATCATCAGCTCTGGCGGCGAACCATCCCAGCCGGGCACGCTCATCACGGTACCCGAGCATCGCATCCATCGTATTGACGGCCCGGTAACAGGCCGCCCCGCCGAGCCCGAAGACAGTGAAGAAGAGAATCGGGGCGATGATCGAGTCGGTGAGATTCTCGGTCATTGACTCATATGCCGCCGAGAGCACTTCCCCTTCTGTAAGGGCGGCGGTCTCGCGGGATACCAGCATTCCTACCTCCTCCCTGCCGCCGCCGGCGGCAAGCGCCTCCTCCACGGCCGTCACATGTTCCTCAAGACAACGCCACGCAAGGCAGAGTTTCAGGGCAAACGGGCCTGCAATGATGAGAAAGACGACCGGAGCATATGTCTGGAAGAACCAGAATGGAAACGTAAACAGAACGACGGTGAGAACGCCCATGCCCACACCTGCCGCCCGCTGGAGGGCAGGAGGCCAGACGGCGGGACGACCCCACCAGCCAATCCATCGCCCGAGCCATGCGACAGGATGCCACCGGTTCGGGGGGTCGGAGAAGAGACGGTCGACCCCAAGCGCCAGCCAGAGGACTAGCGCCTGGACAACCATGCAGCGGCGACCCCGAGGATCATGAGGACATAGGCGACGTAGTTGTAGATAGGTGCTTCGGTGGAGAACCAGAGAGCATACAAAAAGAGCGAAAGCGCCATTGTCAGCACCAGGGGAAGAAGCTGCATCACCGGCACCGTGCGGTCACGATCGGGCCGGTCAAGGTCAGGAAGGTCGGGAGATTCCGAAAACTCCTCCGGAGCGAGGGGACGGATCACATCGATTGTGCAGTCCTCCGCATGCATGCCGTAGCCGACGATTACCTGGATAACAAAGGAGCCCTCGGGTGCGAATTCCTTGATTGGGATCTTGATCTTCTGGAAATCCGGCACATAGATATTTGCATGGAAGAAGTCCGTGTAGTTGTTTCCGTTGACGGCACGAAGGGTGAGATGGGTGGGCGCCCCGTGATTGATGAACTTGATATTCAGATTCTCACCCGCAGCGACACGGGTAATCTTCGGAACCTCAACAGAGTTTATGTGGCGGTTGTTCAGGTGTATTGTACACGGTTCTCCCATTTCTTCTCCTCCTAACTTATTCTTCACTGCACATCGCGCCCGGCGGGATCATTTCGGGAATGCCTTCCCGCACCGGGTAATCGATACTGCATGCGGTGCAGGTCAGTGTCCCCTCGACGATATCCTCCTCCCCGTCTTCGAGCACCGTCTTCTCGGTCACCGAAAGGGTGAGGCGACCGTGACAGACCGGGCAGCAGAGAATCTTCATCGTCGATATCCGCATCGTCTTACCTCAGATCAATGATCTGCGACATCTCGGGCCCGGTGGAGATCAGTTTGATCGGGACCCCTATATCCTGCTCTGCCTTGCGGAGGAACTCCTTTGCCTTCTCCGTGAGCTGATCGTACTCGGTTGCCCCGAAGCACGCCTCATCGACGTTGTCGATGCCGGTGATCGCGGCGATGGTGCACCCGTTGATCATCGCAGAGTAGCCTGCCATCTCGCCGTCCCAGCAGCCAATCCGGCGTTCACGGTGTGTGACGGTTCCGAACTCCTCGATACCGAGGGCATGCGACTCCTCCCTGGACATCTCGGTCCCGAAGGGACCTTCCCCGACCCGGGTAGGGTATGCCTTGAACACCACGATCACATCATCGATGCGGGTGGGCCCGACGCCGTTGTCGGCGGCGATCTGCGATGCCGAGGTGTCCTTGGAAGTGACGAAGGGGTAGGTACCGAAGTAGAGCGAAATCCCAAAGCCCTGTGTTCCTTCCAAAATCACATTCTCCCCGCGATCGAGTGCCCGGTTGATCTCGAGCGGAACATCGATGGTATACGGTGCAAGGTAGGAGTTATCCTTTGCCTGCTGTGCGATCCGCTGCACCCGGTCGACATTCGCAGGTCCGCACCCGGTCCCGGTGGTCCCTATCTTCTTGGAGAGATAGGCGTCCGCCTTGTCCAGTTCGATGTGTTTGGGCTCGATTACCGAGCAGCGCTTGTCAACGAAGATACGCCCCTCTACGCCGACATATTCGATCTCCTGCTTCAGCACGTCAGGGTTGACCAGAACCCCGGTGCCGATAAAAAGGCGTGCACCCGGGTAGACAAACCCGGAGGGAATCATCCTGACGCCGTATTCCTTCGCCCCGACCTGAACGGTGTGGCCCGCATTTGGTCCGACACCCCCGCGTGATATTATTGTGGGCTTATCTTTATGGGCAACATGGGCGACGATCTTGCCCTTTCCCTCATCCCCAAAAAATCCACCGACTATGACAGTGCAGCTCATTCTTCAATCATGTAGAGATAGGAAAAGGGGGATGATAAATCTTACAATGTGATATGCCACGGGAGAGAAATACCGTCTCTGCGCCGGATCTCCAGTGGAAATAAAGGGGTAAGAGCAAACCGGAAGTGTTTATCTTTATCAATCATGGACAGCTGAGCAGGATATTTAACTCACCTGTTCCTGGTGAATTTTCCGACATGATGTGTTCATACGAAATAGGAGGATTCGTAACACCATCAGGAAAACCGGGCGCACCTATCCACATAGACCTTCCTTTGAAAAACGGAAATCTCCAGTGGAAATAAAGGGGTTTGCGGGCGATGAAAGTATATTCTGACAGTACTTTGTACACCAATTCCCCAATGCCCGGGAGCGGCTACCGCCTGACCATACCTGACCCCTTCTCCCCATCCTACCTCATGGAAGCAGGTTCATCGGGGTTAACCATTTTCACTGGATCCCGTTGTTTATGAGAACCGGTCCACGCCGGAGGCGCGAAGGTGGAAGGTCCTTTCCGCAGCTCTCCTGCATCCACCGATAGAAAACCATAGCAACGTGGGGCGCTCTGGCACTCTTCCTTCCCCCTTCCATCGTTCTCTAATTCTCTGTTGGGTCATTCCGTCAGAAGAAGAAGAGGAAAAAGGGGAGAAGAGGAGGAGAAGGACAGCACGGAGTGGAGAGGGAAGGTACATTTAAGAATACCGCTCCTCTGTCGGGGCTGAATAGAGCGCGGATGTTGGCGATTTTATCAGGATAAAGAACGGGAACTAAAAAAAATGAGAAAGGACCGCCGATTCTAGAGGCTCTCGAGGAATTCGCCAATCCGCTCTACGGCGGTCCTGAGGTCATCGCGGGAGACCGCGTAGGCACAGCGGAGGTGTCCTTCACCCGCCGGGCCGAAGACGCTGCCGGGCACCACCGCGACGTGCTGTTCAGTGACCAACCGCTCGGCAAACTCGACATCAGAGATGCCGGTTTCCCGTATGGACGGGAAAGCATAGAATGCCCCCTTGGGCATGTGGCAGGGGAGGCCGATGCGGTTTAAGCCCCTGACGAACATGTTGCGGCGCATCTGGTACTCGGTCACCATCTCCTCACGGGCGAGGTCCCCTCCCCGCAGTGCCCCGATGGCGGCGTACTGGGACATCGTGGGAGCGGAGAGCATGATGTACTGGTGGATTTTGAGGGCGGCATCGCAGAGTTCCTGAGGTGCGCAGATATAGGCGATGCGCCATCCGGTCATTGCGTACGCCTTGGAAAATCCGTTGATGAGGATGGTCCGCTCCCGAAGAGCGGGGACTGATGCGGCCGACGCCATATCGCCGTCATATGTGAGCTCCGTGTATATTTCATCCGATATGACCACCAGGTCATGGTCGACGACGATATCGGCAATGGCCCGGTAGTCATCGCGGGACATCACGCCACCGGTCGGGTTGTTCGGGAAGTTGATCAATAGCGCCTTCGATTTCGGAGTAATCCGTTCCATCAGGGCTTCGGGAGTGATCCTGAATTCGTCCTCTGCCCGGCAGGGAACCCAGACCGGTGTTCCGCCGGCGAGCGTTACGCCCGGCCCGTAGCTTACATAGCTCGGATCGCCGATGAGGATCTCGTCGCCGGGGTCGGTCACAGCCCGTATGGCGACATCGAGCGCTTCCGATGCGCCTGTCGTAACCATCATCTCGGTTGCGGGGTCATAGGTCACATCAAACCGGCGTTTCAGGTACCGGCCGATTTCCTCCCTCAGTGCCGGGAGGCCGCGATTGCTGGTATAGGCCGTCTGGCCCTGCTCGATGGAGGCGATTCCCGCCTGGCAGGCGACCCATGGCGTCGAGTAATCCGGTTCGCCGACACCCAGGGATATGACATCGTCCATCTCCTGCACAATATCAAAAAAACGACGAATGCCCGACGGCGGGATGGCATGGGCACGCTGTGAAATAAAGTCTCTCATTTCTAAACAACCTCAAAATGAGAATGGGAGCCGCTCGCCTTCCTTTCGTTCAAAGAGAATCCGGCCATTCTCCTTGTAGGTCTTCATCACAAGGATGGTGGCGGTTTCGCGTATCTGGTCGAGGGTGGCAATCTCCTCCGAGACGAATCTCGTGATCTCCTGGAGATTTCTCCCGGTGATGAGAAGTTCAAAGTCATAGACGCCGCTGATCAGGCGCAGCGATCGGACCTGGGGGAACCGTGCGATGCGTTCGGCGATGCGGTCATAGCCGAAGTCGCGCTCGGGGTTCACCTTGAGGTTCACCGTCGCGGCGGCGGTGTCCTCCCCCGCCTTCTCCCAGTCAATACTTGCACAGTATGCCCGGATGACCCCCGATTCCTCGAGTGCCGTGATACGTGATGCTACCTCCTCTTCGTCCAGGTCCGCGAGCGCTGCAATCTCGCGGACATCCATCCTGCCGTCCTCCTCAAGGATTCGAAGGAGCAGCCAGTCCTTGGCGTCCATTGTACTCACCTGAATAAGTTCTTGAATCGGGATATATCAATCTGATTCAGCCGGTCGTCCTCAAACCGGGAATCCTCCCGGAGCGTCTCGAGTATTTTGCGGGTCCCCGCGCCAAACCACATCTCCTTGGTCCTCCCGTACCGGCCTCGTGAGACGAGGCGCGCCTTTATGACGCCGAGCATCGTGAGTTCAGAGATGAGGTCCGTGATTCGCCGGTGGGTCAGGACATCGAGGTCGAGCGCCTGGGCCACCTCGCGATAGACCTGGACCACTTCACCGGAGGTGAAGACCTGTTTGCCCATCTCGGGAAAGAGGAGCATCGCATAAAGAACAGCCTTCGACTGGGTTGGAAGGGTCTTGATGCCCTCGATGAGGCTGTCTGCGTCGATCTTGCGCTGGGCGGCCCGCACATGCTCCTCGGTTACGGAGATTGCATTCTCACGCTCAGCAATCTCGCCCGATACCCGCAGGAGGTCAAGCGCCCGCCTGGCGTCGCCATGTTCCTGCGCGGCAAGGGCCGAACAGAGCGGGATTACCCCCTCATCGAGCACCTTCTCGTGAAAGGCATGGTCAGCCCTCTGCTGAAGAATATCAACCAGCTGAGGAGCATTGTAAGGAGGGAAGATGATCTCCTCCTCCGAGAGGGAGGAGAGGACCCGGTGATCGAGAAAACTGGTAAAGAGCAGGTCGTTTGAGATGCCGATCATGCAGACGCGTGCTGATTTGAGTTCCGAGTTGATACGGGTGAGATTATAGAGGGTCTCGTCCCCGGACTTTTTCACCAGCTTGTCGATCTCGTCGAGGACGATGATATGCACGCCGCCGATCGCTTCGATGAGGTTTCTGAGTTCATGATACACCTGGTCTGTGGGCCACCCGGTCATCGGGATCTTCGTTGAGTGACGATCGGAGGAACGGGAGTCGTCGTCTTCAAGGGTCGCTGCAATCTGGGCAAAGACCCGGTACTGGGTGTCGATGATCTCACAGTTCAGGTGAACGACATTGCATTCAACTCCGATGCTGCCGCAGGCCTTCTCGAGTTCACCGCCGACATAGCGGACGGAAGCAGTCTTTCCGGTGCCGGTTTTTCCGTAAATCAGGATGTTCGAGGGAGTTTCTGCCCGTATGGCAGGTGCGAGGATGGACGCGACCATGTCCATCTGCGGCTGCCGGTGCGGGAGATTAGAGGGCCTGTACGAATGGCGCAGGACCTCCCGCTCTTTGAATATTGTCTGGTTCTTAAGATATTTTTCAAACAGTCCCATCGAGGATGAACTGTTTCCTTCCGGAACGGGTATGGCCCCGCTGTCAGCAAATTCCGAAAGGGATGCATTCCCCTGTTTATCTTCGATATTCTCCCCCATCTCGTTCACTGGCACGACCTCCATATCGTGTCGATATGAACTCATGCTCCACGAAACTACTTAAGGTACGTGAATTGATTAGAATGGCTAATTATCTCGCCGGAAATTCCAGGATGACCCCTTTATTTCCAGTGGAGAATAACCTTTGATTTTCTTTTTATTTGGTCAAAATACCCGTAAAATTTGTTTCCCCGATAATCTGCCCCCAGAGGGGAAAAGGAAAATTTCCACATAGGAACGGATAACCACTTCGCGCAAATCTTTTCCCAATAATAGTTATTATGTGCGCGTTTTGAATGGGGGACAGAGAGGCGGAGGCCGCAAATAAATGTCAGATACCTGCGAAAATTTACCTTATGTTTCTTGGATCTTCCCAGGTTTACCAGATTCATGAAATGGCATTCAAGTAAGAACTCGGTGATGATTCAATAGGAACAACAAAATTAGCAGATTTTCGAGAGAGATTTACAATCTCAGATCTTTTGGAACGTATACATCCATCCAATGGAATATTTCTGCATTCCAGTCTGATCGATTTTGGATCACCCCCACCCCTTTGTTTCTACTGGAACTGAAAATTATGTGTATGAGAAGACCTGAAGGTATCTTCTTCATTCTTCCTGAGAATAGTCAATAAGTGATATTTAGTTGATTATATTTATTCAATTTGATCCGAGATTGATAATAATTTTAATCGGTTGTATTTATTAAAGGCAATAAATTTAAATTAAGTACAGACAAAAAGGAGCATTAATAGCATTCTTTTTGAATATAAGGGCAAATTATGACAAATTAAGAAAAGGATGGATGAAAATCCCCTCATTTCCTCAGGAGCGTCCGGTCACAAAAAACCTCCAGTGGAAACAAAGGGGTCCCCCCCTGTTTTCTTCTCTAACGCGCAAAAAAGTCCAGGATCCACCGATGTACAATGACCTGCCGCTCGAATATTCCCGCTTCCGGTCTCCATTTTTCAATATTTTGCTCTTTAATTAACCACATGCACTTCCCTGGAAAGGGAATCTCTCATCTACACCTCCTTATTCAAATGGACATTTTTTCAGATGAACAGCGAAGATGGCATACAAGGCAACAAGGCATCAAAGGCAGCTTCTCTTTCACGTAAGTAGAGTTCTCAAATTTCTCGGGGGAATGTCAGCAATGAATCGAAGCTTTGAATCAAAGCACGGGAAGGATTATTCAGGTGAACGGTAATTTTTTACCGCTAAACGAGCACAGGGCGCGCAATCATTGGCTCATGCGCAGGTGATCCTCCCAATCTCGAACCAACCTCCTCTCCCTTCTGGTAACAGGGTTCGCAGGAGAAGATCCGGGGGGCAGTTTCCGGTTCTCCTCTTTCCTTCATGGCTTGCATTTTCCCAATCCGACTCATATATATTGCCAATGCACCAAACTCCATTTTATGGATCCATCTCATCTCCAGGACATTCCCCTCACAGCTGCGGTCATTACGGTCTCCACCTCACGCGATGCATCGACGGACGGGTCGGGTGCACTGATCAAAGAGCGGTTCGGCACATCCGGGGTTCCGGTCGGATTTTATGAAGTGGTGCCTGACGATATCATGGTCATCAGAAAAGCTCTGACTTCAGCCTTCGCAGCATCCTGCAACATCGTCGTCATCAATGGCGGAACAGGGATCACCCACGACGACTGCACCATCGAGGCGGTTTCCCCCCTCTTCGAAAAGACGATCGAGGGGTTCGGCGAGCTTTTCCGCATGCTCTCGTATGAGGAGGTCGGCTCTCGCATGGTGCTCTCCCGTGCCGTTGCGGGTATCATCGATAAAAAGGTGGTCTTCTGCACCCCCGGCTCAACCGCGGCCGTGCGGCTCGCGATGGATGCAATCATTCTCCCCGAGGCACGGCATATCATCACCCACGCCTCAAAATAGCCTCCGGAGGTACGCACTTGAACGCGCATTTGACTGATATCAAAAGAACATCAGCGTGAGTCCGGTAAGACTGGCGAATATATTGGATAAATTAAAAAAAAATTCATATCTGGAATCTGTCAGCGCCATCAAGAAGTGTATCAGAAGAATTGTAGAAATGAACAATAATTTTTAGGTATTAAAATCGGCATATAATCCGGCATTTTGAAAACCGGATTTTCGTCCCATTTTCGTCCCCTTTTTCTTACAATCACTCCTCCGTCTCCACAGATCACGCTCAACGGAACACCTCGAGGAGCGCCACCCGTTCGATGACGAGCTCGGCGAAGCGCTCCTGGCCGACGGTGGTCTCCTCTTCTGCGGTGATCCCGAATAGGGCACGCAGTCGGGCCCGTTTCTCCGGCCCGAGTTTCTCCCACGCTGCCGGGTCACCGTCATCGAAGGTCATGATCTCTGCAAGGGTGCGTTCCGCCGCAGGGGACGGTGGGCAGATGACGACGAAGAGGAGGTGCCTTCCGGGACGGATGCCGAAGCGGGTTGCTTCCGCGCACTGGCGGGTTGCTCCCGTCCAGAGGAGAGTCTCCATCTCAAAGCTGTTGGCAACCGGGGTGCGTTCGACATAATAGGAGCGGATGGCGTGGTCAAGTGCCGCCCGCACATGATCCTCCCCGGCAACGCGGTCGGCATCGATGCAGATGACGGCGCTGCCGGTTGTATCCGCAACCGCCCTGATTGCTGCGAGGAACCTTGCCTCGCTTTTGATATCGGTGCAGGCACGCCGAATCTCATATCTCATCTCCAGTCCTGAAGTCATTTCATTCTTCATTTAGTATCATCCCCGAAAATGAAGAGGGAGGCCTGACCGCTGCGTGGTTCATCGTCCTTTTCCCCCTGGGTGCCGGTGGTTTCCCTCTTTCCACATCCGTCATTCCCGCCCCTGGTGTTCTTTCGGTCGCCGGGGAATGGCAAGGCACCGCCCTGACCTTCCAAGTGCCGGTCAGTTCCGGTTTTTCCCGCTGCGATCTCGCGAATCACCGATTCGGCGACCTTTCGTCCGATGATCGCACCGACCTTCTCCACACCTGCCTTGGTTATTTCTGCAGGGGTGGTGAGACCGTTCGTGTACAGCCGGCGGGCACGGACGCGCCCAATGCCCCTGATCTTCACGAGCGGAATAAGCTCATCTTTTATCCCGTGCTTCACCCTCAGCTCAGTCGCCGCGATCACCTCATTGTGGGCGGGGGCCATCAGCCGGGCGAGACGTCTGCCGGCATGGACGAGCCACCCCACGCCCTCGACGATATTGTAGATATCTCCCGGCCCGACACCGTAGCGTTCGCAGACCGTCTCCTCTCCGGTCTCCTCCATCCAGTCGAGGAGCAGCATCGTCGTTTTCAGTGCCCGGAAGAAGTCCTCCATATCGGTATAGGAAAATTCGGCCCAGAGTTCGTCCTCATGGGCATAGTAGAACCGCTCGAGCATCTCCATGTCGTTCTTTCGCACAAAGAGGGTGTACATGTCGGGGGTCGTACAGAGGAGCTGGAGAAGTCCTGCGACCGACCATTCGTCGTGTTCCCTGAGCCCCTGGGTGATGATCTCGGCCGAACGCGGGTCGATATAGAGACGGGAGGTGAGTTCGCCATATTCGGTCGCCGAGAGGGTGCCGCTGAGATCGGTTACCATTCCCGCCTCCGTGAGAAATGCGACGGAACGATCAATGATCCGCTTCAGCAGCCGTTCCTCGTTGTGCTGGTAGGCGTAGAAGGTCTTCCTCAGAAATGCCATCAGGCCCTCCCCGTCCCTGACGAACCGGGTCGCAATCAATGAGAGGATATGGGTGGTGAGCACTCCTTCGGAGGATGACCGCGACGAGACGTCCTCGTCGGGTGCGGTGCAGTACTCCTCGAAGAGGTCGTAGACGGCATCTTCGCTCTTTGCGATGAGCACCGCCTCACCGTACGGGTCCAGATGCGGCCGGCCGGCCCTTCCGGCCATCTGCCGGTACTCCCGGACCGGGATGGGCGTCATCCCTGCCCCTGCGGAGAAACGGAGGTAATCACGGATGATCACCCGGCGTGCCGGCAGGTTGAGCCCTGCAGCAAGGGTGGGGGTCGAGGAGATGGCGCGGATGGCACCCTCGCGAAATCCCTGCTCGACGAGGGAACGCTGGGCGGGACCGAGGCCTGCGTGGTGGAAGGCGGCCCCGTTCCGGACGCAGGCGGCAAGGATCCTGCCCATGTCAGTCTCGGCCGCCGCCTCGAGGCGGGTCGCGAGATGCTGGAGGCCGGGCTCATCGAGCTTGAGTGCCTGTGCGGCCCGCTTGGCGAAGGCCTCGGCATTGCGGCGCGAGGAGACGAAGATCAGGCACTGGCCCCCGTCTGCGACGCAGTCGAGGAGGAGATTAACGTCCTCATGTTTGGTGGGAGCGGCGTACTCACGCTCGCCCCCGTCAAAGTAGATGGTGTCGCGGTAGGCGACCCCTTCCCTGAGGTCGACCGGTCGCCAGTCGGAGGTGACGAGGTCCGCGTCGAGCCACCCGGCGAGCGTCGAAGGGTTGCCGATCGTCGCAGAGAGGGCGATTACCTGCATTGCCGGATTCATGTGCCTGAGTTTGGTGATCACCATCTCAAGGGTGGGCCCGCGGTCCTCGGAGTCGATCAGGTGGACCTCATCCACAACGAGGAGGGTCACATCACGCAGCCAGGGGGCTCCGTTACGCAGCAGCGAGTCCACCTTTTCTGAGGTGGCGATGATAATGTCATTTTGTCCGAGATATGCATCGCGGCGGTCGAGGTCGCCTGTTGCCACCCCCACCGATGCACCCTTGCCGGAAAAGTCAGCAAACTTTTCGCTTGCGAGTGCCTTCAGGGGGACAATGTAGAGACAGCGCCCGCCCTGTGCCCTATGGGTGTGCATCGCCATTTCGGCAATCAGCGTCTTTCCTGAAGCCGTCGGGATGGCGACGAGAAGGTTTGTCCCCGTCAGGAGTCCCTTCTCTACACATGCCGCCTGCGGTGGATAGAGGGTGTCGATCCCCTTTGTGGTGTAGGCCGCGACCAGTTCTGCCGGCAACGGCAGGTCAGAAATTTTCATTTATACCCCTTCTTTTCCACTTGAAAACGCAGTATATGGGTTATTTCACAAATCCCCGGGGGATCCTCCGGATTATTCTCCAGTGGAAATAATCCGTTTCTGCGCTTGAATTGGTGTTTTGGAAGTGAAAAACCCATGAATACAGGAACAGTCAAAACCAATAATTTTTTAGCGTACATATGGTTAATTAACCCGTCCCTGCACAGGCTCTGATTTTTCCGGCTTTTCCTGATAATGCTCTCAATAATAATATTCAAACATATTTGCTTTCTGTTCCTTGCGTTTGCGGTCAAGGAAGGAAAAAACGGTCGCATGCGGCAGACCTTCTACGAGCATATCGATGGCTTCGCTGACGATCTTCACCTGGTCGAGGGTGCCGATGATGGCCACCGTCTTGCCATGTACGGAGACAAGGGCACCGGTCATGTCCTCCATCTGTTCCCGGGCCTTCCCGTTTTTCCCGATGATCCGGCCCCGGAGGCGTTCCATCTGTTTCGGTGTCTGGCAGACCCCCGAGAGGTCCATGATGTCGAGCAGGAGGTCCTCATCCTCGAGGAGTGCATAGGCCCGCTCAGGCGAGAATCCGCGGTTGATGGCCCGCACGAGTTCTGTCGTCCGCATGACGGCGAGGGCATCCTCCCCCTCAATGGTAACAAGCCCCTCATCGGAGTTGACCGTGAGCTTCGTTCCGGTGAGTTCTTCAATCTGGCGTTTGGTTGCCCCTCCTTTTCCGATAAGGACTGCGACACGACTGGCGGTGATTTTTATATCTGTGGTGGTCATGGTGGGTATCATCCCTGAAATCTGATCACCATGGGGCGGGAAAGGGGATAATGGTTGGCGGCAGTGCAATGTGCGCGTTGAATAGATGTTCACGGTAAATCACGCCAAAAATTACGAGGGAATTAAGACATCTATAAATAATATTAACAACATTTTGGGGGAATTGAATAACCCCAATCTTCTTTAGGCTGTATCGCAAAAACTTCATGGACTTCAGAATTACCACGAATCATTTAATATTACTGAAGAACTCCCGGAGTTGCCTCTCATGGATGAAACCCAGGAAAAAAATAAAACAATGGATATAAAAGTGAGTGTCAAAAATTTAACGAAAATTTTTGGGAATAAACCGGAAGATGCGCTTGCGCTCATTGAGCAGGGTAAGAAAAAAGACCAAATTTTTGAGGAGACGCAACAGAATGTAGCCCTTCGCAACGTATCTTTTGATGTTTATAAGGGTGAACTCTTCGTCCTCATGGGACTGTCAGGGTGCGGAAAATCGACCCTTTTACGCTGTATCAACAGGCTGATCGAACCGAGCAGTGGAACCATAGAGATAGACGGCGTAAATATCGTCTCGATGGATGAGGATGAACTCAGAGAGCTCCGGCGAACGAAGATAGGAATGATCTTCCAGAGTTTCGCACTCCTTCCGCACCGCACAATCCTGGAGAATGTAGGATTTGGCCTCGAAATACAGGGCACCCCCGTTGCCGAGAGGGAAAAAAAAGCTCAGGAGGCAATCGATCTCGTCGGCCTTTCCGGATACGAGGAGAGTTATCCCTCCGGTCTCTCCGGAGGAATGCAGCAGAGGGTGGGGCTCGCCCGTGCCCTGGCAAGCGATGCGGACATCCTTCTGATGGACGAGGCCTTCAGTGCGCTTGACCCGCTGATTCGCCGGGATATGCAGGACGAACTCATCGAACTGCAAGCCCGGCTGAACAAGACGATCATCTTCGTCAGCCACGACCTCGACGAGGCCCTCAAGCTGGGTGACCGTATCGCCCTTATGAAGGACGGCGCCATCGCCCAAATCGGAACGGCAGAAGACCTCCTCCAGAACCCGCGCTGTGATTATGTTGAGAAGTTCGTTGAGGACGTAAACCTCTCCCGCGTTCTCGTCGCAAAGGACGTTATGAAACGCCCTGAACCGCTTATTTTATCCGATTCGGGGCCGAGAAACGCCCTTCGTTTGATGGAGGAGTGGGGGATATCGAGTATCTTTGTTACCGGAAAAGACCGCGTTTTCCGCGGCCTTATCACCGTGGAAGGGGCCATTGAGGCAAAAAAAGAGGGACTGCCTCTCAAAGATGTCATGATCACCGACAGCCTCACCGTCGAAATGGATACCTCTGCGCATGACCTGATGCCGATAATGGCGGAGACGCCCTATCCGGTCGCGGTCCTTGATAGTGAGCGTAAAATCAAGGGAATTATTGTGCGGGGATCGATATTAGCGGGTCTTGCCCGGCTGGAGGTTGATGCATAATGTCTGACATCCTCCCCGTCGGCGAGGCAATCGAGGCGATCGTCGGGTGGATCGACGCGAACTTCGGGTGGCTGCTGGACGGGATTACCACCGTGATGAACATCCTTGTCAGTGGCTTTCAGGACGGGATGGCGGCGGTTCCCCCGCTGATCCTGATCGTCATCTTTGCCGTCCTCGCATTCGCCCTTACCAAAAAGAACATCAAAATCGCTCTCCTAACCCTCTTTGGTCTCCTTTTCATCTACCTGCTGGAACTCTGGTCTGAGACGTTACTCACCCTTGCTCTCGTCATCACATCTGCGGCGGTGACGCTTGCAATTGGCATTCCTCTCGGGATTCTTGCCTCGCGTTCATCCGCGGTAGACATGGCTCTTCGACCGATCCTCGACCTGATGCAGACGATGCCTTCGTTCGTGTACCTGATTCCTGCGGTCATCTTCTTTGGGCTCGGGAACGTGCCGGGGATGATTGCAACGATCATCTTTGCGATGCCGCCTGCCATCCGCCTCACGAATCTCGGTATCCGGCAGGTTCCGGTGGAGCTCATCGAGGTCTCAGAGGCGTTTGGGGCGACGGGGTGGCAGAAGCTTGTCAAGGTGCAGCTGCCGGTGGCGATGCCGACGATCATGGCGGGGGTCAACCAGTGTATCATGCTTGCCCTCTCGATGACGGTCATTGCGGCGATGATCGGTGCCGCAGGTCTGGGCCTGAATGTGCTGATGGGTATCCAGCGGGTCGATATCGGCGGGGGGTTCGAAGCGGGCCTCTGCATCGTCATCATCGCCATCATCCTCGACCGGATCACCCAGAATGTGATCAGCACCAGCCATGACCAATAAAGGTATATAGAGACCCCACAAATTTTTCCATAAGTCAGTCCCGGACCGTTTCCGGCGGTTTTTTACTGACTAATTGGATGTGTTTATGTGCTAAATTCGAAATCTAAAGGAATTTTGCTTGTTTTATTAGTGTTATTCTGTGGAATTTTTATTGCCGGCTGTACTGATGAAGCCAGCCCGACAACACCCGAATCCGGAGCTGAGGTGCCCAAAGAGGTCTCTATCGGCTATGTGCTCTGGGATTCAGAGATTGCAAGTACCAACGTATTAAAATCGGTGTATGAACAGGCAGGCTATGACGTCGACCTGAAGGCCGTTGACGCCGGTCCCCTGTACCAGGCGCTGGCCGACGGGCAGGTCGACATCAGCATCTCATCATGGATGCCCGCCACCCACGCAAGCTACTGGAGCACCTACGGTGACGACATCGACATGGTCGGTCAGAATCTGCAGGGTGCCAGGATTGGGCTCGTGGTTCCGACCTATGTAACCATTGACTCCATCACCGAGATGAACGAGGTCGCTGACCAATTCGGCGGCACCATCACCGGCATCGAACCGGGCGCAGGCATCATGTCGGCGACGGAGAACGCCATTGAGGTCTATGATCTTGATTATACGATCCTGTCCTCCTCGAGCGCGGCTATGACCGCTCAGCTCAGCAGCGCATATGCCGACGGTGAGTGGATTGTTGTTACCGGCTGGACTCCGCACTGGAAGTTCGTCCGCTTCGACCTGAAGTACCTCGACGACCCCGAGGGTGTCTATGGCGGCGAGGAGTATATCGCAAGCCTTGCCCGTATGGGCTTTGAAGAGGATAATCCCGAGGCCTATGCCATCCTTGAGCGCTTCTCATGGGAGCCCGAGGACATGGAAACCGTGATGCTTGCCGTTGAGGACGGTGCAAAGCCGGAGGATGCCGCACAGGCATGGGTTGATGCAAACCAGGACTCGGTATTGTACTGGATCAACGGGTAATTCAACAACACTAATCCCTTTTTTTCCACCGGGTATACCTCTCGCAGTCGTATATTGTCGAATACCTGAGGCGAAAATCACCTTTAAAAAATGGTTCATTGAATGAAGAGGGACCGTTTGGACAAGCCGGGAGGGTTTAGAACTCCATCCGGTGTTCCCCCACGATGTCGCGGAAGATCTCCTCTTCTTCCTGCAGCGGGCATTTATTGTTGAAGTAGCGGTTGATATTCTTGATATCCCGGACAAGAAAGGCAATCGCCTTCGGGTGTTCGGGGGTGACCCCCTGGCCGATATCGATGATGATCGGCTCCTCCCCGTCGAAGAGGATGTTGAACTCCGAGAGGTCGGCATGGACGAGGCCGGCCTCGTTGAAGAGCGTCTTCATGGAGGAAAGGATACTTGCATAGATGGGTGCGTAGTCGTCGATCTGCGCCTGCCGGAGCTGCGGGTAGGGAATCTCATCCTCGCCCATGAACTCCATCAACAGGATGTTGCGGTCAAAAAAGACCGGCCGCGGAACCCGGATGCCAACCTCCAGTGCCCGGGAGAGGTTGGAGTACTCCTTTTTGGTCCAGGCGAAGATGATATCCTTTTTCGAACGTTTGATAGAGGAGAACCGTGGGTCGCCGATGATGTAGTCGGAGATGGACCGGAAGTTTGCGGACTGGATGCGGTAGATTTTGATCGCGAGGGGAAACTCCTCCCCCTCGCCGTAGAAGACGTTTGCCTCCTTGCCCGTGGAGATCGATCCGCCGATCACCTTTATCTTGCCCTTGTGGACGAGACGGTAGAGGGCAAGGAGGGTGGTCTCGTCAAAGACATTCTCCTCGACCTTGAAGTTGTCGGCGTCTTTGATGCGAACCCCCATCTTCTCGATCTCGCGGTCAAAGCGGTCTCGCATGCGGTCACGGTTTTCCATGGTTCCTCGTTTAATTCGGTGCTGCTCGTAAATGCCGGAGGCCTCTACTCAGGCCGGTTGTTGTTCATGTACTCGCGGGCACCCTCGAGCACCTCGACAAGCCCGCCCGCAACGGCGGCCTTCAGGTCGGCGGGGTGAATAGTGCCCGCCGCATAGGCACCCTCCATCTCCTCGTAGGAGAAGAACTCCACGTCGCCGCCGAACTTCTCCGGCCGGTGCATCGTGACGGTCCCCGCACGGGGGAAGACATGGTATTTCAGGACCTGGAGGACGGGGTTGTCGTCTATTTCCGGCGGGCAGAAGGCCTTCTTCATCTTCTTCGTGATGACCTCCTCCGAATCGGCGACGGAGATGTAGTTCTGTGCTGATGAGGACATCTTCTTCCCGTCGAGCCCGTTGAGGATGGGGGTGTGGATGCAGAGCGGCGCCTTCACTCCTATGGTGGGGAGGTTCTCCCGTGCGAGCATATGGATTTTTCGCTGGTCGATACCGCCCGCCGCGGCGTCGACCTTCAGGTGGGCGATGTCGACCATCTGCATGATCGGGTAGACCATCTGGGAGACCATGGGGTTGTCCATCTGGCGGCCGACCTCGTCCATCGAGCGGGTGGCCCGCTTCAGGCTGATTTTCTGGGAGAGCTGCAGGACATCGAGCTGGTATTCCGGGGAGAGCTGGAACTCGGAGCCGAGGACGAACTCAACGCCGGTGAGGCCGACGGCCTCGAAACAACGCCGGTTATAGTCCGCAAGTTCACCCACTTCCTCCATGGTTCCCTTGCGGTTCAGGTATGCATGGAGGTCGGCAAGGAGTACGACGACGTCAAAGCCCGCGTCCCTGAGGTCCATGAGTTTATTGATGGTGACGAGGTGGCCGAGGTGGATCTCACCGGAGGGCTCGTAGCCCGCGTAGACCCGTTTCGTCTCCTGGGCAAGGACGCTTCTTAGCTCCTCTTCGGTGATGACTTCGACCGTATTTCTCGTTGCTAGTTCGTAATCATCCATGCTGGTATCCGTTGGATTCCTGCCGCATTAATGGTTGCTCTCAAGCGGGGGGAGGGAACGATTCGCACGAATTGAATGGTCTGACAACGAACCGGGATTCAATTCTATTCGATGAAACCAGATCCTTGGGATAGTCGAACGATTGGTTTATGATATTGGGGATATAGGATTACCTATGGCACTCAATGACCGATCGATGGGATATGAACTGTCGAATGTTGAAAGGGAGATTGCCTGCAACCCGAAATATGATAATGTCGGCTATGTGCGGCATGACAAAGCAGATGGCTTTTTTTACCTTGATTATTCTCCTTACAAAAGAAACGACAAAGAGGAGATTTATTACTCCTTCATGTCCCGCCCTCGGCAAGGAGTTTATGTCGAAGTTCAGGTTGAAAATCAGAGAAACCAAATGTTAGACGATTCAGGTAAGCAATGGGTTGTTCTCAAGGAAGTGTCCAAATGGAAGGAATTTGATATCACAGGACTGGCACTGCAAAGGAAGATTTTCGATTATCAGGAAATCATTGAATATTTTACGTATCCCTATAAGCCACGAGGTGGTGACGGGGATTGGATTCAAAGTATTGCCTCGTGTTCCTGCCTGTTTGCGTTTTCATCACCGCCCATCATGAAAGAAGCAGGAGGAATTAATTCGGCCGTCTATGGCCTCAAATACCAATGGGATGCCTTTACAAAACCTTTGGGGGTAATACCTCAGGAATTTAGGAAAATAAACTCGGATATCTATTATTGCATTTCTGACAAGGAAAAAAAAGTCAATAAAAGCAGTGGGGAAATCAATCGGGCAATATGGCGCCCAAAGGGCATGACGTATGACATTCCCATAGTTGTTGACGATGTTTTGCCGAGAGATTTCCTGAAAGACTATAAGGAAAGCCTCAACGATGTTGGGAGGATTGTCACTGCTCAGCTTCTTGATTCGTATATCATTCATCCAGAACGTCTTCAACAGATCCAAAAGCAAATTCTCGAGATCACCTATGAAATGCGGGATAAATATCTCTCCAATAAAAAGAGAGTATACCGACAAAATTTCAATGATGCAATTGAAAAACTGGCCTCTTCCTATGCTCGTCTTCAGACATCGCCTGAGATTGGATCCGAGGATATCAAGTGGGTCTTTGATCACTGGCAGGAGATGAATGACGAGGCCTCAATCAGATATTCTGCAAAGATGGGATTTTTCAACTCGATGCGGCTTGTTGGGGATACCAGGAAAATCTATTATAAATTATGCGATCTCTATCCAACTGAAGTTTTATTTCCCATTCGTGAAGCAATTAGACTGACGAAGGCCGATCCGGTGGAATTTAAGATTGCCCTTTATTCTCTTTCTGATGGACCATTTGTCAAACAGATTGGCGATAATATGATGTTACTTGATCCGTGAAATCCCAATTTGGGAATAATTGCCTTCAGCTCTCTTCCTCACTTCCACTTAATTAAAACAGATTTTCAAATGATTTCCAGAAATTTAAATAGGGATTGAATCGGGATTATTTGTTTCTCCCGAGGAAGTAATAGGCAATCGCGCCGAATATGCCAAAGATCAGTGCAAGCAAAATCCAGATAATTTTCCAGACGGTGGTAAGTCCCTTGTTTTGCGTAAGGACATCATAAATCACCCAGATAACGGCGATTAATACCAGTATTCCCCAGATAGTTGACAACATAGACTAATTCCTCATTTTTTAAAAAATAGTCATGGTAATGTATAAATCTATCTCAAATACCACCGTTTTTAACCAATAATCTGGTCTGTAATCCGCATTATCGGGGATATTACGGATCATCATGGTCATGCGCCTGTATCACTGGGAGATCTCGGTATGGCGCATGTATCGTGGATTAGATACAAAATAATGAGGTGATCCCGGGTGATGACCTTGACCGAATTCAGCTTCATAGGTTCCAGATCATTGATGTTGCCGTCTGCTCAAAGTGTGCCGCAGGAGTGGCAGTATTCCGGGCAATTGTGGTCTGCAATGTCGCATAGGACCGGGAAAATACAGTCGTCATCCCTGAAAGTAGCTGATGCCTTTACCCTGACGGGAGAAGCAAGAGATCTCTATTACCGATTGTATTATGTCTTTGGCGCCGACTATGCTATTTCGTTTGGGGATGCGGTGAAAATCGCCTCGCTTGAACCCATTGAATTCAAATTAGCCCGTGACTCTCTCTATGAACGAGGATATTGCCTTATTGGAAGGGAATCGCTGACTCTCCTTGAACCGTTCAAGAAAGAATAGTGCCTAGATGGTATGGAAATTCAATTGGGCAGGTAAATATCCGAAAATAAGGTTTATCGGATGTGATACCTGCGATATCACATCGATCTCCGCCTTACGAACTGCGGCAGCTCTCAGAAAAGCTGTCAGATAGCCTTCAGCCCGAGCGCCTCGTTGGTCATCCGGATGGACTCCTCGGCGACCGGGGTCACCTGCATCATCGCCCGGATGGCATCGATGTTCTCCACCACGACGTCGGCTTCCTGGTGAATTGCCTGGAAGAGATAAAGCGTGCCATCCACGACCGAGACCGAGTCCTCGTAGACGCAGGACTCCCAGAGGTCGCTTCTTGGGCGGCCCATGTCAGAGGCAAGTTCCCTGAGCTCAGCGGTCGAGGTGATCCCGGTCGAGCCTTTTACGAGCCCGATGCGGGGGTGGCCGCGGATAAGCTCCAGGATGTCGGCCGCGTTCGCCTCCTTGGCCAGCACCATCTGCAGCACGTGCATGTGCATGAAGGTCGTGGGCACGATCATCGCGGTCGTGACGATGTTGAGGTCCGGCAGGACGGTCTGGACGTCCGGGCCGTGGTGCGAGGGGATCGTAACCGGGTTGAGGACGATGGCGTCGACCGGGCCCTTCTTGATGCCCCCGGGGTCGGAGCCACGGCGGACCATCGTTGCAAAGACCGATCTGACGTCATAGACCTCGTCGATAAGCTGGATAATCCTGCAGAGACCCGTCGTGTTACAGGAGACCACGCGGACGAAATCGGCTCCGAAGGCGTCGTTGTAGTTGCATGACGAGTTGAACGAGATCCCCGCGACCTCGTGCTTCTCTCCGCCCTGCCAGATGGCCTTGACGCCGTAGAGCTCGTAGAGTTTTTTGTTATCCTTGCCGACACCTCCAGGCGTTGCGTCAACGACGATATCACACTTCTTGAGCATCTCCTCCACATCACCGGCGACGGCGATCCCCGCCGCCTCGAACTTCCCCCGGTTCGCGATATCGACGATAAAGAGCGGATAACCCCGTTCATTTGCAATGAAGGCCTCAGAAGACGGCCTGGTCTTGGATACTCCCACCACTTCCATGTCCGGCTGTGCGGCGACCGCGTCGGCAACCCTCTTGCCGATGGTCCCGTAACCATTGATGGCAACCCGAATCATAGGTAACTGATGGCATCCGTAACGGTTAAGCACTACGGTCTGCTGCAGGGTCCGGGGAGGGTTGCAGGGGCGGTTCGCATCGGATATATAGGAGAAAATCTGTAGATCACTGATACGTGACAACGGCAGGAGAGCAGAGCCACGGGTGCGAGGCGAAGGAAAGGGTCTGCCCGCAGTGCGGCGAACCGGCTCCAGATGCCGGGGCATCTATATGCATGATATGCGGGGGACAGCTCCCGCCGCCCGGACCTGAGGCCCGAAAGGCCGCCGTCTGTCCACGGTGTGGTGAGCCTGCCGTTGAGACCGAAACGGACCTCTGCATGGTCTGCGGCATGAGCCTTATGCCCCAGGACGAGCCCGCCGGGGCCGGCAGGAGCAAAAGGAGGAGTCTTTCTGGCCTTCGGTGTGGTGCGTTCGCCGTTCTCTTTCTTATCATTGCCACGGTCGCGGCAGTGGCGTTCGTCCCCTCGTTTGGGGTTTTCGCAGGCATCGGCACCGCCACCGTGGAAGGCGGGGACAACCTGATCCTTCAGGCGATCTATGCCCAGGGTTCGGTCGATGTCGTCTACCAGGGAACGCGGGACGGTTCGCAGCCAAAGGTCCTCGAAATCGGTGTCGTCTGCCCGGGGACGGATACAGCCCTGAACCTTACCCGGTATCTCTTCCCCGATCCGGGAACCGTATTCGGGCCGTTTCCCACAGTGAGAAAGGGCGGGTCGGTCGTCATTGTGGTGGTCCGGCCGGAGTATGCCGACGGCACGGTCGTCACCGAGACGATAGCCATCCCGTAACAGTCCGGGTCGTCTCCGAACACTTTTTTGCCATTCAGTGCAAGGTTTTGCCTAAGAGAAGACCATGACCTCCAGCCGGGACCGTGAATATGCCATCTGGGTCACCCCCGATGAGCTCGGCATGAAAAAGGAGCTCACCATCGACGGAAAGACCGTTGTGTTTACCGTCCCGCCGCGCATCGACGGCCATGTCGCCCTCCGGCTCAAAGGGCTCGGCTCTACTGAAGCTGGGGAGACGGGGGATCTCCTCGTCCAGATCAATCTCATCGATGAGGTTAGCGGGAGGCCGGAGACAGAGCGGAGGGGGCGGCAGGAAGACATGTTCGGCCGGAGCAGTCCGATGTCCGGTGAACAGCCCCCCGGCGGTCGGGGATCCGGCGGTCCCACTTACAACTACCGGGTCTTCCGGAGCGGCGGCCGGGGCGGCATGTACGGGGATGTTCCCCCGACACCCGGGCCCCCCATCGAGGATGAGAACCGGTACTGCCGGGGGGGACTGATGATCGCCCTCGGAGGCCTTCTTATCTCCGTCGCCTCCTATGCAAAGATTTTCCCCATTGCGCCCTATTGGGGAGCCTTCGTTGCCATCGCTGGCCTTTTCCTTGCCTTTCACAAAAAATAAGGAAATTTTGTACCTGCCGCAGGACCGAAATCACCTGCTCTACCCTTTGAAATTGGTGAAATAATTCCGGATGTACTCCTTCTGCTCAACCTTCTTTTTCTCTCCGGGGTCACGTATCAGGTGGACCCCTGCGGACTGGAGCGCGGGGCAGAAGGGGCAGATGGAGAAGGGCACATCGTCGGCATGTTCCCTGACCGGACAGTAGGTGGTCCACCCATCCTGTGAGACCTCCAGGCCGCCAGGGAACGGCGTCCCCACCGGGTGGCCGGGCCCGTCCTCGACATACATCGCAAAGCCGGCAAGGAGGTAGGTGAGTGAGAGGAGTGCGGGGTCTTTGGCGGCTGCCTGTGCCCGGCAGGCCGCGGCCGCCATGGTGCAGTAGGTTGAAAACCCTTCCCGCACCCGGGGGACGCGCCAGAGAGCGGGGGGTTCCCGGGCCATCGTCATCAGGCGGTGGTGAGTATCGAAGATCTCCCGGTGAACAGCGACAAGAAGACGGTCACGATACCTCGTCTGCATATATGCGGTCTTTCTCTCGAAGTTTGCCATCATCCGGGTGAGGGCGTCGTGAGGATACGCAGAGGCCGCCTCTGCAACCGCAGGAAGGAGCGTCTCCTTCTTCGTATGGGTCGACAGCTTGCTCCAGACCCTGAGACACTCCTCAAGGGATGCGGTGTAGTGGGGGTCCGGTGTGGCTGCCGCCTTCTCTCTTGCTGGAGGGGGGAGGGAAGCGGTGTCTATGAGGATATCAATGCAGCGGCCCTGGTCCCTCCCGCCGGCCCCGGTCTCACCGCCGGTCAGAAGATTCCGTATTTTTGTTATCAGGTCCATTGGATGCTCCTGCACAACTGTTGCAGAGATCATCTGCAGGAAAGGGAAAATAACGTATGGAAGTGGCCCGCTAAGGAGGATATGTCCCGGGGAACCTACCGGAGGTGCAGGAAACGGCACGCGTGTATGCAGATGGATGTGACGGGTTCTCCCCCAATCAGGTCCGGGTGCAGTCCATGGGGAAGGGGGGGAAGGACTTCCGAGAGGCCGTGTAGTCATCTATATTGGGTAACTCTGCCAATCCTTTTTGAATGAAACGCAGTTCAATTGTCATGATCCCCGTGGCGCTCCTTCTTATCATTGCTTTACTGCTGCCGCCTGCGGCTGCTGTCATGGAGCTTGAGGAGACCTGGAGTGTAGCGGTTGAAGGAGCGGTGGCAATAGGCGCCCTCCTCGCGCAGGAGGACGGCGGGATTATCGTCGCCGGAGCCTCCGGGACGGGCCCCGACCTCTGGTTCATCGGGCCCGAGGGGGCGATCACCGGGAATGTGACGGTCGGAGCCGGAAACGCGACGGCTCTTCGCTACATTGACCGTGCCCCGGACGGGACCCTGCTCCTCTTCACCGATGCCTTTGAGCTGGTAAGGACCGACCAGGCAGGCACGCTCCTCTGGTCCTGGCATGTCCCGTACGGTGAGGTGTCAGGGATCGATACGACAGAGGGCAGCACCTATATTACATCGAACTATCTCCACCCGATGATGTACAGGGTCGGGCCTGACGGGACGGAGGAATGGAACCATACCTATGCCGATACCTCGGGAGTGGGGTATGCACGCCTGACGACGGTCAGGGCGCTTCCCGACGGTGGATTTGCGGCGGCGGGCTACGTCCAGCCCCTGATGGATGACACGAATCCCGCCGGGCTTCTCCTGTTCGGCAATGCGGACGGCTCCACGACCGGGGAGGTCCGCTATGGGCACGAGGGCATCGGGTACCTCACCTCCCTGCATCTTCACCCGGAGGGCGGCTTTCTGGCAACTGCCCTCGGGACGGACGGGGTAACCCCTTCGCTGCTCCGTCTCACACCCGACGGGAAGGTCGAGGAGATCACCGGGTTCGGCAAACGCCTCGAGATTGCCTACTGGGCATCGGCTGCACCCGGCGGCGGGGCCTATGTGCTGGGGTATGATGCCGAGGTGGTTACCGGGGAACCCCAGTACCTGCTTCTGGGCCTTGATGAGGGGGGGGACCAGGCATGGATGCAGTGGTTCGGCGATACACGGGTGACGGCAGTTACGGATTATGGTGATGGCGGTGTTGCCATTGCAACCGATTCCGGTGATGTCGCCGTCTACCCCCCCAGGTCAGCGGAAGGCATTCATGAGGTCACCGACTGGTGGTTAATTATTTTTATGGTATTGGCAGGCACTATTGCATTCATACTAATAAAACGCCAAATGTAGACTAAATCTATAATATAATGGACTATTCATCTTTTTTCCTTGTCAGGAATTAATCAAAACGTATTAATCTGATCAGCGAAGAATTTATTCTATATATAAGGATTTCCCGCAGTTTCGTGTTCTGCGGGATACCCCGTATGTTGGTGTGCATAAAATGTCAGTAAAACGCATAGAAGATGCCCTTCGCCGTGCCCTCGACGGTGACTATTCAGTGCCCGTCAGACCCGACGAGGTGGAGCCCGAGTACCGGGAGATGGCGACCATCGCACAGAGAACTATCCAGCGCCTGAAGGCCTCGAACCAGTATGAGCAGATGCTCGACGGTGTCGACGCCTTTATCGAAAACTTCCCGCGGCCTATTGCTGTCCAGTCTCCCGAGAGAAGCTGCCTGATGCTCAATGAGAAGTACTGCGAGCTTTTGCGAGGCACAAAGGAAGAGCTCCGGCACAAACGCCTCAGTGACTTTAATATCACCGTCACCGGCGGTGATTCGATATACGCCTCGTTTGATACAAGGAAAAACGCCCAGACGGACCTGATATTCAACTGGGGGGACGGGTCAAAGAATTATGTCAGGCTCAATCAGATTCCTGTCCTGGACAGGAAGGGGGAGATCAGTGCTGTCTATTACGTCTTCCTGGAAGAGACGGAGATCGTGGAGGAGCGCGAAGAGGTTCACAAGCTCCAGAGGCGTGCGGAAGCCTTCCTCCAGGAGAACCCGCAGGGGATCACCGTCCTTGCCGGTGACAAGCACCGGCTCGATCTGAACAAGGAGTACCAGCGCATCTGGCGGGGCGGCTACGACGAGCTGATGGCCAAAAAGCTCTATGACTTCGACATCAAGGTCGTCGGCGGCGATGACTTCTACGCCTCCTACGAGACGAAGAAGAAGGCCATCACCGATATGGAGATCTCCTGGGGTGGCGATGAGAAGACGTACCTGCGCCTCTTCCAGACGCCTATTCTCGATGAGAAGGGCGAGATTGATGTCAACTATTACATCTATCAGGACCTGACGCCCGAGCGGGCTCTCTCACAGTTCCTCGACCGCGAGATCACCCGCCAGGCGGCAAACCTTGACCACCTTGCCCACGGGGACACCCGTTCGTTTGACCTGACCGTCGGGGAGACCGACGATTACACCGCCGAGGCGGGGGCTCTCTTCGAGGAGATGAATGCAAACCTCGCGGCTGCACAGCAGGCGATCGCAGCAATGGTCGAGGACTTCATCGGGACCATGAAGGCGCAGAAGGCCGGCAATTCGAAGGCACGCGCAAGCCCCGACCAGTTTGAGGGGGTCTATGCGGTGCTCATCAGGGGACTGAATGATATCCTGGATACCATCTATAACCCGGTCAATGAGTCCTACCGTGTCCTGAAGCAGTATGCCGAGAAGGATTTCTCCGTCAGGTTCAATGATGCCATCCATGTCGAGGGCGATCACGACAAGCTCAGGCAGGCGATCAACCGTGTTGGGGTTAACATCGGTGAAGCCATTAAAGAGGTAAAACTTGCCGCAGAGGGCGTTGACCTCAACATCACCGATGCATCCCGCGGCATTGAGGAGATTTCAAAGGCGATGGAGGACGTCGCGGTGTCGAGCCAGCAGTCCTCCGAGGCGTCCCACCGCCAGCTCGAGGCGGTCGAAGCGGTCGCACGGGAGATCTCCGATCTCTCCGCATCCATTGAAGAGATCGCCTCCACCACGCAGGAGGTGCGCAGCCTTTCCGAAAACGTCTCGGCCATGGGCAACGAGGCCTCCAAGCTTGGCCAGCAGGCCAACGAGAAGATGGGTGCAGTAGAGAAGATCGCCGAGGAGAGCGTCATCAAGATCGATGGGCTCAACAAGAAGATGGCGGAGATCTCAAAGATCGTCAAGCTCATCACCGATATCTCGAACCAGACGAACCTCCTTGCCCTCAACGCCGCCATCGAGGCGGCCCGTGCGGGGGAACACGGCCGCGGCTTTGCCGTGGTGGCAGGCGAGGTGAGAAACCTTGCCGCCGAGTCAAAGACGGCGACCAACTCCATCGAAGAACTCATCGAGGGAATCCAGAAGGACTCAGCGGATACGGCAAACTCCATGAAATCGGCTTATGGTGAGATCCGGGCCGGCCTTTCCAGTGTGGACCTTGCGATCCAGTCCCTGCAGGAGATTGTGAGAGGGGCAAAGGAAGCTGCCCAGGGAGTCAGTGAGATCGCCGCAGCAACCGACGACCAGGCGAATGCAACCAACCGCGTGATGGAGAAGATGGAGGAGACGACGGACCTGACCAAGGAGAACCTGAGACGGGTGGACGACGTCGCCGCTGTCACGGAAGAAGTCGCCGCCTCCGCCGAGGAGGTCGGCAGCGGTGCACAGGAGGTCAGCCAGATGTCCGAGCGGCTCCGTGACCTGGTCAATGTCTTCAGGGTGGAGTAACGGGGATTGCCATGGCAACTGATGTAGTGGAATTCCAGATCGGCGGGGGGTATTATGCCGTCGATGTGAGGATTGCCCGCGAGATCGTGGAGATGATGAAGATCACCCCGATCCCCCGCGCCCCCTCGTATATCTCAGGGGTGATTAACCTCCGCGGCGAGGTCACGAATATCATCAATATCCGGGAATTCATCGGCATTCCCGAGGCCGAGGGGGAGAATGGCAGGAAGATCATCGTCCTGATGCCCGAGGCGACCGGCGGTTCTTGCGTGGGGATCATCGTCGATGATGTAAAGAGCGTGATGGGGATTTCCCCCGACTGTGTCGAGGAACTGGGAGAAGGCCTCTCCTCAGATATTACCTGCTATGTCAAGGGGATCATCAAGATCCCCGAGGGGGACGACGAGGAGTCGACCCGCCTCATCATCTGGATTGATATGGAAAAGGTCATTGCAGATATCCTGAATAACTAAAAAACTCTTTTTTTCAACCGTTTCGGAGACAGCAGAGCCTCCGTCATTTTTATGGAGAACCACTAACGGCGGGTGAGCCCGGGAAGAACGGGGTTGACAAGAAGCCCCCCAATACGGGTCGCAAGGACAGAGCGGTAATCGTATCTGCCCTCGAGCGGATCAATATCTATGCAGACCCGGGATAGAGAGAGATATGAGGTTGCATCCTTTTCAGGCGGGCCCTTCTGGGACCTCGAAGCGGCATTTCGCCGGGTGGAGGGCGTCATCTCCACAGCGACGGGATACTCCGGCGGGACCACGCCGGAGCCATGTTATACGGATGTTTCTACGGGGGAGAGTGGCCATGCGGAGACGGTCCTCATCGGGTTTGACCCTGCCTCCGTCTCCTATCACGACCTCCTCGAAGTCTTTATTGCCGCCCATGACCCGACAGGGCGGGAGTACGATGAGGCCGGGCCAGGCGGACCGTACCGCTCGGTGATCTGGTATCATTCTCCTGTTCAGAAGACGGAGGCTTGCGCTCTTCTTGCAGAACTGCGGGCCTCCCGCCGGTATGATTGCCCGGTACTGACTACCGTTATGCCGGCGGGAAGATTCTGGCCTGCAGAGGAGCATCACCAGCAGTACTACGAAAAGCTCGCCCGCTACTTTCATTTCCCCCCTCAGTAGGGATACCCCTTCTGTAGGGGCCGGGCCCGGAATGTACCGTCCCAGGCGAAAGGTGGAACCGTCCTGGCTTTTTCTCTTTTAAAAGTTACTCTCGGCAAACGAAGTGTGACGCTCCCCTCCTTTTCGTATCAGGGCTAATCCTGCCGGGACGAGCAGGATGCCTGCCGTGGCGTACCATGGGGACGGGATGGAGAGGAAGATCAGGATGAGGACGAACGGGGCAATCGCTGCAATATAGAGAAGGAAGGTCCGTGCATCGTAGAGCATCACATTGGGAGTAAGGCCGCAGAGATACACGGTAACCCCCACCGCGTACAGGGACAACCCTGCGAAGGCCGCAAGGGCGGGTATGAAAAGGAGGGCATCGCCGAAGAAGGGAACGGCAACGAGGAGGAAGAGAACCGGGATGAGATTGAGGATGAGATAGCTTTCGATCTTTGCCCGCACGACCTGGGCGACCGTCACCGGGAGGAAGGCGTAGGAGGTGAAGAGGTCGTATTCGGTCAGCCAGTTGTAGAAGGTCGAGGTGAAGACGCCAAGAAGGATGGCAAAGATGATACCGGGGGCAAGGCCGGGGATGAAATACTGCAGGATGGTAAGGAGCAGCCAGATGATGCCCACCGGAAAGAGGAACGAGAATACGATCTTTCCCATCCCGCCGTCGCTTCTCCTGAGATCTATGAAGTCTTTTGCCACAAAGCAGGGGGAGGAGGTCATCGCAAAGGTGCGGGCAAGGGCGGGGAGGCGGATTTTATAGCGCCGGGACGACTCGGGGAAATCGATATTCAGAAAGGCGATGGAGATGCCCGCAAGGAGAAGGATGAGGAGCACACTCATGACGGCCGGGAGGGGGGCCGGTGCGGTGTAGAAGGCAAGGGGCAAAAAGCCCTCTGCAAGAGGGATGCCGCTGATGGCGAAGAGGACACCTGCTATCACCAGGAACCCGATGACGGTTGCAAGGGCCCGCGGGGACCAGGCATAGACGGTCGAGAGGAAGAATGCGGCGGCTATCCCGAGGAAGAATGAAAGACCGAGGCTTACCAGAAGGAGGGGGGCTGCAGTGAAGGGGATCTCCGCCACCACCAGCGAACCGATCGCGACGCCGACAACGGCAGGGGCCACCCAGAAGAAAAAGTAATAGAGGCAGTCCTTCAGGATGAACGCCCCGATGATGGTTCGTTCGGAGATGGGGAGGCTTCGCGAGGAGTAGGCGAGCAGGCTTGCCTGGCCGAACCGCCGGTTCATCACCTCGCGTCCCAGGAGGCCGAACGACCCGACGGAGACGCCTGCAATCAGGTAGAAGATGTGGGCGGCGGCGCTGACGGTTCCCGGCGGCATCACGGCGGTAAAGACCGGCACCGCGAGCGATGCGAGGGCTGCAAATACCGTCAGGATGACGGGAAAGAGGAAGAACCCGAGGTCCCCGAACATGGTGGAGTGCATCCGCCATTCCTCTTTGAGCATGGCGGTAAAGAGTGGCCCGAATGCCATTTTTCCCTCACTCCCCGTGGCCGCTGATGAGGTTCAGGAAGAACCTCTCGAGGTCTTCGTGACGTTCCCTGAGGTCTGCGGGGCTCCCGGTGAAGAGGAGTTCCCCCCTGTTCAGGATGGCAATGCCGGTGCAGATCTCCTCTGCGATTGCAAGGATGTGGGTGGAGAGGAAGATGGTGTTTCCCGCTCCGACATAGTCCATCAGGAAGTCCTTCACCTTTCTCTGCATGACCGGGTCGAGGTTGATGAGGGGTTCGTCGATGAGCGCGAGGGGGGGACGGTGGATGAAGGCCTGTGCAAACATCAGTTTCTGCCGGGTCCCCCGTGAGAGATCCTTGCAGAGCCGTGTCCTGGCATCGTCAAAATCGAGATATGAGAACCACCAGTCGCACTGCTCTTCGATATCCTCCACGTGGCGGATATTGCCGACGAACCTCAGGTATTCTTCGGCCGTCAGGAACGAGGGGGGCGTCTCCTGTTCCGGGATGACACCGATGCCCGTACGCGCATCCACCGGGCGGGCCGCTGCATCGATGCCCATAACGCGCACGGACCCCGCGGTCGGCTGTACCTGACCGGTCAGGAGCCGGATGATGGTGGTCTTTCCCGAGCCGTTCGGGCCGAGGAGGCCATAGAGTTCCCCCTTCTTGATGGCCAGATCGATGCCAGCCACCGCAAGGACCTCGCCGTATTCTTTTCTCAGGTTCCGGGCTTCAATGACATATTCGGATATTTCCGCATCCATTTTCGTACATCTCCTGGCAATGCCGGCTCTGTCAGAAAGAAACGTATTAATCTTATCATATAAATACCTGTGAAATAAGATTTAACCCATATATGCAGTCGATCTCTCAGTCTGCGGCGTCTCTCTGGAGGAAGATGCGATGATCCCCGTTCTGTTCGTTGTACGTGACATGAAGATGTGCGAGAGAGCGCACCATTTTCTCTCGAAATCCGGTGAATTTCAGGTTGATTTTGCTTTTTCTGCAGATGACGCGTTTTCTATGCTGGAAGAGACTCCCTACGGAGTGGTGATCGCAGATTATCTGGTCCCGGGTTCGAATGGCGACGGATTTCTCGAAACTCTCAGGGCACGGGGATATGCGACCCCGGTCATCATCGTGGGTCAGGATGCGGAGGGCATTGTGGTGGATGCCATCAACAAGGGAGCTGACTATTTTCTGCACTCGTCGGTCGATACCTTCCAGTTCTACGCCGAACTGAACCATCTGATTAAAAAGGCGCTGAGCCACCAGTCGACCGAGGAGTCGCTCAGAAAGACCCGGGAGCAGATGCGGACCATTGAACGGCAGGCCGAAGGGCTGGAGTCGTCCCTGCAAGAGAAGGATATCCTGATCAAGGAAGTCCATCACCGGGTCAAAAACAACCTCCAGCTCATCTCCTCCATACTGAAGATGCACAGCTACAGGACGGAGGACGAGGAGACGAAAGAGATCCTGGAGAACTGCCGCAACCGCATCTTCTCGATGGCGATGATCCACGAGCATCTCTACCGCTCGGACAACCTCGCAGAGGTGAGGATGGCAGACTATATCCCCCGCCTAGCGGCAAACCTCTCTTCACAGCGCCCTGATGATCTCCAGAGCGTGGAGATCCTCACCCGCTGTGACCCGGACATCACGCTTGATATCGACACCTGTATCCCCTGCGGTATCATCATCAACGAACTGATTACAAACGCCCTCAAATATGCCTATGTGCCGGGGAGACGTGGTGAGGTGGTCGTCAGCCTGCAGCGTGTCGTAAACCGGCCCGGATACCTGCGTCTTGAGGTCGCAAACGACGGTGAGATGCCGGAGGGGGCCATCGACCTGGAGACGAGCTCCACTCTCGGGATGCAGCTGGTATCCAGCCTTACGGCGCAGATCGACGGGGAGCCCGAGGTCCGCCAGGAGGGCAACCTGTGCATCTCGGTCACCTTCCCCGAACCCCGGCCCGGGGCAAGTAAGAAGGGATTTTAGAGGTAATTCCCCGTTCATTTTTTACCATCAATAGCCGGTGAAGGCACAAAATGGATTTCTATCCCCGGAATCTGCTCATCAGAGTATCCTTCGGGAGCATAGGGGGCGCTTCCACGGGAGGTATCCACGACCATCACTGCACACCTACAACTCCTGCCATGGTGTGCTGGCATTCTCATGGCTGATCCCCCTCCCAATCGCCTCCCGCTCATAGGGTTATACACGTTGAAATCCGTTCATTCCCGCCGGAAAACGGCGTCGATGACTTCCCGGGGATAATCACGGCCCCGGATACGCATCGTCCACTTCCGGGGGCTACGGGAGATCATGCGGGCCGGTGCGAAGAGGTCTTCGAGTTCGTCAGTGGTGAAGTAATGGGTGCAGATGCCGGTCCCCCGCCGGAAGGTCAGAGGCGCGGTTTCGGTCCCCTTCCCGCAGCGAAAGTCCCCGGTGGAAAACTCGCGGACGCAGATGATGCCGCCGGGGGCAAGGACCCGGAGCGCCTCTCCGGCGAGGGCGGCCCTGCCCTCTGCGCTGAGATGACCGGTGATATGGAAGGCGATGACCGCGGAAAAGGTCCCGGCACGGAAGGGAAGGCGGCGGGCGTCAGCCTGGCAGAAAGCTGCCTCCGGTGCAGCGCTCCGGGCGAGGATGAGGGCATGACGGGAGATGTCGATACCGGTGATGCGGTGAGGATCGCCCCCGATGGCGGCAATGGTCTTGGCATTGCCGCACCCGAGTTCGAGCACCCGGCCGGCCGGCGGGAGGGGGAAAAGCCCGGTCACCCCGCCGGTCCAGAGGCGCCCCCGCTGCCGGTAGTTCTCATCCCAGACATCGCCCTTCGTCATATATCGGGGAAAATGGGTGCCACGCCCGGATAAAGGTTGCCGGACGCCAATGCCCGTATCGTCGGAGGTCTCTTCTATTTCTATAGGTTCCGCCGCCGGGTGGGCCGGAATCCCTGACGACCAGTCATCACCGCAGCTGAGGCAAAGGTATAACCGCCCTCCTTCGCATACTGGGCAACGGACGGGTATGCCGGAGGTGCAGAGGATGCATATGATGGAGAAAGAGGGAACAGCGGAGGTACCGGGGGGGTGAGATAGTTACCAAAAACGAAGGAGGAAATGAGATGAGGGAGCGCTCGCGGGAGCTGCAGAAGCGGGGACTCTGGTACCATGTTGTCCTCTTCATCGGCGCAACCATGCTCCTCGTCGCGGTAAATCTCATTCTTACCCCGGCACTCCTCTGGGTAGTTCCCGTTACCATCCTCTGGGTGTTCCTCCTCGTGTGGCATGGCTTGCAGGTCTTTGGAAAGGGATGGGGACAGAACCGGAATTAGAACAGGAATGAGAACCGGGAACAGAACACGTCATCCAATGTGTCCTCATCCATTTCCTTCGGTCAGCCGGGGAAGGCGGAAGAATTACCATTTTGCAGAACTAAGGGCGCATTCCCGCTCCCGGAGTAGCAGGGCAGCGGCGGCATACCCTGCGTCACAAGCGCCATGAGAAGGGTGCCCGTCCCCCGTTACCGATAAATACCTCCCCGCCATATCTGCGGGGAGTGAATCTGTCATGAAGGTTGTCGCATTCAACGGAAGCCCCCGCAAAAAGGGAAATACCTATCATCTTCTCCGGGCTGTCTGTGACGAGCTCGAACAGGAGGGTATCGAAACTGAGATCATTCACATCGGAGGGGCGTTGGTGAGCGGCTGCATCGCCTGCAACCGGTGCTTTGAGACGAAGGATAAGCACTGCATCCTTGATGACGATCCGGTGAACGAGTGGATGGCGGAGATGTTTGCGGCCGACGGCATCCTCATCGGGAGCCCCACCTACTTTGCCGACGTCTCGACCGCCACCAAGGCACTCATTGACCGTGCGGGATACGTCTCGATGGCAAATGGCGGGCTTCTCAGGCGAAAGGTTGGTGCCGCCGTCGTCGCCGTCCGGCGTGCCGGTGCCGTCCATGCGTATGACACCATCAACCACCTCTTCGGCATATCTGAAATGGTGACGGTGGGGTCCACCTACTGGAACATCGGCGTCGGCCTTGCACCGGGCGACGTGGACCGCGATGAGGAAGGCATTGTCACCATGGAAAACCTCGGGAGGAACATGGCCTGGCTGCTGAAGAAGCTGCAGGATTAGTTTTCATGCTCCGGGAAACAATGCATCCCGGCGTGGTTCATCTACCTCTCCAGGGACGAAATGATACCGGAGGATGGGAAATGAAGGGAGGTCAAGGGCATCCCTATGCCGCAGTCCCTTCAGTCTTGCTCTTCGTCTCCCGGTTCAGGCGGCGGATGACAAGGTAGGCGCATACATAGGCGAGGATACCTCCCACGATGTCGCCTGCTACGATGCCCCACCATACTCCCGCCTCGCCGATACCCAGGGTGAGGCCCATGAATGTGGCGAAGACGATGATAAGCAGCACGTTTCGCAGGAAGGCAAGGAGAAATGACGTCACTCCCCGCCCGATTCCCTGAAAGACCGAGGATGACATGATACCCATCGGGACGAACGGGTAGAAGAAGCACATCGTCCGCAGGAATGCGGTCACCTCCGGCAGCAGGTGGGCGCTCTCTGGTGTGTAGGAGAAGACCAGCGCTATCTGCGGGGCGAATATCCAGGTAAGAACGCTTGTTGCGAGCGCCACTGCAGTGCCGATGCCGATGGAGTACATGTGTACCACGCTGAGATCGGCTGTTCGTCTCGCTCCATATATCGCTCCTGCGACCGGGATAACCGCCGAACTGATGGCAATCAGGGGGACGAACGCCAAATTGACGACCCGCCATCCGGCCGTATACACCGCGACCGCATCCGTCCCTGCGATGCCGACGAGCAGGCCGTTGAGGACGACGGCGACGAGGGCCATCAGAATAAACTCGGCCCCCGCCGGGAGCCCGACCCTGAGGATATCCCGGATGATGGAGGGAGTGTAGGAGAAGCTGTCGCGGTGAATGGCCACGTAGGTGTTTTGCTGGATGACAAACCAGTAGACGAGGATCACCGAGACGACGGCAAGGGAGAGTACGGTTGCGATGGCTGCACCAGCCATACCCATCCCGAGGGTATAGATGAAGATGGGGTCGAGGACGAGGTTGAGGATGGAAGAGGCAGCAAGCGCGTACATCGTCCGCTTTGTGTCACCCTCGGCCCGCAGGACGCCGTAGCCGATGTTCGTAAAGAGGACAAAGGCCGTCCCCAGGATCACAATGGAACCGTATTCCATGGCAAGGCTGAGGGTGGACCCCGCCCCGATGAGGACGAGGAGGGGCTCCAGGCAGAGGAGAAGGACGACGGTCAGGACTACCGCGAGGATGCCGGTGATGAGGAAGGCATGCATTGCGGTGTTATCGGCCGCCGCCTTCTCACGGGCGCCGATGCGCCGGGCAATCGCGGAGGTGGCTCCCGAGCTTATCCCGTTCGAGAGGCCGATGAGAATCATGAAGATGGGGGTGAAAAATCCGACAGCAGCGAGTGCGTCGGCGCCGAGACCCGCCACCCATATGGCATCGACAATATTGTAGACCATCAGGAGAAACATCGCGATGATCATGGGGCCTGAGAGTTTCAGGATTGCGTTTTTCGGGTCGCCTGTGAGAATGGAGACGCCCCGCGTGGAGGATGCTGCGGGTGTGCCGGGTGTAGCTGCTGCCTTTTCTCCCCCTTCTGTGTCAGGTTGTATGCGTGTCATGTGATATCAGGGCTAATGTGGTTATTTCAGTGCGACGGTGGCCTGTGCGATTGTTCGAAGGATCGTGAGAAACTGCCCCCGCTCCCCGTCGGTCAGGCCTGCCGTGATGTCACGGTCGATACCGTCTGCTATGGCGGTCATCTCCCGGACGGTATCACGTCCCTTCGTGGTGAGTATGAGCCGCATTTTTCTGCGGTTCTCCTCGTCCGGGATTCTTCTGACCAGTCCCTCCTCCTCCAGCCGCCGGAAAGCCCGGGCGATGGCGGCTTTGTCGATTGACAGGTGCATTGAGATCACATCCTGGGTGGCATCCGGGTTGTGGGCGAGATACATCAGGGGGGAGAAGGTCCCCGCCGAGATGCCGAGGCCTTCCATGCGTGTGTTGATGAGGATGTTCCTGTGGCGGTGGAGAACTGAGATGAGGCCCCCAATGGGGAGGTCCGAGGGTAGCAATTCGTCCCGGTGCATGCAGAAAGGTTGCCGTCTCCTGCATTTAACAGTTGACATGTCAACAGTTATGGAGGAACCCGGTGCTGCCGTATTCCCGAGCGGCTTTTCCATCATACGTCACTCCGCGCCTGGGTGAAGATGGCTTTTTGTCAGTTCTGCCAAAAAAACTGGCGGTCGTACCCTTACGGCAGATGGATACTCTCTTTTTGTTCTGAGACAGATCACTGTTCAGACGTGAGTATATGACAGGCGGCACAGTGACGGAGGAGCCGGCAGGCGGCGGGGATACCCGACGGGTGGTCGCGCTCTTCGGGGAGATTGCGGCAATACCGCACTGTTCGGGTAATGAAGAAGCCCTCGGGGAGTACCTGATGCGATGGGGGGAAGAGCACGGCTGCTCCGTTAGTAAGGACGGGGCGAACAACATCTTCCTGGAGAAACCGGGGTCACCCGGCAGCGAGGACGCGCCCCCGGTAGTACTGCAGGCGCATATGGACATGGTCTGTGTGAAGGCCAGCGGCGAAGAGCACAACTTTGCGCGGGAAGGGATCGACTGGTACGAAGAGGATGGCAGCATCCGGGCCCGCGGAACCTCGCTCGGCGCGGATAACGGCATCGGCCTTGCGATGGGCCTTGCCCTTCTCGCCGACCCCGGGCTGACCCACCCGCCCCTCCAGCTGATCGCGACCACCGAGGAGGAGACGACGATGCACGGAGCGGAGTCACTGGATCCTGCGCTCATTGCCGGGAGAACCATCATCAACCTCGACGACGAGAAGGAGGGGGCGTTCACCGTCAGTTCTGCGGGGATGTTCGAGGCGCGGATCTCCGTCCCCGCCCCCCGCATCCGTGTAGCCGGTGAGGTGAGCTGGCATACGGTCGAAGTCGCCGGGGGACGGGGAGGGCATTCCGGGATCGAGATCCATACAGGCCGCGCAAATGCCCTCGCCCTCCTCGGCGGCATCCTCGCTGAACTGATGCAAGAGCCGGGATGTGCGGTTGCCTCGGTCGCCGGTGGGGATCGGTCCAATGTGATCCCTGGCCACGCGGTGGCCGTCATTGGGCTCGACGGTGCCGCGCGGGGGGCGGCCTCCCGTCTCATACGAGAGGAGGAACGGCTCGTGAGAGGAGAGTACCGGGTTGCTGATCCCGACCTGCGCATCCGTATCTTCCCTGCCTCCCCGCAGGAGAGCGTAATTGCCCCGGATGCGGCTGCGACCGTCGTGCACCTCCTCACCTCCCTGCCGTCAGGCGTCCTTGCCATGGATCCGGTCGTCCCCGGCCTTGTTGCCACCTCGGCAAACCCGGCGACCTGTTCCATGGGAACGGGCATTGTGCATCTTACGATCTCCGCCCGGAGCAATGATGACGGGGATCTCGCCGCCGTCGCCGATCGGCTTCGAACGATGGGGCATGAGGCAGGGGTGCCGGTGGAGGTTCTCGGCGTATCTCCTGCCTGGCAGCGGAGGGAGACCTCACCCCTGCGTGAGCTGATGGTGGCAGCCTACCGGGATCTCTTCGGGACCGACCCCGAGGTTCGGGCCCTTCATGCCGGGCTCGAGGCGGCCCAGTTTGCAAGAAAAATCGAGGATGCCGATATCTGTGCGACAGGTCCGGACATCTACGACGCTCATACCCCCCGTGAATCGGTGACCATCGTCTCCATCGGGAGGGTCTACCGGCTCTGTGCAACCGTCCTGACCCGGCTCGCGGCAGATGGCCGAAAGGACTGATCAGGGCCCGGCACCCCCGCGACGGCAGACTGCTCTCATTCTTCTTTTCCTGAAAAGTTCCATCCCGGAGGGAACCGGAAGTCCGATGCAACGGAGGCGGGCATCAGGAGCACACTTCGCAGAAAGTCGTCGAGTTCGGTCTCTCGCCGGATATCCGCCGTCATGCCGCACCGGTCAAGGAAGTCGAGCGTCTCGCTGAGGTTCGCTGTCATGTAGGAGAAGGAAAGGCGTCCAGCCCCCAGTTCCCGTGCAGCGGCGACCGCCTCGCCGGCATCCTCTCCCTCTGCACATGCACATGCGACCGCCTCGCCCGGAACCTGGATGAGGGCCCCGGGAAATGCCTCGTGCAGATCCCCGATAGTCCCGGCGCCGGTCACCTCCGGGTCGCAGTGGAACCAGAGGTCTTTGTCCCTGCATCCCGCTGCATGCAGGGCATCGATGCAGCGGGCAGCAAGCAGTCCCCCGTCCCGCAGCTCGATGCGCAGGAAGCGGCCCGCTCCACGGACGGCTGCGAGGGCATCCTGAAAGGCGAGGGTTCCTGCACCGTCGCTCTCACGGTCACAGACGATTTCACCGCCCGGACCGGAGCGGATGTCCACCTCACCCCAGGCAATTCCCGAGGCAAGGAACTGGCGGAGGGTGGCAGGGTCGTTGACGCCGTGCCAGACGAACGTGATATGGCGGGGAAGGTCACGCCGTGTCCGCACGATATCGGCGAGCCGGTACCCGGTCCCGCTCACCGCCTCCGGGGGCAGCCTCGTCCGCCGGCTCCGGAAGATGGTGTCGGCATGGAGGAGGAGCAGGGTCTCTTCCGGATGCTCACGGGCGACCGCCCGCAGGTTCTCCGGCTCGTTGTCGATCATGGCAAAGACATGGTAGCCGCGGTCCCCGAAGGAGTCTATCGCCGCCGCCTTGCTCTGCTGTATCTCCGTCTCCCATCCGCCGGGGTTCATGTGCAGGAGCTCCGATGAGAAATGCACCTTAAACTCCCTGCCGATGGCATTCAGGGACCGAAGCGTCGTCTCCCTGAGGTTCTCGTCGCGTGCGGTGTTCAGGCCGACGCTGGTGCGGGGCTGCAACTGGAACCACCGGATCACCTCGAGGACCCCGGTATAAGGGCGGTGGGAGGCAAGGGCCGCTTCAGCGGACCACCGGTGGGCAGAGCACCACTCCTGGATGGTCGCATGCAGGGCGGCGGGTACTCCGATATCGGCAAGGAGGGGTTGCAGGTAGTCCTCGGTGACGGTGACGGCATCCGCCGTAAGACCGGTGAAGTAGGCCGTTTTATGCGTCCGGTCGTAGGCCTGGAGCAGGGCACGCACGGACTCGCGGCTGTCCACGATGGTCCCGTCGATATCAAAGAGGATCAGCTGCTGTTTGTCAGGAAAGCGCAGCAGGGCCGCACGGTAGTGGCGGGCAAGACGGGTCATCCAGGACGGCATGGTATCACGGGTTTTGGTGTACCCGGATACGGGAAGGAAGGCAAAAAAATATTCTGTATCTCCGCCGCTCAGGTTCGCAGGCGGGCGATCCCCGGCCCTTCGAGGACGGAGGTGCCGCCGCCTGACCGGCTAACGCTGATGGTGGTCCCGATACGTTCTTTCAGGGCCGGAACGTGGGAGATGACACCGATGAGTTTTCCCTGATCACGGAGGGAGGTAAGGGTGGAGAGCGCCATCTCCAAAGCGTCATCGTCGAGGGTCCCGAATCCTTCGTCCAGGAAGAGGGAGTCGACCCTGACCCGCCCGGAGGCCATCGAAGCGAGGCCGAGGGCGAGGGCAAGGCTCACAAGGAAGCTCTCACCGCCGGAGAGGTTGCGGGTCGAGCGGATACGTCCCCCCTGGTAGTTGTCGATCACCGAGAGTTCGAGGGGGGTCTCTGCCGAGCGGACAAGGATGTAGCGATCGCTCATCACCCTGAGCTGCCGGTTTGCAGCGGCGACCATCCGCTCGAAGGTAAGGCCCTGGGCATAGTTGCGAAATTTCTTCCCGTCGGCGGAGCCGATGAGCGAGTGCAGCTGTTCCCAGCGGTCGGTCTCGGCCCGCTGGCATTCGATACGCCTCTGCTGCTCCCCGGAACGGGCCCGTTCCCGTTCGTCGCCGCTTAGCTGCTGACGCACCTCCCCGATGGCCACTGCATTCTCCTCGTGCGCTGCAGTCAGGTCTGCGAGTCTCTCCTGGAGTGCGGCCATCTCTGCTGACGGGCGGCTGCGAAGGAGGTGTGCCTTCCGCTCTGCGAAGGCGCTCCGGACCCGGGCATCGAGGCCTGCGCCCCACGCGGTGAGGCGGCTGCGTTCGGTCTCCAGAACCGTCCTCTCTCCCGGTGAAAGGAGGGACGAGACAAATTCCTCCTCGCCGGAAAAGCCCGCATTCCCGAGCATGGCCGCAAATGATCTCTCTTGTTGCGCAATCTCTTTCCCGCGGGTCAGGAGGGCGCCCTCAAGGTTCCGCATTTCTCCCTCCCGTCCGGTGATTGCATGCATTGCAGCCATGTGGTCTTTCCGTGCCTTTTCCATGGCCTCCTCAGCCATCCGGATCTCCCGTGACATCCGCTCTTCCGTGGCTGCGGGATCGCTGTCAAGAGGGAGGAGACGGCGCCGCTCTCTGAGGCATGAAAGATCCGCGGCCCCCTCCGCCCTGCGGGAGGCAGACACTCTTAACTTCTGCCGTGCGGCGACGGCCTGGCGGCAATGGAGGATGAGGGTCTCCGTCGCCCGGAGGATATGGGTGCAGGCAGCCACCCCCCGTTCCGCGGCCTCCAGGCGGAGAAACCGCTCCTCTATCACCCCGAGGACTGACCTGACTTCTTCGCTGTGATCGGCGGCACCGGCGTCAAGACCATTCTCCCGGCATGCGACGGCCCACGTTCTCTGTGCCGCCTCTGCACGGGCATCGATATCTGCCTGCTCGCGCCGGGCACCCTCGAGAACGCTCTCCCCGCGGACGATATCAGTCCTGAGCGAGGTCTCTTCCTCACGAAGGCGGGCAAGCGCCTCCTGTTCCTGCTGCAGCTCTTCGGTCCCGTCGCGGGGGAGGCCGTCGCCGGTGGTGAACGGGTGGCACGTTGCACCACAGAGGGGGCAGGCTTCCCCTTCCCGGAGATGGCGGCGTTCCTCCTCGTAGTTTTTTATGATAGCGATGTTGCGGGCATTCTCTTCCATCTCCCGGATAAGACGCTCCTTGTCATTCCTGCGTTCCCTGCAGACCCCGAGGGCTGCCTTGCAGGCATGTAGCTCTCGTTGCGTGTCACGGATGCAGGCGGCAAGTTCAGCACGCCGGTCACGGTCCTGCTGCAAACGCTCGATCCCCTCGAGAAGGAGGATCAGCCGGGTCTTTGCCTGCTGGGCGGCTGTCTCTTCACGGCGGATCACTGCCGGGTCCCGGAAGGAGGGCACCACTGCAAGGGAGGCCTGCAGCTCTGTGATGCGCCGTTCTGCCTGATCACAGGCGCGGGTCAGAGCGTCCCCCGCATCGCCGGCCGCATCGTCCGGCGTACCGGAAAGGGTATCGGCCGCCCTGCAGAGGGCGCCATACTCCTCTACCGGGGCACCGGTGATGGCCTGGGCGGCGAGGAATGCCCTGCTCTCGTCACCCGTCCCGTCGGGGATGCCGGCGGCAAGCACATGGAGGAGCGCCGCTGCTGCCTGTGTCCATCCCTCCTCTTCCTCCATGAAGGCCTCATCCAGTTCGTCCAGCCTCTCCGAGGCGGCCTTAATCCGGAGGTCGAGGTCGCGGGCTTCCCGCAGGACGGGTGCCATTGCCTCGGCCGCAGCGCGTGCACCGGTGAGGGTGGCCTGCTGTTTCGAAACCTCGCTCTCTGCCTGAATACGGGCCTCCCTGAGTGCAGGGAGATCCTCCCGGTGCCGCTTGAGAGCCCGGTGGTCGTTGCCCTGCGCCGCACGGAGGGTGGCAAGGCTCCGGTAGTCGCCCTGCAGCTTCGCCGCCCGGGCATCCGTCTCAAGACGCCGGAGCCCCTCCTGTGCCAGTGCGGTCTGTTCGATGAGATCGGCCCGTTCTGTCTCGATAGCGCAGAGTTCGGCGGTTATGCGTGCCATGTCACGGTGCCATGCAATACCATCGCGGACGACGGCGATCTCTTCCATGAGCGCGGCCCCGGCCGCCGCAAGGACGGTACGGCTCCGGAACAGGCGTTCCCGTTCCTCCGGTGGCAGGAGGATGATGCCCTCCGCCTCCGCCTTCAGGACGGCAAGCTCTTCGCGCTCTGTCCGTGTGCGGGTGTGCACGGCAATGGAGATATCCGAGTAAATTTCCGTGCCGGTGATCTGTTCGAGAAGAGGGGAGCGTTCGTCCGGGGAGGCGTGCAGGAATGCTGCAAAGGCCCCCTGGGCGAGCATCACCGATCGGGTGAACCGTTCGTAGTCCATCCCGCAGCTCTCCTCAACGAGCTGCTGGACCTCCCGTTTTTTGGTTGCGAGGACATCACCGGTGACAGCATCGGCGATCTCGTGGCGCGGCTGCTGGAGGTTGCCGTCGGCCTTGCGGTACGCCCGCTCCTGTGCCCACGTGCACCGGTAGATGCCGGTTGCGGTGATGTATTCGACCTCTGCCAGACAGTCGGCCGCCTGGCGGTGCATGATCTCGTTGGTGGAGGTGCTGATCCGGGAGAGGCGTGGCGTGCGTCCGTAGAGGGCGAGGCTGACCGCATCAAGGATGGTGGTCTTTCCCGCCCCGGTGGGGCCGGTGATCGCGAAGATGCCGTCGTCAGTGTAGGCGGGGTGGGAGAGGTCGAGCGTCCACGTCCCTGCAAGGGAGTTGAGGTTTTTGAGGGTGATCTTTTGGATCTTCATGTGGTCTCCTCCGTATCCTCCGGGGGGAGGGTTATGGTCTCAAGGACCTCCATGAAGGCCTCCATCAGCGCCTCCCGCTGGCCCTCGGGGACCGCCGCATCGTCCATGCACCGGGCAAAGACCTCCGCCTCGGTCAGCCGGGCCAGATCCTCACAACTATCGCCGGCAAGAAGTACCTGCGAGGCGAGGCGTGCATCGGTGACCCGCAGCACCTCGATCGTACTTCCTGCGGTTTCGTCCGCGACCCAGGCCATGAGATCGCCGGGGACCGCCTCGCCCTCGTAGATCACCTCGGCCCAGGCGCAACACCCCTCCGTCTTCAGGGCTGCAATGCCGGCTGCAATGTCTGCCAGATCCCCCCTGAGTGTGGCAAGCCGCTTAAAGGAGGGGACGGGGACGCTCCGGATGCCGGTGGCGATCTCCGTGCCCACGGTAACGATGATGACCTCCTTTTGCTGGTCGGCCTCCCCGAATCCGACGGGAACGGGCGACCCGGGATAACAGATCGTCGCGCGCCCGCCGACGGTCTGCGGGACATGGAGGTGGCCAAGGGCGACATAGGCAGCCTCTTCGGGGAAGATGTCCGCCCCCACGCGGTCGAGCGAGCCTGCCAGCCGGTCACGGACGCCGTCGCCCTCGACGGTGACGCCGCCTGCGGCAAAGAGATGGCCGGTGAGGATGACGGGGACTTGGACCTCCATCTCCTGCTGTACCAGGGCGGCCGCGGCCCAGATCTCATGGTAGTGCCGTGCTATTCCCTCGCGGACCCGGGCGGCCTTGTCAGCGATAGATTCCCCCGGGGCTGATCGCCGGATGTCGCGGTCCCGGAGATACGGGACAGCGCAGACGATCAGGGCGGGGCGGTCATCGTTGTCCGGGATGACGATGATGCGCCCGGGATCGTTTGCTCCCGCGGAACCGACGACATGAATATTCAGCGCCTCGAGGAGGTGGCGGGGCGCCTCGAGGAATGCGGGGGAATCGTGGTTTCCGGCGGTGATGATGATATGGCCGCACCCCGCATCCGCGGCGGCATGTAAAAACCGGTAATAGAGGCGCTGGGCCCATGCAGGCGGGGTGCCGTTGTCGAAGATGTCCCCGGTGACGAGCAGGACATCAATCTCTTCGCCTGCAATCACGCCTGTCAGCCACTCCAGAAAGGCGGCCGATTCCTCATCACGCCGCCGCCCGCAGAGCGTCATCCCCAGGTGCCAGTCGGAGGTGTGGAGGAGCTTCAGGCCGACACCTCCGGTGCGCGGGGAGATATCCGGATGAGGGCGCGGGAGGGGAGAGGGGTATGAGTGAGAAGGAAGGGACAACCGGGGCGAGAGGGGGGAAAAAATGATGATGCGATGGCGCCGGCCTTAGCCATATCGGTAATTCGCCTGCCGTTCCTGAAGAAGGCTTCTCCTGCAGGGTGAAACTGTCCACTCCACCTTCCGGGTGCCGGTGCGATGGTCTTGGGATGCATAGTGCGTCTGCTGAAAGATTGTCTCCTCTCGTATTATGCCTCTGTCGAAGTGATCGCGGGGAAGAAGGGCTGTAAAGGGTGGAGCATGACGAACCGGAAATAGATATGCAGAGATAAGCTGCACGCGAGGGGGGCTGGGACGGGACAGGAGAGGGGGGCAGGCACCAAAAGTCCTGCCGGCACCTATCACTGAAGAGCAGATTCTCTCCGTCCTCTTCAAGGTACCTTCTTATGTTCTCTTATCACGGCGGAACCATCCGCTCGCCCCGGCGGAGGAGTTCCTGATAGCACCGTGCGCATGCCCATGCATCGGCAGGAGCGGAGTGGTGGCCGGGAATGCCCCTGCCGAAGAAGTGCCAGTGAAGCTCCAGGAGCCCGGGCCATCTGCCTCCGAGTGTCTCTCTTAGACTTGCCGCCGATGCCGCGGTTTTCATCGTACAGATACGCCGTATCGTCCCGAAGGGGGATGTCATCCTGAACCGGGGGTATTCCGTCTCCAGAACGGAGAGGTCGAATGAGAGATTATGGCCGACGATGCAGTCCGCCTCCCGGAGAGCCGCGGCACACCGTTCCAAGACCATACCTGCGGGATGCCCTTTCAGGAACGCGTATCTTGCCACGATATGGTGGATATCCGCTGCAGAGCGGGGAATACGAGCAATGTCGGGACGGATGAGATAGCTGTCGGATGAAACCGGCTTCCCCGTCCCGTCACAGATGACCCATGCGAGCTGTACCAGCCGGGGAGGGATGCGCCCCCGTTCCAGGAGGCCGGTCGTCTCGGTATCGATGACCAGCGCTGTCCCACACGACATACAGCATCCTCATCCTCATGCCATTTATGTGCTTCGCAGCCGGGAGTTCCTTCCCCGAATAGCCCGGCTCCCTCGAAACTGTTGCCATGATATCGGGAAATGTTCATCCTCTCGTGCGACAATCTCATGATATCGTGATGTGTGGAAGAGGTGGATAATGACAGAAAAAGCAGATGATACGGGAATTCCCGAGGAAACAGGGAGCATAAAGGATATGGTGCGCACTACCTATGCCGCCGTTGCGCAGCGAACATCCGGCTGCTGTTGTGGCGGACCCGACCTCGATGCCATTGCAGAAGCCCTCGGGTACAGTGAGGAGGACCTCGGAATGGTGCCGGAAGGTGCTCATCTCGGTCTCGGGTGCGGAAACCCGCTCGCCCTCGCCTCCCTGAAAGGAGGGGAGACGGTGCTCGACCTCGGGTCGGGTGCGGGATTCGACTGTTTTCTTGCCGCCTATCGCGTGGGGCCGAAGGGGCATGTGATCGGCGTAGACATGACCTATGAGATGGTTTCGCGGGCGCGGGAGCATGCGAAGACCGCGGGCCTCTTCCAGGTCGAGTTCCGGCTCGGGGAGATCGAACACCTGCCGGTTGAGGACGAATCGATCGATCTTGTCATCTCCAACTGCGTCATCAACCTCTCCCCCGACAAGGAACAGGTCTTCAGGGAGGCGTACCGTGTCCTGCGGCACGGCGGGAGCCTGATGATCTCGGATATTGTCCTCACCGGGATTCTTCCGGAGAAGGTGAGCCAATCGACGGCGATGTACGCCGGCTGCATCGCAGGGGCCGTCTCACAGGAAGAATATGTCCGGCTTCTCAAGAAGGTGGGATTTATGGCGATCGAGATTTTGGAGTCCCGGCCCTATCCGCTGGAAGAGACCGCCTGCTGCGCACCTGACGAGAAGCTCAGCGATGGGCATGCCTTTACAGCAGAGGAGGTTGCCGCGGTCGCGGGCGCCGTTGCCTCCGTCAAGATCCAGGCAAAAAAGGTGCCCTGAGAGCCGCAGGGCAGAAGCACCTGCCCCTTAGAAGAGGGTGAGGTACCTGTCAGCCAATACCACTCTTCTTTTATTTCGTTGCTGCTGTTCGCGTGTCTTCATCATCAAAGCTGAAGAGCTCATCCACTGTCGTCCCGAGCTCCCGTGCTACCTGCCACGCCAGGCGCAGCGAGGGGGTATAGGTCCCCTTCTCCAGGTGGACGATCGTCTCGCGCCGGACGCCTACCCGGTCCGCAAGATCGGCCTGCGTGATACCGTGCCGGGCGCGAAACTCCTTCATTCTCGTCTGCATATCTGTCTGCTCCGCACCACCGGGGGTTAGTACCCGATGTCTCCCTTCCGGAAGAAGTAGATCTGGCATAGGCGGCCGCTGACGCCGGTGAAGAGCATCAGTCCGACGAGGAGAAGGCCTGGGTCAGGGTCGATGACCTGTCCGGCGATCAGGAGGTAGAGAATCGCCATCAGCATCAGGGTAAACATCCACGACCATGACAGGCCGTGCGCACCGATCTTTTTTGTCCGCTCGTCCTGGATGTCCGGTTCCCTGCGCCACCTGCGCTGGACAAAGACGAGGAAAATGATAACGGCACCCGCATTAATGACGATGCTTCCCATCAACGAGTAGGCTGGCGCAGACAGGAGCATGATGGCTCCCACGATGATGAGCCCGACGCCCATCCAGTTCTTCAGGGTATAATTCCGTTCGGTCATGGGTTCTCCACATGTGAGATATTTCTCATTTTTTGTTATTTAAATATAACATTATGTTAATTATTTATAACTCTTTTCATGAGAAAGGTCCTCCTTGGAGGTGGTGGGGACCATGGCGGCTGCTCCACGGATCTCCGAATACATACAATGGCAAAAACCTGAGACCCAGACAGCGTGAAAAATGGGATTGGCCGAAAAATACCGGAGAGTCGCTGACGGGAAATGGGCTTTTTTCGGCTCAGCCCTTTGCCCGCAGGTCTCCCCGGGCGTAGGAGAACCAGATGCCCGCGGTGCAGAGGCAGCCGAAGACGACAAAGGAGGCGGAGATCGCCCGCAACAGCTCGTCTGCCACCTCCGGTGATATGACGACGGTTCCGATGACAACGGAGAAGGCGGTCATCGCAATCGCCATGGAGGCGATCTGCCCCAGCACCCGCATCGTCCCGGCGGTCGCGGAGGCAATGCCCGCCCGCGAGTCCGCCACCGAACTCATGATCGAGTTCATGTTCGGCGAGGAGAAGACCCCGTAACCGAACCCGAGGAAGAGAAGGACGCCGACTATCGCCGCCACCGGTGTGTCCCATCCGACGAAGGCTAGCGCAAAGAGCCCGGCAGCGACGATAGCCATCCCTGCGGTCGCAAGAAGGCGGGGTTCGATCCGGTCCGAGAGGCGGCCGGCGATGGGGGTCATTACCGCCATCATCACCGGCTGGGCGACAAGGACAGTGCCTGCGGCCGCGGTTGAGAATCCCTGGATGTAGTAGAGGTACATCGAGAGAAGGAAGGTGATGGCATACGTTGAGGAGTAGTTGATCAGGGCGGCGATATTCGAGTAGGTGAAGGGCCGGTTACCGACAAAGGTCCGGACGGGGAATATGGGATTTGCAACCCTTCCCTCCCACATGAGAAACCCTGCAATGCCTGCTGTTCCTGCGATCACCAGTACCACCGCCCAGAATTCGGGCAGGCGGGAGGCGCCGAGGATAAGGAGGAGCAGTCCTGCCGCGTAGACCGCCGTTCCGGCGGCATCGAACCGCAGCCTCTGGTCCTGTTTGAGTCCGGCATCGCGGGGGACAAAGAGGACGCCTGCTGCAAGGGCTGCGAGGGCTGCCGGGACGGCCACGAGGTAGAGGGCCCGCCAGCCAAAGGCATCGGTCAGGATGCCGCCGATGAACGGTCCCGATGAGAGGCCGATATAGACCACTGCGGTGTTGATACCGATGACCTTGCCCCGCTCCCGGAGGGGGTAGTTCGTCGTGAGCAGGGGAACAGAGGTGGCAAACGTCATGGCGCTCCCGAAGCCGGCGACGGCCATCCCCGCGAGGATGAACCAGAAGTCCGGAGCCAGTCCTGCAATGGCAATGCCTGCGGCCATCGTCGTAGTACCGCCCAGGAAGATCCGGCGCCGCCCCCACGTGTCAGCGATCTTGCCGAAGGGAAGGAGGAAGATCGCATAGGGAATGAGAAAGGCGGTTGGCACCCACCCGATGAGGGTTGCACTGATGCCGTATTCCGCCGCGATGACCGGGAGGGCGATCTGGACGCCCGATGAGATGTAGGGGGTGGCGAAGGATGAGAGGCAGGTGGTCAGGAGAATGGCGGCAAGGTTTCTCTTGGAGAGGACGACGGGCGTTGCGGGGGGGAACTCCATGATGGTCTCTGGGATAGAGTTGTACTCCCCCATGCGAAGAATATTCGGTTTCCGATGGCCCCCATGGTCCTGAGAAGCATCCCCTGCGTCCGTTACGCACTGCATAGTTATGGATGATGCGAGCCGGGCACTCTTAACAGGCGTCTGCCGCCGGAATAGGGAAATCCACCCGGATTAGGTTCATTGGCAGAATCTGTCGCCTGGAATTACAGATCGCAACTCAGGTAGTTGTAATAGTATTAATATTCTGGCATCGCAACAATATCTTCACAGAGTTCTCCTGCTCCGCCTTTCCGGGGGTGCCGTCTACGGGGGGAGCCATCAGGGATGCAGGCCCCGCATGGGATTTCCAACGGGCGGCGGCCGAACATGCCTACAGACAGGAGAGCAGCCTAAAAGAAGAATCAAATCCCAGAGCGATCATTCAGAAATACAGGAGATATTATTTTGGAATCAATATTTGGGGCCCTCGCCGGCATCATCAACAACCACCCGAAGAGCGTCGCCCTCACGGTGGCGGGGATCATGGTGCTTGCCCTCTTAGGCGCCAGCATGGTGGAGATGGCGACCGGCACTGAGACGTATATCGATATCACGACACCCGAAGGGTCGCTCATCTACCAGTACGAGAACACCTACGGGAGCGATATGATCTTCCTGATGATCGAGGGGGAGAACCTCTACGATCCACAGGTACTCGAATATCTCGGGACGATCACGGCGGACTTTTCCAATGAACAGCACGTGGTATCCGTTCTCAGCATCGCCGATGTGGTGAAAGGAAGTACCGGCGGAACCATACCGGGCAGTGCCGCGGAGATCCAGGCCATCGTCGATGAACAGTCGAGTCTCCTTTCCACCAGCGGACAGAGCGGAATGATGACCCTGGTGATGGTGGGGTTGGAACCTGCGGTCTCGATGGATGTCCAGTCTGCCGTCCTGCAGAATCTGAAGGCCATCATCGATATCACCCCGGCACCACCCGGCGTGACCGTCACGGTATCGGGGACTGCCGCCTTTGCTGATGAGATGGAGCAGGAGATGGGCACCTCCACCGGGATGCTCATCGGCCTTGCCCTCCTCCTCATGGTCGTTGCGATGGGTTTTCTCTTCGGCAACGTGCGGTACCGCTTCCTTCCGGTCGGCATCGTCGTGATGGGGGTAATTCTCAGCTTCGGGGTGATGGGGTGGAGCGACACGCCCCTTTCCATGGTGGTGATGGCGGCCTTCCCCGTGATGATCGGTATTGGCATCGACTATGCGATCCAGTTCCAGACGAGGTTTGACGAGGAGGTCAGAAAGGGGTCGATAGCCGACGCGGTCACGACGACGATCACCCAGTCGGGCCCTGCCGTGGTCATTGCGCTCGGCGCCACGTGTCTCGGGTTCGTTGCGCTCATTACGGCGCCGTTCCCCATGGTCGTTGACTTCGGCGTCATCTGCATCATCGGGGTATCGTGCTGCTACCTCTCCGCTCTCGTGCTCATCCCGACCTTCGGAACGCTGGTGCAGTACCGGCCCCTCGAGTCAAGGGAGGTGCGGTCGAAGGGGAAGAAATCGGGTCCCGGCATGATGGAGCGCTATGATATGGCGCTTGGCAGTGTTGCCGGGAAGATTGCACGAAACCCGGTTCCCATCCTCCTCCTCCTCGGGTGTGTGGCGGTCCTCGGGATCCCGCTCGACAGCGAGGTGATCATCAGTACCGATGAGGCGGATATGGTGCCGCCGGATATGCCTGCCCTGGTGAGCATGTCCAAGCTCGGGGATGTGATCGGTTCGACCAGCAGCCTTCCCCTCGTCGTCCGTTCGAACGATGTCCTTTCTCCCGATGTCCTGCAGTGGATGGCGGGATTCGGCGACTACGCGACAGCGCAAAATGACGAAATTACGGGGGCAACCAGTATTGCAACACTCCTTACCGCTGCCAACGGCGGGACGCTTCCAAAGAGCAAGATAGCAATTCAGGAGGCGCTCGCCCTCCTTCCCGAGGATACCCGCAACAGCTACCTGAACGGCGGGACCGAGGCGGTGATCCAGTTCTCGATGATTGATATCGGGATGTCCGAGGCCGAAAGTGTCGTATCAAAGCTCGAGAGCGACCTCGCATGGATGGAACCTCCGGCAGGGGTTTCGGCGGTCTTTAGCGGCAGCATTGTGATGTTCACCGATATGATGACTAATATCACAGCGGCCAAGGCAGGGATGAATGTCCTCGGGTTCGTGCTGATTACGGCATTTTTGATCCTTGTCTACCGGCGGGCCGCCGCCATCACGCCGATGATCCCCATCATCATGATCATCGGGTGGAATACGGTCATCATGTATGTCATCGACCTCCAGTACAACATCCTGACGGCGACCTTGGGGGCGATGTCCATTGGTATCGCATCCGAGTATACGATCCTTATCATGGAGCGGTATGACGAGGAGCGGGAACGCGGGTGTGGATGTACGGAAGCCATTCAGACCGCCATCCAGAAGATCGGTACGGCGATCACCATCTCAGGGCTGACCACCGTCTTCGGGTTCTCTGCTTTGATGCTCTCGGAGTTCCCCATCCTGTCCAACTTCGGGCTGGTGACGGTGTTGACCGTGGGCTTCTCGCTTATTGGTGCCATCCTCGTGATGCCCGCGGTGCTCTCGGTCACCTGCCGGTATGCGGACCATCATGCGGTGAAAGAGCCTGTAGTGAGCGGGCAGTAAGGGTGAAGAGGGTCGGTTGACTCCTCCGTAACCGGCCTTTTCGGGCCTTTTTTTATAATCCTGATTGTATGATATGGCGGGAAGGTTTCCGCTCCCTGCTCCCAACCCCCTGTCCCCTCCCCCACGGGGGAGGGGGTTGTTGCGGCCCCGCGATGGACGGCAATGAGGCAGACGTGATCGCTGTCCATTCCCTCACGGGGGGTTATTGCGACAGCCCTTTTGGGGGGGTGTCCAAAGACTCTGGTCTGCCATTAACGTGACCGGAAAAAAGGAATATTTAGATGGTTAGAGGAAAATGGGCTTTTAGAGGAAGGTGGTGGTATATACGCCCTCTCCTCCAGCGAAGGGTACACCCCCTTCACTCCTCTTCTGCGGCGTCCTCTATCTCACGTTCGAGTTCGGGATCCGTGGCCGGTTGTGTTTCGATGGTTCCCCCTCCTCCTTCTTCGGTCTTTTCGGCATCCCTGCGCCGGTTGTATTCGCTGTAGAGCATCTGGAGGATGGCGCCGAGGCCGGTGAGGACGGTGACCGCCTGGATGGCGATGCCGATGCCCCAGGGGATGAGGAAGAGCAGGGCGAGGATGACGTACCCGACGGTGAAGGGGAGATACATCGGGCCTGCGCCGTCCCCGCTGACTTCTGTTCCAGCGCGGCCGATCACCCACCTGCCTGTGCACCAGGCGGCGACCGGAACGGCCGCGAGGAGGGCGATGAGGAAGAGGCAGGAGAGGGCGATGGCAAGAGGTATCCCCACAACGGTCAGGCCGAGGAGGAAGAGGAGCATGCCTGCCACGAGAACGCCTGCAAGGCCCGCCACAAAGGAGAGCAGCGCCCCTCCCGGCGTGGCCATCGGCACTGCTGCCGCCCGGACATGGTCAGCGGCACTGGCGATGAGGACGAGGCCCAGCAGGAAGAGGCCGATGAGAAAGAGGATCCTGATGAGGAGGAGGACGAACCCGAGCAGGGCGGCTAAGACCGCGGCGTCGAACGGGTCCTGCTGGGTAAAGGAGGTGTTCCCCATTACCGTGCCCTGTTCATCGTAGGACCCTGCCGAGACCATCATGTCATGGCTGACGACGCCTGCGGGCCCGAGGGTTACCGTGGTGCCGGTCACCATCATATTCGTTGCATTGCCGTTGAAGACGGCGCGGTCCGCGAGTGCCATCACCTTGCCGCCGGTATCCGCCCCTGTCGTGAGCGTGCCGGTGATCACCATGATGTCCGCTCCCACGGGAGCGTTGACCGTGATGGTCTCACCCATTGCAAGGATGTTCGTCTCCACGGGTGCGTTGACGGTAAGGGTCGTCCCCGCCCAGGTGACGCTTTTTACCGGGGCGTTGATGACGAGGGTGGCGGCCCCGGAGAGGATGTCGTCATCGGTCGTGGTGTTGATGACGACGTAGTCTCCTGACGTGAAGACCATGCCCGCCGCAGGCGGTGCCGCGATGCAGCAGCAGAGCAGGAGGAGCAGGAGGGGGAGGATGTGTTTCATAGGAGTCATTGATGTGGCGCTTAGTAATAAGGGTAGCCGCTGGGGGGAAGGAGTTGTAGGTACGGGTAAACGACTTCCTGTACTCCGAATGATTGTCTGGCATATCAAGAAGAAAGACTTGATCGGGGAAGGGATTTTTTCCCTTCCATCGGTGAACAGGCGCTGGGGAAAAATAAAGGGAAATTAAGTGAGGCGGATAAAGTAATCTCCGAGGATGTCGACTCCAAATAATTTGGAATCATTATCGTATCCTGCATCAGCAGTAGAAACTCTGATCATCGCCTCATAATACCCTGGTGGGAGGTCTCCGGTATACAGAGCTATTGTATCATCAGTGCAGGTCATTGGTACTGTCATAGAACCAATCTTCTTCCATGAGGTGTCAGCCCCATCCAATTTTCGTATATAGAAATGCTCATCCATCGGGAATGCGCCTGCATAATTGATATCCCACGTGAAGGTGTTGAATAACCCCTCTGAACTCTTGGTATAGTTGAAATTATACACATCAATAGTTGCATCGAAGAGGATCTCTGGTGCTAGATCGGGGATTACGGTCACGGTAATTGGGGGAAGGAACTGTATCGATGTCGAACCATCCTCGTTTAGGAACTCAATTTTCGAGTTACCGCCGAACAGGGAAAAATTGAGAGGTTCGCTGATAGTATCATTGATTTTGAACTTGAATTTAGTCATCCAGGTCTGTTTAACCGAAATGTTTCCAACATCAAATTCGAGGGTTCCCGGAGAAGAACCGCCGTCTGTGCCGAGCCACATTAATGTTTGGTTAATTTCCTTTACATAGCCGGGAAGCCGGGCTTCCTGAGAAGCGGCATTATGAGGATCTGTAGTCCAGTTGAAGAAATCGATCGTACTATTTGGTATGTATGTGAGCAGTTCGGTTGAGGTGTAGGTGAAGTTCTCAGGAACTTCGGCGAAACTAAGATGAACGCTAGTTTCGAGACCTGCTTTACGCTGAATATCAGCCTGGGTTTTTTCAAAGGCATCCACGAGTTCTGAATAGCTCGTAGCGACAAATAACTGCCCTCCTGTACTTTGGGTGAGTTTCTGGGCCGTATCCAATTCACCCTGAGCGTTTCCGGTGGCATAGTAAATTGCATAGATTACAATATCATTATCCTTCGCATAGGCCGCCATACTCTGATTGGCAAGGTTAGCATATGGGAAATAATTCTCGGTATTTTTTTCAAGGGTAACCGATGTTGATTCATTTAAAGTCAGTGTTGATCCCCTTGCCAGTGGATCACCATAGTACCGGTAACTGTTCTGCATCAGAAGCACGATAGCTCTCGTATCCCCTGGGTTGCTATTTTTCAGGTAATTGATGGAGGTATGCAGGCCGTCCCTGATTGGTGCGCTCACCTGCTGATCATTCACTCCTTTGACGGGAACTGTTTTATTAAGAGCGGTACGGAGATATTCCCAGTCATCATTTGCGTTATCGAATTCTCTATCCACTGCCGAATAGCTGTCATATGAGATATTCCCATTTCCTGGGTAGTGAGCAGCTATATAGTCCTCAGCTTTATCACCAGGAGTTCCTACTTTTTTCCAGAATGTAGCCCCCGAATTGGCTGGGATAGTAAGATAGTCAGCAATTTTATCCGGGTAGATGGCGATATTTGTTGTTGGATCCCCGTAAGTTACAAGCGCTACATTGGTAGTTGCGGTATCAAGTTCATCACTGCCCTTCACGAGGTGCATTGCGGCCTCTCTGGCAGCAAGCATACGGTCTCGCTGGACACCTTCCGTCTCGTCCAAAAGCATATCCTCACCACGATCCAGGCAAAGGACCAGTGATATGTTTCCAGGATTCTGGAACTCGTTGCCGTCACCAATAAGGTGAATTGTCACTTCGATGGTCTCGCCCGGTGCGACCACACTGTCGGAGACATTTGTTTCAACCCTGAGATAGGGATAATTGCGCCAGGTTATCTTTGGTGAGGTCTTTGTAGAACCATTCCAAGTCGCCTCAACTTCACAACTTCCGATTGCTGAATGATAGAAATCAGGACTTTCGAAACCGGGAAACTCACCTGCCCGGAGATAGATAGTAGCATACCCGTTTTCGTCAGTTAATACGGATGTTTCACCTTCAAGTAAGGGATCATGAACCATGGGCGTATTATTAATTAGGCTGCCGCTTTTTATTGAAAAAGATACGGATTCATTTGCAGCACCGGTTCCTATCGAATTGGAGACCCGCGCCCGAATGGCGGCTCGCACGGTGGAGTCTACTTCATAGCTCGGGATATCTGAGGGATTAACAGAGATGCCGTATCCCTGCGCTGTACCACCGGTGAAGGTGAGAACATCGGTCTTTGAGTAATTTCCTGCAACACCGGCAACGGTCACTTTCCCAATGGATTTTTGCGGACCCACCTTTGCATGTGCCCATCCGCCCTCGCTTGTGGTGATAGTCTGGACACCCCCAATATCGGTGGAGAAATAAATCGGGTAGTTGGTGATTGGGTTACCGTGTTCGTCATTCACTTTATACCCTACATCGAAGTAGCTTGTTCCATCCGCCATGCAGTAGTTCGAGTCAGTGGTCGAACCATCAGGTGCCACAGTCACGATATGCGAGTCAATCGAATACGGAACCCTCAAGCTGACAGCATCTATACTGATGATACGGTCAAGAGACTTGCCATACCCCGGATAGATGCCAATGAGTATAGTCCCTGTGGTATTTGGTGCCTTTAGAGGGTTCGTGCAGGTGCCGTTCGCATAGAATTTTTGCGTGATATGCTGGTCCAAAAACCAGAAGTCAACGGTAGCCTCCGTTTCGTTGTTGATTACATTTCCATACTGGTCCGCCATCCTTATAGTAATAGGAGTGGTGCCCCCAACGGGAACGGTTGATGCATAGGTGATGTTGAGATATTCATACGGGTCATCGGGGATCACCCGTACGGTACAATCCTTCGGCACCGGGTTCTGTGGCATTCCTCCGGACTGGTAATGGACGGTTATCCTGATAGGTGCGTCGCCAGCCTTTTTCGAAGAAAATACGGTCTGAAATTCGGTCTGATTAGGTTCTGCTGTAATACTCGTCACGCTCAGCGTCCCCGTCGGGTCACTGCCTGCGTTCAGGTACTCAAAGGTGACCTTGTCGACGGTCACCGACCCGTTGTTGATTGTAACGTCGATTGTCCCTCCGCCGTCTCCGGCGGTAATTTGTAGGGTGCCTGGGGATATGTCGATCTCATCTTCTGTAAGTGCTGCCGTTCCGGCAACAACAATACACAGGAAGAGAAGAAGTGCCCCCCCGGCACGCCAGATAGATCTTCCCATAGTACGCATTAATGGAACCAAAGTATATATAAGTGAGGTATATCCGGATTCCGGGAAATATCCTGTCATGCTTAGCAGGTCAAGAATAATTCCTGTAATCCAAAAAACGCGGCATAATGTCCGCAACCACCTGTTTGGCGGATTTGGGTAATCATTAATATTACTTGTGGTAGGGGCGCTGTACTGGAATCGGGTGAAGGCCGGTTGTATCAGGGGCAAAAAGGCGGGGGGTCCGGCAGTTTAGATGACTCTGCTGGACTCTTATGTGCGCTCATGGATTACGGCAACCCGCCACGCCGTGCCGTGCATATCGACCGTGTTCCACCAGATGTCTTTGGTGACCGGCACGGTGGTCCCCGTCGCGTAGAAGGTATAGGAGCCGGTGCCTGCGGGGTTTTCGGCAATGGCTTTCATCGTCGCTATGAGCGAGGGAAAAGCAGCGTAGTCGGGGTTGTCATAGGTGCTGCTGCCTATCTCTGCGGGGTCCGTATCATAGAGGATGATCCCGTCCTCCTGCAGGACCATCACTGTATACGAGGTATTGTTTTCAATCGCATGGGCGCGGGACCCTACCAGCGTCGCGGGGTCCAGGGCCATCGAGAGGTATCCTGACGTTTTGTTCATCCCAATCGGGTGGATGATCGCGACGCCGTATCCTCCTTCCGCCAGGGGGAAGAGATCGGTCATCAGGGGCACGTTGCCGGCCGAGGCCTTCGCATACCATTCCTGCGTGGAGAGGTCGCTGCCCGGCCCGGATGCCCCGGAGGGGATGTCCGGCACCCGCAGGAGCCACGTCCCGTCATCACCGATGGTGGAAATTGAGATGGCTGCCGGGAGGAGCTCATATGCCCCGGCGAGTGCCGTTTGTGCCATGCTTCCCGAGAGATCTGCATCCGAGAGGGTATCTGCCGTCGTTGCCATGACCCCGTCAATCGCCGAGAAATCCGCGGTCATCGCGGCGGTGAGGTACGAAAGCAGTTCTGTTGGGTCTTCTTCCTGAACGGGGGGTTCGGCAGTGCCGGGTCCTGTCAGGCACCCACAGCTTACGACAACGGTACAGAGGATAATACAGAGACCGGCTACCAATACTCTTCGCATGGTACAGACTGCGGCGCCTATCACTATAGGTATTTTTCCATTCCCCCGGTGTTTCCAATACACGCAAGGAGGCGGCACCCGTGTCCACCGGAATTGTCGTGCCCCGGCAGTGGGCACTCCCTGCGGGAGGCGATGCCCGGTTCATGATATTCATCAGGTATCCGGTGCAACCTATGTAGACGGACCGGACTGTCCGGGTGTCCTCTGCTATTGAGAGAGGGTCACATCCACGGTCCGGCAAGATTTGATACCATGCCAGACGACACAGGGGCGGACCCGAAACAACGGAAGAATATCCGGCAGGGGGCTGCCGTGAGCATCGTGCAGAAACAGGACCAGCGGAACGGGAAGCTGACCGAAGGGACCGTGAAGGAGATTTTGACCAACTCTTCGTCCCACCCGCACGGGATTAAGGTGCGCCTCGCCGACGGCCGGGTCGGCCGGGTGCAGAAGATCCGGGCCGACGATGCCTGAGGAATGTTCCTGCTCAAAGTAATTTATGGGCTATATTCTGCTGGTTTTTCCCGGAAGGAATCAACAACATCAATTTTTACAAAAAAGGGGTGCCGGTTCAGGTCAGCCGGATGTAGTTGCCGGCGACATCACCGATAATAAACGTGGTATACGCGTCATCGAACCCCGCATCCTCCGTGGAGACACGTATCCAGGCATCATACCTGCCGGGGGGAAGATCGGCGATATACATCGGCAATGTATCTGAATTCCCGTCGGAGGGGAGGGTCTTATTCCCGACTTTCTTCCAGCTGCCAGTGGAGGAGTCCCTGATGAAGACATCCTCCGCCATTGGGAAGTCACCGTTGTAGACGATCTCCCACCCGAAGTCCAGGACGCTGGGGTCCTGGTCGGTAACATCAAAGGAGGTTACGGCAACGGTGGCATTGATCAGTCCCTCAGGGGTCAGCCCGGGTATGACGCTGATGATGGTCTTTGGGAGCTGCTCGAGGGTGAGGCTTCCTTCCTGGTTTTTGAATTCTACAAACGACCCCTCCGCAAAGAGGCTGAAATTGAGCGGTTCGACCACCGAGTCGTTGATGCGCAGGGTAAACTGCGTCGTCCATGTCTGTTTGATGGTGATGTTGCCCACATCGAAGTGGAGGGAGGCGGGCTGGCTGCCGTCATCGCCGTTCCACATTGACGTCTGATCATCATAGTGGGCAAAGCCGGGAAGGTGGTCCGCGACCTCATATGGGCTCCCGGTCCAGTTGTAGAAATCGATCATGGTGGGGGGGACATAACCGAGGAGATCGCTTGCCGTGTAGTCGAGCCCCTCATCGAGTTCGCCCGCAAAGTTCAGGTTGACGACGGTGGAGACACCCGCCTCGCGGAGCAGCTGGTCCCGGATCTTTTTAAAGGCAAGTTGGAGCTGTTCCTCGTCTCCCGCATAGTAGAACTCGCCTCCCGTTTCATTTGCTAGGCGCTGGGGAACGAGATAATCATTCGAACTGCTCTGCGGATAGTAGATGGTAAAGATCATGATGTCGTTTGCACGGGCATAGTTCACCATGTTCTGGTTTTCCTCAGAAAGGTCGGAGAATTCATAGTAATTCGGCGACCCCGGACGCAGAGAACCAGAATCTGGGGCGACCGTCAATACCGACCCTTCGGCAAACGGATCTCCGAAGTACCGGTAATTGTTTTGCATCAGGACTACGATTGCCTTGACCGCAGTGGAGGATGAGTTGTTCTCAAGGTACTGGATGGAATCCTTCAGGCCTCGCCTGAGGGGTGCGCTTGCCTGGCCGTCTTTATCTTTCTTCAGGGGGACGACATGGTGGAGAGCGTCCTCCAATCCGTTCCAGTCATTCTGGGCGCCATAGCTGAAAGCATAATCAAGCGTTGCAAAGTCGCTGTATGTGGTTACTCCGTTCCCTGGGTAATGGGCGTTGAGATATGATTCATCATCGTTTCCATTTCCGTCTTTGCCGACATTATTTACCCAGTTCTTGAACGATTCATTGAGGACAAGGAGGTCGGCCGTCCCAGTTATATAGGGCGGATTTGTGGTTGGATCACTGTAGGTCATCAGTGCCACGCGGTCCAAGCCAGGTGTAAACCCGATCTCTTCGTTTGCGCCCCCACCGACCAGGAACATCGCTGCCTCCCGGGCCTCCTCCATTCTGTCCCTCCCTGTTTTCCCCGCGTCAATGAGCATATCCTCGCCCCTGTCCAGGCAGAGGACGACATCGATGGGGCTGTGGTGGAGCAGTTCATTCCCGTCGCCGATGAGGCGGATGGTCACATTCAGTTCATCCCCCGGGGCGACCGCAAGGTCGGAGACTTCGGTCTCGACCCGGAGGTACGGGTAGTTTCTCCAGGTGATCACAGGGGACTTCTGGGTTTCGTCGTTCCACATCAACGTCACCGTGGTGTTGCCACGGGCGAAGGGATCGAAGTTTTCGCTGCCATGGACGGGGAAGGCTCCTCCTTTGAAGAAGACCCTTGCCAGTCCGTCTTCATCGGTAGTCGCAGTGATTGCCGAGTGGGTCCATCCGGTTTCCCCGTCCGGTGAGAGGGCAGGGTTTGCGGTCATGGGTGCCGAACTCCATATATCCCCCTCTGTGATCCAGACCGAGACCTCTTCACCGGCAACGCCGACTCCCGCCTGGTTGTAAACCCTCGCCAGGATGGAGATGGTGGCCGAATCGTCCACATCAGCACTCGGGAGATTGATTGGGTTGATGGTCACGGAGAAGGCCGTTCCCTGTCCGCCGACGAAGGTGAGGACCTGTGACGTATTTGCTTCACCCGCTGTTGCGGTAAGTGTCATGTTCCCGATACCGGTCTTCGGCCCATAGGTCATCCGGGCAAGGCCGTATTCATTGGTGATGATGGTATTTGTCTCGTTGAGGGATGAAGCGACTAAAACATTGTAATTTCCTATAGGATTTCCGAACCGGTCATGAACAAGGTACCGGATATCGAAGTAGCTGCTTCCATCAGCAACGCATTCATACAGGGCGGAGGAAGAAGGAACTGCCACCATTGAGGGGATTATTGTCGCGGGGATTTTTTCGGCGACCACCTTGAGGCTGAGGAACCTCTCGAGATTTGTCCCGTACCCGGGATCGACCCTCACATCAACAATTCCTGCGCGCTCCGGCGCCTGGAAGGTTGCAACACACACGCCGTCCGCACTGAAGGGGACAAGGATATGATCGACCGTTGTTACGCCGTCAGCAAATCCTGCTCCTTCAGCGGCAACCCTGAATTCCACCGTGGCGCCGGTCTCGTCGTTGATGGTGTTGCCGTAGACGTCCTTCATTACGATGGTGATCGGTGCAGTGGATGACGCCGTTACGCTCTCGGCGAAGCTGATGGAGGAGTAGCTGTAGGGGTTTGCCGGGATTACCCGCACAAGGGAGGTCTTGGTAACTGTCTCGCGGGCACCGCCTGCGATATATTCAACGGTGATGGCGATTACGGCATCACCGGCACGGGTGGACGTGAAGGCCGTCTGGTACGGGGCCGTCGTCGTCGATGCGACGCTCAGGTGCCCGGACGGGTCCGTCGTCTGGCCGAGGTAGGTAAAGGTCACGCGCTGTACACTGACGGTGGCATTCAGCACCGTCGCCTGGATGAGGGCTCCCTCATCTCCGGCAGTTATGGTTTTGGTATCGGGGAGGATTGATATCTCGTCCTCTGTCAGTGCGGAAGCGATGCCGACCGTGACAATAAGAAGAACAAGGAGTGCCCCCCAGACACACCTGTACGTTCTGTGCATGATCATCAGTTTCCGGGCATAGTATATAAGTGTAATACAGTTATGCCTATCAAGAACGATATGCATATATAGGCGAGGTGAGAGTGGGCGATTTAGCCGTGAGAAGAGGATATTATATTTAAACGCTCCCCGGAAATGGGCCAATTATTATATGCCAAAATCCCGTTCCAGCCTGGATATTGGCATATTTGGGTGCGATCGGTGAAAGCCCGGATCGAAGAATAGCAGGGAAAGGATATTTCCCGGTGTGAAACGAAAAATTAAGGTATATAATAGTATCTCTCACCTTCCTGAGGTATCGGGACGGATTTCTTCTATGCAGAGGCAGGAAATTTATATTTTTTACAGGCCGGAGTGGGTGGTTTTTGATTGCAGGATGGGTCATGCCGCAGTGTCTATCGGGTGGGTTTCAGTGATGCCGTGGTGCATGCCCTTCCTATCAGGAGGTGTACTGATGGTGCGCATCGAGAGGATCGGAAAGGCACATACGGAAACGTCGCACCGCCGTGTCCTGCAGGATGGCTGAGGCTATTGGGAATCAGAATGGATACTACAGAAGAAAAGGAGGAAAAGAGGAATCAGGCCAGACGAATGAACACGTCATCGTTTACATCGCCGACGTTGAAGGTGAGATAGGCGTCATCGGTACCGGCATCCCAAGTCGATACATGGAGACGCGCCTGATAGGTGCCGATTGGCATGTCGGCGATATAGACGGAGGACGAATCCGTCGTTTCATCTTTGAGCAGTGTCTGAATTCCCAGCTTCTTCCACGTGGGGCCCGGTTCGTTGATGTCCTTGTAGAAGAGTTCCTCGGTCATGTTGAAGTCACCGTTGTAGGAGATATCCCATCCAAGGTTGGCGAAGAACGGGTCCTGGCTGGTCACCTCGAAGCTGGTGATTGCGACCGTCGCATTGATGAGCCCTTCGGCCGTCAGGCCCGGGATCACCGAGATGATGATCGAGGGCAGGTCTTCCAAGGTTTTTCCTCCTTCCTGGTTTTCGAACTCCACATACGAGCCGTCGGCAAAGAGGCTGAAATTGACCGGCTGGTTGATAGACTCGTTGATCCTGAGCGTGAACTCGGTCATCCAGGTCTGTTTGACGGTGACGTTGCCGACGGTAAAGCTGAGGGATGCAGGTTCGCTGTCGTCAGCCCCGGTCCACATGTCCGTCTGGTTGATGGAGACCGGGTAGCCCGTTATATGTTCGGTTGGAGTGTAGCCATCCACCGACCAGTTATAGAAGTCAATGGCCGTCTCCGGGATGTAGCTGAGAAGTTCAGTTGCCGAGTAGGTGAAGTTCTCCGGTTGCCCGGCGAAGTTCAGGTTGACCTTGGTGTTAACGCCCGCATCGCGGAGGAGGCTGTCCCGGATTTCCTGGAAGGCCTCCCTCAACTCTGCCTGGTTTGAGGCAAAGTAATATTCGCCGCCGGTTTCGTTAGCCAGACGTCGAGGTACATCCTCTTCGGTTTGAGATCCACCATTTGGATAGTAAATGGCATAGATTTTGATGTCGTTTTCAACAGCGTATGTCACCATATTCTGTTGTTCAGGAGAAAGATCATCGAAATAGTGATATTGGTTTGATCCAGGTCCTATTTCATCCGGTGCTACCGTCATGATGGCTCCGCTGGCAAACGGATCGCCGTAGTAAGCATACTTGTTCTGCATCAGGACAACAATTGCCTTGACGCCATGGGATGAAGCATTATTTTCAAGGTACTGGATCGAATCTTTGAGGCCTCGTCTAAGTGGGGCGCTGGGCTCACCAGTGAATCCTTTTTTAATGGGTACAATATTATTGAGTGCTGTCTCAAGTTTTGTCCAATCATTTTGAGAATAATCTCTCTCAAATCCGTAATCGAGAGTTGCATAATCACTGTAGGATGTTATGTTGTGGCCGGGGTAATGGAGAGCGAGATAATTGGCAACGTCATTTTTATCTGAGTCTTTTCCAACATCCTTCGTCCATGAGTAGTTAGGGTCAAGAATGAGAACATTGGCAGTATCCGTCGTGAAGGGGGGGTTTGTCGTCGGATCGCTATATGAGATGAGAGCTACTCTGTCCAACCCGGGAGTCAGGCCAATTTCACCAGTAGTGCCTCCACCAACAAGATACATGGCAGCCTCACGTGCATGTTCCATCCTGTCCTTAGAGCCTTCATCTTTGAGCATATCCTCGCCCCTGTCCAGGCAGAGCACCACATCGATGGGGTTGTGGTTAAGGAGTTCGTTGCCGTCGCCGATGAGCCGGATGGTCACATCGAGGTCATCCCCCGGAGCGACCTGGACATCCGAGACCTCGGACTCCACCCTGAGGTACGGATAGTTTCTCCAGGTGATAACGGGTGATGTCTTGGACTCGCTCTTCCACATTGCCGTGATGGTGCAGTTTCCGCGGGAGAAGGGATCGAAGTCCTCTTCGCCCCTGACCGGGAATGAACCGCCCTTAAAGTAGACGGTCGCATACCCGTCCAGGCCGGTCGTCGCCGTCAGTGAGGACTGCGTCCACCCGCTCGCGCCGGTAAGCGAGATGCCGGGCTCTGAGGTCATGTTGTTCGAGCTCCATATGCTATCCGGAGTGAACCAGAAGGTCACGTTCTCGCCTGCGACACCGGTCCCGTAGTCATTGAAGACACGTGCCTGCACGGCAATACGTGCCGAGGGGTCCACATCGCCGCTCGGGAGGTTGGTGGGGTTCGTGGTGACTGCATACGCCGTGCCCACTCCTCCGGTGAAGATGAGCTCCTGGTCGTACGTGATATTGCCCGCGACTGCCGTCGCCGTCACGTTCCCCAGAGCGATCCTGCGGCCGTATTCCAATCCCCCGAGGCCGCCGTCGTTGGTGAAGATAGTCTTCGTCTCACCGAGCGTCGTTGAGAAGTTTACCTGGTAGTCACTGATGGGGTTGCCGTACTGGTCACGTACCAGGTAGGTAATATCGAAGTAGCTCTCTCCGTTTGCCGGGCATTCAAAGGGCAACGGGTAATGGGGAACCGTTACAAAATCCGCGGTGATCTCCGCCGGGATGCGCTCGCCCACTACTTCTATTGTGGCGAGATATTTGAGACTGTCCCCATATCCCGGGTCTACGCTGATGATGACAGGGCCTGCAGACGTTGATGCCTGGAAGGTTGCAATGCATGATCCCTCGGCGTTGAACGGCACGCTGACCTGCTGGGATATCGTGCTTCCATCGACAAATCCGGTCCCCGGGGCGGATACTCGGAACTCCACGGCAACGCCTGTTTCATCATTGATGGCATTGCCGTATTTGTCCTTCATCCGGACGGTGATCGGCAGCGTGTGGGTCACCTCCACCTCGTCATCGAAACTGATGGGTTCGCTGTAGGCGTACGGGTCGGCCGGGATGACCCGGATGCGGCAGGTTTTTCCTGCTGACTGGAGAATGCCGCCTTCGAAATAGGACACGGTTGCTACGATGTCGGCATCACCAGCAAGGGTGGACGTAAACCTTGTCTGGTACGGGGCTGTGGTATCGCTTGTGACACTCAGTGTGCCCGACGGGTCCCCGGTCTTGCCCGGGTAGGTGAAGGTGACACGGTCGATTGCCGCCGATTGATTGTCGATGGACACGGTGATGAGTGCCCCTGCATCCCCTGCGGTGATTTTTGCGGTATCAGGGGCTACTGAGATCTCGTCTTCCATGAGCGCCGCCGCACCTGCGACCGCGACCAGGAGGAAGACAAGGAGTGCCCCCACTACACGCCTGAAAGATCCATTCATGATGTATGATTTCTCTAAGATTGCTATATAATAGTATTGCACATTTGCCTATCGGAAAAGATAGGCAATGCACGCGAAAAATGCTCCAGATCTCTCGATCTCTTAAAAAGTCGCTATTTAGGGATATAAGTATTTTCTGCAATTTTCTGCTGCAATAGTAAATTATAAATATATGCAATACTCCTGACGGGTGATTGATGTAATATGCGCGGTGGCTCCAACGTTTTTGCCCGGTACATGGTCCTGCTACACGTGGTTCACAGGAGAGATGAATAATGGGGGTGAAGAACACACCGTTCCGGTGGTGCATGGGCGCGGGGTGCCTTCTTCCGGCGTGCACGGGAGAGACATCCTCATGGAGTCCCGGCGTCGGTGGCAGTTTTTACCCGGTTTTTTTCAGCCGTTCGACTGCCGCTTTCCCCGCCTCAAAGGCATCGGCAAGGGCGGTTGGGTGACCCCGGATGCCCCCGTGGCGGTCCATGCCTCCGGCGGTGATGTTCTGCTCCGGTGGATAGGAGAACCCGTAGCCATTGAAGAATGCGGTGATCACCGGTTTTGCGTAGTCAAATATGTCGTTTCGATCCATTCCCGCCGTGCCGATGAAGTACCCGAGATGGGATTCCAGGTGTTCCTTACTATAAGTGACCTTTTTCAGCTTCTCTTTGAGTGCCCAGATGGTGTGGGCACGGTCGATGAATGACTTGAGTTCCGAGGTAATGGACATCGAGTAGATGGGGGATGCGAGGGCGACGATATCTGCCCCCGGCACCTTTTCCGTGAGAAGGGGGATGAAGTCGTCATCGATGACGCAGACCCCTGTCTTGTGGCAGGCATTGCATCCCTGGCAGGGCCGGTAGGTCAGCGTACTGATGACGACCTTCTCCACCGCCCCTCCTGCCTCCTCTGCGCCCGCGAGGAACCTGTCGAGCAGCTGTTCCGTATTGCCCCTCCTGTGGGGGCTTCCTGATATGCCAAGAACCCGGACCTTCATTTTCTGTCTCCTGAATCTTCCTCTGCAAGCCTCTTTTTGATCTCCCGAACGACAGTCCGGCCCAGCTCCTCTGCCTCCTTCGGTGCCGTTGGGTGGGCCTGCAGCTCTCCCTTGTGATCGACATTGTTGATCATGAGATACGAGATGTCTTTGTTTTTAATGTCCATGACATGGAAGAAACACTTCACCGACGGGATGAGGGCGTCGAAGACGTAGTCCCAGTCCTGACCGGCCGTTGCAAGAAAGACGCCCAGACGTTTGCCCTGACGTTCCGGGGGGACAACCGGCAGGCTGAGGACAAATTTCCTGGACCGGAGTACCTGCATCCGGTCGACGAGGGCTTTTGCCTGGGCGCAGAGGCCCATGCAGTAGACCGGCGAGGCCATCACGACGATATCAGCCTCAATAATTTTGTCCAGAATCCAGTCGAGATCATCGTCTTCGATGATGCAGCGGTTCAGTTTTTCACAGGCATTGCATCCCCTGCAGGGGCGGATCTCGATCTCATCGAGTGCATATTTTTCAATGACGACCTCGTCCTCCTCCTCCATCCCCTTGAGGAGGAAGTCGAGGAGGTCCTCTGAATTTCCATGCCGGCGCGGGCTGGTCGCGAAGGCAAGCACCTGTACAGCCATTGGCGGATGGTTTGCGGGAATGCTACTTTAGGGTTTTGCAAGCGTTGTGCAGTGGCGGGGTATGCGGCCGGACACCTGGGAGGGTGCAACGGGTATGCGGCAGGATTATAAGAGCATCAATGAGCATTCCGGTATCCGGATGGATGAGAAAAAGAGACAATTATATGTCCCTGAGCCCGTGACGGGCCTGGGATGAGTGAGTTCATAGGTCCCGGTGCTCTGTCGCTGATCAGGAGCATTGGGGGGTCGTTACCTGCCGGCCTTCGGAAAAAGACAATTTTTTGCCCATCATGCCCGCATGTAGAAGACCTGGCGTGCGTCCTGGAAATTAAATTTCCTGACAACCAGTCCCTCGTCGATGAGTCTGCGCAGTGCGTTTCTCACAGTGCGGGGGGCCCAGTTCACGCGGTCCGAGATGTCCGAGAAGGTTCTCGGTTCGTGGTCTTCGAGAATGTCGAGGACGGATTTTGCTGAGCTCGGAAGCTTCGTGTCTTTTCCGTTTGTCTGGGTAATCGCTGCTAATACTTCGTTTGCGTTGGTAATTGCTGCCATGGTACATCACTCCGATACACTGGTATGGTGTTCGTGTCGTCGGTCAGCTCTGCGGCCTCCGGCCACCCGCAGCCGAGAGGGTCTGCGGCGGTGGCCGTCCACTGTATGATAATGGTGTCTTACAGTGTGAGATCCCTTAAGCTTTTCTTCAAATTCGCGTTTCACGACGGGATTCCCGTCGGCATTGAACGCTCTTTAATCCGCCTATTCGGGTTATTATAGGCGAATTATTGAGCATTTCAACGAAGGTTCGTCATTTGATAAGCAACCGTGCGTTAAAATGTGCATATTATGCACACTTCCCATCTGCATTGCTTCCGGGGCACAGCTTCACCATTTTTTCCCCGCCGGGCGGGTCCTGTGCCGATATCCGGTGTGGTCATGTTACGTTTCCCGCATTCATCTCCCCTCAGGTGTTCCGGCGTGCCGGGAGGGGAGTGACACGACATTTGTCATCCTATACTTGTTCAAACCACTATTTAATAGTTCGTAGAACGTTCGTAACTATACGAATGAAGATTTCCGAAAATTAATTGGAGATTCCTAAAAATACAAATTAATCTCTGATTTCCACCAATTGGGCAGTACACGTCAAAATACAGGGTTCAATAAAGGTACGGAGAATGCCGCTTCCGTTTTCTTTATGGCATATGTCGGGTGGTCGCGCGCGCTAGGGACGGACCGGGCGCTGGGAGATGCCGGGGGTATATGTGGAGAAGAGGTCGTCGAGACGGGTCTCCTGTCTGCGGCCTGTTGTCTCATACAGGAGCAGAAACTCACCGGCAACCCGTGACGGAAGACCGGTGATCTCGAGGATCTGGTCCGTGTTGTAGCCGCGGATATAGAGTATGATAGTATCTGCAAAGAGGCGGTATGCCTTTTGCACCCGGTGTTCCGAGATTCCGGTCTTCCTTGCGACCCCGGCAGGCGTCTCTCCGTCGAGGTAATGGTAGACGCAGCGGGTGTAGAGGGCCGGCTGATGGCCTGACTCCTGCACCCATCCACGGGTCGGGACAAAGATTCCGGCGTGGCGCATCTCCTTTACATCCCGCTGGACGGTGCGCAGGGAGGTGGTCAGGAGGAGAGCGAGGTCAGCCTGGATAAGGAGCCCCCCCTGGTCATATGCCTCGTTTGCAAGCCGCAGGAGTTTGAACCGGCGAAGGCCGCTGAGCCCCTCCTGCATCAGGACTTCTGCATCATCGGGGTGAAAAACCGTGAGTTTCACAGCGATCGTTGCGAGATCGTCCATTGGTTTGCCGGAGGGTTCCCGCAATGCTACGGCTTCATAGATGATCTGCTGGTCGCCCCGCTGCCATCCGTAGTATTCCTCGGAAAATTCGTGCATCAGGTGTACAAGCGACCGGCAGACCGGACGTTCAAAGGCATACTCCTCCTCGAGAAGGCGGAGCAACTGGTGCTCCTTGGTCTTCAGCCACGCGTTCTTCAGTGCACTGAAGTCATTCGTTAACGGTGCCATGCTCCCCGCATCAATGGGGTGGTTGGCTGCGCGAAACGATAAATGCCACGACATATGTCGTGTCAATTGCTCGATGACGAAAATGCGGTGGAATGAGGAAAAAAGGGGAGGCAGGATTTCAAGGTTCCCTGAAGCAGAGATACCAGTCCTTGCACTCGAAGCCTTCTTTGAGGCGTTTTTCTGCAGCCTCCTGGGTTGCCGGTGCGGGTACGACGACCTTGTCGCCGGGCTGCCAGTTGGCGGGAGTGGCAACGCCCTTCTCGTCGGTCATCTGGAGGGCCTTGACCAGCCGGACGATCTCCGGTATGTAGCGGCCATTGGAGAGCGGGTAGTAGATCATGGCGCGCAGGATGCCTTCAGGGTCGATGAAAAATACTGCCCGTACGGCCGCGGTCGAGCTCTGGCCCGGATGAACCATTCCGTACATCTGCGCCACACTCATGTCCAGATCAGCGATCACTGGAAACGGAATCGTTACCCCGAACTTCTCTTTAATGTTGAGCACCCACGCGATATGGGAATGGACCGAGTCGATGGAGAGGCCGATCAGCTGTGCATTGAGCGCCTTAAGTTCGTCATTGGCACCAGCGAGGGCCATGAATTCAGTGGTGCAGACGGGGGTAAAGTCTGCCGGGTGTGAGAAGAGGATGACCCACTGCCCGCGGTAATCCTCCAGTTTTTTTGGTCCGTGGGTGGTGAGTGCCTCAAAGAGGGGTGCCTCTTCTCCCAGGACGGGGAGTGATACCCCGCCATAAGAATATTCTTCGTAGAGTTCTTCATCTTCGCACATGGTGGTTACCTCATGGATTTTGGAGTAGATTTTCTGCGGAATTTCCGCATGTCTCTTTTGCAGCCTCAAAAGGCTGGTTTTCTCACTGCATGGGTGGAGGCAGATGGAAAAGCTCCGCTCCACTCATAGAGATCATCGAAAAACCACATCATCTCCGCTATGAAAAGTGGAGAAGGTGGTTATTTCATGAATTCGTCGATTGCTGTCCTGCCCCAGACATAGGCTGGCATTCCTGCGAGGAGGAAGGTGACCCGCAGTGCCTCTTCGACCTCGTCATAATTGACGCCTATCGATGTTGCACCAGCTGCCTGTGCACGGACCGCGTGACTGTCACGAAGGGCAGCGGCCACACAGATGGCAATGATCTTTTTCGTCTGTTTGCTCAGGGCTCCGTCACTCCAGATCCCCTTGTCAAGGGCAAGGACAAACTTTGCCATCTCGGGGTCTTCGTCGGCCCATTTCTTCATGATCATCGGGACTTTGCCGATTTTCTCTTCCAGTTCATTGAGATCTTTTTTCATTTTCATCTCCTTAGTCCTGCAGGGACATCGGTTCGCCGCAGCAGACGAGTTCGCCGCCGCCGACGCTCTCCACCTTCACCACGTTTCCGCAGATTTCACACTCGAATATCTGCCCTTCTTCTGTAACATTTACCATACATTCCACCTTTTTTTTTGGATTTTACTCCTGTAGCCACCTCTTCGGGGAAACTGCTCGGTTCTGTCAGCGCTTAGGAGGGTGGCGTGCGTCTTCCGGTGTCTTGATGTCATCTCGTATATGGGTCATCGGGAAGCAGTTGTACATCTCGCAGGCACACGACGGGCAAGGCCTGAGGTCCTTGTCAGCCTCACCGACAGCGAATTCGAGACCACAGTCGACGCACACGTACCTGCCGGGACCCACCTTCTCACCGGCTTTTACTCTCTTGGGGCTTTCTGTCATTGTCGATTCCCTCAATTCCCTAATTACAGAGATACCTATATATTTCTTTGGTCACCGGCAGGAGAACGGGAAAGGGTTCTGTACCACATTTACAGATCCGTGGAGGTAATGCGGAACAATGCGGGCAGAAAGGGTATACCTATAATTATTTTATCTGCACATACCCTCTCATGGCACCGCAGATCATCGCGCTTATGGGCAGTCCCCGCCCGAAGGGAAATACCGGCAGACTCCTGGCAGAGGCGGTCAGGGGAGCACAGGATGCCGGGTGTGAGGTTGAGGTCGTCGACGTCCCCCACATGAAATTCAGGCCATGCATGGAAATCCTCTATTGCGAGGACCACGAGACCTGTGGGATACAGGACGATGTCACGCCCTACCTGGAGAAGTTCAGGAGCATCGATGGTATGATCATCGCAACTCCGGTCATGACGATGGGAGTTCCCGGTGCCCTGAAATCGTTTATGGACCGGTTCCAGGTCTATTTTATGGCAAAATACTTCCGGAAAGAGCCTCTTCCAGACCCGGCGAAGAAGAAGCACCGCCGTGCCCTTCTCATTTCCATAGGAGGGCAGAATATTGAACATGACTTCGATGGCCTGATATCGACCGTCCAGTGTTTCTGTGATATCCTCGATATCAGATACTGGGGGGAGGTGCTGCAGAACAATATGGACGAGATCATCGACATCACCACCCGTCCCGCGGTGATGCGTGATGCCTATACAAAATCGTATGAGATGTGCACGCTCATAAAAAACGATAGTGAGAAGAGGTGACGCAATTGAAAACGGGGATGGGGGTGTGGTGCCGGACCTGTCCCCGTCATTCGGTTGCTGTTTTGCCGGGAAGTCCCGCCTTCACCTGATGTGGGGGGGCGAAGGCAGGCCTGGTGCCGGGGTGCCCTGCCCCGGGTACGGTGTGAAGGAAACAGGTGCCGGGCATCTTGATACTTTTCGGCCTTTTCGGGGATACCGTCATAGTCTGATTCCCGGGGGAATGGTTGTTTGTCCGGACGGACGAATGGAGCGGCCCGAAGAGCGGAGCGGTCCATGAAACCCGGTGGGAATGGGCAGGATCAGGTCATGGATATCGGGAAGATGAACGCCATAATCGCTCAGAATGGTTCTGGTAATCTGCAGAGCAATATCGTAATCGGAACGTCCGGTCACGTCGTGCCCGCAGAGGCGTGCGTACGTGAGCATCCGTTGTCTGTCCAGGACACGGAATCCGGGGTGGGATGATGCTGTATCAATGATCTCACGAAATAGGGTGGAATCCGCTATGCGATCGAATGAACTATTCCACCTGTATATCGTATCAATGATCTCACGAGATGAGGTGGAAAGCGGTGCAAGGGCCATGGCAGGTTCCGGCTCGTGCATCGCGTGCCGGTGGAGGCACTCGACGGCAATGAGCCATCCGGGCTCGGGGGTTATTCCCGATTCTTCCCATATTTGCCATGTCTCAATGATCTGCGCTGGTTTCAGGTCTCTGTGTTCTTGCATGGTAATGTGGCATCCCTCTGCGATTATGACAGGTACGTATTCTGAACAAAACATATTAAATCTATTACAACTAAAGTAGTTGCAATGCAAAACGAGGTTCATGAATCACTGGTCATGCTCGGTTTCACCGAGTACGAGGCCAAGGCGTACGCCGCACTCGTCGGCCTGGGGATGGGGACGGCCCGTGAGGTGCATGATATCTCCGGTGTCCCGCACGGGAGAATCTATTCGGTGTTAAAGGCCCTTTCCGGGAAGGGCTATGTGACGGTGCAGAAGGGATCGCCTACGTACTTCCGGGCGGAGGATCCCGAGTTCGTCATCGGCGGGCTGAAGACAAAACTCAATGAGAAGGTGGACCGATCCCTTGCCCATCTCAAATCGCTGAGGATAGAGACCGGTCATCCGCTTCCTTTCTGGTCCATCCACAGCGAATGGGGCATCAACCGCCGCATCCGGTCAATGATAGAGAACGCCAGAAAAGAGGTGATCATCTTCTTCATGGACTCCTCCTCTCTTTTTCCCTTCACGAAGGAAATACGGGAGGCCGAAAAGAGAATTCGGGTCTCCGTCATCTCACTCAATGAAGGAGATACCGGCGCCGGCCTCCCGGTGGAGGTCCAGATCCCGAATGAGCGGCTGCAGGAATATATGAACAAGATGAAGGAGTGCCATGTGGTGCGGGCGGATCATCTGTCACACCCCGGATTTTTGCTCTTTGCCGACGGGAAGGAATCCCTCATCCTCGAAGAGGCGAGCGGGGGCAATGTCGCGACCGTTATCATGGCTCCCGAACTCACCTTCATGATGCGATCGTTTATTGTTGCCTTTGATCCCCAGATCGGCTGCGGCCACGATATTTTCTAAGGGGGAAGGGGGCATCGTTTCCCTCTCCTTCCACCGTTCCCAGATACCCCGCAAGCCTCTTACAGGAGTCCCCGTTCCTTCAGTGAGACATGGTCCTTTGCGGTCACGATGACGTGGTCGAGGACCTCGATCCCGAGGAGGTCGCCCGCGTCCTTCAGCATCCGGGTGATCTCTATGTCGGCCGAGGAGGGTTCGGGGTTGCCCGACGGGTGGTTGTGGACGAGGATCACCGAGGCGGCCCGCTCTTCGATGGCCGGGGCGAAGACCTCCCGCGGGTGGACGGGGCTGTGATTGAGGATTCCTTTGGTGATTGGGTGGCGTTCGATGATCTGGCCGGCGCCGTCAAGCGTGAAGGTTATGAAGTGTTCCTGTTGTTGTTTTGCGATATCCATCGTCATGAGTGCGACATCCGCGGGGGTGGTGATCCGCCTCCCTTTCCGGTCGAGATACCGGCGGGCAAGTTCGAAGGCGGCGAGGATCTGGGCTGCCTTCGTCTCGCCGACCCCCTGGATCTCCATGAGTTCTGCATGTGAGACATCTCCTCCCTTCTTCTCCAGGAGGTGATGGATGTCAGTTGCGATCGCATTGACGTCATGGCCGGGCACCCCGCGGCCGATGATGGCAGCAATGAGATCACGCTCTTTCAGGGCGGTGGCTCCCACGGATTTGATTCGCTCTCTCGGCTTGTCGATATCGTGAAAATCGCGCAGTGGTTTTACTCTCACATGCATTCCTTCTTAAATATCAGATAGTAGGCAAAACAGGACTATAAAGGAATAGGGCGCCAAAAATGCAGACATCAGGTAGCGAACAGAGGCTTTAATAAGGATATCCCCTCTATACGGGATTATAGAGGAGTGAAGAAACGATGACAACAGAAGAGAATGCATGGGCGGCGTTTGCCGGTGAATCGCAGGCGAACCGGAAGTATGCGAACTTTGCACAGCAGGCGGATTCAGAAGGATTCCCTCTTGTGGCACGGATCTTTCGTGCGGCATCCGAAGCGGAGGCCATTCACGCACGAAGGCTCCTTGTCGCCCTCAAGGCGATAGGCACGACGGAGGAGAACCTTGCCGCCGCGGTGAGCGGAGAGACTGAGGAGTATGAGTCTATGTACCCCGGATTCATCAAAGAGGCGGAGGCGGAGGGGGTTACTGCCCCGGTCGATATCTTCACCCACGCGATGAAGGCGGAGGAGGTGCACGCGAAGATCTACGCGGCGGCGCTTGCCGCAGTACAGGAGGACAGGGACATCGAGGGAAAGGAGGTCCATGTCTGCCCGTACTGCGGGTACATCGCGCTGAATGAGCCCCCGGAACACTGCCCGATCTGTGGCGTACCGGGTCCGAAGTTTATCCTGATTGAGTAGGGGGGATACTTCCCGCCTCACTTTTCGGCGACATCGTTATTCCGTGCGCACAGGAGTTGAGAGTATGCCAAGGGTTACCATATACACAACCGCGACCTGCCAGTACTGCCGCCTCACAAAGGCGTTTTTGCAGAAGCAGGGCGTGGAATATGAAGAAATCGACGTCGGGACGGATACTGCCGCCGCGGCGGAGATGGTGGAGAAGTCCGGCCAGTACGCCGTGCCGGTGACCATCGTCGACGGCGAGGTGATCGTCGGATTCGATGCGGCGCGTTTCAATGAGCTCTTCGGGGAAAAGGGGCGCAGGGACGTCTACGACGTCCTCATCGTCGGCGGCGGACCGGCGGGCCTGACGGCGGCGATGTACTGCGCACGAAAGATGCTCTCCGTCCTCGTGGTGACAGAGAACATCGGCGGGCAGGCCCTCGAGTCCTGGTCCATCGAGAATTATATGGGCTTCCGGCTGGTGACCGGTGCCGAACTGATGGACCGGTTCGAGGAGAAGGTCCGCGAGGAAGGCATCGTCATTGAGCTTGACTCGGTGGCCTCCGTTGAAAAGCGGGACGACGGCACCTTTGCAGTGAAGACGGTCTCGGAACAGGAGTTCATCGGCTGGGCACTTGTCATTACCTCGGGAGCAAAGCCGCGCTGGCTCGGCCTGCCGGACGAGGAGAAGTATATCGGCAGGGGTGAGAGCGTCTGTTCGACCTGCGACGGCCCGCTCTTCCGCGGGAAGGACGTCGCCATCGTCGGCGGCGGGAACTATGCGCTGACGACGGTGATCGAGATGAGTTCGATCGCACGCTCGGTTACCCTCATCGTCCGGTCGAAGATACGGGCGGACGAGGTGTACACCTCCCAGCTCGACGGGCTCAAAAACCTCACCATCCTCCAGAACTACGTGGTCACCGGCCTCTCGGGTGAGGACCTTTTAAAGGGCATCACGGTGACCGAACGGGATACCGGCGAGGAGCAGGCGCTCCCGGTGGAGGGGCTCTTCCTTGCGATCGGCCACGAGCCGAACAACGGGTTTCTTGACGGGTTTGTCGACCTGAACGACCAAGGGGAGATTGTCATCGACATCAACTGCCACACCTCGACGGAGGGGGTCTTTGCGGCCGGGGATGTGACGGCAGTGAAGGCCAAGCAGATCATCGTCGCCGCCGGTGACGGCGCGAAGGCGGCGCTCGAGGCCTACGAGTACCTGGGGCGGCTCGGGTAACCCGGTCGGCGGGCGAAATTTCCCGTATTTCTGTCCTTTTTTTAAAGATCTGCAGGAGATTGCCTGGCTCTGTCTGCCGTTCCTGCATGGGGTTCTCTGATCTCCCCCTCCACGGGCCCGCAGCCCTGCACCCGCGTCATCTTTTTTGGTCTGCCGTGCCAACCTATCGGGTAGATGAATACCACACTACGCGGATATCTTCTCCTTGCGGCCGCCCTCTTCCTCGCGGTCTGCATCGCCGGGTGTACCACCGGCACCCCCGAAGAGGATGCAGAGGTCACCGGGGCGATTGCAGACCTCTCCTCCGGCGACCAGGAGGCCGAGCTTGCCGCCATCAATACGCTCACCGCCATCGGCGAACCGGCGGTGCAGCCGATCATCGCCTCGTTTGCAACGGGTGACAACAAGACAAGAATCTACGGCGCCTTCATCCTCTCCCAGATCGGCGAACCGGCGGCGGCCCCGCTGGTGGGCGCCCTCGACCACCCCGACGAGGACACCGTCCTCGTCGCGAAGGGCACGCTCATCGGCATGGGCACGGTCGCCCTCCCCGCCCTCTGGGACGGCGTGATGGACGGCAACGCAAAGACGAAGAACGGGGCAAAGGAGGTCATCGTCCGCATGGGCGATGCCGCCGTCCCCTTCCTCGAGGGAAAATACATCAGCAGTGACGAGGACGAACGGGCCGAGGCACAGGTGCTTCTCCTCTCCCTGCAGTATACCTCCCAGCTGCAGGAAGGCGGGTTGAATGTGACGAGCGGGGATGGGACGGTTGGATAAACAAGTGTTTTATAAGATCTTTGTCATCTCTATTTTTGTGAATCTGACGTCGAAATTTTTAAAACTCTTATGAGCTTGGATAAAAACCGATTGGTTTGCAAAAAAGAAAGATGGCAGATGTTTTTTATTTCACATCCATTGATAGATCTTCACAGTTAGTCCACCTGTATTGTCGGTGTAGACGTTGTCAAATATTGCAAATGCTACTGTTGTTCCCGTTCCGGTGTACTCAATGCTGTAAAGGTGCGCGTCGTTGAAATCTCCCCAGTCAATATTATTGGCAGGATCATCCACGGTCAAGTCGAGACCTTGCAGATTTGTATAAGTGAGATCTCCCTTTGTCCAACCTTCCTGGAGGTCTACGCCATCAGTTGTTCCAATGTAATCAGTTCGTAGTGCCCATTCTGCATCTGCCTGGTACCCATTCGCGCTGCCTTGAGTACGGAAGAAGTAGATACCACTTGCATCCAAACGGTATAACATGCCGTCGGTCAAGCTATTTAAAGATGATTTGCCATCTGAATTTGTTGCTGGAACAAAAACTTCTTCTATAGATTCCCATCCCTGAACATCGTAAGTGAAGTAGGTCGCCCAGTTCTTGCCGTCAAACTGGTTCGTCAATGGTTGATCCTGAGCTGCCCATGCAGTCTCGCTCGCGGTGGAATACTTGTAGCAGATCTCGTATATCAGTCCGGTGGGGTTGCTTGAAGAAGTACCTCCCGATTTAGCATAATTCCGCACGATGAAGTCAAAGGTGTTGGTTCCTGCAATCGGCACGAAAGAATTCGTGAGAACGGTCTGCCACTCGTATGTGTTGCAGGGCGAAGTGTCGTTTACAGGGCCATCGGTATATATGAGATCTCCGTTCAGGTAGAATTCTTCCACATTGTCTGCCGTAGCTGTGACAGTGCCGGATAGTGGGTATCCGTCGTTGATATCAAACGTCCCACTGAACTTGCGCCAGGTATCAGCTGAGGGGTTAGCGGTATTGGTTTCCGTGCCAATCCAAATTGCACCGTCTGATGTTAATGAAGAAACATAAACATCCCAGTTTGGATGGACATAAGCAGCAACGGCGGTTCCCGCTGTACCCCACGCAGGATCTATTACTTCTGCATAACTTGAAAGAGGACCAGAGGCAGCAATATCCGGTGCGCTCTTGAAGCAGGTCGTCACCGTCTTGTCACCTGAATCAGCAGCCCATACTCTGGCATGTGCAGCGATGGTAAGATTGGATTCACTGGTAACACCAAGATCCTCTAGAGAGATGATGAACTCGTCCGAATCCACGCAATAGTCATATGTTTCATTGTAACTGAACTGCCCAGGTATCGGGTTTCCTTTCTTGGTCTGCGGGATTCCTTCGAGAATTGTTGCCACTTCAAGGTGGCTCTCTGTCATGCACCACCCGTCAAGATCGTAGAATACGTGGAGATCTGATTCATCATTCCAGACATAGACCGCTCCAGCAGGTTCAGTCTGCCCAGCATAAAGCGGATACTCATCAGCATATGCTGGGATTGCATTCGCCGAGACCGCCCCGACCATGCCCGCTACAAGCAGCAGGACGAGAGCGCCCGCGAAAAGTGTCATTCGTTTCATTTTTTTTTGTCACTCCTTGGTTCGTCAATTTCCACTCCGGGCCAGAACCGGTCCGGCGCCTAAGCTATGGAATCAACTGGTTCAATAACGGTGACGAACGGCCGTGCCATTCCGGGCATACATGGCCCCCGCCACATGTTGCACCCGCTCCCCACAATCAGAGGGGATTCCACGCCCGGTACGTGAAGAATGGCGTTGCAGGTATTTAAGTATAATGAGATGCACTACCGCTCTTATATATTTAAATCTATGCTATTTTGTAACAATCTATAAATATTACATCTGTTCTCCGGCACGAATCGTTCACCAAAACCCCTTTTTGTATCGATCTGGCAGATGGTGACGGCCTGAATTGGCTATCATGCAGAAAAGAGCATAAGGAGAAGGGAAAAGAGGCAAAATAGGATGGAAATTACGGGAACCGTCGAAGGCCCCCCCCGCGCTCAGTTCTCCTCGCTCTTCTCCTCTTCGTTTCCTTCATCCTTCTTCGCATACCCCTTGCGCAGAAGCGTGGTGATATTGATCACCGGTTTGTCGGTGTGCTCGGCGATATGGAACTCGCAGAACGGGCAGGAGGTGACGACCATCTCCGCCCCGGTCTCTTTGATCGCCTCGCCGCGCTGCCGGCCAAGTTCGGCCGCCTCCTCGGGCAGACCGGACCTGACACCGCCGCCCGCACCACAGCAGCGGGCCGGCATCTCGACGAAGTCCTTCACGAGTGCCCGGAGTATCTCGCGGGGCGGGTCGTGGATGTGCTGGCCGCGGTAGAGGTGGCAGGGGTCGTGGTAGGTGACGCGGACCGGCAGCTTCTCCGGCGCCTCGAAGCCCCCCTCGGTGAGGACTTCGTTGACGTCCTTGACCGTAAAGGGGGTCACGTAATCGTTTTTGAGGGTGGAGCCGCACCCGGCGCACATCGTCAGCACCACATCGCACCCGGTCCTCTCGAACGCCCGGATGTTCGTGTGCTTCAGCTCGTCGAGGATCCACGTCTGGCCGGTCCGAATCAGGGGGGAGCCGCAGCAGACCTGGTCTTTCGGGATGTGAATCCGGTACCCGTTCCGCCGCATCACCTCGATCATGTCGAGCGCCGTCTCGGGCAGCCGCCCGTTGTACATGCAGCCGACGAAGAAGGCGACCTCGCCCTTCACCTCGCCCACCGGTTCGATGACGTCAGGCACCTGCTCCATGAAGGTCGGTTTGATGCGCTCCACCGACCGCCCCGTCTGCTGGACGAGGAGGGCGACCTCCGTATGCTTCGGGAGGGTGAGCCCTTTGCGGTTCGCACGTTCACGCAGCTTTTCTATCGCCTTGCCGGGGATTTTGATATCCTTCGGGCAGACCTGGACACACCGCTGGCACGTCGTGCAGGTGAAGAGCCCCTCGGCAACGGTGCGCTCCACCCGGTCGCGGGGATCGCGGGGGTCGAGAGCGATACGCATCTCCTGGCGCATCGCCGTCGGGCCGGAAAACTCCGCCACCTGGAGGGCGGGGCACTCGGAGACGCAGGCGAGGCACTCGATGCAGTCCCGCAGCGGCTTGATGGCATCGTTCTCCGCCCGGGTGAGGAGGCGCGTCTCATCGACGGGGACGAGCCCCTCCATCTCGCTGAGGTAGCTTTCCATCTCGACCATCAGGTCACGTTCGACGGGAAGGTTGAGCGCCTCGACGACCATGCCGTCTGTTGCCTCCTCCATGCAGGCGAGGACCGGTTCCCCGTCCACCCGGACCGCACAGCTCCCGCACTGGCCCGACCCGCAGCAGTAGCGGTAGGCGAGCGTCGGATCGATGGTATCCCTGACGGCATGCAGGGCGTGCAGGACACGGGCGCCGTCGTTGACGTCCACGGTGTAGTTCTCAAAATGCGGTGAATCGTCCGTTGCCGGGTCGAACCGGGCGACAGTAAAGGTGAGCGTCTTCATGCGACACCTCCCTTCTGCTCGATGGTGCACAGGTCTCTTCGCTGGACGGTGTGGCCGAACGGCGAGGTCTCGGAGGTCCAGTTCTGGGTGACATCCGTGCGCACGTGAGCACCCCGGGACTCCTCGCGGGTGAGGGCGCCACGGATGATGAGCGTTGCAAGACAGAGCATGTTCTCCACCGTGCAGCACTCCAGCATGCCGCGCCGCCCGTGTGCCTTCGGGACAAGCTCTGAAAGACGGGTCACCTCCGCCTGTGCGGCAAGGAGCCCCTCCTTCGTGCGGAAGATGCCGGCACCGTCCCACATCGCCCGTTTCAGGGCGGAGACGATCTCATGGGGGGGCGTGGTCCCGTTTTCAAAGCGTGCGAACCGCTCTTCCTGGCGGGCCAGCTGGGCTGTGTAATCCGCCTTCTTTCGCACGGCGGCCTTCCCTGCCCCTTCACCGGCACGTTTGCCGAAGACCTGGGTGTCGGCGAGTGCATTGCCGCCGAGGCGGTTGGCGCCGTGGATGCCCCCCGTCACCTCGCCGCAGGCAAAGAGGGAGGGCACGGTCGTCGCGCAGGACGCCGTGATACGCAGGCCGCCCATGATGTGATGGGCGGTGGGGGCGACCTCCATCGGCTCGGTCCTGATGTCCACGCCGAACTTGAGGTACTGTTCGAGCATGATGGGCAGGCGCTCCTCGATGTGTGCGGCGGGGAGGTGCGAGACGTCGAGGTAGACGCCGCCGTGCGGGCTGCCCCTGCCCTCGAGGATCTCGTTTGCGATGGCACGGGAGACCACGTCACGGGTGGAAAGCTCCTTTCGTTCGGGATCATACCGTGCCATGAACCGCTCGCCCTCACTGTTCTTCAGGACGCCGCCTTCCCCGCGGACCGCCTCGGTAATAAGCCGTCCCCGCGAATCGGGCGGGTAGACCGCACCGGTCGGGTGAAACTGGACCATCTCCATGTCGATGAGTTCGGCACCAGCCCGCCACCCAAGGGCAAAGCCGTCCCCGGTTCCTGCGGCACAGTTCGTAGAGATGTCGTAGATCTGCGTTCCCCCACCGGTTGCAAGCACCACGGCATCAGCCCGGATGACGCCCAATGTGCCGTCACGGTCGAGGGTGAAGGCCCCTGCCGCCCGGTCCCCGTCCATGAGAAGTTCGACGGCGGCGGTTTCCTGTACCTGGAGAATGTCCGAGTTTCGGACCTGCTCGACGAGCGTTGCCATGATCTCATGGCCTGAACGGTCGCCCGCATAACAGGTCCGGTTGAACCGCTGGCCGCCGAAGGGACGCTGCGCGGCGATGAAGTCCTCGGCAACGTCGAAGATGGACCCCCACCGTGCAAGGTCTGCGAACCGCTCAGGCGATTCGGCGACCAGCACCTCTGCAAGCTCCGGGTCATTGAGGTAGGCGCCGCCCCTGAGCGTATCCTCATAATGAAGCAGGCATGAATCGTTTTCGTTGAGGACGGCGTTGTACCCGCCCTCGGCCATTATTGTGCATCCTCCCTTGCCGGTCAGCGTCCGGGAGAGAAGCACGGTATCTCCGTACTGCTGTGCCTCCAGTGCCGCACGGCACCCGGCGCCGCCCGACCCAATGACCAGCACATGGCAGTCCACCCTATCGTCTCCAGGCATGATATTATCCATTATGCGGTTGACTTACATAAAGAAATAGCTGGGTGTGTGAGCCAGAATGAGGCTTTTGATGAAATTCGGCGGCACTTCGGTCGCCGATGAGGACTGCATCGGCCGTGTTGTGAAGATTCTTTCGCATTATCGGTCAACCGGCAACGAACTGGTCGTGGTAGTGTCAGCGATGGCCGGGGTCACCGATCAGCTCCATGCCATTGCGGCAGAAGTGGAAACAGCGCGGGACGAACCGCCGATCGAGACCTTTATCGCCTCGATGCGCGCCCGTCACGAAAAGGTACTGCGGGGTGTGGCGCCCGGGGAATTTGAGACGGTGATGCCGGAGATCGACAACCGTCTCGACAACCTGCGGACCATCCTCACCTCGGTCTATAACCTGCGCGAGCTCACCGCCCGCTCACGTGATTATATCATCTCCTTCGGCGAACGGCTCTCTGCGGTCATCGTCTCGGCTGCTCTGCGCGAAGCGGGGATTGCCTCACGGCCGATGAACGGCTGCGAGGCGGGAATTCTCACCAACAGCCAGCACGGCTGTGCTCATGTACTGCCGGAGAGCGAGAACAAGATTAAGAGCAGGATCGTCCCGCTTCTCACCGAATATGTGCCGGTTGTTATGGGGTATATGGGCTGCACCGTTGACGGGATCGTCACCACGCTCGGCCGCAGCGGGTCGGATTACTCTGCTGCGATCGTAGGGGCTGCCATCGATGCGGACGAGATATGGATCTGGACCGATGTTGACGGGGTGATGACCTCGGACCCAAGGATCATCGATGACGCCCGTGTCCTCCCCGATGTCTCCTACCTGGAGGCGATGGAGCTCTCCTACTTCGGGGCAAAAGTCCTGCACCCTCGCTCTATTGAGCCTGCGATGGCGAAAGGCATTCCAATCAGGGTGAAGAATACCTTCTCCCCGGCAGCGCCGGGCAGCTGCGTTGTCGATGCCGAGTACCATGACCGGCGTGTGGTCAAGGCGATCACCTATATCGAGAAGGTCTCGCTCATCAACATCGCCGGTGCGCAGATGATCGGCCGCCCCGGTGTGGCGCGGGAGATCTTCACCGCCCTTGCCGGGTATGACGTCAATATCATGATGATCTCGCAGGGGTCGAGCGAGGCGAACATCTCGCTGATCGTCGATGACGAGCACCTGAAGGCCGCCCTCATCGCCCTCAATGATGTCATGGAGAAGGGGTATATCCAGGATGTCACCCATGATCGGGACGTGGTGGCCGTTGCGGTGGTCGGTGTCGGCATGGCAGGCACCCCGGGGATATCCGGGCGGATCTTCACCGCCCTTGGCGACGCGGGCATCAATCTGATGATAATCTCGCAGGGGTCGAGCGAGGTCAATATCTCCTTTGTTGTCAAACAGAGCGACGGTCCGCGTGCGGTACGTGTGCTGCATGATGAATTCGGCCTCTCTGAGGAGGACGAATGAGCGGGTCCGGGGGCCATACCTATCGCGAAGCGGGGGTGGACATTGACCTCGAGGCGGAGGCTGTACGGGCGCTGGTCTCACGCCTGACCTTCCGCCGGGAGGGTGATTTTGCCCCCGTATCCGAGTCCGGACATTTTGCCGGGCTCATTGGGTTTGGCGACTATGTCCTTGCGCTTGCCGTCGACGGGGTCGGGACGAAGATGCTCGTCGCCGACCGGATGGAGGACTGGTCGACGATCGGCATCGACTGCATCGCGATGAACGTCAACGACCTTTATGTGATGAACCTGGATCCGGTTGCCTTCGTCGATTATGTGGCAACGGACGCCCTTGACGTGGAGAAGATGAAGCAGGTTGGTGCAGGCCTTAACGAAGGGGCCCGCCTTGCCAACATGACGATCATCGGCGGCGAGACGGCGACCCTGAAGGGCATGGTTACCGGTCTCGATGTCGCGGGGACCTGCCTTGGCATCCAGAAGAAGGAGAAGGTCATCAACGGCGTGTCCATCATACCGGGAGATACGATCATCGGCGTCCCCTCGACGGGGATCCACTCCAACGGCTACACCCTTGCCAGAAAACTTGTGGAGACCTATGCCGACTATGACCGGGAGATGCCGTGGGGCCGGACCCTCGGCGAGGAGCTCCTCACCCCGACCCGTATCTATGCAGAGGTCCTGAAGGTCACTGGCGCCTGCGAGGTCCACGGCATGTGCCACATCACCGGCGGCGGTCTCCTGAACCTCCGGCGCCTTGGTCCGTGGGGATATGAGATCACCCGCCCTCTGCCGGTTCTGCCGGTCTTCGAATGGATGGCATCCGTCGGGAGTGTCTCCACCAACGAGATGTACCGGACCTTCAACATGGGCATGGGCTACTGCTTCATCGTTCCCGAAGAGAGTGTGGCAACGGTTCTTGCGATCGTCCCCGATGCCCAGGTGGCAGGACATATATCCGACGCACCCGGGGTGCGCCTCAGGGGAGAAGAGATCTCCTGACTCCCCCTCCTTTCGCACTGTCTGGACATCTAAAAATCAAGCCTATGATATCTTTTTTCCGGTTGCAGCAGGGAAGAGCAGGCTTATGCCAATGAAACGGTAAGGGAACGGCAATAGATCGTTTGAACCGGGTTGCACTAAGGAGAACTGGCTTATGCCTATGAAACCACGTCCGGCCTCCTGTCAAATCATACATAAAAAAAGGAACCATTCCGGGAGCCTGGGTGGGGGCTCCTGAAGCAATGGTATCATCAATGTGATTAGGGCGGCTGTCCACCGTCAAGAGACGCGGACAGTGGCAGGTGTTATTTGGGGTGTGGAATTAATATTGGTCTTCGTATCGGGATTATTCTGCGAAATATTTGAGAGCAGCGGGTGCGTTCTGCCTGACTTGTTCGAAGAAATATCTCCCATAATCGGCGTCTGAGTCTTTAATCGACTGGTTTATTGTTTTTGAAAGCCATCCGGGAATAGTGCCGTCTTCGTCCAGAGAGTTCATCACTACGACGACGGCCTCATCCACATCAGTCCTGTTGGTCCATCGGTAACCCATTTGTTTGCTACCACCTCCTCTTGGTGATTGACCGGGAATCCGCACGGTAGATTATATATCTACCGGATGGGTCCGCGGAAGACCGGGTCTGATTCCATCCGTTATGGCGCAAAATGACAAAACAGAATGCCTGAGAGGTTTATTTGCAGGTCGAGAGAGTTAAATTGGCGAATGACAATTTTTTCATGTTTTTAAAAAATATTATGGATTATTTCATCAAAAGGTCTCTTAAATGGGGTTATATATGGATGATAGGCGGCCTAGGCGAAGGGAATGTTTTCCTGCGGGCATGTTCCGTTAGTTATAACCTGCCCCGGTAATGGCGTACCGTGGTTCTCCAGAGGGTCCTGTTCAGGGCTTCGTCCCTGGAAAGGAGACGGTGAGTGAGCAGGTCATAGGCATGTACAATCCTGAACCCCCGCAACAGGGATATCCTCAGGATGGCGCTCTTCGTCCTGAGGGGCTGGACCGGAAGGCTGGTGATCTGTGGGCTTTGGAGGATACGGTAAAGAATGAACCGCCACAGGCGCCGGTGAGTGGCGTTCTGTTTCTCCGCATTTTGTAGGTATCGCCATATTCTTATGCACTCTTCTTTGGAAAGGTTGCGGGCGAGGGTGCAGTGAAACCAGACATCGTCGACGCGGTCCGGTCTGCCTGGCACGTCACGGCCGTATTGGGGGACGGTGAACGGCTCAAGAGCCCGTAAAAGTTTTCTGCGCACCTTTACGAGATGACGGGAAGGTTTCATCCTGAAGGCGATGGTCCACGTCGCCCCCGTCTGCCGCCGTTCCCAGCCGTCAAATCTATAGGCCGGCGGGCGCCCGACGGCAAAGGTGTCGGCGATTGCTCCTGCCACCTGTTCCTCATCGGCACCCTCCCTGAGATCAAAGCTGCCGAAGAGCGTGATATGGGGGACCCGGTGATACTGCGTCGGAGAAAGAGTAAAGATCATGGCGATGCGCTGTATGGCCTGTGCGAGATCCGCATGCTCAGGAACCGGATGTGCCTCAATCACGTATCGATGGGGCGCGGAACGCGGACGTTGCTTCATGATGGGGGATGGAGATAGGGGGCAATGGTATTTCAGCACCTGTCTTCAGGCAGTTCGATGGGTGCGCTCTTCACCGCTGCAGGATGAATGATGGCGCTGTTCCCGTCTGCATCCTGAACAATCAGGGTAAAGGGTACATGGCCTTCCCTTGCCTCACTGATTTTTTCTCTCAATGCGAGGGCGTTGTCGCGTTCCTCTCCCTCCGCCCAGCTGAGTATCCTGTCCATCACCTCTTCGAACCTTTGCAGGACTCCCTCGACATTGGTGATGAACCCTTCGCATGCAGGGCCCGGTTCGACCAGGATTCCCAGTTCGGGAATCTCGAGGAGTCCGGTGGTGCTGCGCACGACTCGCGTCTCGAGGTCCTTTGGTTTGGAGACCGTAAATTCATACCGGACGGGCTCACCTTCACCGAGCACCATCACGTCGACCGACCTAAAGCCACAACTGTTGCAGATCGCAGTCGTCAGGAGAATGTCGGAAAAATAAGGAATTTCTTCCGTTTGGTATAGGTATTCTATTTCACTGGAGCAGTAAGGGCACGGGGCAACGATGACCCGGCGCACCCTCAGGCCCCTCCGACGATCTTGTCACGGGAGATCTTGATCGACATTGGGGTGATGATCACGTATTTCTGGTCGCCAAGACCCACAATGTCACCGTTGATGTCATTTGCGACAGCGGAGAGGTCCTTGAGGACCCGTTCGTAGGTGATCTTGTCCATCTTCAGGCGCGAGATATCAACAATGACAATGTTGCCGTTGTAGACCTCGTCTTTCACCTTTGGTGTATCCTTCAGATCATTGATTGCGGCGATCTTCACATACATCGATGCCGGCCGGTCACCTGATACGGATTCAAATGATGCAAGATCGAGATCCATGTAATCGGACTCGATTGCCTGAGAGGACCCCTTGCCGAGGATTTTGTCCAGGACTGACATGAAAATACATTATCGAATGAATTTATTTAAGGATATCTTTCCCCACTTGTTCCGGGGTGCTTAGATCTCCATGTTCCAGAGTTCATCACCCACATAGTGGATGGTTTTGATGACCTTCCCCTTCTCGCAGGTTTCCATCTCCTCAGCATCATACAGGGCGATTCCCACGGCAAGGGGTTTTCCGTAATTTTCCTCCACAATGAGCACCGGGTGATCTTTTTTGACATCAGGTGAAATCTTCACGATCCCGGGGCGCATGACATCCGCGCCCTTTACCATGAATGGGATCGCTCCCGCATCCACAGTCACATTCTTTTCGGGGAAGGGACGGTCCACTGCTCCTCGAAGGGTGGGAAAGATAATCTCGCCCGTCTCCATAAGCACGGGACGTTTGTCCACCAGGAAAAGGGTTGTTTCGCTGGTCGTCTCGAGCATCTCAATGCTGTCCCCGTTGTAGGCCTGCGCACTCTCCCCTATCTCTTCGCGTAAGGCAGCGAAGACTTTCGACTGTTTAGACCTCCGGATTGTGTGCCTTTTTTTCGGTAAAATTTTTGACATTTCTTTTTTCAACCTCATTCTGGACCTGTTTTTTCCGGGTAACGCTTTGTTGCGGTGTGCATTGTCGCTATATTTATCTATCTTCCTTGCGCAATTATACTAATCCTCATCGATTAGAGAAGGGAGTCGAATGACCAGAAGACCATTGGAAATTTTAGATAAGGCTCTAAACCAGAAACCGGTTATCGTCAGCCTCAAAGGGGGCAGGGAGCTACGGGGTATCCTTCAGGGATACGATGTCCATATGAACCTCGTCCTCGACAATGCTGAGGAGGAAAATGACGGAGTAACCGAGAAACGCGGGACTCTAATCGTTCGCGGGGACAATGTACTTTATATCTCCCCGTCAGTGGAATAACATTCAAACAGGTGATAAGAAATGAGTAAAGGCACACCCTCAATGGGAAAACGGCAGAAACACACGCATATCGCATGCAGACGCTGTGGGAAGATATCCTTCCACGCACGCCACAAAGTCTGCTCCTCCTGCGGCTTTGGCAAGAGTCCCCGGCTGCGCAAATACAGCTGGTTGACCAAGAAATCGAAGACTCCCACTCACTAATACCGGATTTATTATGTGTGGAATCGTTGGCATCGTGGATGCTGGCGGAGCATCTTTCCCGTTGTATTATGCTCTCTATGCCCTGCAGCATCGCGGGCAGGAGAGCGCGGGAATATCTACTTTTGACGGGCGTCTGCTCTACAAACACAAGGAGCAGGGACTCGTATCAGAGATATTCAATGAAGAGATACTTCGCTCGCTCATCGGCACCACGGGAATCGGTCATGTCCGGTACCCTACTACCGGTTCAAAGATACCGGAAAATATTCAACCGTTTAATTTTACCTTCCGGGGCCGGAAGGTTGCCATAGCGCATAACGGGAATCTGGTCAATGCGCAGTCGTTGAGGGACGAATTTGAGGCACGCGGTCAGATATTCTGCACGACGTGTGACACCGAGGTCATCAGCAATATCATCGCAGACGAATTCAGGAAATCCGAGGATGTTTTGGAAGCGGTCCAGGTGTGCATGCAGAAGCTGAAAGGGTCATACTCCGTCGTGATGATGGTGGACTCCGAGGTCTGGGCGTTCAGGGATCCTCTTGGCATCCGTCCCCTCTGCCTCGGCAGGACCGAACGGGGTCATGTCGTCTGTTCGGAATCAGTCGCGGTCGATGCACTCGCCGGAACATTCCTGCGGGACGTGCGTCCCGGGGAGCTCGTGCGCATTACATCGGAGGGCATCGAGTCCCTGATGGTCGCCGAGGCGTCCCACAAGGCCCACTGCATCTTTGAATACGTCTATTTTGCCCGTGCGGACTCTGTGATCGACGGCAGACTGGTGTATGATGTCCGCCGAAGGATTGGCAATGCGCTCTATGAGGAGGCCCCTGTACCGGCAGACCAGGTCTCACCTGTGCCGGACTCGGGAACCGCCCATGCCGCCGGGTATGCCGAGGCATCGGGTATCCGGTTCCTGGAATCACTGATGAAGAACCGGTACATAGGCCGGACATTTATCATGCCGACCCAGAAGGGCAGGGAGGCGGCGGTCAGGATGAAGCTTAATCCAATCCGGGGTCACCTGAATGACCGTTCCGTGGTGCTCATCGACGATTCGATTGTGCGCGGGACCACCTCCCGGCGGATCATCAATATCATGCGTGAGGCGGGGGTGCGTGAGGTGCATATGCGTATCGGGTCGCCTGCCATCAGGGCACCCTGTTATCTTGGTGTCGACATGCCCACACGGGCTGAACTCATTGCTTCCGATCTTGATACCGAAGAGGTCCGGGCCTCCATCGGGGCAACGTCGCTGCACCACATTACGCTGGACTCTCTTATAGAAGCCGTTGGTATTTCTCGTGAAGATCTCTGTGTAGGATGCCTGACCGGCGAGTATCCGCTCCCGATAGGGGGGGAGTGCTGCTGCCCCCGGACATTCCGGTGTGTCGCACGCAGCTACCAGTCCGGCCTGGAGACGTTTTCGAAGGATGCCTCCCCGGTGGAGACGTCCCCGGAAGAGATCCTTCAGAAAAATTAACACCTCGCAGGGGCACTGGCACCCCTCCGGGGATTTTTTGAATACATTTTTTAAGGGAAGGTGCCGCCTGCCCGACCTATGGCCCCGAGGTGCTCCTGAACTACGGCCGGAGGAATGGTTCCGGATCCCTCTGATGTATTCGGCATCGCAGATGGTCCAGGGTTTTTCTGAGGAAGAAGATAGCCAAAACATCTACGAAAACGCATGGATGATGGAAATGAAAGAAAAATTAATGCGAAAAATAGCGAGGGATGGATTTGAACCATCGGTCTACGGGTTATGAGCCCGTCGGGATTTCCTGACTACCCCACCTCGCTTCTTAGACCTGTGCCATACTACTATGGTCCGTCTGATGATATAACTTTTGATTATTCCCCTGGGGTTCTATTCCGGAAATATCCGTCCAAAGGGGGTTTTAACAGCCACCAATAAATATCCGGGCGACTCACCGGTTGGGTATGAGTGATGGAACCCGTGAAGAAGAGCTCGAACAGCTGCGCGAGAAACGGCGTCGGCAACTGGAAACGCTGATGGGGAAGGGGCAGGAAGCGACCGGGGTGGTGGAGGTGACAGACCTGAACTTCCCTGACGTCATCCGTGAGAACGATAATGTTCTTGTTGACTGCTGGGCGGAATGGTGCGGCCCATGCAGGATGGTGGGTCCGGTGATTGACGAACTGGCGGTTGAGTTTGCCGGCATCGTAACAGTGACGAAATGTGATGCGGATGCCAACCCCGCCCTGATGCGGTCCTACCAGATCAGTGCCATTCCCACACTCCTGTTCTTCAGGAACGGGCAGATGGTGGGGCGGCTGACCGGGGCCTACCCTAAAGATGTCATCCGAAAACACCTCGTTTCCGCATTTGACCTCCTCCCGTGAAGCTTTTGGGCATTCGACATCTGTTGAAATAGTGCAGTGTGTATTGCCTATCAAATGGAGGGCGGGTTCCCCCATGGGGCCTCTGGCGGGGCCCCTGATGCAGCTCCTGTGCAGGTGACGTACCATTCCGATAATCCTGTTCTCATCCCGGTGGGGAGGAGATACTTTCATGAGGGTGGTGAGTGTAGTCTCCATCCATCGGAGATATTAATATAAAGATTCCTGCGGCACGTAGTAATACATCAGGATATTTACCTCGGATATTACGCGCGGCAAGGCATTGGTGCCTCCTCTCCTGTCGGTATTGGATCCGATATTCGCCATTAAATAAGTTTAAATTAAATTCTGGAGCATTTCAGCTATTTTTTAAAATAGTGTGCCTCTTAAATCTCTGATTTTGGCTCATATGGCTGTATTCCTTCATAGAATACGAATCCGGGCGTACTTTGGCTCTCTTTTTATAAACGAGGTTCAAATCTTTGGTTGACAATAACAAAACATTTATATGTGCCAGTGCAAGAGGCTTCAATGTAGAGAAAAATGGTGTTTGGTTTCATCACCGGCTTTGGAGCCCTTAAGCCCATGAGGATCTATGACATGGAGGAACGCGATGAGTATGTTCCCGAGAGGTACTCGGACATCTCGAGCCTCGACTATGTGTCAGAGTGGCACATCGAGGATCGCGAAATTCTGGTCATGGTTTCCGAACGGGATGAGGTCGACTAAAAAGAGACATTGAATTTTTAGTTCCTCTCCCCCCTCCCAACGTTCCATCGCCGCAGCAGGATCCCGTCCCGGGACACGGGCCGTTCCCGGGGCCTCCCCTCCCCCCTTTTACCCATTCCTGCGCTGACAATAGCGCGTCTGAATTATAAACCGTATGCAAGTTTATGCAGGAAACACCCCTGCCTGTGGTTGGTATCATCTTTCTTCTTTCCTCATGCATCATCCACGTTCGAAGAAGGTGATGCCATTGCAATGCTCCAAAGCGAGTCCGGGTATCCCCCGAGGAAGATGCGGGCTGTTCCGAAGACCTCCTCCATCCCGTTCGTTCTCGCAAGCGCCACAGTTGCGGGATTTCTATCGGGAGTGCCGAAGACGGGCGTATCTCCCCGGACATGTGCCATGAGAGCGTTGATGATCTCCCCCTCAATCGCAGGGGAGTCGGCAAAGAGTGGCCCAATTTTGTGCCCTGCGTGGCATGGGCGGATCATCCGATACCCCTGCACCCTCTCACCATCGAACGAGGCGAGAGCCATCCCTCCGGGCTGCCGGATCCATTGCTCGGGAAAGGGGGCACGCTGGCAGAAGAAGTGGCGTGCATCGAAGGCGGGAAGGAACGAAAACGGGACCTCCTTCACCGGGGGGAGGGTGTCCGACGCCATTTCGTGTGCGGTCTCTTCCCGGCGGATGTTTTGCCCGGCATATGAGAAACCGTATGCCGATTGATAGTTGTCCTGCATTGCATAGACGCCGTCGCCGCCGATGGCCCGTGTCCCGGCATGGGCGAGTTTGGTACTGAAGAGTGCCGTTCCGCTGCCCGAACCACGGTGGTCAGCAGGATGACGGGGGTGATAAAGAGAAGAATTTCATGGTGGGGGTTCCGGCAAGAGAGATAATGAGAGCGCTCTCTTTTCCGGGGAATTCCGGCACGTGGGAACGGCTGCTGCCGGAAGGAGGAGGAGCATGGCGATGATACAATGGTGCTTTGTGTCGATGGGCAAAGATCCTTAGGATCAACAGAGCGGTTCTCATGGCTATCATGAGGAACCCTCCGGGTCAGGTGATTCGGCAAACGGGGGACAAAGTGATGAGAACGAGGTTTGGGAGGAGGAAGAGGGACGGGTTTTTGTCCGGCGAACCGCCGGCCATGGCCCGGTTCCCGGTATTCCCCTTTTCTTTCTTTATCCGTCTCTCCTCGTTTTACATTCTGCAGGGGTGGCTGTTGTGTTCCGGATCCTGTCATGCTCCGGTTCCCTGCCAGGCGCCCTCTCAGGTCCTGGTGGTAGGATCAGAAGTAATCGTCGTCGTCTCCGTCGTAGATGCCGTAGGACGTCATGTCATCATCATCATCGGAAAACGGGAGGTCAATGATGATGGAGCCGTCTTCCAGCACATCACCGATGCTCAGATATGTACGGGCGGGGATCTCCTTTTCGGTGATCTCTCCGTCAGGTCGTTCAACCTTCACCCACATAGTATGCAATCATCCTTCTTTATGGACTATATTGTCCCATATCTGATACTCTTGAATCCCTATTTGAGATTTTCTCCCCCTGAAGTGTGTTGCGGAAGAGGGAAAGTGAGGAGAAGCCGCCACCCTGGCGTACGGTGTGAAAGGCCCGGCCGTTGTACCCCTGCGCAAGGCTTCATGTCCTGCCGGTTGACTCTCCAATGGTCTGGTATGCCTTGTCGGGCATGATCAGGGGAATGGGACTGACGTTGCGGACATTGGGAACACCGTTTCTGAAGGAAACGTCCTGGGGGTAGGCTGTGACGATCTCACCGCGGTAAAGAGGGAATCAGTGTCCGGCCATACTGCCGGCAGCAAGCTCGCCCCAGGGAACGCGGATCCAGGCGCCATTCTCTACCCGCATCACATCGAATGCGGGAGGGACATCGCCGTTTTCGTCAAAGACCTTCGGTCCGCAGATGCCGAGGTACCTGATACGGTCGAGATGGCTGCGTATGCCGTCTGCCGAATATCCGCCATACTCAATGGCCTCGGCGACGATCATCATTGTATCGTAGGCATATGCCGCCTCCCAGTTGACGGTGTCCCTTCCTGTGAGACTGCTGTACTTCGCGATAAAGGAGGAGGACTGGACCTGGTTTGCCTGGATGGTTGCAACGATTCCCTCGGTTGCGTCACCTGCCACGGTGATGAATTCCGAGGTGACGATGCCGTCCGAGCCAATCCAGGCGACCGCGAGGTCCTGGCGTGACGCCTCACGAATGATATGCTCTGCCTCGGAGAGGTAGCTGATGAGCGCGACCGCCTCTGCCCCCGATAGCCGGACCTCAGCGATGGCGTCGGTGAAGGTATCCTGCCTCTCGCTGAACGGGACCTCACAGACGACGTTCCCGCCGAGTGCGGCAACGGTCCCGGCAAATGGTTCCCGGAGGCCGTTGCCATAGGCATTGTCGATATACATCACTGCTACGTTCTCCACCTCCGGGTGGAGGCTCATGAGCACTGTCGCCATCCCGCGTCCCTGATAGGTGTCCGAAGAGATGGTGCGGTAGACATACCTGCCAGCTTCGGAGAGGAGAGGGGTCGTCGCGGTCGGGGTTATCAGGACGATCTGCCGGTCCCCGGCGACCTGTGCGGCCGCAAGCGCGCTGGTGCTCGTCACCGGCCCAATGACGACAGGAATGCCCTCTGCCGCAAAATCCTCCAGGATCGCAGCGGATCGGTTCGCCGAGCCCTGGTTGTCCCTGCAGATGATGCGGAGATCCTTTCCGCCGATACCTCCCTCCCTGTTTATCGCATCGACTGCGATGGTGATGCCGTCCCTGATGTCCTCCCCGTAGCCGGCCAGGCTGCCGGAGAGGGGGAGGACGAGGCCGACATCGATTGTCTCCGTCTCGCCATAGTCGGGGGTCGCAATCAGTGTCCCGGTGATGATAGCGCTAATGAGACAAGCAGCAAGGAGATAGGGGAGTATGTCAAGAAGCCGGGTCATGCATCTTCACCTTCTGAGACGGGTGCCGTTTCCTGCCATGCATCTTCGCCCCGGAGCCCTTCAGGCTTATCGGTCCCGGTACCGCTGCTTTCGGGGGGGATGCCGCCGTCGCCCGGCCGGTTGCCGGTGGCGGTGAACCGTGCCTTCAGGGAAAGGCCTTCATCTGCCAAAATGAAGAGGAAGATGACCACTACGAGCGACTGGGCTGCCAGCATCGGGAGAAATGTGACCCGCACGATGTCAAGAAAGTCGGTGAAGACAGTGATGCCGGAGAGGAGCGGAATAAAGATGAAGATGTGCGCCGCCTCGACGATGGTCATAAGGATGCAGCCCCGCAGGACGGAGATATCGCCCCGGTACATCCGGGTGTACAGTCCGGCGATGATGCCCGCCGCGACGGTCGCGACGGAGCAGGCAAGGGCGGTGCTTCCTCCAAGGGGGTAGCGGTACAAAGCTCCGATGATCCCGGCACCCGCCCCTACGAGGGGGCCTCCGATCATCCCTGCAAGGACGGGCGCAAGGTCACGGAAATTGATGATAAAGTCTGCGTAGTGAATCCCGCGGAAGGTGCCATACACCGAGAGGACGCCGAAGATGAGGACCGTCCAGAGCCTGTCTCCCAGCCCCGCCGTCCCGTCGAGGAGCGATCTGAAGAGCCGGGTGCGGGCAAAGACGAAGAGGACGAAGGCGACGACGATCAGCCGTTCAGCAAGCGGAAGGCCGAAGGAAAGGACGGCCTCCTCCATGAAGAGCGCCATCAGCAGAAAGACTATACTTCCCGTGCCGATGATAAACAGCCAGAGGCGTGACCCTCTGCCCTCTTCGGGCAGCTGCATGTCGAGGTACATCAGGACAAATCCCATCACCGAAAAGGCGATGGCGGCAATTGCCGAGACCCCGTGCACAACGGCCATCGGCTCCCCGGCAACCACAGCCATGAGGATCATGAGGGAGAAGACCATCAGGAGGAGACGGAATAGGTCCCGTTCTTCGTACTGCATTCCCATCTCGTTGCGGAGAAACGAGGAGATCGCCCTGGCACGGCCGTCCATTCCGGTGAGGACGGCACCGAACATGATGAGGTACCCAAAGGTGAGGAAGACCGGGACTCCATACGGGATATAGGCGATCACATACAGAACCTGGGCAATGAGGGAGTCCAGCGGGAAGGCCTCTCCGTGTTCGATGTAGGAGACGGCAAACCCGGTCATCCCGAGCGAGATGAAGAGGACGGTGACGACACCAATGAAGAGGAAGGCGAGGGCAAGGTCCAGGTTGACGCCCGGCATCCAGCGCCGGAAACAGTCGGTCCCGTGTTCGCCACCGGTCTTTTCCCTGAGCCAGATAGAGTAGAGGAGGATGTTGAGGCCGGACCCGACAGCACCCATCAGGGCCATGATGGCAAGGAGGGAACCATCCGGGATCTGCGGGACGATGCCGGTCGAGACTGCGGTGAGGCTGAGGGGGAACTTCAGGAGAGAGAAGCCGATGCCTGCGAAGAGGAGAAGGGCGATTGCAAGAATTATCGTCTCCAACCGTTCGTATGATTCTTTCCAGAGGAGGAGGATGATGGCGGTGATGGTGATGACCGCGATAATTTCGGGGGAGAAGGCCCCGGGGAGGAGATAGTCCATGAATATGGCACCGAGGAGGAGCATCCCCCCGAACGCGAACATCTCGAGGAGGTAGATGGCCATCACCAGCCAGTTTGCCCAGTGGCGGGGACCCGGAATGCGACCAATGCCTTCGAAGATCGTCTCCCCGGTGACGAGGGTGTAGCGGGCGATACCATTTGCGAAGGCAAACTTGAAGATCAGGGTGAGGGCGATCACCCAGATGACGGCATACCCAAAGTGGGCCCCAATCTCGATCGCCTCGGCAATACCGCTCTCACCGGCGGCAGCGATGGCAAGCAACAGACCGGGCCCGATAAACCGGAGCATCTCGGAACGGTGGCCTGCACTGTCGTCAGGGCGTGCAGCAGGTTTGCCCCCTTTTTCGTGATTACCTGACGGAGGGTCATTGGTTCTGTTGCGGTGAAAGGTGCTGAAAAGTTTCATTCCCGTGGCTCCTCGGGCAATTGCCCGATTCGTCTCCGTACCAGTCAGGATGATGTTGCCTGCGGCATACATCAGCATTTCCATTATTTTTTCTGGGATCAGAAGGTAAATGGACCAATTTTTCTGCGTATAAATTACAAGGTGATATTATCGGATAACATGCGACTGGCTGATTATGCCTCCTTGGTTTTCCTGGACGTGTAGCGGCGGTTCTTCAGGTGCGTCCAGTGAGGGTACAGCCCCTTCAGGTGCTTCAGGGCGGGCTGGAGAATGATAAACAGGGGGCCTTCAAAGGTCCGGGAGACGTCCTGCAGGAGGTCGGGGATGGGGAGGTGCTGCGGGCATGCCTCCAGGCACCTGCCGCACCGGCGGCAGAGCCCCGCGTAGCTCTCCTTTTCCATGATACCCCCCATCTGCCCGATATAATAATGGAATGCCGGGTTCTTTCCGAAGAGCCCGTAGTTGTTATAGTGGGCAAAGCATCCGGGAATGTCGACCCCGAAGGGGCAGGGCATGCAGTACCCGCAGCCCGTGCAATTGACCAGCATCCGTGCCCGGTAGACGTCCCTGACCTGTGCCATCATGACCAGCTCTTCCTCTGTGAGTGATCCTGCGAGAGCGTCTTCTGCTGTGCGGATATTCTCCCTGACCTGCGCCTCGTCGTTCATGCCGGAGAGGACAACGGTCACCTCGGGACGGTTCCAGACCCACCGGAGGGCCCAGTCGGCCGGGGTGCGCCGAACCGTTGCGCCGGCCTCGATGGCATGCACCTCATCCGGGACGTCCCGTGCCAGGTTGCCTCCCCTGAGGGGTTCCATAATGATGATTCCAAGGCCACGGGCGGCGGCGTATTCGAGCCCGACGGTCCCTGCCTGATGGTATTCGTCGAGAATGTTATACTGGATCTGGCAGAAGTCCCAGGAATGGGCGTCGACTACCTCCCTGAATGCCTCGGTGCTGTCATGGAAGGAGAACCCGATATGGCGGACCAGGCCCTTTGCCTTTGCCTCCTCGAGAAAGTCGATGACCCCCAGGTCGCGCATCCGTTCCCAGCTCTGCCGGGTGAGACTGTGGATGAGATAGTAGTCGATATAATCCGTCCGGAGCTTTGCAAGCTGCGCCGCAAGAAGACGGTCCATATCGCCTCTCGAATGGACGGACCATGGAGGAAGTTTTGTTGCCAGAAACACCTTCTCGCGGTAGCCGTCCGCGAGTGCCCGCCCGAGAAAGCTCTCGCTCTCGCCGTTATGGTAGGGCATCGCGGTGTCGATGTAGTTGATGCCTGCATCTATCGCGTCCCGTATCAGACGGGTGGCCCGCTCCTCGTCGATCCTCTTCTCCTTCAGCGGAAGCCGCATCGTTCCGAATCCGAGGGCGGAGAGGCGATCCCCGCCGGCGGGCATTGCCCTGTACTGCATGGTCGCACCGGTGTCCTGTATGATGATTGAGTCGTTGCACCGATGGCGACATAATCGTGACGGTGCAGGAAAATGGGGATGAAAAATACGGTCTATGTCGACTGGAAACCAACCGGTTGGAAATATCACGAAAGAAGGGAACCGTGGCCTGGTGGGAATATGGCGACATCCTCTGAAAGAAGGTGCTGCCAGATTCCGCAAGCGCTGTCGGATCCCTCTCTACCGGTATTCTGAGGCTGGAAGGCGGTTATCATTCTGCCCACCCGGTGTTCCTGCCACTGGCTACCACAATCTCTATTGCCCCCCGTGATACAGAGATATCCATGACCGGAAGAATTCACATCGGTGAGGATTTCGGGCCCGAACCGGCCTACCGGACGTATCTTTCTGTCACGTCCCCCCTCCTCGTCCTCTTCATACTCCTCTTCCTTGTATTCCCGCTCGCGATGGCAGGGGGGTTCTATGGCATCGTGGCCGGAATTGCCATTCTCATTGCGGGGGGTGGGTTCACCCTCCTCTGGGCCCATCTCTATTTCGATACGGTGATCTACAACCTGAACGAGACCGAGATTGCCTGGCGCCGCGGGGTATGGTTCCGCCAGACCGGCATCGTCCCTTATAACCGGATCACGAATGTGGATGTCGTGCAGGGACCGGTGATGCGGTTCTTCGGCATCTCTGATCTTCGTATCCAGACCGCTGGGTACTCGGCCAAGGCGACCGCGGAAATCAGGCTCAACGGTATCGCCGATCCCACTCCCCTGCGGGATATGATCATGGGGTATGTCCGGGAACGGCCTCCCGTTGCTGCGGTGACCGGGGGTGCGGAATCTGTACAGGAACGCTCCCCAGTCTCACCCGGCGGGATGGCATCCGGGGAAGTCCTTGCAGAACTGAAGGAAATTAAGGCCGTCCTAAAAACGATTGCTGAAAAGAAATGATGTTCTTTTTTTTATTCGATGGTTCTTCCATACTCAGAGTGCAATGCCCACCATGAGCGCCGCGAGGAGCACGAGATCATAGACGGTATGGGTGATCGCACTCACCGTCGTGGAGTACCTGCGGCGGATAAGGGCAAAGGCAGTCCCCAGGAGAAATACCGAGATCAGGCCGTCCCAGCCGTACTGGAAGCTGTGCAGGGAAGCGAAGAGGAGCGAGGGGATGATGATCCCGAACCGCGGCTGGAGAACCCCGCGAAAAGCAATCTCCTCCCCCACCCCTGCTGAGACGGCGAGGAGAAGGATCCCTGCGGGCGTCAGGGCGTGGGCAATGAGCACCGTGAATCCCGCGGTGTCGGTGACCGGCCATCCGAGCATCGTCCAGAGGCTGCCGATTCCCAGGTCGACAAGAATGAAGAGGACGACAAGAACGAGTCCCGTCCCTATAGCAATGCCACATTCGTTGAGGGTTGGCCGGGTCAGCCCGAGGCGGGCAAGGACGTCTGTCCTGTCCCGGGTGATCCATAAGCCGACTGCCACCACGGAGAGGACCACCATCCAGAAGAGGCTATAGAGGCCGACGCCTGAAGCCGGAGCGATGGCGCCTGTTTCCACACCGGTCTGGAAGAACGGGGAGAGGTAGGGGGGGCTTCCCGTTACGATGAGCGGGACGAGGGGGATAAGCGTCGCCGCCAGGACGACACACATGGCGAGCATGTGGATGGTGGAGTCGGGGTCGATGGGGAAGTGGCGGGCAAGCCGGGTGGTGAACTGTTTTTCAAACGGCATGAGACTGAAAAGGCCGGCCATAAAACATCCCGCCGCAATCAGCCATGCATTGCGGGTGGTCTCTTCGTTTAACAGCAGGACAGGATGATCACCTGTCATTCCCTCCGGTGTGACGAGGCTGAGGATACCGAAAACAAGAGTGACCCCGTAGATGATGACGACCGTAAACAACAGCCAGAGGATGGCCGCCCATTTGAGTTCGGGTCGGCGGGTGCTTCCCCATGCGAGGATTCCAAGGAAAGCGAGGGGGAAAACCTCGAGCCCCGACCCTGCAAACTCCTGCAGTTCGCTGCCGCCGCAGCCGCAGGCGACGAGGGCGAGGCATCCGAAGAGCCCGGCAAGGACGAGGGCGACGCCCGGGAGGTACACCCCGCCATTCCTATCCGTTCTTTCCTCGTCCATTACCACTCCCGTCGATGTCCCTAGACGTCTGATAAAAGTATCCCGGTGGGAAAAAATATGAACCTTTGGTTTTCTAAAAACCGCATTTCGGAAACGATTTTTCAGATACTTCCAAGTCTGGAAGTTATGGGGTTTCTGATGCCCAATCCGGGTACTATGGGCGGATGGCATCCGGGTAAAAAATGAGTGGACGAGATCGGTTTTGGCCTCAGTGAAGAGGCGCTTCTCCTGCCCGGGCGAGGAGGTTCAGGTAGATTTCCCGTCGCCGGGTGTAGCTGCTGCTTTCATTTCCGTACGGGATGTACTGGGCAACCCTCCACCCATCCTCTGCCATCTGAACGGCAGTACGCTCACCGATGCCCTTTAAGAGTCCAAACTCGATGCGGGTACGGGCTTCGGGAAAGGTCTCCTCTGCCCACCGGATGAGGGAACGGTCCAGTGTGCCGATGCGAAAGGTCGGCTGCTGGCGCGCGAGGAGGAGGAGATGCGTGCGGTAGGCGCTTCGGATCTCCTCCCGGTCCCGGAGATCACCAAGATATGCCCCCTTCACCAGGCGGACGGTCAGCCCAGACCCGGTCGAATGGGCGATGTCTTCGGCAGTCCGGGTGAGGTAGGACTGGAGAGTGATGGTGAACAGATGGCCCTGCTCTGCCGCTGCAAGGGCCATGCGGAGCGTGGCGGGTACCGTCGGCGTCCCCTCCATATCACATTCCACCGGAACCCCGACACCGGCACAGGCTTCGAGCATGGTGACAAAGATCTCCGCCGCACGGTCCCTGTCAAACGAGATGCCGATGGCCGTCGGTTTGACCGCAATGGAGGCATCAAGGCCCGCATCCGCGATGGCGGTGGCGCAGGCGATATACGCCTCGGCATTGTCCTGTGCCTCCTGTTCCGTCTGTGCAAACTCCCCGAGGGGGTGAAGTATCCCCCGGATGCCTTCATCCGCCCGGTCGCTGCACCAGGCAAGGGCGCCTGGCAGGTCAGGGAGGGTCCAGCGCTGTAGGCCGGTTGGTGCTGTCATGGTAGTATGTCCTTAGAGGCGTGTCTGTGCCTGTTCGTGCATATAGTTCAGGAGGTAATAAGGGCCCCCCACCCCTTTTCCGGTCGCGCCGCTTGCCTTCCACCCGCCGAACGACTGGGCACCCGGCCAGCCGCCGGTCGTGGCGCCGCCCTTACGGTTGGCATAGCAGACCCCGAAGCGGATCTGCTCGAAGAACTCGTCGGCCTCGGCGGGGTCTTTGGTGAAGATGCCCGCGGTCAGCCCGTATTCGGTGTCGTTCGCACGCTCAAGCGCCTCCTTCAGGGTCGCATACGGGGCGAGGATGACGAAGGGGACAAAGAGCTCTTCCTTCATCAGCCGGTGGGTGCCCGGGATGCCGGTGGCCACGGTTGCCTGTGGGTAATATCCCTCGTCCTGGATGCCACCACGGGCGAAATCGCCGCCACAGAGGACCGTACCCCCCACCGCCCGGGTATCATCGACCGCTGCCCGGAAGCGTGCTGCAGCCCGTTCGTCGATCAGCGGGCCCATGAACGTCTCCCTGAGACGCGGGTCACCGGCGCTGATCTCCTGCACACGCTTTGTGAGGGCGCCCGCAAAAGCGTCAAAAACGGATTCGTGGATGTAGACCCGTGAGGTGGCACTGCATTTCTGGCCGGTAGCCCCGAATGCCCCCCGGGTAATGCCCTCCGCCGCCTTTGCCAGATCTGCATGGGCGGTGACGATGCAGGGGTTTTTGCTCCCCATCTCGAGGACGATTGGTTTTGGGTACGGCTGCGAGGCGGCAAACTCCCGTTTGAGGCGCATCCCGACAGCCCGTGACCCGGTGAAGGCGATGCCCGCAACCTTCGGCGAGCCGACGATTGCGTCCCCGAACGGTTCGCCCGGTCCGGTAACGAGGTTGACGACGCCATGGGGAACACCCGCAGCAAGGACGTGGTAGAGGTGGACGGCGGTAAGAGGTGCGGCGCTCGTCGGTTTGAGGACGACGGTGTTCCCCGTCATGATTGCCGAGGAGGCTGCCCCTGCGGCAAGCATGAGAGGGAAGTTAAAGGGTGAGATGACCGCCCAGACGCCATACGGCCGCATAACGCTCGTGTGCGGCTGCGCCGGGGTGCTTGCGGGCATCTGCCTGACAAAGCCATTCTGTTCCCACATCTGACGGGCATTGTAGCGGAAGAGTTCGATGGCCTCGCCGACCTCCGCAATGGCCTCACCCCGTGGTTTGCCCGATTCAAGGGTGATGAGGGCTGCGAGGAGGAAGAGCGAGGCCTCGAGCCGGTCAGCCGCCTCTTCCATTATCACTGTCCGTTCTTCCCACGGCCGGCTTCGCCACGCCTCAAAGGCCCCATCCGCCGCCTCGACGGCGGCTCCGGCAAGCCCGGCTCCCGCCCGCTGAAAGGTCCCGATGATGAGCCGCCGGTCGATAGGCGAGGTGACGGTAAACGTCTCCCCCGCAAATGCCTCCCTTCCGCCGATATAGAGCGGGTGGGTCTTTCCCAGGAGTTCTTCTGCCCGTGCCAGCCCTTTTTCATATTGTGGGTGTATGCTCTCGTCCCCTTCAAGTGAGACATAGGTGATTGTCCCCATCCCTCTTCCCTCCCTGTTGTGGATGGGGAAGAAAGACCCTGACTATTGATAATGGTTTGGATCACCGGGAAAAAGGGGGAATTCCGAAGGAATCGGTAGAATGGTGTGGTATTTAGTGACCATCAATCTCCTGCCGGGAGAGGCAGGAAACCCCGCACGCCCTCAGATCCCGTCCCTGCGCACGGGGCAGGTCAGGCAGTGGCTCCCCCCGCGACCCCGGCCGAGCTCGGACCCGCTGATGGTGAGCACCTCGATGCCGGCCTCCTCCAGGTTCCTGTTCGTGCAGCTGTTGCGGGCGTAGGCGACGACGACCCCCGGCCGGAGGGCAAGAACGTTGTTCCCGTCGTCCCACTGTTCGCGGGCGGATTCGTACCGGTCGCCGCCGGTGGGGATGAGCATGATGCCGTCCTCGCCCAGGGCGTCGGCGACGGCAGCGGGAAAGCTCACCTCCTCCTCGACGGCAAAGGCAGCGTCCCCATCGCCGGGGTACAGGGACCATGCACTGGTCTGATCGAGCACCCGCGGGTAGGCGGTTGCGGTCGCGGCATCCAGCATGGTAAAGATCGTATCGAGGTGCATCTGGCCCCGTTCGTGCGGGATGCTGCAGACGATCACCCGGTCCGCGGCACCGGCGGCAAAGAGGCGGTCTGCGAGCACTTCGGTGCTTGCGGGATTCGTCCGGGCGGAGAGGCCGACAAGCACGGTACGCTTTCCGATGGGCATCACATCGCCACCTTCAAGCGAGGCGAGACCGAAGTGTTCCTTTCCGCAGGTGCCACCTGAATCATCCGTCGGGTACCAGACGGGGAACGTCTCCGCGGCAAAGAGCCGGTGATAGCGGTAGACGGCCGCTACGTTTGCCACCTCCCGCTGGCGAATAGGGTAATGCATTGAACTCAGGCCAACTCCGCCATATACCCAGAACGAGGAGTCCCGGGTAAAGAGCGTGTTCGGGAGTGGCGGAAGGAGGAAATCGTCAGCCGAGGCGGCTGCGGCCATCAGCGAACGTTCGGTTCCCGGCGGAAGGCCGATGCAGCCCGCCTCGGCATAGGTCAACCCCCCGATCATCAGGCGGGTGAGGAGGGGGGGATCCATCGAGAGGAACAGGTCGGTGAGGTGGTCCCTGAGCGAGATACCGACGGTCAGGTCGTTTATCAGGAGTGCTGTCATCTCCTCCCGGGCAGCCGGGCTCCCCCGGAACGTCTCCTCGAGGAGGTGGTGCAGGTAAAGGACCTGGACCCCCTCGTTGTAGAGGATGGTGGTGAACTCGTCGTGCTCCTCGCTTGCCCGGTCCACCCATGGGATGTCGTCGAAGAGGAGGGCATCGTGGTTGTCAGGGGTCAGCCTCCGCAGGGAGAGGTCGGGAAGGTGGACGAGGGCAGTTCTCAGCTGCCCCACCTCGGAGTGGACGCCGAACTCAGGCATGCCCCTGTCCCCCGCCGCCGACCTGGGTCCCGGCGGTGCCTCCAACCAGCTCCTCCAGTTCGGTGAGGCTTCCGATAGCGGCCCGGCCTCCGGTCCGGCTGACAAACCGGCAGGCGGCCTCGACCTTCGGACCCATCGACCCTTCATCAAACCGGTGGGATGTGAGCTCTTCGGGAGTGATCCCTTCTATCAGCTTCGGGTGGTCGGTGTCCCAGTCGAGATAGACGCCATCGACGTCGGTTGCCATGACGAGGAGGTGGGCTTCCACCTCCTCTGCAAGAAGAGCACTTGCGAGGTCCTTGTCCACCACCGCCTCGACCCCCTGGAGCGTCTGTTTCAGTTCGGTCGCAAAGGCAGTTGGTATTCCCCCGCCGCCGGTGCAGATCACGATCACTCCTTTCTCCAGCAGCCATATGACCGGTCGTATCTCGAAGATGCGTTTCGGTTCGGGGGACGGAACGACCCGCCGCCACCGGCCCCCGTCACGGGCGAAGGTCCAGTCCCGCTCCTCTTTGATGGCCTCCACCTGTTCTTTGGTATAGACCGGGCCCACGAACTTCGTGGGATGGTCAAAGGCCGGATCGTCCGGGTCCACCTCGACCATGGTGAGGAGGGTGGCGATCGGGGTATAGGGCAGGAGGAGGCCCGAGAGTTCCTGTTCGACCATGTAGCCGATCATCCCCTCCGTCTCCGCGCCGAGGACGTCGAGCGGATAGGCCTCTGTGCCGGCGTAGGCCGCCTGAAGGGCAAGAAGGCCGACTTGCGGGCCGTTTCCGTGCGTGAGGACAATCTCGTGGTCACGGGTAAGCGGGGCGATGGCTGCGGCAGCCCGGTGGATATTCTGACGCTGCGTGAAGGCGGTCATAGGTTCGCCCCGCCGCAGGAGGGCGTTGCCGCCGAGAGCGATGACGATTCTCATGGTGCCATCACCCCGCCGCCGATGGTGGCGACCATGATCGCCTTAATCGTGTGCATACGGTTCTCGGCCTGGTCGAAGACAATGGACCGGTCGGACTCGAATACCTCGTCGGTAACCTCAAGGGCCTCGAGGCCGTAGCGCTCGAAGATCTTCTCCCCCACCGTCGTCGCCCGGTTGTGGATTGCGGGGAGGCAGTGCATGAACTTCACATCGGGGTTGCCGGTGGCCTCAAGGATGCCCCATGTAACCTGGTAGGGGGTGCACAACCGGATCCGTTCGTCCCATACCTCCTGCGGCTCGCCCATAGAGACCCAGACGTCGGTATAGATGAAATCGACATCTGCCACTGCCTCTGCGATGTTATCTGTGAGGACGATCTGTGCCCCGGTCAGACGGGCAATATCCCGGCTCTTACCCACCAGGTCTTCGTCCGGCATACGTGAGGGGGGGCCGCAGATGCGGATGTCCATGCCCAGTTTGGCCGCACCGACCATGAGCGAGTGGGCGACATTGTTCCTCCCGTCACCCATGAAGCAGAAGGCAATATCCTGCGGCGGGCGCCCGGCATGCTCGACCATCGTGAGGACGTCGGCGAGGATCTGGGTCGGGTGGAACTCGTCGGTCAGGCCGTTGTAGACCGGGACTCCGGCATACTCTGCGAGCACTTCAACGCTCTCCTGCGAAAATCCCCGGTACTCGATGGCGTCGTAGAGCCGGCCGAGCACCCGTGCGGTATCCTTCATCGATTCCTTGTGACCGATCTGTGTCCCTTCGGGTCCGAGGTAGGTGACCAGTGCGCCCTGGTCGTAGGCGGCAACCTCGAACGCACAGCGGGTGCGGGTGGAGCTCTTCTCGAAGATGAGAGCAATATGTACGCCGCTGAGGTACTGCTTTTCCCGGCCACGTTTATTTGCCGTTTTCAGGTCGGCGGCAAGACCCATAAGGGCGGTCAGTTCTTCCGGTTCAAAATCGAGAAGTTTCAGGAAACTGCGGTGGGCGACGGCCTCCCGGATGATGCCCTTGCAGGGGGTACTATTATCTGACATGATTCCCTTCTCCCTCACCACCCCGGCGCCGGGCCGGGACAGTCTGGTATACGCACAGGATACGTACAGGTTGATATGGGTTTCGGCGGATATGGCCGCACTCCAGCCGTGGTGGGGCAATGCCGCGGGTCTCTGTCGGCCGCCTCCCTCTCACAGGTGACGTACTGTCTGCCATCCTACGTGAATGGTCACGTAACCCGGTTGTCCGGGCAGAGACTGACAATTCCATGGCATCTATATGCCCGCGGCACCAATGCCAGTATATGGACAGAGACGAAGCCCTCGCCCTGCTGGACGGCCACGTCCATAAAGAGAGCCTGAGAAACCACTGCCTCGCAACGGCCGCGATTTTGCGGGCGGTGGCACCGGTGATGGGCGGCGACCCCGACCGGTGGGAGATCATCGGCATCCTCCATGACATCGATTTTGAGGAGATCGAAGAGGATATGGACCGGCACGGCGGAGCGGGATACGCCATACTGAAGGAGGCGGGTGTCACCGAAGGGATTGCAGAGATTATCCGGCGCCACAATTACATGAAGTTCGGTGACTTCGACGACCCGGCGGACATCGCGCTGACCGCGGCCGACAACATCTCGGGCCTCATCATTGCCTGCGCCATGGTGAAGAGCGGGAAGGTGACTGAGGTGACGGCAACATCGGTAAAAAAGAAGTTCAAGGAGAAGGCCTTTGCCGCCGGGTGCAACCGGGACAGGATCAGAAAGATCGAGGCATACATGGAACTTCCCGAGTTTTATGGACTTGCCGTCGGAGCCCTCCAGGAGATCCGGGACGATCTCGGCCTTTCTTAGAGAAGGCAGTTCACCTGGGCTCTTTCTCCTGAAAAAACGGGCAATGCGTTCGATGCATTAAACACAACAGGGTTCCAACTACAGCATACAGGACATGACACTCAAAGCGCGTCTTGCAGGGACGGTCCCGGAGGGGATACTCTCCTGCATCTCCGACCATTTCGATGTGATTGGCGATGTCGCCATCGTCTCGCTCTCCCCGGAGGCCGTGCCATACGCAGGGGAGGTAGCCGGAGCAGTGCAGGCCGGGCGACGAAACATAACGACGGTCCTCAACAAGGTCTCCCGTATCGATGGGGACCGCCGGGTCTGCGAGTATGAGGTGATCGCAGGAGACGGGACGGAGACTGTCCACCAGGAATACGGGTATTCCTACCGGCTTGATATGCAGGAGGTCTTCTTCAACCCCCGTCTTGCCACCGAACGGCGGAGGGTGACGGGATTGGTGAAAGCAGGGGAGGAGGTGCTCATCCCCTTTGCAGGGGTAGGGCCCTTTGTCGTCCCCGCGGCCGCAGCCGGGGGCAGGGTGACCGCCATCGAGAGAAACCCTGCCGCGTGCCGGTGGCTCTGTGAGAATGTGGCAGTGAACAATGTCGCCGACCGGGTCACGATCATGGAGGAGGATGCGTTTTTCGCCCTGCCGATGGTCTCCTCCATGTATGACCGTGCCGTCGTTCCGACCCCCTATGGGATGGACCTGATCCTCGACGAGATCGTTCCTCTTATCCGGAGGGGTGGATTCATTCATTTCTATACCTTCCGTCCAGCCAACGAGATTGATATCCTGGAAGAGCGGGTCAGGGGGATGGGGCTGACCGTCCGGAAGGTGACCCGGTGCGGGAATGTCGCACCCGGTATTGCCCGATGGGCTTTTGACATGAGACGCAGATAACATAATTACCGACCGGCCCCGGGTGGGGGGGCGGGGTGAGGCATGAACCGGAAGGCAGGAGGGGAAGGGAAACCATCATTCAGACAGGCAGCCGCGATGCCGGGAAGTGAGCTGCGGTTCTTTGCATTTCTTGCGATATTTCTCCTGATCACGGTGGCAACGTCTTTCTACAGCTACCTGCTCTTCCATACCACCGCCGAACTCTACATCATTCTTATTGCGGGCGTCATCTTCATCATCGCCTGGAATACCCGCCGGTACCTGAACAATAACTATCTCCTCTTCATCGGCATCGCCTACTTCTTCATCGCCATCATCGAACTGCTGCACACGCTTGCCTACACCGGCATGAATATCTTTACCGGCTACGGGGCGAACCTGCCAACCCAGCTCTGGATCGCCGCCCGTTTTCTGGAGGCGGCAACTTTTCTCATTGCCCCGCTGGTGCTCTCCCGGCGCCTCAACCCCTACCGCGAATTTTTCCTCTTCTCTGGTGCGACCGCAGGCATTCTCGCCGCCATTTTTATCACGGGAGCCTTTCCAGCCTGTTACGTCGAGGGCGATGGCCTGACCCTCTTCAAGATCGCCTGCGAGTACCTGATCATCCTTCTCCTTGCGGGAGCACTCGCCCTTCTCTGGACCAAACGGGCTTCTTTTGCACCGATCATCTTTCACCTCCTCGCAGCCTCCATCCTCTTTACCATCGGCGCGGAGATCTTCTTCACCCTCTACGTGAATGTGTATGGCTCTGCAAACATGTATGGTCATATTCTGACACTCATTTCCTTTGCCCTCGTGTACCGTGCGATCGTGGTCTCTGCCCTCCAGCGGCCGTTTGACCTGATATTCAGGGAACTTGCCTATAGTGAACAGGAGGTCCGCCGGGAGCGCGACCGGGTTTCAGAATATCTCGATATCGCCGAGGTGATCCTCCTGGCCCTCGACAGAGATGGGGTGGTGACGATGATCAACCGAAAAGGAGCAGAACTCCTCGGCGTCCCTGCGGCGGAGATTGCCGGGAAAAAATGGTTCGAAACCTATGTGCCTGATGACCAGCGGGCGGGGTCAATGGAGCGGCTCGCGGCGGTGCTGAACGGTTCGGCGAAAGAACCCCTGCATGCTGAAAACGATATCACCGCCGTGGACGGAAGCAGGAGGACGATCTCATGGCGCAATGCAGTCATCCGTGACAAGAACGGCACAGCCATCGGGATTCTCAGTTCGGGAGAGGATGTCACCGATCTCAGGGAAGCTCAGCGTAGTCTTTTGATCAAGGACGTGGCCATCTCCTCCTCGCCTGAAGGGGTCCTCATCATTGGCCCGGACGAACGTGTGATGTATGCCAATCCGGCGTTTCTGCGGCTCTACGGTTACCCCCGTCCGGAGGAGATCATGGGAAAACCAATCGCCGATGTCGCCCCGGCCGAAAGCCTTCTGCCGGAGGTGCTGAAGGGTCTGGGGGACCACGGGCAGTGGACCGGCGAGTACCGGGCGACGTTCCGGGACGGCCGTGTCGCTGATCTGCTTGTATCGGCCACGGTGGCGACCGGGAGCGACGGTAGACCCATCTGTACGATGGCCTCGTTCGTCGATGTCACTGAGATGCAGCTCTACCGCAAGGCCCTTGAGGAAGCAAACAAGAAGCTGGGCCTCCTCTCCTCGATCACGCGCCACGATGTCCTCAACCAGATCCATGTGATTCTCTCGTATGTGGAGCTCCTGAAGGATGAACTTCCTCCGCTTGAGCCGGCGAACACCTACCTTAAGGGAGTGGAGACCGCTGCCCGCACGATCCACGGGCAGATAAACTTCACCCGTGACTACCACCGGATTGGCGTCGAGGCACCGGTATGGCAGAAGGTAGCGGATGTATTCCAGGAGAACCGGTACGCCTGGGGGCCCGACACCCTGACAGTCAGGACGAATGTGGACGATGTCGAGATCTACGCCGACCCGATGCTCGAGAAGGTCTTCTACAACCTCCTGGACAATGCGGTCCGGCATGGCGGTGGCGTGACCACGGTTACGGTCACTTTCAGGGAAGAGGACGGGACGGGCGTCATCGTTGTGGAAGATGACGGCAAAGGTGTTCCCGAAGGCGAGAAAGAGCGGATATTCGAGCGGGGTGTGGGGAAGAACACGGGCTTCGGGCTCTTCCTGACCCGGGAGGTGCTGGGGCTGACGGGGATAACGATTCACGAGACCGGCAGTCAAGGAAAGGGGGCCCGGTTCGAACTGGTGGTGCCGCCAGGTGTCTGGCGCAGAGGGGCGGAGGCGCGGAAGTGAACGGGACCATGCAGGCCGCATGCATCTCCACGCAGGGGATATCTTTTATTTCGGCAGACCGAGGTTAGGATGTGAAGATCCCGCCCCCTGCTACTGTCCGGAGCCGCACCATATCAACCCCTGGCGGGGAGGTGACGGTCAGCATCATCCGTGAGGACTTTTCTCAGCTCTATCCCCGGATGGAGCGGTATATCGTTGAGGCGGTACGGGATGGTAAGGTGCTTGGGGCATTTCGGACGAACACCTACGAGTATTCGCCGGGCGTCGGTCTTACGGCAGCAGGGGCGGCACGCTCCCGGGCTGATGACTGGGAGGCGTATCTTGCGAAGGATGCGGCGGGGTTTGCAGAATACCATGCCCCCCGGGATCACTACCCGGTCCCTGAGGCCCCCGTCACCACTGTCGTCGTCATCCAGGGAAGCCCCCGGCCGGACGGTAACTGCGGCACCATCGCCGGGTGGGTGGCAGAGGCGGTGAAGGCACGGGACATGAGCGTGCAGGTACTCTACCTCGATGATCTGATTCTGCATCCCTGCATCGGCTGCTACCGCTGTTTCAACGAGGGTATCTGCACCTTCGAGGACGACATGGAGGGGATATACGACGCACTTGAGCATGCCTCGCTCCTCGTCGTCTGCTCGCCGGTCTACACAAATACGGTGCCGGCGGGGCTCAAGTCGGTGATGGACCGGTGCCAGGCCCTCCATGCCCGGCGGACGATTGCCGGAAAAAGACCCTCGAAACAAGGCCGCAGCGGGCTCTTCTTCAGCGTCGCCGGGCGGGTGGGGGACGAGAACTTCGCCGCCATCCTCCCGGTTGCAAAGGCGTTCTTCTCGCTGGCGGGCTACCAGCCCGGGGCCACTCTCTGCTTCGACGGGATGGATCATGTAGCCGGCATCCATGCCGTCGCCGGTGCACGGGAGCGTGTCGCCGGGGCGGTCGGTGCAGCCCTTGAGGGTTTGGCCCCATCGCTGCAGCAGGCCGGCGAAAAGCGGGAACAAAGGGGGTAACCGGCTCTCTTCTGTCTGCTGTCCGGGGAGATGAGGCCCCGTTTTAGCTAAATTAACGATAATAAAAAGAGGATTTCATTGAGGTGGGCAGAGGGGCACGTCAGAAGACGTGCACCGGGTCTGCCATGAAGGTAAGGTGGATGGTTTCGCCGACCGTGGCACCGACGGCGGCCCATCCCTGCCGGCTGACACCGGCGATGAAGGGGAGACCGCAGTCCACATGCACGACCACCATCATACCGTTGTCCACGATATCGGTGATGGTCCCCGCAAAGGAGTTGCGGGCTGATGTGGTGCAGGGCTCGCGCCCGATCATGATGTCCTCGGAGCGAATGGTGACAGTCGCCGGGCCTTCCGGATGAGGAGTGAGGGAACTGATAATCGTCTTCTTCCCGTCGGGGCGTGCAATGCTGACCCGGCTCAGCCCTCCTTCGGTGGTGCAGGTGCCGGAGAAGACGTTCCGGACTCCGACAAATTCTGCCACAAAAGACGATGTTGGATGGCGGAAGACCTCCTCAGGGGTGCCTGCCTGGACGATCTGTCCCTTGTTCATCACCGCGACACGGGTCGCAAGGGAAAAGACCTCGTCGAAGTTGTGGGTGATGTGGATGATCGTCGTCCTGAACTGCGCATGCAGGCTCCTGAGCTCCTGCCTGAGGCGCTCCCGCGTCTGACCGTCGAGAGCACTGAGCGGTTCGTCGAGCAGGAGGACAGCGGGTTCAAGGACGATGGCCCGTGAGATGGCGGCCCGCTGCTGTTCCCCTCCGGAGAGGGTGCCTGGGTAGCGGTGGAGCAGGTGCCCGATGCCGAAGATCCCGGCGACTTCAAGCACTTTTTTCCTCCGCTCCTCCGGCGGCACCTTCTGGTACTCAAGGCCGAACCCTATGTTCTGCTCCACGGTAAGGTGGGGAAAGAGCATGTAGTCCTGGTACACCATGGTCACGTTGCGTTCGCGCGGGGGGACGAAGGTGACATCCCTGCCGCCAATGGAGATACTGCCCGCATCCGGCGGGTAGATGCCGGCGATGGTCTCGAGGAGGATGGTCTTTCCGGCACCCGTGGGGCCGATGATGACGAAGTACTCGCCTTCGGCAATGTCGAGGGAGACATCATCGAGGAGGAATTCTCCCATATCCTTAGAGACGTTCTTAATTGATAGCATCACATTGCCCTCCTTTAGAATTTTGTCGAGCCCCCGTAGAGCTCGAATATGTAGAGCGACACGACGGATATTACGATCAGGATGATTGCCGCCGACAGCGCGAGTTCGAGTTCCCCGCAGGACATGTTCAGGAAGAGCGAGATAGGGAGCGTCTCGGTCTTCATCCGGGTGGCGCCTGCAATCATCAGTGCCGCACCGAACTCGCCGATCCCCTTCGCCCAGGTGATCACGGCACCAGCGAGAAAACCACTTCCCGCCATGGGAAGGGTCACGCGGCGGATCGCCTGCAGGTTGGTGCACCCGAGGGTGCAGGCGACGTATTCGTACCGCGGTGAGATGTCCGTGAAGGTGGAGCGCATGATGCGCAGCATGAAGGGGAGATTCACGAAGAACTGTGCGACGATGATCCCGAGCGGGCTGAAGACGAAGACCAGGCCGATGGAGGCGAGGGCGTCGCCGAATGCGGTCGTCCCGAAGAAGAGCAGGAGCGCCACACCGGCGACGAGCGGCGGCAGGGCAAGCGGGAGGTCGAGGATCATGCTGACAAAGCTCTTCCCGAAGAAGTTGTAGCGGGCAAGGGCATAGGCCGCCGGCACACCCACGGCGATGCAGAGCATGGTCGAGATGATCGAGGTGACGAGACTCAGGTAGATGGCAAACCGGATCTCCGGCGAGAGGAGCGACTCGATGACCGCCTGAGGGTCAGGTCGGGTGACAACGAGCAGCAGCAGGGAGATGATGAATGCGGTGATGACGAGGGCGATGGCAATCGTTGCCATCTTCACCCCGTTTCGCCGCAGATCACCTGTCACAAATTGGTCCTCCGCCGGTCCCTCAGCTGTTTTGGGGTTGCGTTCCATTCCCTGATGTCATCCAAATGGGTCCCGTCGACCCAACCGCTCGTCACTTCGGCCCGGTGGTCAAACTGGTAGACATAGGGTTTGATGTCCAGGAGCGGTGTCCCGTCGAGGATGTCGCACCCGCTGATCTCGAGGACATTCCCTCTGACCGCCTTTAGATCAACAATGGAGAGTCCGATCGGGTTCGGCCGGTTGAAGTGCCGGATGGAGAAGATTCCCCGCTCCTTCTCCCCGTCGAGGAAGGGTGCCTGCACGAGTGCATTGCCGGTTGCCCGGTGGAAGTGGTAGAGGAGGATGAGGTGGGAGAAGGACTCGATGTCCCTGAGCCCCTCTGCGAACTCCTCGAAGACCTCGATGGTCCCCGGTGCCGGGTTGAAGATTCCCTGGATGGGGGTGTCCTCGTGTCGTGTGTGTCCTGAGTAAATGACACCGATTGGGTGGTAGGTGATTTTCATATTTCTGATATCATTTCTTGTCATGCTTCGAATGCCTCATTTGGTTAGGTAATAGATCCCCGGCCCATCAGGATTCTTTTCACCCGTTTCTGCACCCGCCTCGGCCAAAATGGGCGGGGCTGTGCATCCCCGTATCCTTGCACCCGCAGGGAATGCCGCCGATGCGAGAAGATTGCACGCTGTACAAATGTGTCGAGGTATGTTTCATGCATATCATCCCGTAAAACAACAGGGAAAAAATGTGGGGTGATGGTATTCAGGCATCCCCGTACTTCGCATTGGGATAGGTTTCAAATCCGTATTCTTCGAAGATGGCAAGCCCTTCATCCGATGCGACGAAGTCAATGAATGCCTGTGCCTCTTCCGGGTTCTTTGAGAAGGTCAGGGTGCCGATGGGAACCACCTTGACAAATCCTTCGTCAATGGGAATGTCGATTTGCTCGAGGTCCGTGTTGACAAGGAGGTCTTCCCAGATAATTGCTGCATCGGCCTGGTCCATGCTCAGGTATACGAGCAGCTCATTGACGGTGCCGGACCGCACAACGATGTTGTCCTGGATGTCCTCCCAGTAGCCTGCCTTCTCCAGCATTGTTTTTGTCGCACTGCCGACGGCAGGGCCGGTCGGCTCGCCGATCGCGACGCGGACACCATCTTCTGTCAGGTCCTCAAGGGTGGTGATGTCCAGCGGATTGCCGGGAGCTACGGCAATTGCGAGGACATGATAGACGCAGGGGTTGCTTGCGGCGATGAATCCCTTCGATGCCGCAGAGTCGATGTACGATGTTGCGCCGGGCATGTAGACGTCCCCCGCCTGCAGGAGTTCAATCTGTGAAAGAAGCTGTGCAGACCCGCCGTAGGTGTACTGGATCTCCGTTCCTGTCCGCTCCAGGTAAATCCTGGCGATCTCCTCCATCGGTTCACGCATCCCGGCACCGCAGAAGACGACGAGGGACTCCCCGGATGCGGCCGGGGCTTCGGTTGCCGGCGTTCCGGTCGTTGACTCGCCTGTGCACCCGCAGATCATGCAGATACAGAGAAGTACGGCACAGACTGCTGCAATACCTATTAGTTTTTTACTCATATGGGTAAAATACAGTCAATAAGGATTAAACATTTTTGATCTAATGTCATGTCAAGTAAATTTGATTTATTTTATTTGGTGCACGATTGGGGATACCTGATGCAACGGTTTTCTGGTTAGCAGCTGTTTTTTGCAAAATCATTGATATCTTTCTTGGGTAATGGGAGGAACAGGGATCAAACGGCTCCTCCTCATCCTCCAGAACAGATGCCGGTGCAGGTCAAAAGGGGAATGAAAGCATGAATCAGAAAGTGGCGCTAAAAAAGTGGTTACCTGAAGATCCAGCCGAAAAGGCCGGTATCTTCCCTCTCCTCCCGGGCAACCTGCCGGAGGCGCAGCTGTTCCTGTTCGAGGAGGGCGACCTGTTCCCTGAGGATCTCGCGGGTTTCCGGATCGCAGTCCCCGCATTCCTCGATGAGGCGGTTCATCTCGGTGATGCGTTCCTGGTTGGCGACGGCCTCCTGCTGGAGCACCCCGGCTGCAGCGGCGTCACCGCCGAAGAGTGCCCGCATGATGGTATTCCTGTTCTGTATCTGCTCCTCCGCCCGGAGGGTGACCTGTGCCGAGGTGTTCACCTGCTCTGCGATGCCGAGCATCGCCTGGCTGCTGTTCCCCATGAGCGGAGCGGCGACGGTGAAGGCGTGCACGGCGAGACGGGCGGTATTCGCCTCACGGATCTGCTGGCCTTCACCGGCATTGATCAGCTGTTCGCGTTCGGCGATCATCTGCCGCAGCTCTGTAGCGTTGCAGGCGGTTCCCGGCGGGCAGGTCCGGGTCTGGTCCTGGTCCCTGGTCTGCTGCAGGACGCCTGCCTGTGACTGGTTCTGTATGCCCGGAGCATCTGCCGGCGGCTGCTGTGCACCCGCTACGTCGCTGCCGGGTGCGGGAGTGCTCTTTCCTGCCTGTATCGTCATGCCCGGTACATCGTCAGCGACTGCGGCCGCCGGCATGGTGATGAGCATGAGGATGACGAGGAGGGCTATGATGGTGTTTTTTTGTGAAGTCATATCAGTACAGTACCTCTCATCTCTTTCCGGATGGGACTGGATCCCGGTCCCTCAGAGTGGTAATAGTCCCCATCCGTAATAACCCCTTCATCTCCCGATGCAAAGGAAATAAATGAGACGATGCAGGGGGATTCCTTGCCGGGAGCCTCACAGCGCGTGCGAAAGAGGGAAAGCCCTGCCCGGGCATTGCCTCCCCGGCGGAGAATGCCGGTGGCTCAAAGACTTTTCTCATCGTTGATGTGATCCCTCACCGTCTTCTCTGTTCTGATGGTATTCCGGGATACCGACATATTGAAATAAGAAATTCCCCTATCACATGGCATGAAGATCATTGATGTTGCAGAGGTCCCGTCCGGTCCGAACCCTCACGGAGTGGACGCCAGAAAGATCTACGATACAGAGCATGCTCTCGCGGTGCATATCACCCTCAAGCCGGGCGAGTCCCTGAAACTGCACAAGACGCCGGTGGATGTCTTCTTCTATGTGCTTGAAGGCACCGGAATTGTTAGAATTGGCGATGAAGAAAGGGAGGTGGGCCCCGACCACCTGGTCGACAGCCCGGCAGCCGTTCCGCATCTCTGGAGAAACGAAAGCGACGGCGTCTTTCGGGTGCTCGTCATCAAGGTGCCCCGGCCGACGACGGAGACGAAACTGCTGTGATGAGATCTGAGGAATACCTGCCTGTTTCCTGAATGTCGTACCGCATATGTACAAATTGATATAGAGGGTGCACCTACACACTTTCATGAAACCGGTCTATATCAAAATCCCCCTCCCCGGGGACCATGAAGCCCTGTTCAACCTCAACCAGATCACCTCATTTATGGTCATCATGGAGGAAGGCGCCGGTGCCTCCGTCTATGGTACCCTCTACAACGGAGGCAATTATGAGAATGTCATCCTGAAGGAAGGGCTCTCCTCGAAAGACGAAGGCCGCACGTGGCTGAATGCAAAACTGGTGGAATGGGGTGCAGTGATCGTCGACCCTGCAGGCGAAGGAGTTGCCCCGGCAGAAGAATAAAGGGATTTTGACCGGATATTCGCTGCCATGCAAATACCCGGCCCCCGTCTCTGGACATCAGAGCGGTGCGTCCGTTTATCTACACTCTGCCGGTAAATAGGGGCAGAACCATAGGAGAAATACTCATGACCGAAGAGAAACGAAATGAACTGAAAGGCACAATCCTGCACCTGAAGGACCTGGTTGAGTACCAGGACGGGACGGTTGCCAGCAGGATGCTCATCAACAAACCTGTCGGCACGGTCACCCTCTTCTCGTTCGACGAGGACGAGGGCCTGAGCGAACACACTGCCCCCTTTGACGCTCTCGTCACCATCCTCGACGGGGAGTGCGAGGTCTGGCTAGATGGAGAGACACATCGGATGAAGGAAGGGGATACCATCATCTTCCCCGCCAATGCCCCTCACGCCCTTGCGGCGATAACGCGGTTCAAGATGATGCTGACAATGATCCGGGCCTGAGGGGGGAAATGGGCATGCCGGATGATAAGGAAGGGGATTACTGCACCGTCTGCGGGGGGATGGTTCCGAAAGGAAGCGATGTCATCATCATCCCGGTGGACGGCAGGGAAGTAGGGATAAACCAGCTCGCGTTCATCATCAAGGAGGTGGCAGCTCTGGGGCCCATGAGCGAAGCGAAGGTGAAAGAGGCGCTTCTCACCCGCGTGAAGGCGCTCAATTATGTCCCGACAAAAAAGGAAGCGGCCTACGCCGATGCTGTCTATGTGGCGTATCTCGGGTACCTGGAACAAGGAGAATAAATCGGCCTTCCTCCTTTCCGGCGTTTTGAACTGTTAGTCGATGGTGATGATCTCGACGGGGCATCCGTCTGCGGCGTCCCGGGCACAGTCGGCGAGATCGTCGGGGACATCACCATTCCCCCCTTCATCATCGGTTCGGTATTTTTTGACGATACGGCTCTGGTTGTCATCAGGGTCTTCTTCAAATACTTCGGGGCATGCTTCCCAGCACTGGGCGCACCCGGTGCACTCTTCACGTTCAATACGTACTTTCGTGGTCCTCATCTCCGTCAGTTTCGATGACGTCTGTACATCTCGCGGCATAAAAGTATCCCCACAGAAGTACGTGCCCGGGGCACTGCAACGGGCACCTGCTCTCATCCGTCCCGGGAAAAGGGTCCGGACCGCTCCCCCCGGTTCCCATCCGTATATGTACCTCATGTGAATAGATGGCTATGAAACCGGTGTTTATCGGCCTCTCCCCCAACCGTCAGAATGAGATATTTTTCAATCTGCAACAGTCCTCAACCTTTACCACCGAGGAGGTGCAGGGTATCCGGGGACTCTATGGTGTATATCTCGGTACCGAAGGAGAGTACGAGAAGATCCTTTTCAGGGAGGGATTTGTCGACGGGAGTGAGACCCGGCGCGCTGGATCCGGTTACACCTGAAGAAATGGGGCGCCGACGTGTTTACCAAGGAGATCTGAGAGGGAGTGGCGCTACTGACAACCGGAAACCACCTCCGGGAATAACAACGTGCACGCAGTAGTTGGGCAAAAAAGATGTGCTTTAGGTTGGATGGAGACACAATATGTCACTATCCCATGAATCCAGAAGCCAGTGAACAAATTGATGCAATTCTCGAGAAGAAGGAAGAGATCTGCGAGGGTCTCTTTGAACAGTTCGAAGAAACGCTTGGCGTGGTCCCCTTTATCCTGCCGATCCTCAGGGAACGGCCCGACTCGTTCGTCTTCAACGGGCTGGGCGACCTGTACACCTTCAACCCGGATAGCATGGACCGGTTAACGGCTGAACTGATTGCTGTCGCAGCTGCAGCGGCCACGGGGGCAGACGGATGCCTGAAGGTGCATATCGGCGCCGCCATGAAAGAGGGCGCCACCAGGGAACAAGTCCGCGACACCATCAGCATCGCAGCGCTCGTCGGCAAGACAGGCATTCTCGGGGGTGCCTTTCGCGTGATGAGAACCGCTCTCAGGGAGGACGAGTAACGGCGTCGACTTCATCCCGAATCCTGCAGGTGCTGTCGTGACCCGGTACCAGGACTCCGGCGTTCACCGGGGAGGGCCTCTTCCCATCCCCGGAAGTTTCGGATGTATCCGAAAAATCCGAAACTTCCCTTATTTTTTCAACAAAGCCGAAATTGTTTAGGATTGGCTTCATGCCGACCAAATGGCAGATAGTATAGATGACTATCATATGTTCCTGAATACAGTTTCCCCCGGGAGCCGTGTCTGTGTCACGGCAGTGGAAGGCGGCCATGGCATCCGGCAGAACCTTGCCCTGCGGGGCATTGCCGAAGGTGCCGTTATTACGGTGGTCTCATCGTCACACGGACCCGTGGTCGTCTGCGTGCAGGGAGGAACGCTTGCTCTCGGACGGGGCATGGCGGCAAAGGTCCGGGTCAGGAGGATGGAACCATGAAGAAACGGCTTTCCGACCTCGCACCGGATGAGACGGGCATCATAGAGGCCATTAAAGGCCCTGTACACGACCTGATGTGCCTGGGGCTCAGGGTTGGCAAGACCGTAAAAATGGTCACGAAACAGCCGGTAAAGGGGCCGGTGGTTGTTCTCTCCGGCGAGGTGGAGATCGCAATGGGCATCGGGACCGCACAAAGGGTGATGGTGATCGTCACCCCGCAGGAGGCATAGCGGCAATGGCGGCGAACGTGGGGGACGTGACGACGGTGCTTATGATCGGCAACCCGAACGTGGGAAAGAGTGCCCTGTTCAATAGGATGACCGGGGCAAACGCGGTCGTCTCGAACTACCCCGGCACGACGGTCGATTTTACGAAAGGGACTCTCATTGAGGGAAACCAGACCTATGTGATCATCGATGTGCCAGGCACCTACTCCCTCGAACCGAGGGATGCCGCAGAGGAAGTCGCGGTGCGGATGCTCCGGCACCACCCGGATGCAACCGTGATGATTGTACTCGATGCAACCCGGATCGAGCGGGGGCTCTACCTCGCCCTTGAGGTGATGGAGCTGGGCATGCCCTGCATCCTTGCGGTCAATATGATAGATGCCGCCCACGAGAAGCAGATCACGGTCGATACCGCCGAGCTCCAGCGTCTGCTGGGTGTACCGGTCATACCGACGACTGCCATCAGCGGCGAGGGGGTCCGCTCCCTTGCAGAGATGCTCCGCAAGGCACGGGTGGCCGATGTCATGGACATCTCCGGGCGGCTGAAGGGTGACCGTCCGGCAGCCGGAGGCCGTGCCTGTTTCGGCTGCGGCGGATGCGGGGGGCGCTGACGCCATGGTCCTGTCCTCAGATGCGCGGTGGGAGATGGTCGATGCCCTTGCGGCACGCACCGTCAGTCCCGGCAGTTATGAACCGTCGCTGGGCGATGTGGTGGGCGAGCTGACCGTCCGGCCGCTTACGGGCATCCCCGTCGCCCTTGCAGCACTCTATGCTTTCTGGAGCATCTTCACCTCCTTTGCGGGCACCCTGATGACCGACGGGTTCATGGTGAAGATCTTCGACGGCTACTGGCTCCCGTGGCTCCAGTCCGTCTGGCCCGACCCGGCGAGCTGGCACTACTTCATCTTCGTGGGGAACCCGCTTGCAGACAACAGCCTGGAGGCGTTCGGCGTGCTCACCTCGGGGTTCTTCGTGTCCATTGGCGTCGTGCTGCCGGCCGTCCTCATCTTCTATCTGACCATGACGATCCTTGAGGACTCGGGCTATCTGCCACGGCTTGCCATCCTGATGGACACCTTTCTCCACAAGATCGGGCTGCACGGCTATGCCATCGTGCCTGCCATACTCGGGCTGGGCTGCAATGTGCCGGCGGTGACCGCCACCCGCATCCTCGAAACGAAGAAGCAACGGTTCATCATGATGACGCTCCTTGCCCTCTTCATCCCCTGCGGGGCCCAGCTGGGCATCATGATGGCGGTGATCCCGGAGAGTGTGGGCATCGTCTTCCTCTGCCTTCTCATCGGGTTCGGCCTCTTTGGTTTTATCCTGAGCAGGCTGATCCCGGGGGAGAACCCGGAGATCCTCATAGACGTGCCGGCCTACCACTGGCCGGTGAAGGAGTATGTGGCCCAGAAACTCTGGAACCGGACGAAGGCGTTTCTCAGGGAAGCGATCCCCTTTGTGCTCTTCGGGATACTCCTGGTCAACCTCCTCTACCTGGGCGGGGTGATCCAGGCGCTCGCCGACCTCCTGGAACCGGTCTTTGTCGTCTGGTTCGGCGTGCCGAAAGAGACCGCCGGGCCGCTCATTGCGGCATTTCTAAGAAAAGACCTCGCCATCGCACAGCTCTCGAACATTCCGATGACCCCGTACCAGCTGATCGCCTCGGTGGTGCTGGTTACCATCTACTTCCCTTGTGTCGCCACCTTTGTGGTGATGCTCAAGGAGGGGTGGCGCGAGCTCCTGGCATCGATTGCGGTGCTTCTTACGGTGGTCTTCATCTACGGTGGCATGATTCACGGCATTGGTATCCTTTTGGGGGTTGCATAAATGAAGCACAACGGCAGGAATGCCACCATTCGGAGTACCGGCCCCGTAAGTGGGTCCAGTACCTTCTACAGTCTCTATATCGCCATCCTGGGCCTGGTGACCATCGGGTTCGGGTGCGCGGATATCTTTGTCTGGGCGGGCGCAAGCGACGGGTTTTCCTGGGGTATCGTTGCGATCTCCGGGGACGATTTCTTCCGCTGGGCCTGGGGCGGGGTGGTGATGGTCTGCGGCGGCCTCCTCCTCCTGAGCGGTGCCGCCCATGCGGCCACCTCGCTTCACCAGGCAGCAAAGGCAGCGGTCGGCGTCATTCTCGTCTGGGTGATCGCGGGAACGGACTTTCTTGCGATGCTCTGTGCGGCCATCCCGGCGGAGGCCTCCTCACCGGCATTCTTCAATACCCTGGACGGCTTTCTCGCAGGAGTTGCTCCCCCCTACACCCCAGCCCTTGTCATGTTCCCGTTCACCCTCGGGCTCATCCGGATCTTCAGGAGCGCAGTCCACCGGTAAGGAGCCAGGGTCACCCGCCGTCGCTACGACGGGGGAAGGGATGGCAGATCCCTGCTCCGGGCTGTGTTGCCGGGCAAGGTTCCGGCGACGGGAAGCAAATCCTTTTTGGAAGTTATGGTGCATATGAATCTGTGTATTCCCTCAGCAGGAAGGCGGAAGATTATCTCGAGGCGATTTTAAACGTTATTCTTGAGAAGGGCTATGCCCGGACGAAGGATGTGGCAGGGGTCCTTGAGGTGAGCCCCTCGAGTGTTGTGGAGATGTTTCGCAAGCTCGATGCCATGCACCTGGTCGAATACCGGAAATATGAGGGGGTGACCCTGACCGAAAAGGGCCGGGCGGTTGCCGAAGTGATCAAATTCCGCCACGACACCCTGAAGCGCCTCTTTCTCCTGCTTGGCGTCCCCGAAAGCGTGGCGGACGAAGATGCCTGCCTGATGGAGCATGAGCTCTCCGAAGAGTCGATACGCCAGATACGGCTCTTTGTGGATTTCCTGGATTCGGGGGGCGTATCCGTGGATATCAGCAAGGCGTTTGCTGCCTTCTGCCGGGCAGGTACCGGTGGGAAGGACGTAAAATAAGGGATGTAAAATAAGATATGCGGTGCATCCTGCCCAGTCCGCTCGTTTTTAGCATAGCCGGTCATATGCCGGGAAGAGGCGGCCTTTGGGGACGGACTATTTCCGTGGAAAACGACGTTTCCGGGCGACTCTCCCCGCTGTTAATGCGTCCACTCGATGATGGGAATATCAGGACCCACTGCCTTGATGACGGCGTCGCGCATGTTCGCATAGTGGGGGCAGGGATAGCCGATGGGGTTTCCTCTGCTGATACAGGAGGCAAAGACCAGTGCTTCGGCGCCCCGCTGGATGAGCATCTTTGCGCGCGGAATAGCCCGCTTACCGGGGCATCCGCCGCAGGTTACAAACCCGACAATCTCGACAGGTCCGGTTTCGGCAAATGCCCCTTTCCCTTCTCTTGTTACGATGAAGTCCGTTGTCCCCGGACAGATGTCCTCGGTCATGAGGCAGCGTATGATGCCAACTTTCATGATAATCATTGCATCGTTATGATCCAGGTACCATTAAGTACGTTCACGGGAGAAGGTTCAGGTGCTTCCATCGGGTTGTACCGGTGGACAGGTTAATGGTGTAGTACCGGTTACCTCTATCCAACATGGGATTTTCGTATCTGTTTGGTCCCGTCCCTTCCCGGCGTCTCGGCGTCTCTCTCGGAATTGACCTGGTGCCCCTCAAGACCTGCAGCTACAACTGCGTCTACTGCGAGTGCGGGAAGACCACTGACCTGACAGTGGAGCGAAAGGAGTATTTTCCGACGGCGGAGATCATCCGTGAGCTGGACGAGTATCTCGCTACCCGTCCCAACCTCGATTTCATCACCTTTGCCGGATCGGGAGAACCGACGCTTCACACGGGCCTGGGAGAAATTGCCCGGCATATACGGCAGATATACCCCGAATACCGGATGGCGCTTCTGACAAACGGAAGCCTCCTTCCCGACCCTGAGGTACGGTGCGAGGTCGCTGACATCCATGTGGTGATCCCCTCCCTTGACGCTGCCTCCGAACGGGTCTTTAAAAAGATCGACCGGCCTTACCCATCGCTCTCCGCAGCGGCGATCATCGACGGGCTGGTGGCGCTGAAACAGGAGCATCCGGGAGAGGTATGGCTCGAGATCTTCGTGATCCCCGGGGTCAATGACACGGATGAGGAGCTCGCCCTCCTTGCAGATGCGGTGCGGCGGATCGCGCCCGACCTGGTTCAGCTCAACGGCCTCGACCGCCCCGGCATCGCCGACTGGGTCCGTGCCCCTACGGAGGCGGAGATGATGCGGGTACGTGACCGGCTCGGCTACCCTGCCACGGAGATCGTAAAAAGCCCGACCACCCGCACGGACATCCCTTCCTTCTCGCAGGACACCATGGAATCGATCCTGCTGATTATCCGTCGGCGGCCATCGACGGTCGAGGAACTTGCCAGGATCTGCGGTCTGCACCCGAACGAGATCCGCAAGTATACGGACACCCTTGCCACCGAGGGGCTGATCGCGGAGCGTTTCGAGGAACGCGGCGTCTTCTACGTCAGCGTGTAGGCGTGCACCGCTCATGCGTTCAAAACGGGTGACGGACAGTCTGAAATCACTTATTTTTTCATAATGGCGATAATTTTCGAAGTCAAGGCAAGATTAATTGCAGTATTCGCCGATGATATTGGTGTGATCCGGGATGAGCGGATATTCACTACCCACCCTTGCCCTTCTCCTCGCAACCGTGGCTGCGGTTTGTGTCTGTGGCTGCCTCGGGGAGCCGGAGCCCTCCACCGTGAGCGGTGCCGGGACGGTACAGTACATCGATCTTGAAGGCGGCTTTTTCGGTATCGTCACGGATGACGGCGCCCGGTATCTGCCGCTCAACCTGCCGGAGGAATTCAGTGAGGACGGGCTTGCGATAGAATATACCGGAATCGTCCGGGAGGATGTGGTGACCATCCAGCAGTGGGGCACCCCCCTCGAACTCACCGGGATCTCGGCGGACGGCATGGCGATGAAGATGATTTCGCCCGGAAACTGAAGTATTCCTATTTTTCATACGTCGTGGCGTGGCGTTGCCGCAGTTTTTCCCTATTTCAGCCGCCCCTGGGCTCAGGGGGGCGGCAGCAGACACTGGGCCATGGCTGTTTCTCTTTTTCTTCCTCTCCTCCCAGGGCGAGCACGACGTCCTGCCGGCTTCCTGTGCGGTAGATAGTCACCCCCTTGAGACGGCATTCCCAGGCGAGGATGACAGCGGCGGCGACATCCTCCCTGGTCGCTGTTTCCGGCATGTTGATGGTCTTGGAGATGGAGGCATGGACGTGCTCCTGGAAGGCCGCCTGCATTTTTATGTGGTCCTCCCAGCCGATGTCGAGGGCTGCCTTGTAGAGGCGGCGGAATGAGGCGGGAAGCCAGGCAATATCCTGTACGGTGCCCGTTGTCCTGACATGGCGTATCACCTCCCGTATACGGCGGTCCGCCTCGCCGGCGGTGGGGCAAAGCGTACGGACGGTGGTGTCGAGTTCCCGGGCGAAGAGAGGGTGCAGCATCTCGAAGGTCGCATCGACGGTCCTTCTTCTCGTGTAGGCAAAGGAATAGAGCGGTTCAATGCCACCGGAACAGCCGGCAAGAAGGGAGATGCTCCCGGTCGGGGCGATGGAGGTGAGCGCCGCGTTTCGCACCGTCTGCGGCTCCCAGATGCTCCCCTTCCAGGCGGGGAAGGGGCCGTTCTCCCGTGCGAGTTCATGCGATGCTGCCACCGCCGTCCGGGTGAGCGTCTCCATAAGCGAGCGACAGAGCTCCCGTGCCTCTTCGGTATCATAAGGGAGCCCCAGCATCAGGAGGGCGTCATGGACTCCCATCACCCCCAGCCCGATCTTTCTCGTCCGGTGCGTCGCCTCCTCGATGGCCGGGATGGGATACCGGTTCACGTCGACGACCCGGTCGAGGAAGCGGACTGCGATGGTGATGGTCCGCCGGAAGGCCGCTTCATCGACCTTACCGTCTTCCACGAACTGGGCAAGGTTGACCGACCCGAGGACGCAGCTTTCGAAGGGGAGGAGCGGCTGTTCCCCGCAGGGGTTGGTGGCTTCAATAGGCCCCAGCCGGGGAGTGGGGTTGTGGCGGTTGATCTCGCCGGAAAAGAGGACGCCTGGTTCGCCGTTCGTCCATATCCCGTCTACAAGGGCGTCCCAGATGGCTCCTGCCGTCACCTCCTTTCCGGTACACGGGTGCGTGAGCCACACCTCGTCCGTGCGTCCTTCGGTGATCCATCGCATGAAAGTGTCGTCTGCCATCACCGAGATGTTGAAGTTCGCAAGCTCGCCCTCGGTCTGCTTCGAGCAGATGAACTCGAGGATGTCCGGGTGGCCGACGTTGAGGATACCGATGTTCGCTCCCCGTCGCCGCCCCCCCTGGCGGATTACTTCGGTCGCCTCGTTGAAGATCCGCATGAACGAGACCGGGCCCGAGGCGACCCCTTCGCTCAGACGGACGGGTGACGCCTTGGGGCGTATGGTAGAGAAGTTATAGCCTGTTCCGCCGCCGCTCTGGTGAATAAGCGCTCCCCACTTCAGGGCATCGAAGATTTCGGGTATGGAGTCGCCGACGTAGAGGGTGAAGCATGCAGCAAGCTGGCCGAGTTCGGTCCCTGCGTTCATCAGGGTGGGGGAGTTAGGGAGAAAGCGCAGGCTGAGCATCTCCTGAAAAAACGTCTCCGTCTCCTCGTCGGTTCTCCCGAGGGCCGTGGCGACCCGCCGGCAGACGTCCCCGAAGCTCCGCTCTCCGTCGCGGAGGTAGCGGGCGGCGAGGATGCTCTCGGCGATGCTCCCGGTCATGGTCCTTCGGCGTTTACCCCTTCTTTGCCGTTCTCAGGGCCTGTACGCCCTCGGCAAGTGCCGCGGCACAGTCGGGAACCGGGGCCCGGTTGGGAAAGACGTATGACTTTCGTGCCGGGATGCCCGCCTGCCCGAGGGCCTCCTTGACGGGCGTGGTCGCCCTGCCGGCGTGCCGGAAGCAGGTGGCAAAGACGATGGCCTCGCAGCCTTCCGTTGCGCCCCGGAGTTCGGCGATCGCACGGTTGATCACCGGGGTCGGGTGCTGTGACCAGACCGGGGTGCCGACGATGATCAGGCCATAGGGGGAGATGTCGATCTCCTCGGGGATGATCGGCTCCTTCAACCCGAGCGCCGCCATCTCGCCTCCCCTGAGATATTTTCCCGCCCTGCCGAAGGGGTATTTCGGCTTCACTTCAATGAGCGTCGCCCCGATTAGATCCGCGGCCCTGCGGGCGATGGCCCGGGTGTGGCCGGTCTCGGAGTGGTAGATGATTACGACCGCGTCCTTCTCCCCGGCGGCACCCGCGTCCGTCGGCCCGGGGGGTGATGTGTCGGTATCCGGTGTCATGATGTGTCCTCACCCCTTCTTCAGCACGCCGGGATATATAAAGGATCGCCGGCGAAATGAGGGGGGGCGGGGTAGAAATAACAATTGGATCAACGCCGCGGGTGGCGGCCTGCCGATGTCCCGGCCCGACCGGTGCGTGCTATTACCGGACCTTTTTGTACAGGGCTGCGGCGGCGCCCGCCAGTTCATAGCCGCGGTAGGTGATCCGGTATTCGCTTCGGTCGCCCTTCTGGTGGATGATGCCGCTCTTGATGAGTTTGTCGAGGTGGAAGAGGAGGTTGCCGCCCCGCAGCCCGGTCAGCTTCGAGAGATCGGTGAAGGTCTTTCCGCCAGCATAGCAGGCCTTGAGCACCTGGAGCCGGACCGGACTTCCGAGTGCATCGCTGAAGAGGGCGGCGGCCTCCTCCTCGGGGAGGGAACGGACGGCGGCACCGGTGTCCGGCTCCTCGCTATACACCCCGATCGCTTCGAGAAGCCTGAGCTGCTGACCCATCTGGTTCTCGGTCTCGCGAAAGCAGGAGGCGCACCGGTCAAATGCCGCATGGGCTTTCATGGTCTCCATCTTTGTGCGGATGGCCCCGATATCCTCCGGCGAGAGGTCGCCCGAGCGGATGCTCTCGAGGATCGACTCGAAGACTCTCCCAAAGGCGGGGCGGCACTTCTCCCACATCGGGCAGTCCCCCGCCTCCTTTTCGATGGCGTCGCACCCTGATACCCGGTAGCCGGCTGCAACCGCATCGGCGCAGCTGTTCCTGAACTCCGCGAGGAGCGGGGTCTCCTGCAGACGGGGGGGCTGCCCTGCATAGCGGTTCAGATCGGACCGGAGGGCGGTAATCTCGGATTTGAGCTCGCGGAGCTCATCGGAAGGCAACTGGTTCTGTTCCATCTCATCTCACCGTGCGGACAGCCGGGTCAGAAATCTGTACCGGGCCGGCGTTTTGTATATTTTACTGACGGTTTGGTATATAATTATATGCGACAACCGAATATGTGGTGAAAACCATGGTAGCACTCACAGAAGAGATGAAAGCCGCATTTGCGACAATAAAGGCATTCCCGGTCGCCACCGCCTCGAAGGATGGATGGCCGAACGTGGTCCCCATCGGGTTCGTGGAACTCGTCGACGACGAGATCATCTGGCTTGCGGACAACTTCATGAAGAAGACGCTTGCAAACGTCCGGGAGAACCCGAAGGTTGCCATCTATGTATGGGGACCGGAGACGAAGGGCTGCTTCCAGATCAAGGGAGATGTCGAGCTGAAGACCGAGGGACCGGAGTTTGTGAAGATGCAGGAGACCGTCCGGGCGAAGATGGCCCAGGCACCTGCAAAGGGCCTGATGATCGTAAAGATCCGTGAGGTCTACACCTGCGCCCCCGGCCCGAATGCAGGGGACAAACTCCTCTGATCCATTTTTGGATGTTCCCATACGCCATTTATCAACTGAAAACGGAGGAGAAACCATGAGCATAACATCGATATTCTATTCATATTCCGGGATCACCGGGGGAATCGCGCAGCAGATACACGATGCCTGCGGGGGCGAACTTGTTGAGGTGAAACCCGTAAAGCCCTACTCAAAGATCACCGCCTTCTCGCTGGGATGCCGCCGGGCAATGAAGGGAGAGTGCGACGAGATAAAGCCGGCATCCATCGACGTTTCCGGATCTGACATTGTCGTTATCGGCACTCCTGTCTGGGCGCATCGGGCCGTCCCTCCTGTCAACGCGGCAGTAGAGGCACTTACAGGATGCGGGGGAAAAACCGCCATACTATTTGCGACCTGCAAGGGGCAACCAAAGGACACGCTCCCGCTTCTCGCAGAAGCGCTGGCAGCAAAGGATGTGCGGATCGCAGGAGAGTTTGTGCTGGATAAAAATGATGTACAGGACCAGGGTAAGATTGATGCCCTAATCGCTGCAGTAAAATCTGCCGATGGCGGTGTATGAAGACCTCTCTCTCATCGCTACCAGTACCGGCAACACATCCGGGGCGGCCTGTCGCAGGCTAACCGGGGGGCACTTACCCCTGTGGATCGCCATAAATCTCCGTATATTTCTGTTGACACGTGAGCACCATCATCAACCGCATCCTCGCGGGGCCTGACTGCTGCCGGCACCAGTTTCGAACGCAGGGAATAGAGTCCATGATTATGCGATTACGTATCGAGCCACCTTGCCCAAAATGGGGACGCCCCCTTCGGACAGCGGTGATAAGAAGGGCCATCTAAAATGACCGCCGTATCTCTTTACATGAACGCCGGCAGGTTCAGGGCATACGCTGATCTCCTGCGGATCCATTTCTCCTTTGCCTGGCCCCTTCTCTTCTGCTCGGGAACGGTCCTGGCATTCGCGGCGTATGGCGGGTTTTCGTGGACGTATCTCCTCACCGCTGCCCTCATCGGCTTCTTCGGCTTCGAGGCCGGGATGGTCCTCAACGACTACGTGGACCGCATCTATGACACGAAGGACGTCGAAGGGGGGATGACCCGGTACTGGCGGGTCTTCGGGACCCGGCCCATTGCAGAAGGCCTCATTCGGGCCCGCCATGCCCTCCTTCTCTTTGCCGTCCTCGCCCTTGCGTCCCTTGCCCTCATTCTCACGCTCCCCTATCCGCACTCCCTCTTCGTTGCCCTCATCATGGGATACAGCTACGGGATTGAGGTATTCTACCAGGTGAAGAAGCGGTCCCAGTCGATTCCGGTCGCCCAGCTGGTGGGACGGACCGACTTTGCCCTCTTCCCCGTCGCCGGGTACCTCGCCGCCGGGATGCCGGATACAACGGCGTTCCTCTACTTCCTTTTCTTCTACCCGTATGCCCTTGCCCACCTGGCGGCGAACGACCTTGCAGATCTGAGAAACGACCTTGCACGGGGGATGAAGACGATGCCGGTGCTGTATGGAGAGCGGGGCACAGTCATCATGATTGCCGGGTGCACTGTCCTGCATGGTATAATGGCGGTCTTTTTCGCTGGAGCACTCGTCCCGGTGGCACAGGCGGCGCTCATTGCCGGGTTTTTTCTCCTTGCTCTCGCAACTGCACTTATCCTCCGGGGCGGAGGAACGCCTGAGGCGGGGATGCGGACGCTGCCGCTCTTCCATGTCGCGATGGTGGTGTACGCCGGAGGTATTCTCCTCGGATTCTTTGTATAAGAATTCTCCCTATCATGGAGCCGGATTGGGAAATGCTTCGATGGCCGGCCTGCCGGAGCAGGATGATCGCATACTGGACTCGGGGATTTCCGGGGTTTTTGGCCACAGCAGGGACTTCCGGTGCAAGCTCCACAGGCTGGCGCGTATCCTTCTGTTTTCAGGTGTTTGAAGCGAAAGTCGCGTGAGAACATTCACCTATATATTTATTCCTGTCGTAAGAATTGGTGTCAAAAATAAATATCACGATCTCAAATGATTTCTCACTCAGGATATGGGTGGATGGCACTTTCCGTTCGAACCTGTCGTTATTATCCGGCAATCCTGCAGCACATGGGATGAAGGGTATGTAGGAGAATCCCGGCGATATATGGGGAATGGTATCACCGGCAGAGTGTTCTCCGGCATATTCTGAATAGATGGATGGTTCTCTCGTGGGTGCAAAAAGAAATGGTGGGGAGTACCGGCATGACCGTCATACACGCCAATTGAGAGGTATTATCCAGGGAAGTTCCATACCTGGGCTTAGAAGGCCCCCTTATCCTCATAGTCCTCGCATGATCAAATCTTTTACCTTCCCTTTCTTTGGATGATCCGGGAATACCATTGTCTGTTCCGGATCGTGGAGAAAATATTCTGTGCAGATATCCTGTACTACCCGGTCGACCTGGTCCTTGAATCGGTGTTGGAATACCAGCGGTTTTCCACCATCCACCGATTATCCCCTCCCCGGATATCCCTCTCCCTCCTCCTACCAGAGGTATGCAAGCATGGTCACGAAGACGATCATGATTACAACCCGCAGGCCTGTGGAGAGAATCTGGATCTCCGCCCCCGCCCGTGGCCCGAAGATCGCAGCATAAGAGGAGCCGTACCAGCGTATGCCGCGGGTGACGCTCGTAAGGATGTTACCCACCAGAAGGGTGATGACGATCTCCTGCGGAGTGAGCGTTCCTGCCGAAAGGAGGGTCGAGGCGACACTGGCGCCCGCGATGAACGAGCCAAACTGCGCGGCGATGATGGCAAACCCTGCCGGAGGCACCGGGAACCATGCGCCGAAGCCCTGCATTACATCAGCGACGATATCAAAGAACCCGAGCGTGATGAGGACGGCGACGATGATTATTGTGGGGATGCTGATCATGAGAATGTGGCGAAGCGAGTCCCAGGAGGATACAAGGGCGGTCTGCACCCCGTCTCTCCATGGCTTGCGGGGCTGCGGGCCGGTCGTCTCCGCCGCCTGCTCCTCCACGGGTCGAGGGAGGATTCGCCTGCCGGCGATCATGATAATTCCCGTCTTGATGATACCGACCAGAACCAGTAGGGCAAAGTAGACGAATCCTGTCAGGCCGAGGAGGGGGATGTACACCGGCAGAAGATAGCGCCAGTGCATCATCACATTGGGAAACGAGTTTATCAGGGCGGCGATCACCATCTCATGGCGGGAGATTGTTCCTTCCCGCTGGTACTTCGCCAGCATCGCGTTCGCCGCTTTCGGGGAGATAAACGCCATCATGAAGGAGATGCCGCATTCTTTATGGAGGTTGGAGAAGGTGGTCAGCGGCCGGGAGAAACGGGAGATGCGTTCGGTCGCATTGAACGAGAGGATCAGCTCCGCTGCAACGACACCTGCCACCATCATCGGGATGGTGTACATGAGAAGATCAATGGCGAGGAGAGCGGTCTTTAGGGCAAATGTGTTCATGGGGTAGACACCGCGGTCCTGCCGGACCGATTGTTCTTCATTTAGCCCCTGCCTTCTTCTTTTTTTGCTGCAAATGACAGGAGAGCATTTGTACGGAAAGAAATGCAGGATATCCTGCCCTTCTGCACATTGTCTCAGCGGTCATCGCGGAAAGGTTCGGTGGCATCCGTGATGACATCGATGGAGGGGCATAGGGTTTGATGTCGAGGACGGGGGGGCGTCACCGCGGTCCCGGTATGCCCGGTATGGGGAGGTGACGATGCCGATTGGATGTACTTTTTCGGTCTTCATTGGGTTCCCTCTGTGACGGGTGATGGGCAGGAGGTGGAGATGCCGCACCCCGTTTTTATAACAACGTTACCTTTCATACTAATTCTTACAATCTTGCATTATTGGATTACGGGCTCCGGGCTGGCGACCTTACTTACCCGTAGATAAGGAGAATACGCCTCCCCCCTCCTCCACCTCTCCCCTCCGGACGAGATCGGCACAGATATCCGCAAGCAGCCCTGGGCCCACGGAGATGGTGAAACGCTTGCTCAGAGCCCCGGTAATCTCCTCCGCAGTGGCGGGGCCGGCATCAAGCACGCGGAGGACAAAACCCGAAGCGTCCTCGTAGACCGCCCACGGGTAGATGATCCATCGCCAGGCGGTTACCAGCTCGGCAAAGTAGTCGGGTACGAACCCGGAGCACCCCTTGTGCTGGAGGACGGCAGTGCGCACCTCGGCGGGGTGAAATCCCTTCAGGTACCGTGCGGCCACTGAAAGGGTGTCCCCGGTGTCCGTCACGTCATCAACGACGAGGACCCGTTTTCCCGTGATGTCAACTGCGAGGGGAAAGCGGACAATTGTCTGTGGCTTCTTTGCAGCAGCGACCCCCCAGTGCTCGATTTTAATGCTGGTGAGCAGATCCAGCAGAAGGACGTCGCAGACAACCCTGGCCGGCACATACCCGCCCCTTCCTATGGCGACCACGATCTCCGGCTGGTATCCGGAGGTGCGGACGGCACGTCCGAGATCTGTTGCAAGCTCGGCTGAGCGGTTCCAGGTGACGAGTTCGCAGGGGAAGGAGTCGGGCATCATTGAGGAGGATATGGCGCGGGGGGTGAAAAGGGATGTGGTGAGGAGGGTGACAGGAGAAATACATGTATCTGGCGATGGGCAGTACCAGTACCTTTGGATGCAGGTATAGGCCTGCTAAAAATGGGGTTACTTATATTGGCGATACCGATGCAGGCGGGTCAAAAGACGGGCACGTCTCCCTCTCCCTGCGTAGTGCGTCGCTGCCATAGGTACCCGCTGAAGTAAATGTGGCACAAGCCGGTTCGCCTTTGCTGCGGTGATACCTGCAGGCGTGAAGGGAGAGGCGGCTCTCAGTCTCCTCCCGGTGATATGATCGCCGGTTTGATGGTGTCTTCCGGAGCATGACCGGCGATGACCGGCGGGAAATACCCGTCTCCCGGTTGTCTTTCGCACCTAAGATTCAGAATTCCTCCAGAATTCCATACCCAAAGGAACGGAGGGTTTCACCTGCCTTCTGTTCCGGATTGGTGCCGAGATGCAGGCCATACTTTTCCAGGAACCGTTCGGCGGTGTTTCTGCTTATCATGTGGATGCTTTCCTGTTCATTCGGGATGTAGGTCCAACGGTAAATGTAGTAGATGTCCGGTTCACCCGCACGAGTCTTCACAAATAGATCCTTCCCGCGTTTGTACCGGTGATCCTTCACTGACTCTGGCCTTGCGGCGAGGAAAACGTTGGTGTCGTTCTCCGTATCAAGAACGATATCAGGTCCTCCAAATTCAAGTGTTCTTTGCATTTTATCTCATCTCCTTTTGCGTATGCATCCCTTGACCGGGAAGGGAGGTCGTATGTCGTGGGTGCAGGACCTGCACGCCGGAGACCATCCTGCCGGGGATGGGCCCCCTGCGTTCTCCCGGCACTCTGCACTACAGCATCAACACATAAAAATCTTATGTTTTTTCATATTAATTAATATTAAAATTTATAAAAGTAATAAATAATTTTTATTACGGTAGAATAGTGCTTCCATTCCCTTCCGGTCCTCACCACTCTACTGTTGAGAAATTCAATATCCCACAGCAATCCGGGCCCTGGTGATTTGTGGGAATGCCTCCGGGGCAGCTTAAGAAACCCTGTTGAGAATAGTCTTCATCCGGTGGTGATCGTCTTTTCGGGTTTTTCCTACCCTGAATGACGATGGGAGCTGATGGGGTCACAGGAACATGGGAAAGAGAGGAAGGAAAAGCGAATCGAAGAAAATGAAGATCCGAATCATATTTCTTAAAAGCGCCGAGAGGGAGATTTGAACTCCCGTGGTGCCAAGCACCAGAGGCTTTCGAGGCCCCCGCCTTGCCGGACTAGACTATCTCGGCACAAAAGATGCCCTGGCAGAGCATAAAATGTGGATATATCTATTTCTGCTGGTCAGGTATAATTGTTGTGAATAGGGCGAAGGATGCTCCGTTCATTACGGGGATATGCACAGGTGGAGCATCTGGATCAACGTTTTGTGCGTTATATCGTGATCCGTCTATCCAAAGCGTTCCCCGGGCACAAACAAAGAAAAGAGCATGGCACCAAAACCCTGAAACTGAGCACACCAATGGTTCGGCTCGGTACAGTCCTGCAGATGACACCCGCAAGGTACTAACGTTCACCTCTCTCATATGATGGTAGAGAGACGTTATTCCATGCCGATACTTTTACTGCATTTTGTCAAGGAAGGTGAGATTGTCGAGACCGAATACGAAGAGGGGGACGCCTACCAGGATGTGCTCTTTCGCCTCTGCGTCATCCCCGATACGGTCATCCTCCTGCGGGATGGGAGGAGTATTCCCGAGGATGCCCCGGTGGAGGGCGATGTCGTCACCGTGATGGCCACGGCCTCACGAGGATAAAAAAGGGGGAGATTTCTTTCCCAGCCATCTACGGGTACCCGGATTCTCTTACCTGTGGCTGAGGGCCTGTTTTTAGTTCTGCCCTTCGCCGGGAATGGCGTTTCTGAAGGTGATATCTACATGCGGATACGGGATCTCGATGCCTGCTGCAATCAGTTCCGCGTGCAGCGAGTGCAGCAGATCCGCCCTCACACCGTAGTAGTTGGGGGTCTTTGTCCAGCACCGCAGCGTAAAGTTCACGGAGGAGTCTGCCATCTCCGCGAAGATGACGGCAGGTTCCGGGGTTTCCAGGACGTCCGGGTGGCTGGCGGCGATGCCAAGGGCTATACGGGCCACTTCGCCCATATCCGACTCGTAGCCTACCGAGAATGACTGGTCGATGCGCCGTTCCGGATTTCTCGTGTAGTTGATGATCGAGTCGTTCCATACCTGACCGTTGGGAATGGTAATTATGTTGCTTCCCGAGGCGGTGATCTGGGTAGCCATGATGCCGATTTCCTGGACGATCCCCCAGTGGCCGGCGATGGTGACCTCCTCCCCCTTATCGAAGAGATTCATGGAAGCAATCCATATGCCTGCGGCGAAGTTGTTGACGGAATCTTTCATCCCGAAGGCGACAACAAGACCAATGATCGCGGAGAGACCGAGGACGATGCCATTGACATCCACACCGAGGAAACTTACGGCGATCAGAATGACAATGATATAGAGGAGTACCGAGACGATACGCCCGAGGAGTCCTGTTGCAACTTCGTTCAGGCGGCCCTGCTTACGAAGGATGCGTTCCATCCATCCTACGATGAGCTTTGCAACGAGGTAGCCTATCACCAGCGCCAGCACGGCAAAGAGCAGCGATTCCGGGGTGATATTCAGGGAAAAGTTCATTCCTGACGCACCGGTCGCATCGCCGGTGCTTCCTGTAAAAATCTGCATACTATTCACCTTTATTTCCTGCAACCCTGAGGGGAACAGCAGACCGGGGTGCATCCACCTGGTCTTATTACAAATAAATAAGTGAGATTATAAAGGGGTTTCCCCGGCAGGAGAGAACGGGTTTGATTGTTTGTGTCTGTGATATGCATGGGATTTAGCAATCATTAGTGATTGGCAGTTACTATATTTTGAAATAAGTCTATATGACTGTTATTGTAAGCAAAATCTGACAAATAAGAATATTAATAAAATAAAATAATACAGAATGATCAACTGAACGATTACTCATGAAGTTACCCTATAAAAATTTATGTCAATTTTAATGATCGGACTCACTCAGGGGATTTCACTGAACGATATATATTTAACTGGATGTGCAGAATATCTAACTGGATGAACGATAAACGAAACGGGCATCTCAGCGGCATCGACAATATTACTGTTGCTCTGGGGATCTGCTTCATTATCTCCTGTGTCATCTATGTAACAGGGTGTTTTGCCAACTAAGGCGAAGAGGGAACCCAATCTCTCCTTATCAGTGGATTTACCGCTGTTTTCACAAATTTTTCCGCCACGTGCCTTCTGTAATTTCCCTTCTGTAATTTCCTATGGTGATCTCCGGAAGGGTATCCTGCTCTCGAGTACGTTTCATGGTTATTTCATTCCCCCCATGGACGAACAACAATCTGTGCTGTAATGTATCGTCCCCGGGGGGTTTGCCTTCTTAAAAATGAGGATACCCCCGGTGGATATATGGCATGGAGACCCTGGCGACGCAGGCTATCGGAAAGGGATGGTGATCAGGTGCTAAAAAAGGGAACGCGAAAAAATAATGAGATGGTAAAAATCGGCGGTGTCGGCCGGATTATTCCTCCTGTGCCTTCTTTTCTGGCTTGGGGGGTGCGGGCGGCCCCTGGTAAAGGTCGACAAAGGGCGGCTTTGCAACGGATTTCTTGTATTCGGGCACGATCGAAAGGCACGACTTCGGGCAGATGTCGACACACTGAGCACAGATGATGCAGCGAAGGCGGTCGACCTGCCAGGTACGGTCTTCCTTCGAGACGACGATGGCCTCCGCGGGGCAGTGGCGGGAACAGAGGCCGCAGTAGATGCAGTCCTCTATGGTTATGGTCAGCATTCCGCGGGAACGCTCGAATTGTTTTGCGGGTTTTACAGGATACATCAGGGTCGCCGGCTTTGCGATGACGTTTGCAAGCGCCCTCTTGGTCATTGCGAAAAGTCCCATCTTATCTCACCTCTCCATGCATCCGATACACGGGTCGATCGTCAGGACAATGATCGGAACATCTGCGAGTTCGGCACCGGCAAGCATCTTTACCAACGGTGGGATGTTGGCAATGGTCGGCGTCCGGACCCGGTGCCGGACAAGATGCTTTGTCCCGTTGCCCTTCACGTAGTGGAGGACTTCTCCGCGGGGCTGTTCGGTGAAGACGAAGGCCTCACCATCGGGTCCACCCTTTATCTTGCCCACATCGACCGGACCGTCGGGCATATCCCTGACGGCCGCATGGACGAGGTCGGCAGCAGCCATCAGTTCCTTTGCCCTGACGATACAGCGGGCCAGACAGTCGCCCTCCTTCTCTACGACAGGTTTGAACCCGAGTTCGCCATAGGCGGAGTAGCCGGTGCAGCGGGCATCGAGCGCGAGGTCAGAACCGCGTGCGGTCGGGCCGACGGCGCCGAGCTCCCACATCTCTTCTTTCGAAAGTACCCCGATACCACGCATCCGGTGACGGACCGAGGAGTCGTGGGAGAAGATCTTGCACAGCTCCTCCATCCGGGGAGTGATCTCCTTCAGGTGATCGCTCATCTGCCCGAGCATTTCGTCAGGGACATCCTTTCTGATGCCGCCGACGGTGCAGAGGTTCTGGATGACCCGGCCGCCGGTTGCCATCTCCATGTCATCGAGGATCTCCTCTCTGATGCGCCAGGAGTTCATGAAGAGGTTTTCGAATCCCATCGCATCGGCGGCGAGGCCCAGCCAGAGCATGTGGGAGTGCAGCCTTGAGTACTCCATCAGGATGGTCCGGATATAATGGGCACGGGGGGGAACCTCGAGCCCCATCGTCTTCTCCACGGCCTCGGCATAGGTCACCGAGTGGGTGAAGGAACAGATGCCACAGATGCGTTCTGCAATTCTGATATAGTCGGTGTATTCACGTTTCTCTACGAGCTTCTCCAGCCCGCGGTGAATATAGCCGATGGAAGGCACTGCCTCAATGACCGTCTCATCTTCCAGGACAAGGTCAAGGTGGATGGGTTCGGGAAGCACCGGGTGCTGCGGGCCGAAGGGGACTACAATCTGTCTGCCGGCCATCAGGCATCACCTTCCTTTGGTTCATGTGCAAGTTTCTCTTTTTCCACTTTGGTGACCTCAGGCGGGTTCCTGAACGGGTTTTTCGTGGCCGTGTGAATGAGGTGGCCACTGAAGTCAATGCTCATGCCATCCACCATGAGGCCGTAAAGGTCGTGGATCTCATTTTCATAGATGAATGAGGCCCAGTAATGTTCTGCTATCGAGGGGACCACATCGCCGTCGTGGACGGTGATGCGAACGGTTTCATAGCCATAGTTCTTGTCGAAGGTGTAGTTGATCTCGTACGCATCCCCTATTCCGGTGCAGCCAATCTGCACGAAACGGTATCTCTTTGCCTTGAAGGCGCCGGCTTCCGTGACGAGGTCTCCCACCGCAATCTCCCTCAGCGTGGTGTTCTGCGTTTTCATTTCTTTGCACCTCCCTGTTCTGCTGCCAGTTTTGCACGTTTCTCCTCAAGGATGCCCAGTGCCTGGACCACGCCATCGATGATCGCCTCAGGGCGTACGGCGCATCCGGGGACATAGACATCGACAGGGATCACCTTGTCGACGCCGCCCATGATGTTGTAGCATTCTCGGAAAATGCCGCCCGAGGTTGCACAGATGCCGACAGCCACGACGACCTTGGGATCGACCATCTGTTCGTAGGTGTTTTTCACGATCTCGACGTTCTGATGGTTGATGCCACCCGTGATGAGGAAGATATCGGCATGCTTTGGGTTGCCGGTGTTGATGATGCCAAACCGCTCGATATCATAAAGAGGGGTGAGGCATGCAAGCACCTCAATATCGCACCCATTGCAGGATGACCCATCGTAGTGGATGATCCACGGGGATTTTGTTATGTTTGCCATTGTTCTCGTACCTCCTCCTAGAGGACCCCCAGAGTCCCGGGTTGAATGATGCCAAGCACCAGTGCCACCAGATTGATGATGCCCAGGACAAGGGCCACCAGCCACGCACTGCGCAGGGCGAACTGCCACTTGGCACGGGTATTCGTATTGTCGATCAGAATTTCGAGGAAGTAGACGACTGCCACCACCACAATGCCGAGGAGGGGTATTCCGGCAAAGAAGAGCCAGACGAACCCGAGCAGGAAGACCATCTCATAGAGGTGGGCGATCTCGTACATGCCGAGCGTCGGGCCGGAAAACTCGGTGGTCAGTCCCTTGACGAGCTCCTGGTGCGCATGGTGCGATGTGGAGATATCGAAGGGGGACTTTCTAAGCTTGATCGTCAGGATATAGACAACGCCGATGAAGAGCAGCGGGATCCAGGTGACCAGAAGACCGCCGCCTCCCAACTGGAAGTCGATGATCTCTCCGACGAAGAACGACCCGGTTGTCACGTACATCCCGGCCGCCGCGAGGATCAGCATCGGTTCGACCGCCATCATCATCAGGAGTTCACGCTCGGCTCCCACGTGGGCATATGGCGAACTTGAGGCATACGCCGCAATTACGATGAAGACGTGGGCGAGAGTGAGCGCGAAGATCACGAGGAGGATATCTTCTCCGGCAAAGAAGATGGCGCCTGTAATCACGAGGAAGACCAGGTAGCAGAAGATATAGAAGTTTATCTCCGGCCTGACCACAGCGCTCTCCTTCTCGAAGAGCTTGAAGATATCATAGAAGGGCTGGAATATCGGGGGTCCTACCCTGCCCTGCATATGGGCGGTCACCTTCCGGTCTATTCCTGCGACAAGACCGCCGAGGACGGGGGCGAAGATGACGAAAAGGATGGCGCCGATGAACGGGTTGATCATACGATCACCCCCATTGCAAGGACGACCCCTATGCAGGCGATGAAGAGCGTGCAGAGGATGTTGCCTGCCTTGCCGAGTTTTGCCTCTCCGAAGATGCCGTCAAAGTAGTAGTTGGACAGTTCAACCTTGCGCTGCACGCCCATTGAACCGGCAAACTCCATGTCCATCGTTGCCGCCCGTCCTCCCACGTAGTGGGGGATTACCCTGCGGTCACGCCGGAAGAAGATGAGCGATAGCGGGAGGATGAAGACGACCACCATCATCATCAGCATGATGGCGATGTTCTGCTCCCCGAGGCTTGCTCCTATGCCGTAGATGCCTATCAGGAACGGCTCGACGACGACGGAGGAGAGAAGGGGGAAGCCGAGACATATGATGACCACACCTGCGGCGAGAGCCAGAAGCGAGTAGAACTCGGGCTTTGACACCTCTCCTTCCCGCCTTGGTTTTGGCTTCCATGCTACCTGGAGGAGTTTGCCCATCCACTTCGTCCAGAAGAAGAGGGTGGCCGCACTGCCGAAGGCGATGAGGATGACGGCGAAGATGCCGTAGGGGGTCTCGAGAAATGCCCTGAGTGCCGCCCACTTTGATATGAGCATACCGAACGGGGCGAGGAACATGCCGGCAATGCCGATGATCATCATGATGGTGATCTTCGGCAGGATGGAGACGAGGCCTCCCATGTCCTCGATGTCCCTGCTGCCGATCCGGTGTTCAACCGTGCCGGTGCAGAGGAAGAGAAGTGACTTTGCAATCGCGTGGAAGACGATCAGAAGGATTGCCGCCCAGACGGCCGCGGCGTTGCCGATGCCTGCACAGGTGACGATGAGACCGAGGTTTGCAATGGTCGACCAGGCAAGAACCCGTTTTGCATTGCTCTGTGATATCGCAATGCTTGATGCGAGAAGGAAGGTGAAGCCTCCCACGAGGGCGATAAGGAATCCCACGAAGCTTGCATCATAGATGGGGGCGAACCGGACGATCACGTACACCCCGGCTTTCACCATGGTGGAGGAGTGCAGGAGTGCCGAGACCGGGGTCGGGGCAATCATTGCGCCCAGCAGCCATGAGGAGAAGGGCATCTGCGCGGCCTTGGCAAGCCCGGCAAATCCTATCAGTGCGGCAGGAATCATCGCGATTGCGGGGCCGGCGGCAATGAGGGAGTCGAGCATGATGAGGCCTCCCGAAGGTTCGGTAAACGCAAGATACAGGAATGTTCCCCCGAACCCCAGCCCGCCGAGGAGGTTTAAGAGCAGCGCCCAGAAGGCGTTTTTCTGAGCCTCTTCGTCCCATGCGTAGCCGATGAGGAGGAACGAACAGAGCGTGGTAATCTCCCAGAAGAAGTAGAGCCAGAACATATTGTTCGAGAAGACCACCCCAAACATCGCCGAGAGGAATATGAACAGGAGGAAGAAGAATCCCCGTCTCTTGTCCTTTATCTCCTTGTGATGATCATGGTAGTCCCGCATATAGCCGGTGGCGAAGATACAGATGAGACTCCCGATCACTCCGATGATCATTGCCATGATCAGGGTGAACTCGTCCACGAACAGATTATTCAGGTGTTCGGGTCCGGTAAAGAGTGTCTCAGCAAACAGCACCACTCCGGTGCCGATGATGGTCAGGGCACCGACGATCCACTGACGGTATTTTACCGCAAGATACAGCACACCGAGGGCGAGCACCACTTCGAGTGCCATCATGGCCATGGAGACGGCCCCCGGTTCTATTTCGTATATCACGGTTCCGGCGCCGTAGTTTTGAATGAATAATATGACCGTAGCTGCAATGAGCACCAGCGCCGCGAGTGCGACCATTGCATCCCGTGCCCTGTTATTGGGGAATACCAGAAAAATAAACCCCATCAAGGCCGGGAACAGTATAAGGAACAGCAATAGCTCCACGAAAACACCTCATGTGAAATTAGGAACTATCATTATTTATCATTATCATTCAGCACAAATCAGGGAAAAGGGGGTATTTCGGGATATTTGCCGGTATTTGTGTATTTTTTACCGCCTGCAGCGTCTCCCGGCCATCCCGGTCAACCGCAAACGAATTAATCTATGAATGAAATATCAGCGGTTTCCGCGCGGAAAATACCTCATGCAGATGCCTGTCAGGAGTCTCCCGATCCGGGGTTTTTGATGGTGTTTCGTCTCCGCTAGTGTTGTATGTGGCGGGTACTCTGTGAGCACGTATACGGGGTTTCCTGATCATGAGTTTGGCGGGGGGTGAGTCGTGTCCCGGTGCCGCTTCGTGGTCCGATATTCCACCTGTGCCGGTATTCTCCGGAGGTACCGGCAGTATCCGGACTAATCATTTGTGCCGGGGCAAAAAAAGAGGGCGGTTATGAGTGAGTCCGCCGGTTCGATGAGGTGAGGATGTACTGTCTTACCTGCCGCGAGCCATCTGCTCGGCGTTCCTGGAGAGCATCATATCATCGACACGGATGATGAGGGATGCGGTCTCGGCTGAGGATATGATGGCCTGCTTCTTGACACGCATCGGCTCGATGACGCCTGCTTCGAGCATATCGACGATCTCGCCGGTGAAGACATTCAGGCCTGCATACCTTTTGCCTGCAGCGTGTGCCGCTTTGAGAGCGACGAGTTTGTCGATCTGGTCGTAGCCGGAGTTCTCGGCAAGCGTGTTGGGAATGGCCTCGAACATCCGTGCGAATGCCTCGATGGCGAGCTGGGTTCTGCCTTCCTGGGTTGCGGCATATGCCTGGAGCTGCATCATCAGTTCTGTGTCGATGGCGGCACCGCCGACGACGAACTTGCCGTCTTCGAGGGCGTCCATCACGACACGGATGCCGTCGTAGACTCCCCGCTCGAGTTCATCGACGAAGATCTGGGAGCCGCCCTTGAGAAGGATGGAGACGGTTCTCGGGTTCTTGCACCCGGTGATCTGGGTGATGGTGATGTCCTTCATCTCGGCGATCCGGCCTGCTTCGCCGATGGCGTCCTCGGTAAGGTCTTCGGGTTTGTTGACGATCGTTGCGCCTACGGCACGGGCCATGCGTTTGAGGTCTGCCTCGGGGACATCCTGTATCGCGAAGATGCCGTTCTTGAGGAGGTGGTACTGGACCGAGTCGGCGATGCCCTTCTGGCAGAAGACGGCGTTGACGCCCTTTGCTTTGATGGTTTCGGCGAACTCGCGGAGTTTTGCCTGCTCCTGTTCGTTAAAGGCCTCCATCTGCTGGGCGCTGGTAATCTTGATCTTGGACTTGGTCTGGGTCTTGGAGGTCTCGAGGGCAAGGGAGAAGCATGCGATACGTGCGTTTTCAACGACCTTGGGCATGCCGTACTGGACACGGGTCTTGTCGATCAAAAACCCGTCGAGGAGTTCGGCATCGCTCATCTGGTCACCGACCATGGTCTTGATGATGACATCGTCCTCGTCAATCTCATAGGATCCGTCTTCCCTTTTTACGGCGACGGAGGTGACGGCGTCGACGACGATATCCACGATCCTGTCCTTTATGTCCTCAATGCTCTTGCCGGTGACTGAGGTAAGGGCGACCTTCCTGAGCATCTCGCGGTCCTCGGTGGCGGTGATCGCCTGCTCCTCGAGGACTTCGAGTGCCTTGGCCATGCCGAGGCGGTAGCCGTTGGCGATGATCGTCGGGTGCACTTTCTTCTCGAGCATCGCCTCGGCCTCCGCCATGAGGGCGCCCATGAAGATCGTAGCGGTCGTGGTGCCGTCGCCGACTTCCTCGTCCTGGGTCTCGGCAACCTCGATGATCAGTTTGCCGGTCGGGTGTTCGACCTTCATCTCGTGAAGGATGGTGACACCGTCGTTTGTGATGACCACATTGCCGCCGGGGGCAACGAGCATCTTGTCCATGCCCCGCGGTCCGAGGGTCGTGCGCACGGCTTCGGCGATTGCCTTGGCTGCCATGATATTCGATTTCTGGGCTTCACTGCCGCCAACGCGGTCAACGTTGTCGCGTAATATAATAATTGGCTGTCCCGCTAACATATTGCAGATACTCCTACGTGTGTCATTAAATTGGTTTTGAGGTTCTATATAAGTATATCTAATTCCTTGTCCCCAAACTCCCCATTAATCATTCTAACAATTGTAAAGGTAAAATTAGAAATATCCTAACAAAATGGTTGGAGTTGCTGCAAGGAAAACCAGACAAATCTGGAATTTAATTTCATATTTTACGAAAAAGCCCAAAAATTGTATCAACCAGGGAGCCTCCTTGCTCCCCTTTCCAAATGTTTTCTTTATTGTTAAGTGTCCCTTCTCAATCAATCCTCGAAATCCTCGCCAGAGAGTGCACCGGCACCCCGTCGACCTCACTGACCCCCCGCTTGTCGAAGAGGACGCAGATGCCGACCGGGTCGCCTCCGTGGCTCCTCAGGTAGTCGACGACCTCGCGAACGGTGTTCCCCGAGGTGATCACGTCGTCGATGATCAGGCAGCGGGCGCCTGCTACCTTTGCAAAGGATCCGGAGAGCGATCCTTTCGGCTTATCGCCCGCTGCGTGTTTCTTTGGGTAATACATGGTGAAGTTGCACCCCTCCTCTGCAGCGATGAGGGTGGCGAGCGGGATGCCGGACTGGCCGATGCCCACCACCACGTCGGGTTCGGGATCCGCTGCGGCGGTCTCCGAGCGGGACTCGTCATGGTAGTACTGCGCAAGCATCATACAGGCTGCTGACTGCAGGAGATCAGCGTGGCCCGCGATTGCTGTCCAGTCGATGTGGACATCCTTGGGTGCCTCGGTATCCTTCTGCTGGGTTAAGAGCCAGGTCACCGTCTCCATAGAGAGCGAGAGCTCGTCTGCAATCTGCGAAGGGCTGTGGCCTTCGGAGTGGAGCATCTTGGCCTTTGCAATCAGTTCGTCGAGGGATGACATAGTATGTAGAGAATCGGCGCAGGAAGGACTAAAACTTTCGTCTGATCTCGGCGCCGCAGACCTCGCATTCGCCCGGGTGGGACCAGTAGCGGCCGCATCCGCTGCAGCGGTATTTCCATTTCCGCTTCTTTGCCGCCCTCATCTGAATGGGGACGACCTCCACCCCGAGGCGCATCGCGGTGTTCTGCACGGCGTAGTCGTCGGTCATCACCGCCGCCCCCGTCTCGAGGGCAAGGGCGAGGACATCCGTGTCAGCAGGGGAGAGGACGGTTGCATCGCCGGACTTCACCGCCGCCTCCCGCACCCTGGCAAGAAGGAAGGAGGCGGGGGTAAGGACGATGAGCCCCTGTGCCCGGAGCATCTCCAGGCGTCCCTGGGAGCTCACGTCGCGCAGTTCGTCAACGACCGAGTGTGTGGTATAGAGCTCCCCTTCCACGGGGATCTGGACAAAAAAAGCGGAGGCGTCGAGGACGAGCCTCCGGGGTGGGGTGTCGGTCATATATAATACAGCCTGTTATCTGAGCGCACGGGCAATTACACCGGCGGCGGTGTAGGCAGATGCCGCCGACTCGATGGTGTCCGAGGACATGACGGCAGACAGCCCCGCGGCCGCAAGCCGGGCGTAGCCTGCCGAGGCAAAGACCCCGTGGACACAGGCGGCACGGACCGAGGCTGCCCCCTGTTCCCGGAGCATCCCTGCGGCGGTCGCAAGCGTTCCCCCGGTGGAGATGATGTCATCGACGATCACCACATCCCGGTCGTCGACATCCACCTCCTTCGGGGCGATCCGCACCTCCTCGCCCGAAAGCCGGGTCTTGGTCAGGTGGTCGGCCTTCCATCCCCCGGATGCGGCGACGTCGCGGGCAAAGGTGGCCGCTCCCCCGTCCGGGCCCAGGATGAGCGGGTCATCAAGGCCGAGGGTCGCAAGAAACGCCCCGATATCCGGGGCAAGCGTGACATCTGATGCGGGAACCGTGAAGTGGCCGAGAACCGTCGACTCGTGGATATTGACAGTGATAACCCGTGATACGCCCCGTGAAAGGGCGGCTGCCATGGCACGGGCGCTGACGGGCTCCCCGGGATTGAATTTTTTGTCCTGCCGGGCATAGCCCATATACGGCAGGACGAGGGTGACATCAGAGCCTTCACAGGCATCGATGAGGAGCAGGGTCTGTACCAGCGAATCACTCCCTGCAAAGCCGGCAACAATCACCGTTTCCTCGTCCGGGTCACCATTCCTGAGATAGAGTTCCCCGTCCGGAAATGCCTTGAACTGGGTATGAATAAGGGGGATTTCAAGCGCTTTTGCAAGTTTTGAAGCCAATACCTGCGATTTCTCCGTACATGCGACCTTCATTGCAATTACCTGTTCTGGAAAGTACTTAAAGTATCAGGAGAGAACTACTAAAGCACTACCGGTTAGTGAGGTCACTCTTGTTTATGGACAATACTAACAATACCAGAATTTCTGATGATATACCCCCCGCAGAAGACGGAGTTCGGCATAACGGTGCCCTTGAGGGCACTGGTGCTGCCAATGTACCGGAGGCGCCTGCCGCTGGTCCCGCTCCCGCGACCGACGGACCGGAGAACAATGAGGGGGAGGTGGCTGCAGGCACTCCTGCCGAAGCCACCCCCCCGGATGGCGACGCTCCCCTGACGAACGTCAGGAGCTCCTCTGAGATCGAAGTACCGGACCAGCTCATCGACCAGGTCATTGGCCAGGAACATGCTGTCGAGGTCGTCAGGAAAGCGGCCATCCAGCGCCGTCACGTCCTTATGATCGGCACTCCGGGTACCGGCAAGTCAATGCTTGCAAAGGCGATGGCAGAGCTCCTTCCCAAGGAGGAGATGCAGGATATCCTCATATATCCCAACTCCGAGGACTCCAACGTGCCCATCGTCCGGACCGTCCCCTCGGGCCGGGGCAAGGAGATCGTCGGTGCGCACAAGGCGGAGGCCCGCAAGCGTGCCCAGACGAGGAGCACCCTTATCCTGCTCCTGATCTTTGGCATCATGGGCTATGCCCTCATCATCGGCCAGCTCCTCTTCGGCATCATCGCGGCCGCCTTCATCTTCATGGCGCTCCAGTACTCGCGTCCGAAGGACGAGGCGATGGTCCCGAAGCTGTTGGTCTCCACGAAGCCCGACTCCACCGCACCCTTCATCGATGCGACCGGTTCGCATGCGGGAGCGCTCCTCGGCGATGTCCGCCACGACCCGTTCCAGTCCGGCGGTCTCGAGACCCCTGCCCACGACCGTGTCGAGGCAGGTGCCATTCACAAGGCCCACAAAGGAGTGCTCTTCATCGACGAGATCAACACCCTCACCCCGCATTCCCAGCAGAGCCTGCTGACTGCCCTGCAGGAAGGGCAGTTTGCGATCACCGGGCAGTCCGAACGGTCCTCAGGGGCGATGGTCCGGACCGAAGACGTCCCGTGCCGGTTCGTGATGATCGCGGCAGGCAACCTCGACGCGATCCAGGCCATGCACCCGGCGCTCCGTTCCCGTATCCGCGGGTATGGATACGAGGTCTACATGTCGGAGACGATGCTCGACACTCCTGAGAACCGGGACAAGTTCGTCCGGTTCATCGCTCAGGAGATCAAAAACGACGGCAAGATCCCGCCATTTGACCACTCCGCCATCGAGGAGCTGATTCTTGAGGCCCGCCGCCGTTCCAACCGCAAGGGTCACCTGACCCTCAAGCTCCGTGACATGGGCGGCCTGATCCGTGTGGCGGGTGACATGGCCCGGCAGGAAGGGGCGGAGATCGCCAGTTCCCGGCATGTGCTTGCTGCAAAGAGCATGGCCCGTTCCATTGAAGAGCAGGTCTCGGACGAGTACATCACCCGAAGCCGGGATTACGACCTCACCGTCGTTGAAGGCTCCCTCGTTGGCAGGGTCAACGGCCTTGCGGTGATGGGCACCGACTCCGGCTCGGTCCTCCCGATCGTGGCCGAGGTTACCCCCACGCAGGGAACGACGGGAACGGTCATCGCCACCGGTCTGTTGAAGGAGATCGCCCAGGAATCAATCAAGAACGTGAGCGCGATCATCAAGAAGTTCACCGGCAAGGACATCAAAAACATGGATGTCCACATCCAGTTCCTTGGCACCTACCAGGGGGTCGAGGGCGATTCCGCATCGGTGACGGTCGCAACCGCGGTCATCAGCGCCATCGAGGACATCCCCGTCCGGCAGGACGTGGCGATGACCGGGTCGCTCTCGGTCCGCGGAGCGGTGCTTCCCATCGGCGGCGTTACCTACAAGATAGAGGCGGCCGCAAAGGCGGGCATAAAAAAGGTCATCATCCCGAAGTCCAACCTCGACGATGTGGTCATTGAGGACCGGTACGCGAAGATGATCGAGATTGTGCCGGTCACGACCATCGAAGAAGTCCTTGAACATGCGCTCGTGCCCGAGAGGAGAGAGGATTTCCTTGCAAAAATACGCGACCTTTCCACCCGCAGACCCAAGTTATTTGGGGATACAGCCGAAATAGCACCGACAGGTGCTTGACTAAATGCGGTTTGCAGAACCACGATATTACGATATCCGCGCCCTTGAAGGCTCCGGGACCCAGATAGAGATAGATAACGGGGTCATCGAGTCCGCGGGATCCGCTTTTTCCGATACCGCCGTCATCCGTGCCCTTGGTGAGAAGGGCTGGGGGACGGTGGTGGTCGACAACTTCTCCGCGCTGGGAGATGCCGCCGTCCGGCGAAAGGTGGACGAGGCGCTCACCCTTGCCCGCGCGACCGGGGAGGACGTCGCTCTTGCTGAGGTGACCTCATCCGTACTTCCGGTCCCTTCCGTCGCAGAGGACCCGAGAAACGTCTCTCTCGAGGAGAAGACCGAAATTCTCCTCGGCATTGAGCGGGCAGCGGCCCTTGACGGCATCGTCAATACCCGTGCCCGGTATATCGAGACCGCTGCGACCATCCGGTTCGAGAACTCCGAGGGAACAGCGTTTGCGTACGAGATCGTCCGGTCGGGTTACTCGGTCCTTGCGGTTGCCGGCAGGGACGGCCAGATGCAGATGGGCCGCGAGAGCGAACACGGCATCACTGGCCTCAATATCCGTCACAAAGAGGCGAAGGGACGCGAGGCAGCCGAACGGGCGCTCCTCCTCCTGGACGCCCGGCCGGCCCGGGGCGGAAAGATGACCGCAATCCTCGACCCCGAGCTCGGCGGTGTCTTCGCGCATGAGGCCATCGGCCATGCAAGTGAAGGGGATCTCGTCAAGGAAGGCGCCTCAGTCGTCAAAGACAAGATCGGCTGTGCCATTGGAAGCCCGGTGCTGAACGTCACCGACGATCCCACCATGCCCGAGTTCGGGTTCATGCCGGTCGATGACGAGGGCACCGCCGTCCAGCGAACCGAGATCATACGAAACGGCGTGCTGGATAACTTTCTCCATGACCGCCAGACACTGGCGGCCGTTGGCGGCGGGATTGCCGGGCACGCCCGGGCACAGGGTGGCTATCCCCCGGTCGTCAGGATGTCGAACACCTTCATCGAAAACGGTGATGCGACACTTGAAGAGCTTCTCGAGGCATGCGGTGACGGCATACTCCTGAAGGGTTCCCGCGGCGGCCAGGTCGACCCCGGCCGGGGTGTCTTCCAGTTCAATGCGGAGTATGGCTTCCTCGTCGAGGGCGGGGAGATGACCGCGATGGTCCGCGACGTCTCGCTCTCGGGCGACATACTCACCACGCTGCACAATATCACGATGGTCGCCGGCGACCGGACGATGAGCCAGGGCTACTGCGGCAAGGCCGGGCAGAGCGTCCCGGTCAGTGACGGGTCCCCGCATCTTTTGCTGGAGCATGCCGTCATCGGGGGTGGGCAGTCATGAGCAGGATCATCCCGCCGGAGATTGCCCCCTACGAGTCACTCATCGATGACATCCTCCGGGCCGGCTCTGCAAAGGCGGATGAGGTGGAGGTCTACCTTGAAGCCGGCCGTTCGCTCTCCCTGGAGCTTAAACAGGCGGTTGTCGGCGAGGCGTCCATTGCAGAGGTGTGGGGCATCGGTATCCGCGTCATCACCGACGGCCGGATCGGCAGCTCGTCGACGATGTCCCCCGGCCGCTGGGAGGCGTGCCTCGATGCGGCCGTGGCAAGTGCCCGGCTCGCCGACCGCCAGGACTGGGACGGGCTTCCTTCACCTGCCCCCCTTGCGGCCTGCGACGAACCGTATGACCCGGCGGTCATCCCGGATGTCGCCCTTGCCCAAGACCTGATCGCCCGGACACTTGCGGGCGCCGAAGGGGCAGAGGCCGACGTCATCGGCGGGTCCGCCTCCCTCTCGTCGGGGGCAGGCGCGATTGCCAACTCCCATGGTATCTTCTATAGCCACAGGGGCACCAATGCCGGTGTCTCGCTCGAGATGATCAACGGGACGTCCACCGGCTACGAGTACGACAGCAAGGCGCGTCTTGGAGACATCGACCCGGAGGAGGTCGGGAAGAAGGCCGCCTTCTTCGCCGACTTCTGGGCCGGTGCGGATGATGTGCCGTCGGCTGAGGCGGACGTGGTCTTCGCACCGACGGCACTTGCCTCTCTGCTTTCGGCGATCTTCTTCCCGGCACTGTCGGGCCGAAACGTCCATGCGGGGCGGTCGTATTTTGCCGGAAAACTCGGTGAGGCATGCCTCGACCCAGCCCTCCACGTCATCGATGATCCGCACCACGGGGATCATGCCACTCCCTGGGATGACGACGGGGTGGTCACCCGCCCACTGGAGCTCGTCCGGGACGGGACGGTTGCGGGGTTTGCCTATGACCTGAAGACTGCCTACCGCTATGGGGCGAAAACGACGGGCAATGCTGTCCGCGGCGGTGCGGGCGGCGCCCCCGGGATCGGGTTTCATAACCTGACGGTTGAGGGCCCTGCCGGCGGCGTGGACGATGGGCGTGCCGTCATCTGCCACGGCCTTATCGGGGCACACACGGCGAACACCATCACCGGTGACTTCTCGGTGGAGCTCTCGAACGCCTCCTATGTTGAGGACGGGGAGTACACCGCCCCCATCCGCTCGGCGATGCTCGGCGGAAATCTCTTTGCGATGCTCGCCGATATTGCGGGAACGAGTGAGGAAACCCGGACGGTGGGGAGGATTACGCTTCCGTCAGTAAGGTTCAATAACCTGCATATCATTGGTAAATAACAGTATGATCGAAACCATCATCACCATCATCATCGCGATCGTCATAGCGGTGGTGATCTGGTTCCTCCTGAAAAATATCACCAAACTCCTCATCAATTCGGTGATAGGCGTCGTGCTCCTGTTCATCTTCAACTTCTTCAATATCTTCGGGATGGGGGATATCCCTATCAGCATCGGGGCGGTTCTTGTCTGTGCCTTAGGGGGGCTGCCGGGATTTGTCCTTCTTATCATCCTCAATGCGTTCGGCATCACCATCTGAACCGCATCCCTCCTTTTTTTCAGGCGACATGAGGTTCCCGTTACACCACTCCTGTCGCTTCTCCGGTAGTGATGATGTGGCAGCGTATCCGCCGGTTCCGGCGGGAAAAAAGAGGGATTAGAGGGGGGGGACGCTGAAAGGCGCCCTCCGGTTCAGTCCCGCTCCTGCAGGAATGCCTCGAATCGCTCGAGTGACGAGGACATATCCGTTCTGCCGTAGCCCACCCGGAAGTGGGCATCGCCAAACTCGTACGCCGTGGAGGGGAGAAGAAGCACGCCTGCCATTTCGATCGCCTCGCGGGAGAAGGCCTCTGCACTTCCCCTGCAGAGCCGGACAAACCCCGTCGACCCAGCCCTGGGTCTGTTCCAGACAAAGAGATCGGCGTGGTTGTGGAAGAATGCGTCGAGGATGGCGAGATTGTCGCGGACGATGGCCCGGTTCCTTGCCAGCAGGAGGTCGCGGTGCTCAAGGGCGACTGCCGCGAGGAACTCCGAGGGGGCGCTGTTGCAGATGGTCGTGTAGTCCTTGAACGCGGCAATCCGTGCCATCAGGTCATGGTCGCATGCCGCCACCCAGCCGATCCGAAGCCCCGCAAGGCCGAACGCCTTGGACATCACCCCGAGCGATATGCCCCGGTCGTATCTGTCGGCGACGGCGGGGAGGAGGTCCGCCGGGTCGTGCTCGAGTCCGCGGTACACCTCGTCGGAGAAGAGCCAGAGCCCGTGTTCCCCGGCGATGGCGACGATGTCGTCCAGTTCGTCCCGGGAAAAGTTGTAGCCCGTCGGGTTGTGGGGGGAGTTGATGACGATTGCCTTCGTTGCCGGGCGGACGAGGGCCTGGAGCTCTTCCATATCGATCGCCCACTCCCCCGATGCATCCGACATCTTCCAGAAGGAGACCTCGCACCCGAGTGCCCGGGCGATGGCGTAGAGCGACTGGTAGGCGGGGAACTGGACGATCACGTGGTCCCTTGGCCGGAGGAGGACGTTCATGCAGGCGAAGATGCCCTCCTGTGCGCCGGTAAACGCGAGCAGGTTTTCCGGGATGATGGTCGTATAAAGAGAGGCGATGGCCTGGCGCAGGCGCTCTCCCCCGGTGGACTCGGTATACCCGAGCCAGATATCTGCCAGTTCCGTCTCCGGCACCGAACATAGGCTGAGCAGGTCGCCTATCGTCATCGCCTCGCAGTCGGAGGTGCAGAGGAGGTGGGGGGCGGAAAACTCATACTGTGCAAGGTAGCGTTCCAGGAGAAAGTCATCGGGCTGCATAGTCCATCACCCGTATGGGCACCATCCCTGTTAGCACTTGTGCCGGCCGGACCGGGAAGGGGGCTGGGCTGGCAGTGCATGGGGTCCGGGCTGCCTTCCGACCCTCGGTATTAATGCCGTTCCCCTCGCTACCTCTACTCAGTACAGGCGGAGGTAAGGGTGCTGCATGCGGGGTTGGCGGGGACAACAAAGGACATATGACCGGGACGAGGCATTCTCAGGCATCGAAGCGGCGATCCTTCTCATCGTGGGGATTGTCGTCGCATCGGTCCTCTCGTTTGCCGTCCTTTCGATGAGTTACGACACCTCCGAGACCGCAGGCGGCGCCACGGCCGAAGCGGTCGGGTCGGCGGGGTCTGCCCTCCTCCTCTTCGGGGATGTCCACGGCACCGGGCGGGACGGCGGGGTCGGCGGGGTCCGCTTCACCGTCATCCCCTCGGAAGGAAGCGGGGCCATCGATTTTTCACAGGCGGTCATCGTTCTTGCAATGCCGGACGTGCTGCTTACGCCGTCGCCGGACGATCCTCTCTTCCAGGATGATATGACAGCTGCCAACGGTACCTGGGCGATAGTGCGGAGCGTCCCGGCTTCCGCGGCGGAGGATGCGGTCCTTGAGGCGGGGGAACGCTTCACCGTAGGTATCTCCCTTCCCGACGGGCAGACGATCGCCCCCGGCGCGGAGTTCCTCGTCACCCTGTCGGTCCCTGGCTCGGTGAACTTCAACCTCCGCCGGCATGTCCCGGCGAAGGTGGACGCGGTGACGGTGCTCTGAGGCGTCCGGCCGGGCATGCTCTTCATCCGGTGTCCATGGCATCTCACCCCCTTTCCAGTGGTTTATTCCCGGAGATCCGTGGGTTCATTTTTTTCCATCCGTTCTCCTGCCGGATCACTGGATGTATGCCATCCTTTTATACCTCTGTGGGTTCTACCACCAATTGGTGAGAAACCATGTGTTCAGTAGGCGGACCAATGGATGTTGAACTCAACGAGCGCATCAAAGGAAAGAAATACCGCTGTAACGACTGCGGCGCAGTCTTCGAGGCGGTCGGGCGCCACCCCGTCTGCCCCTCATGCCAGTCGGACAACGTGACCGAGATATGAACATCCCCCTTGCATCCGGGCTCCTGCTCATACGGGGAAATGCCTCTTTTTTTCTGATCGGCCGGGCGAAAGAACAGTTTGCCCTTCCCATCGAGACCGCCGATACCGAGGTCTTCCAGGGCATCCGGGAGGGGGACCTGATCGTCGTCTCCGCTCCTGAGGGGGGTGACGTCGAACAGGCCCGTATGCTGCTCGAACTGGTGCGGACCTACCATGCACCGCTGGTCGTGCTCCCGAAGGGCCATCCCGGGTCCCGTCGCCTGCGAATGGTCATCTCGGCAGGTCCCGTCATCCGTCCCTACAGCACGATCGTTCGGGGAACCCATCCTGAACAGGATGTGATCTGCTCCTCCCCCGAGTTCGATGGTGTTGTCTTCCGGACCGTGGAAGAGGGGGTAAAAGCCGAGGGGCTCCCCATCCACGCGCAGATCATCTGCCTTTTGTGAGAAGGGTATGCGGGCAGAAGGGTCCGGTAATCGGGGAATTCCCGGTGACAGGATGCGATGCAGGAGAGGCCTATCTATTCTGACCTGGTGCCCTTCCGTTTATTTCATCGGTGAATACCTCTGTCCATATCACTGACCGGGGGAACAGTGGACAACCTGCTGGACGAGGTCTGAGGAATAAAATGAAACTACGCGATTTTCATGAGAAAAATCGCATTTTTCAGGCTTTCTATCCGGGGCTCGCCGTTCATGTATCATCACCCCCAATCGACGATATATTACGCTCTGTGCCGGAAATAAGAAGAGTTAATACCGATCCTCTTCATCAGTTATTGTATTGCCGTGAGAGGAGGACTGGATGAAGACTGAGGTCTTAAAGAGCATCAAACAGACTGAAGAAGAAAGGCGGGCCATGATCGCCGCGGCATACGAAGCGAAGGCAAAAATGATTGCCGATGCCCGTGTGGAAGCAGAGAACATGGTTGCCAAAGAAACAGAAGGTGCGAAAGAGTACAAAGCCAAGCGGATTGCGGATGCTGAGGCGATTGCGGCACGGAAGAGTGCTGAAACCCGTGAAGAGGGCAGACGCCAGGCAGAAGCTGTCAGAGCAGCATCAAACAAAAACCTTGACAAAGCGGTTGCACTGCTCGTTGACCAGTTCAAGGTGAAGCTCAATGTTTAAAGTGCAGACAATGAGCCGGCTGCTGATTGCAGCGTCCAAAGATCAGCTTGACACAATCGTACGTGAGCTTTACCGCCACAATCTCTTCCATATCGAAGATTTTGTGGAATCAGATGAGGAAGAGTATGAAGGTTATAAAATCGGCATGCCGCTTCCTGGTGCAGGCGAAGTATCGAGTGATCTCATCAGAATCCGTTCTATTGAGAGTTCATTCGGTGTCTCGGCAGGTGAGGTAGAGACCACCGTCCGGTCGGGTACGGCAGAACTGACGCGAAAAATCGAGTCAGAATTCCCCCTGATCGAGAAGGAGGCAATGGCCCTCATCGAGGAGAAGAACTCGCTTGAGAATACCGTACGGGAATACGGGGCAAAGCTTGCCGAACTAAAACCCTATGCAGGGTATACGGGCAATCTTGAGGACCTGAAAGGATTTGAATTCTTCAAGGTCTTTGCGGGGCATGTCTCGGCACAAGTTGGCTTTACCGTCCCGAACGAGTCTTTTTACACCACCGTCAAAAAGAAACAGTTTCTGATAGCGATCGTGCCGCTGGAAAACGCCGAGGAGGCTGAACATTCGCTTCTCGATGCCGGATTCCAGGCAGTTGCCATCCCCGATGAAACGGGAACGGCGCATGCACGGATCGAATGGTATACTCAGGAGATCGCCCGTCTCAATAATGAAATTGAGGCGGTAAAAGGGCGAATTTTAGCCCAGAAAGAGAAACACGCAGCGTTTCTGGTGGCATGCGATGAGCTGCTCACGGCAGAAGTGGAGCGAAAGGAAGCACCGCTTCGATTCGCCACCACTGAAGAGACGTTCGTGGCAGAGGGGTGGGTCCCCGTCGAAAAGAAAGGCGCACTCATCTCTGACATTACGTCGGCAACCGGCGGAAAGGTGTACATCACTGAACTTGAGTACGACCCCGTCAACGATGTGGTACCAATTGAGTACAACAATCCGGATTTCTCCAAGCCGACAGAAGCATTAATGGACATCTATTCACGCCCGCAGTATTCGGAGTTTGATCCGACACTGCTGGTTGCAATTGTCTTCCCCATCTTCTTCGGGTTTATTCTCGGAGATGTGGGATATGGTCTGATTCTCCTTGCCATAAGCATCTATCTCAGAAAGATGCTGAAGGGAGAGGCAGGTCAGAAACTCCTTGACGTGCTGAGAAACGCATCAGTTTCGAGTATCATCTTTGGTGTGATATTCAGTGAATTCCTTGGATTCGCGCTGCCGTGGGACCCCATTGGTATCAACCGGCACCTGAATATCGGAGGGCATGCAGCAAGCGGCCACGGGCCGGATGTTGTGCTGATGCTCATTCTTTCCGCATGGATTGGAATCCTGCACCTTACGCTCGGGCGTTTCCTTCACATGTACAATGCAATGAAGAAACACCACCCCGGCAAGCACCGCACTCAGGCCGTCATCGGCCAGGCGGGATGGATCCTTACTATGTGGGGTATTCTCTTCGCTCTCTGGTCGTTCTTTGCGTTGCCAATCATGCCGGACTTAACCGGGTTCCCCGCACTCGTTGCAGGGCTCAATATCTTTGGCATCCTCGGTGCAGTGATGATCCTCGTTGGCATCGCCAGTATCGCCCAGGAAAATGTACTCGAGCTATTGGAGCTCCCTACCATCATCAGTCACGTGCTGTCCTATGCACGTCTTGCAGCGGTCGGCCTGTCGTCTGTTGCAATTGCGATGGTGGTCAATTACATGGCAATCGAGAGTCTCATACAGCCACAGCTGGAAAACTTTTCGGTGGTTGGTGTCGTGTTCATCCTTTTAGGGATCGTTGTGTTCCTGGCTGGCCACATACTGAACACCGCCCTTGGTATTCTGGGTGGCGGATTACACTCAATTCGTTTACACTATGTTGAATTCTTCACCAAATTCTATCAGGGTGGAGGCAAAAAATACCAACCATTTGGTAAAAAACGTAAATTTACGGAGGATTAGATTATGGCAGTAGAAGTTATGACAGTTGAAGTTGCAGAAGCAACCGCAAAGGGATTAGTAGCAATTGGCGCCGGCCTCGCCGTAGGTCTTACCGGTCTTGCCACCAGTATTGCACAGTTTAGTATCGGAGCCGCCGCCGTCGGTGCAACCGCAGAGAACAAGGATATGTTCGGTCTCGGACTGCTCTTTACTGTGCTTCCTGAGACAATCGTCATCTTTGGTCTTGTTGTCGCACTCCTGCTCTTATTCTGAGGAACTGACAATGGCACTGGATGCTGTAGTCAGTGAGATCAGGAACAAGGGCATTAAAGAGGCAGAGGCAATCAAAGCCGAAGGCAAAGCAGAGGCAGAGATAATCCTTGGCGAGGCACGGGAGCAGGTCATCGGCATCAAGACAGCTGCAGAGGAGGCGTCAAACCGCCAGGCTGACTATATCGTCAACCAGGAGGTCGCCGCTGCAAACCTTGCGGTCAAGCGTGAGGTTCTCAACGCGCAGAAGGCCGTCCTTGACGAGGTCTATACTAAGGTCGTCGCCGCTATTACGGCGCTTCCTTCAGACTTCCACAAGAAGGCGGTTCGCGAATTATGCAAGACTGCTGCGAAGGAGCTTGGTGAAGGTGTCCTCTATTGCAACGAACGTGACGTCCCGGCTGTTGAGGACGCCCTCTCGAGTCTAAAGAACCTTTCCGGATTCTCACTGGCAGGAACAAAGGATATCTCCGGCGGCATCATCGCAGAGAGTGGTGACGGGTCACTGCAACTCGACCTTAGTTACCCGACGTTCATCGCCGGGGTCTGGGAGACCCATCTGAAGGATGCATCTGAGGTCCTTTTCGGGTAGGGAGGAAGGAGTCAGATGATATCGGCGAGTCAAACCGGCCCTGCCTCTTACATCTATGCAGCCACGCGAATGCGTGTGCGCAAATCAAAGCTCCTGGCCAGGGAGGACTATATCAGGCTTCTGAATATGGGTCTCCCCGAAATTACCCGTTTCATCGAGGAGACTGAGTACAAGGCGGAGATTGATGAGCTTGCGGTTTCATTCTCGGGTATTGATCTCATTGAGATTGCCCTCTCGTGGAATCTTGCAAACGAGTACCAGCGGGTACTCAAAATCCTTCCCGGCGTGATGAAAACCTTCACCCAGAGCTATCTTAGCCACTGGGACATCTTCAATGTCCTTACCATCCTCAGGGGGAAATCACAGGGTGTGAAGACGGGAAAGATCAAGGAGATCCTCATCCCGGCAGGCACCATCAATGTTGGGACCCTGGACCGTCTCCTCGTCGAAGACTCTCCTGAGCGGATCGTCGAAAACCTCTCGTCATGGATACTTTACCCGGTGCTCGAGCGCGAGTTTGCAGCGGCACAGGAGTCCGGAAGCTATGCCGAGATGGAAAATGAGCTTTACAAGGCATTTTACCGGTATGTGCTCAAACAGACGGCCTCGAGGATCAAAGGCGGCAAACCGTTCCGTGAATACCTCCAGCTCGAAATCGACCTGACCAACATCAAGACGGTCATCCGCCTCTACCAGGGGGGTGTCCGTGAAGACGTGCGTGACCTCATGATTGAGGGAGGCAACTTCTCAGTCGATGAACTGGTACGCCTTGCGGGGTCGGAGAGTATCGAGGAGATCATGGAGGGTGTCAAAAAGTATTACCCCTCCGGGCCGGTTGCAAACCTGCTGGAGGTAGGTGGCGGCGGCGAGTTCGCCCTCCATGAGATGGAGAATGCCCTGACGCAGGTAATGCTTGACAAGATGGACAGAATTTCGAAACGCTACCCGTTTTCGATATGCTCGACGATGGTGTACCTCAAACGCAAACGCTACGAGGTCGCAAATCTCCGGGCAATTGCACGCGGGAAGGAGTCCGGCCTCTCCGGGGAACAGATACAGGGATACCTGGTGATGTGAGATGGAGATAGCCGTAATCGGAAACAGTGATTTTATCCTCGGGTTCAGGCTTGCAGGGGTCGAAATGACCATCGCGGCAGAGTCCGACCAAAAACTCGCTGAAGCGGTCACCAGGGTTCTGAACAATAATTCTGTCGGGATACTTGTGTTAAAAGGAAGCGATATTGAACGCCTGCCGGAGCGGATAAGGACGACGCTCGAAGAATCGGTGCAGCCGACGGTTATCACCATCGGCGGTGCAGAGGGCGGCGTCTCGATGCGCGAAAAGATCAAAAGAGCAGTGGGTGTTGATCTGTGGAAGTGAAAGGAGAATCTAAAGGAATACTTAAGCGTATCTCCGGTCCGGTTGTTACGGCAGTCGGCCTTGAGGCACACATGTATGATGTGGTGCAGGTCGGAGACGAACAGCTTATGGGTGAGGTCATCAGGATTGAGGGGGATAAAACCATCATCCAGGTGTACGAGAACACCTCTGGTATCAGACCGGGTGAACCCGTATCCAACACAGGCCTCTCCCTTGCTGTTGAACTCGGTCCCGGCCTTCTCACCAGTATCTATGATGGTATCCAGCGCCCGCTCGAGGTGCTCGTCGATAAGATGGGCAACTTCATTGAGCGTGGTGTTACGGCACCGGGGCTCTCCCACGACAAGAAGTGGGACTTTAAGCCGCTCGTCAAAGCAGGCGATGAGGCGGCACCCGGCGCCATCATAGGTGAGGTACAGGAAACGAATATTGTCACCAGGATCATGGTGCCCCCGAACTTCAGGGGCGGCGTGGTCAGGGAGATCAAGTCCGGCGCATTCACCGTCGATGAGGTGGTCTGCACCCTCGATTCCGGTGAAGATGTGAAGATGATGCAGGTCTGGCCGGTCCGTGTTCCGCGGCCCGTGACCGAGAAGATGAATCCTGACATCCCGCTCGTCACCGGTCAGCGTATCCTTGATGGTCTCTTCCCGGTGGCAAAGGGCGGTACTGCAGCCATTCCGGGTCCGTTCGGGTCCGGCAAGACGGTTACCCAGCAGGCCCTTGCAAAGTGGTCCGATGCACAGATTGTGGTCTACATCGGGTGCGGCGAGCGTGGCAACGAGATGACCGAAGTCCTGACCGAGTTCCCTGAGCTCGAGGACCCGAAGTCCGGCAAGCCGCTCATGGAGCGCACCGTGCTCATCGCAAACACCTCCAACATGCCGGTCGCGGCACGTGAGGCGAGTGTGTACACCGGTATTACGATTGCCGAGTACTTCCGTGACATGGGCTACGACGTCTCCCTGATGGCAGACTCGACGTCCCGCTGGGCAGAGGCAATGCGTGAAATCTCCTCGCGTCTCGAAGAGATGCCCGGTGAAGAGGGATACCCTGCCTATCTTGCAGCGCGTCTCTCCGAGTTCTACGAGCGTGCCGGCCGTGTCGAGACGCTCAACGGCGACTCGGGGTCCGTCACTGTTATCGGTGCGGTATCCCCGCCCGGTGGTGACTTCTCCGAGCCGGTTACGCAGAACACGCTGCGTATCGTCAAGTGCTTCTGGGCACTGGACGCAAAGCTCTCGCAGCGCCGCCACTTCCCGGCCATCAACTGGCTCAACTCGTACTCGCTCTACCTGGACACCCTGTCCAAGTGGTATGACGAGAACGTCTCTCCCGAGTGGAACGGGCTTCGTACCTGGGCCATGGAGATCCTCCAGAAGGAGGCTGAACTCCAGGAGATCGTGCAGCTCGTCGGTTCCGACGCACTGCCTGACGAGGAGCAGGTGACGATCGAGGTCGCCCGTATGCTCCGTGAGATCTTCCTCCAGCAGAATGCGTTCGACCCCATCGACACCTACTGTTCGATGGAGAAGCAGTTCGATATCATGCTTGCCATCAAGCTCTACGCCGACCTCGCCTACGCTGCACTCAGGGCAGGCGTCGCGCCGGGCAGGATTGTCACCATCACGGCCAAGAACGATCTCCCGCAGATCAAGTTCACGCAGGACTACAAGGCCGACATTGAGGCGATCAACAAGGCGATGGAAGCAGAATTTGCGAAACTCAGGGAGGCGCTCTGATGAAAGAGTACAGGACAATCAACAAGATCGCAGGTCCGCTCGTCTTCGTCGAGAAGACCGAACCTGTCGGGTACGAGGAACTGGTGAACATCGTCCAGTCCGATGGCACGGTAAAGCGTGGCCAGGTGCTCGACACCTCCGATGAGATCGTGGTCGTCCAGGTCTTCGAGTCCACCGCCGGTATCGGCCGCGACTCGGGTGTCCGCTTCACCGGCGAGACGATCAAGATGCCGGTGTCAAAGGACATGCTCGGCCGTATTCTCTCCGGCAGTGGCAAGCCCAAGGACGGCGGCCCGGAGATCGTCGCAGAGAAGCGCCTCGATATCGGCGGTGCGGCCATCAACCCGTACGCACGCCAGTCCCCTGAGGATTTCATCCAGACGGGTATCTCGACGATCGATGCGACGAACACCCTTGTCCGTGGACAGAAGCTCCCGATCTTCTCGGGGTCCGGTCTTCCCCACAACGAGATTGCCCTCCAGATCGCCCGCCAGGCCAAGGTGCCCGGCTCGACCGAGGAGTTTGCGGTGGTGTTTGCTGCAATGGGTATCACGAAGGAAGAAGAGAACCAGTTCATGGCTGACTTCGAGCGCACGGGTGCACTCGAACACGCCGTGGTGTTCCTGAACCTTGCAGACGACCCGGCTGTCGAGCGTATCATCACCCCGCGTCTGGCCTTAACGACTGCAGAGTACCTGGCATTCGAGCTCGGCTATCACGTGCTGGTTATCCTTACGGATATGACCAACTACTGTGAGGCGCTCCGCCAGATCGGTGCGGCCCGTGAGGAAGTGCCCGGACGTCGTGGATATCCGGGATACATGTACACCGATCTTGCATCGCTCTACGAGCGTGCAGGCCTTATCAAGGGCGAGAAGGGGTCTGTGACCCAGCTCTCCATCCTGACGATGCCCGGTGATGACATCACCCACCCGATCCCCGACCTGTCCGGCTACATTACGGAAGGCCAGATCGTGGTGAACCGTGACCTGCACCGGAAGGGTATCTACCCGCCGATCAACGTTCTTCCGTCCCTCTCACGGCTGATGAACGCGGGTATCGGCGAGGGCAAGACCCGTGAGGACCACAAGAAGGTCTCCGACCAGATGTATGCCGGCTATGCGGAAGGAAACGATCTCCGCGGACTTGTCGCCATCGTTGGTAAAGACGCACTCTCCGAGCGTGACCAGCTCCTGCTCGAGTTCGCCGATCTCTTCGAGAACCGCTTCGTCAGGCAGGGCCACGACGAGGACCGTTCCATCGAGGAATCGCTTGACCTCGGATGGGAACTGCTTTCAACGCTCCCCGAGGAGCTCCTTGTGCGTATCGACCGTGACCTCATCCGGAAGTTCCACCCGAAGTACCGCTCGAAGGAGGCATAGACACCCATGGCGCTTAAAGATGTGAAGCCGACCCGCTCTGAACTGATCAACCTGAAAAAGAAGATCAAGCTCTCCGAGCGCGGCTACAACATTCTGAAGATGAAGCGCGACGGGCTGATCCTTGAGTTCTTTAAGGTGCTCGAGGAGGCAAAGGGCAGCCGGGACGCGATTGGCGAGAAGTACGCCCGCGCCCAGGGGATAATCGCCATTGCCAACACGGTGGAGGGTTCCATCGGCGTGAAGGCGGCCGCGATGTCGGTCCGCGAGAAGCCCGAACTCACCCTCAAAAAGAAGAACATCATGGGTGTTGTGGTCCCCGAGATCGAGGCGACGAAAGTGAAGAAGGACCTTGCCGAGCGTGGCTATGGCGTGCTCGGCACCTCCGCGGTCATCGACGAGACCGCATCCGCCTTCGAGGAACTGGTCGACGAGATCATCCGGGCTGCAGAGATTGAGACGACGATGAAGCGGCTCCTGAATGAAATCGAGAGCACGAAGCGCCGTGTCAACGCCCTGGAGTTCAAGGTCATCCCCGAACTCAAGGAGGCCTCCGCCTTCATCAAAATGCGGCTTGACGAAATGGAACGGGACGAACTCGTTCGCCTTAAGAAGATTAAGGCGAAGAGTAAGGCCTGAATTCTTTTTTTTGTGGATTTTATCAGCTGACTTTCACAGCGCTTGATAGAAGAATTTATAGTAGTTAGTTGATTCTTCGATCATGTCAAATGGTCAGATTATCTTCCGATGGCTGGAGGGACTTTGGTCTTTGTTGCTCTCAATTGTGCAAGATCAGTTAAGTGGGATCTGTGATGACCTTCGTCTCTCTATCATTGATTCAGTATTTGGGGATATTTCACCGTACAATCCTTATCTTCAGGAAATCTCAGCGACAATTCATGGTCTAATTGGTATTGGCCAAGCAGTCGGTGGTCTTGTCAATTCACTGATTCCTCTCGCTTCCATGATGTTAATTTTAAAAGGAATTACATCACTAATAAATTTCAAACTATGAGATTGGCCGAATACGCTTTGAAATTACAACTCCGCATTTAATTGAGAGCATAACCAATAATTAGTTAAATAAATTGTCTAATTTCTCCAATTCCTGCAGAAAAATATTATTTACGGTTCCTATTTGAGCTTTGGTCATAACAGGAAATAGATATTTTTGCGATTGTGTTATTCCAATTTTTATAAATTGTTCTTTTTCCCGATTTCTACGCATTTTAATTTTGAAGAAGCGAGGGTTGTATCTGATTTTATTCTTTTCCAATTTCCTCACTATTACAATCATTTGCATGGGAGTGAATGCGCCATAGGTTTCAAAATAGTCAATAAAACTCTGAATTTTCTCGCGATCTTCATCATCGATGATTTGCTCTAAGCACTCAACGACGTATTTTTGAGCTGCAACTTGAATGTGTTGTTTCTTGCTCTCTTTTAACTCATTGTTCCTTTCTTTTCCTTTATTTCCAATTTGAGAGGCTATATCGAATTTTTCGATGCACTTGGATCCAACGTACAGATAATTGGCAATATAAGTGTTTTTAATTAAATACACATACCTAAGACGTTCTTTTCCACACAACCCACAGTAGGCATATCCATTATTATATTCGACACCCTCAACGAATTCAGGGTCATCATCATCGTCAAAGAAGTCACGATTAGGATATAGATCAATAAGATCGTAAGTCCAGACCCATTCCTTGACTGCTTCCTCGAAGATATTCTGCTCCCTGCTTAATGGAAGCAGCCGTTCTTTAGCTTCTTCAAGCCACCGGTTCGCCATAATCAGAGTTTCTTCCCCCGATGGAAGAGCGTCATATCCTTTTGATGTTTGTCGCGATAATCAAGAGCAGGCCCTGTAAATCCACTTTTACTCTCTATTTCACGAATTCCTTTCTTGGCATATTTTTGTAACTCTGGTTTTGTGACAGGAGATTTTCTGCATTTAACTTCTCCTTTGACAGCGCCACGTTCGTAGTCATGATTTCCAGGTCCACCAACGTGTTTTGCGCCATGATCCTTTGATTTCGATTTCTCGTAATTAATACCGCGTTTTACGTTTTGTGAATTAGACTTTTTAGTAGTCATGAATAAAAGATCGCATCAAATAATATTATATATATTTATGTCAATGATGTTATTTACGTTATGAATGACAATATAGATCTTATCTGCCCGTGTCGAATTCATCTGTGCCCTGTAGGATTCGAAGTAGACAGAATTGTTGATCCTGTGACGAAAATGGGGGCAGATCGCGTCTATCTCATTTCGCAAAAGAGAGAAGGAGAAGACAAGGCTCTAACGTTCATCAAGCAAATTCAAGAGAACTTGGAAAAATTAGGGGATAATTTGGTTATTCGCCATATTGATTGGGATCTCTATAGTATTCTGAGTGAATATCGGAAAATAATTGAATCTGAATCTAAAAATCATATCTACATCAATGTATCAACAGGGACCAAAATTCATGCAATTGCGGGGATGATGGCCTGCATGATTTTTGAAGACCTCGCGAATTCTCTCACTCCGTATTATGTGACGCCTGAAAAATATGCTGATGATCCACATCCTTCAGATGGAGAGCAACTCACCATTGGATGCTCACATATCGAAAAATTACCAAGCTATAAAATCGACCGGGCAAAAGATGATGAAATACGGGTGCTTTCCATCATAAATTCTAATACGAACGAAGAACATGGAATCACAAAGAAGGAACTCATTTCGATAATAGAAAAATCGAAAATTGTCGAATTAGCTGCTGAATCAAAGGATGGCGACCGACAATTGTTGGCAAATTACCGGGCTCTTGAGAGGAAATATATCGATCCATTGGTAAAATGGGGGTACATCTCTGTTGAAAAGCGCGGTAAAAATTCAATTATTAATATGACAAAAATTGGACGCAAGGCTTTGATATTTTTAAATGAAGACGTGTAATGGGCAAAACCAAAATTTCTCAAATAATTAATTCCGGTTCTAATTCATCCCACGCATCCTGAACCGTTAATGGTAATTCTCTGGATTTTTCCACTTCCAGATTATGCTCAAAAAAAGCATGTTTGATATTCTCCGTCGAGAGATCTAGATCCGTCTTGATTTTTTTGATATCATTGATAATTCCAGGAGCAATAAATACCGATCCAGAATCGTTTGGATTAAACGGAGGGTAATCCCTCAATAATTCTGTATTGTTCTTTCTCCCCCCACAATTGTTTGGCCCATTCAGATCTATATAGAGCAATTCAAGATCGAGAGTCAGAACATTTTGTAAATCCCCTGATGCCTTTAAAATATTAGCTTTATTAGATATTGTATTCCTGAATAAACCCATGTCAAGGTTATTGAAATGATTTGACCCACTTCTGTCAATCATCTCCAAAGCAACTTCTGTTTCAGATGGTTCTCGCCCCATTATCATTTTCAGATTTTCTTTTATACGATTGAATTCTCTCGATTTTGAGAAATTGGTGCCAAGAATTCTTTCAATGGTTTTGTGAATTCGAACCTCGCGCACTTTCTCTTCAAATTCCTCAATTTGATCATTTCTCAATAATATTTTTCTTTTTTCAACCGGATCGGTTCTGGCAATGATTTCTTCTTTGCAATGTGGACATTTTCTTTTCCCCTTAGGCATTTTATCTAATAATTTGTGACAATACGGACATTCCTGTTTAGGAACGTCATCCAAAATTTCATCTGATTTAGATTTAGGAGCTGTTCCGTTTTTCCTCATTTCTGCAAGGGATTGTTTCACTTCATTATGTGCTGAGGTCAGAATGGATTTTATTGATGAAGAGAATTCAGGACTATGCATCAGGTCTGGAAGGAGGGGTGAACGAACATCTCTGTCCAAGGAAATATTTGCAAATGATATGATGGGATTTGACGGAAATTGCATATTTAATTCGTAAATTGGATAGGAATCTTTTCCAAATTTGTCCATAAGAATTGATTCAAGAGATTTTTTGAAGAGATCGGGGTATTCTTTGATATATCTCTTATTAGTGAAACCGACAGTTGAGCTAATAGAAATGATTTCGTCAATTGTCAAATCCATCTGCATCAGATACTTACCAAGAAGAACAACACTGCTACAGTAACTTGTATCGTTGATATGTTCCAGCACTCTGGATAAAGTTTCTTTATCCTTGTGTAATATTGCAGACATTATGAGGGCATTTGTGGAATAGGAGACAAATGAATTATTTGTGTGATATCGATGTAGATTCAAAATTGTGTCTGTCGCATCTGCATATTTCCCTGATATCAGATGTCGTTCCAATCCATAATAAAAAATGAAGACATATCCGATATCAACAGTTTTTGTGATATCTTTGAGCCAATTTAAATAAACAAATCTCTGTTGGGGATTAAGTCCTTCATAAGATGGGTAATACCCAAGTTCTTCGACGTCATTTGGATTTGTTCTCAAATCAACGGGTAATTTGGTGGAAATTAAACTGGGTTCCGGAACCTCATAAAATGAAAATGTAATCCTGAATAGTTCATTTTCGTATGAAATGCTCTGGTCACTCTTAGGATTGTAATTTTTATATTTTCCATCGCTAATCCAGAGGAGTCGCTGGATATTTTCTGGTATTCGAACATTTTCAACAATTGGAACAAGATCTCGAGAACTTTCTAATATTGTATTATCTTCTGTTTTCGGCATAGTTTGAACATTTTTTTCCTTCACCGGGTTCTTTTTCAGAAAATCGAATAGTCCCATAATTGATCCCTGATTTTTGATTGAGGGTCCAATACCATAATATTATTTTTATTCGTTTTTCTTTCAAAATAATTGAAGTATAAAGTCCCGAGGTGACGATGTATCATAGCGGCCATCGAAGACCATGGTTGCATATGTTTCCTCCACCCCGAAGCCTTATTTCCAACAAAACCGATACCCCATTAGAAAACGCATCGGACCCCTCAGCACAGTTCTTCAAATAGTACCACCTAGCGATATCCCATACCCGGTGCACCCAGAAAGGAGGAACCCAACCATGACCATAACCACCATCTACTATTCCTACTCCGGCGTCACCCGCGGGGTGGCGGAGAAGGTCCATGCCGCCTGCGGCGGCGAGCTCGTCGAGGTGACGCCCGTTGCGCCGTATTCGCACCTATCGGTGTTCCTGTCCGGGGCCAGGCGTGCCCGAAAGGGGAGCTGCGACGTGATCACGCCGGCGAGGATCGATGTTGCGGGGGCGGACGTGATCGTGATCGGCACACCGGTATGGGCCTCGCATCCGCCCCCGCCCGTCAACGCAGCGGTCCAGGCGCTTGAGGGGTGCGGGGGGAAGACCGCCGTCCTCTTTGCGACCTGCGTCGGCCAGCCACGGGGGACCCTCCCCCTCATCGCAGAGGCGCTCGCCGCAAAGGAAGTGCGGGTCGCCAGAGAGTTCGTCTTCACGAAAAACGACGTATCCGACCCGGCCCGAATCGGTGCCCTGATCGAGGCGGTCAAGTCCGCCGACGGCAACGCCGACGGCGACGACTGACTACCGAAAGAGAACCCCGGCGGGGAGATGCCCCACAGGGAGAGGGGGAACTCTGCACAGGCATCAATCAGGAAGAAGGGGGTCGGGATGGTGGTGACCCCCCTCGCCCCTGGTCAAAAAAAGGCCGATTCGGGCGTATTCTGGCCGGTTTTCGGGTGATTCTCAGGTGCTCAAAAAAGGCCCGTTTTTCTCCTTTTTCATGAGAAACGGGCGATGTTCCAGGAGTTATAGCGGCCTTGTACCGGCAAGCAGTTTCCGGTGGTGCCGGTGGTCGGGAGCGGGTGCGAACCGCCCGTACCGGGCGTCTGTGTCGATCGTTTATATGGCGTTTTTAGGCGGAAGAGGGCCTATTTAACCGTTTCTTATACGGAGATCCACCCGGTCTCAGCCACCCGATGTGGACGCGGACACGAATTTAATCAGTCGCCCCATCAAATAGACATTCATTATATCGAATAACTATTTATCTTATTAAACGATAGTTCACTATATCGAATGATACCTGAATTCAGCATCTTTGTCGGCAACCGGGTGCTTGCCTGGCTGTTGTCGCATCCCTCGTCTGCACCGGGAATCAATGAAATGGCCCGTGAGGTCGGCGTCTCGCCTGCCAGTGCGAAGCAGTATACAGATATCCTCCTGAAAGACGGCATTGTCCGGAAACAAAAGGCCGGCACCGCCCACCTCATCTCCCTCAATAACGAATATGTGCTCGTCAGGGAGATGAAACGGACCTTCCTCGTTGCCCGCCTGCTGGAGGCGGGAGTGGCAGAGGGCATCGGTGACCGCAGTGATACCGAATGGAATGGTGAAAAGAACCGGAGCGGAAGGACCGGATGGAGGTCTGATGAACCCAATCCAGATGTAGGGGGCAGAACATCTGTGTTAAGCCGGTTTTCAGATGACGGCCGGGTGCGGGAGCGCGGTGGAACTGATACAACAACTGAAACCAGCATGATCGAAGTGTCCTGTGTATCAGAATGTCCGCTTCAGTATCCATCTTCACGAGGCATTGCGCCGGGGTGCACCTCATTGGCTCTCTATGGGAGCGGATCACGCGGGACGTATGATGAAAATAGCGACATAGATCTTCTTGTGATCGGCGAGGATTCGTGCGTGCGCTACGATGCGGTGCAGGCCATTGAAGAGGAGCTCGGTTTTGAACTGCAGGTGACCGCCATCCCCTACTATCGCTGGGAACCGATGAAGGAATCGGGAGACGCCTTTGCACGAAGTGTCATACGGGACCATATCCTGCTTGCTGGTGTGTGCCTCTGATGAAATGGGATGACTGCAGGAGAAAAGGGCTCATTCAAAAGGACTTGGACGCCCCGGCACGGGTTCCTGCATCAATTGCGCTGGCACGGCGGTTCGCGACCTCTGCAGAGAACACCCTTGCCATCAGAGAATACGAGATGGCCCATATCGCCGCCTATAATAGTGCGTTCCATGCCGGGCGTGCCCTGCTGTTTTCCCGTGGATTTGTTGAACGGAGCCATGCCTGTCTCACCGTCGCTCTCCTGCACTTATACCATGGTGATGCCATCATCCAACCATCCCTCGGCACATTGAACAAGATGCGGGTCTCCCGGCATAATGTGCAGTACGCGGGGTCGCTCGTAGGCAGTGAGGAGGCGGAATTTTCCTGCCGGTTCGCCCGAATATTCTGTGACGCAGTGGAAGCACGACTGCATTAACCGATATGCCCGCCGTCGAAAACGGCATGACTGAAATGGGATGGTGCGGTGTAAAGATCTGATGCATCTGCTCCGGTCATGACGATCCCGATATTCCATACTATCGGGTCCGACCTGCCCCAATCCCCATCAATCGTTTTCGTGTTTTCACCAGACGCCAAAAAGGAAAGGGTATGAACTGCGGGACGTGAAGTACATAGAACGGAAATAAGTGGGAGCAAAAATGGAAAAATCAGAGATAACCAGCGCAGATGACTTTATTGCCGAAGGGATGGCGCTCACGGAACAGGGAAAATATGAGGAGGCGGTTGAGGCATACGACCATGCGATAGCGGTTGATGAACAAAGCGCCGCTGCCTGGTACCGGAAAGGCTGCGTCCATCATGAATTGAACCAGTTCGGGGAGGCAGTCCGGGCCTACAGCCGGTCACTCGACTGTGACGCGGATGACGTCTCCGCGTGGCACTCCCTTGGCATTGCTCTCATCAATCTGGACCAGTATGAAGAGGCAATCCAGGCCCTTGATCTGGCCCTCGCCCTCGATGCGGAGTGTGCCTCGATCTGGTATCACAAGGGATGGGCCCTGAGTAAACTGCAGGAACACGAAGCGGCCGTACGGGCTTACTGCCGGTCACTCGAATATGACCCCGATGCTCTGCCTTCGTGGGTCAATCTGGGCACCTCCCTCAATATTCTGGGACGCTTTGAGGAGGCACTTGATGCAAGCGACCTCGCTCTCGCTCTGGATTCAGGGGATGCACACGCCTGGAACATGAAAGGAGATGCCCAGATGGGAATGGAGAGATATGAGGAGGCGCTTGAGGCGTACAACAAGGCGCTTTCGATCGATCCCGAACACGCCCATGCATGGTACAGCAAAGGAGTTGCGCTGAAAAGGCTTCGTCCGGCCGACACCCCCTAAAACCCGCGGAAATACCGGTGTGCGCCTCGCACCGGGCCCCGCCGGTGAACGCGGCGGTGGAGGTATGGGGTCGCAGGAAAGGTTGTCTTCACCAAAAACAACGCTTCCTAGCCGGCCAGGCTCGACGCCCTCATTGCGGCGGGCGGAGCCGCCTGACCGCCACCGATGCCTGGCCCCAAGGTATATGCGAGATACTGCACAAGCATTCTCCATGAGGGATGGGCGTGAGTAATACTGAGGGCTTCCTGGGCCTGGTGATTCTGTTTGTGATCATCGCCGGGATTTTGGGTGTTGTGCTGCTCTCTCTCGTTTATGCAATCCTCAGCAGAACGAACAACCGGATGATCCGCATCGGGCTTACTGCCGTTGTCATGGGAGCGGGCTTTCTCCTTCTCATGCCGCTTGATGCGCCGATGCTTCTTGTCGGGGCACTGGTATTTGTGGTGCCAATGGCGGTCCTCATCCCTCCCTTCGTGGATTTCCCTCGGTCCGGTGATGACGTGAGGTTCACCCGCGTTCTCACCTGCGACATCCTGGTATCGGCTGTCGGGGCCTCCCTTCCGTTTCTCCTTGTCCTGTCCGGCCTCTCGATGGTTCCGGCGCTGTACTGGCACACCCCACTTTCCAATGGTGCCGTCTATGCCTGCGTCATCGCGCTGGATATCCTTCTTGCGACATTGATCTATCATGGCCTGGGATGGGGAGGGGTTCTCTCCCCCGGCCGGACAGATGAGTGATCCCGGACTCAGGCAACGGTATTTCGGAGGGGAAGAGCCCCGCCTCTGTCCCGGTTCCGGAACTTCTGGTCATGATAGCCGTGCGAACCATCAAACTGGCGGAATCCGCGGAAGCATTATTCTGCCCGGCAACAGATACCCCCGATACCGAATGTTGCCACCCGGCAAAGCAATTCCCAATGAATCGGGAATAGTATTATCATCAATTGACTGGTAGTTACGCCCCATATGGCAATTGATCCGGGCCAGATGGCAATTGCGATGGTGCTTGCCGTTGTGCTCATCGCGGCCATCATTGCCTGCGCCAATTATATCC